>VOFG01001523.1_pt1 | contig 40069 bp, 61 predicted proteins | sample 5384171 | NCBI WGS metagenome assembly VOFG01 (sample SAMN12384726, study PRJNA508395) | human gut metagenome | isolation source: healthy gut F | host: Homo sapiens
TCCTATGACGAGCATGCCGAGGATCTGACGCTGGAGAATATCCTGAACCAGAGCATCAATCTGATCGCCAGTATGCCCACCATGATGGTGAACGCTTACCAGATGAAGCGCCGCTATTATGACAAGCAGAGCATGTTCTTCCACATGCCCAAGCCCGGCCAGAGCACCGCGGAGCACATCCTGAGCACCTACCGCCCGGACCAGAAGTTTACCCACGAGGAAGCCAAGCTGCTGGATATGTGCCTGCTGGTCCACGCAGACCACGGCGGCGGCAACTGCTCCACCTTCACCGCCCGTGTGCTGTCCTCCTCGGGCACCGATACCTACTCGGCCATTGCAGCCGCCATTGGCGCGCTGAAAGGCCCCAAGCACGGCGGTGCCAACTGATGGTCAACCGTCAGCTGCAGGATATCCTCAAGCATGTGGAGCATCCGGAGGATGACGACGAGGTGCGCGAGTATCTGCGCCGCATCCTGCGCAAGCAGGCGGGCGACGGCTCCGGCCTGATTTACGGCATGGGCCATGCGGTCTATACCATGAGCGACCCCGTGAGGTCATCCTGAAGGAGCGCGCCAAGCACCTGGCCTACGAGAAGGGCTTTGAGGAAGAGTACAACATGCTGTGCAGCATCGAGCGGCTGGCCCCCGGCATCTTTGCCGAGGAAAAGGGCAGCACCAAGCCGGTGTGTGCCAATGTGGACCTGTTCAGCGGATTGATCTACAATATGCTGGGCATCTCTGAGGATATCTACACCCCGCTGTTCGCCATTGCCCGTGTGCCGGGTTGGTGCGCACACCGGGTAGAGGAAGTCATTTTTGCCAACCGGATCATCCGGCCCGCCTATAAGTATCTGGGCGTGCGCCAGAAATACAAGCCGATCGAGGAACGCTGATGAACGCTTTATTTGTGCTGATTTTCACCTGTGGTGGTGCCCTTGCCATTGGGCGCGGGCTTGATCTTGCCCTGTGGACGGACTGGAACACCGGCCTGTGCACGGCGGGCTCTGTCTGGCTGCGGTACGGCAGCCTGTGGGCGGCGCTTGTCGTTGGTATCATTGCCGCCCGGAAGCTGGCCCGCCAGCCCCTTGTTCTGCGCAGTGCGTGCAAACCGGTGGGAGTTACATCGGTGCTGGGCGGCGTGTGTGTCGGCCTGGCCGGTGCGGTGCGTCTGGCAGTGGGCATGACCGGCGTTGGTGCGCTGGTGCGTGCCGTGCTGGAGCTGGTGTGCGCTGTCTGGCTGATCCGACTGGGCCGCAGCTGGACGCATAAGGGAGAATACCGTCTGCCCGGCCGGAGCATGACCCCGGCGGTGCTTGGCACGGCGGTGTTCTACTGGGGGTGCTGAGCCGCTTTATGGAGAACAGCTCCAGCTGGCACCGGGTGGAGCCGACTGCCATGGTCTGGCAGATGCTGGCCGCGCTGGTGTTTCTTTCGGCGATGGTCCGCGCACTTTGGCTGCCGGAAACGTCCAACGGCTGCCAGCTGTGCGAGGCCGGGATCTGTACGTTCCTGCTCTGCTTCTGCTGGGAGCTGCCCCGGGTGCTGGTGCTGCTGTTCCACGGCATCACGGCAGCCGACCTGCCCGAGGTGCTGTTTGGCTTTGGCATGTGCTGCATCGGCGCGCTGGGGCTTTTCACTGTGGCGCGGGTGGCAGGAAGTGACGGAAGGCCTGCAATACCCCGACACGCCGTTGGTTGAATTGCTGAAAAGATTCCCATAAAAGCTGTGAAAATCGTTCAAAAACCAAAAAGTGTGAAATTACCTTGTTAATTTTTTGGCGGGCACTTGAAGGTTTCCGCAATTTGGTCTATAATAAAGCTACCGTGATTATTATCCGATAAAAGGGTAAGAACATTTAGGAGGTACTATTAACATGGCTGTTAGAGTTGCTATCCATGGTTTTGGTCGTATTGGCCGTCTGGCGTTCCGTCAGATGTTTGATGCTGAGGGTTACGAGGTCGTTGCAATCAACGACCTGACCAGCCCCAAAATGCTGGCTCATCTGCTGAAGTACGATACCGCTCAGGGTTCCTTCTGCGGCAAGATCGGCGAAGGCAAGCACACTGTCGAGGCTACCGAGGACTCCATCATTGTTGACGGCAAGGAGATCAAGATCTACGCTGTTAAGGACGCAAAGGACGCTCCCTGGGGCGAACTGAACGTTGATGTCGTTCTGGAGTGCACCGGCTTCTACACCAGCAAGGAGAAGAGCATGGCTCACATCCAGGCTGGCGCTAAGAAGGTCGTTATCTCTGCTCCCGCAGGCAACGATCTGAAGACCATCGTCTACTCCGTCAACGAGAAGACCCTGACCGCTGAGGATCAGGTCATCTCTGCTGCGTCCTGCACCACCAACTGCCTGGCTCCCATGGCTAACACCCTGAACAAGACCTACCCCATCGTCTCCGGTATCATGACCACTGTTCATGCTTACACCGGCGACCAGATGATCCTGGATGGTCCTCAGCGCAAGGGCGATCTGCGCCGTGCCCGTGCCGGCGCGCAGAACATCGTTCCCAACAGCACCGGTGCTGCCAAGGCAATCGGCCTGGTCATCCCTGAGCTGAACGGCAAGCTGATCGGTTCTGCTCAGCGTGTGCCCGTTCCCACCGGTTCTACCACCATCCTGGTTGCCGTTGTCAAGGGCAAGGACGTCACCGTTGAGTCCATCTACGCTGCCATGAAGGCTGCTACCTCTGAGTCCTTTGGCTACAACGAGGATCAGATCGTTTCCTCTGACGTCATCGGTATGCGTTATGGCTCTCTGTTCGACGCTACCCAGACCATGGTTGCTAAGATCGACGACGACACCTATCAGGTACAGGTCGTGTCCTGGTACGACAACGAGAACTCCTACACCATTGGCAGCGCGAGAAATGGCAATCAGGACTTGGTTCTAAGTTTATCCACCAAGGCGAAAAAAAATGCTGCGAAATATGCGGACGAGGTCATTGTTCTGAGCCCTCGGTCGTCTGGTGCCGGAGAAGGGCATTCGATATCTGGTTGAGGCCTTCAAGAATGTCAAGACGGATAAAAAACTGGTCATCGCGGGCGGTTCCAGTGATACGGATTCCTTTATGGAGGAATTGAAAGAACTGGCGAAGGGTGACGATCAGATTCTCTTTACTGGGTTTGTGCAGGGAGCAATGCTGGATGAACTATACAGCAACGCTTACATTTACACGCTGCCGTCTGATTTGGAAGGAATGCCGCTAAGTCTGCTGGAGGCAATGAGCTACGGCAACTGCTGTTTGGTATCCGGATTCCGGAGTGCGCAGAGGTTGTGGAAGATAAGGCATTGATTTTCAAAAAGTCGGATGTAGAGGACTTGCGAGAAAAATTGCAAGATGCCTGTGACCATCCTGAAATGGTTATGAAAATGAAGAATCAGGCAGCTGATTTTATCTGCGAGAAATATAACTGGGATAAAGTTGTAAAGGTGGAAAAGTATACTATGCTCCTCGGCTTTATCCGCAGAATTACTTGTCATATTTTAAATATATGAAAGAATTCTATGCGACTCATACTGAGTATAAAATTGTACATTCGCATATTGATTCTATGAGTTATCTGCCACTATTAGCGGCGAAGAAGGCGAATATACCAATTCGTATTGCACATAGTCATAATACTGCAATAGATAGAGATTTTAAATATTTTTTAAAATCTTATTTCAAATTGAAATTGCCAGAGGTTGCAAATTATTATTGTGCTTGTGGTAAAGCAGCCGGGGAATTTTTGTTCCCGGGAAAGAAGTATACATATATTCCAAACGCAATTGAAATCGATAGATTTTTGTATGATGAAAAAGTTAGAATAAAAAAAGAGCAGAGTTAGGAATTAAAGATGAAGTAGTCATTGGTCATATTGGCAGAATGTCTTATCAAAAAAATCATAAATTTCTAATTGATGTTTTCGCGGAGATATTGAAAAGCAAAAATGATTGTGTACTTCTGTTAATAGGTATGGGCGAAAAACTGGATGATATAAAAAATATGTGGAAAAATTGGGCTTGAACGATCACATTAGATTTTTAGGCAATAGAGCTGATGTGGGGGAGTTATACCAAGCGATGGATGTATTTGTTATGCCATCGTTGTTTGAGGGTTTGCCGGTTGTAGGTGTTGAAGCGCAGTTTTCTGGTTTACCGTGCATTTTTCAGACAAAGTGCCAGAAGAAGTTGAATTTACTAACAAAGTAAAGTTTGTTCCATTAAATGATGAGAAAAAAGTCTGGGCAAATATTGTGATTGCAGCAGCACGTGATAATACCAATCGTGAAATGCCGGAATTACGGAATAGTATTTTTAATATTGAGAAATCGGCTACTCTATTAACGGACTATTATAAACAACTGCTTAGTAGAGTTTGATAGCATGTGGAAAGGAAATCAAAATGAAAATTATTACTTTTTATCTTCCTCAGTTTCATGAAATACCAGAGAACAATGAATGGTGGGGAAAAGGATTTACGGAATGGGTAAATGTCAAAAAAAGCACAACCTTTATATGAGGGACATGAACAGCCTCGAGTACCTTTAAATGAGAATTACTATAATTTATTGGATCCCAACGTTCAAGTTTGGCAAGCTAAAATCGCAAAAGAGTACGGTGTATATGGCTTTTTTGTTATTATCATTATTGGTTTAATGGAAAACTACTTCTTGAAAAACCTATGGAAAATATGCTGAAGAATAGAGATATTGATATTCCGTTCTGTGTTTGCTGGGCGAATGAACCTTGGACTCGTGCATGGGTAGGCGAAACAAAGGTATTAATTCCGCAGCTGTATGGTGAAAAAAGAGAATGGAAAGAGCATTTTGATTACCTATTACCATTTTTTAAAGATTCTCGATATATTTGTGATGATGGAAAACCGCTAGTGGTAATATATAGACCTGAAGTTATTGAATGTCTAAATGAGATGTTAGATTACTGGAATGAGTTGGCAATTCAAGAAGGATTTGAGGGGCTGACTTATGCATATCAGAATATTGACTTCGATTTGAAAGCAGATAAGGATGATTCGCGTTTTAAATATAATATCGAATTTCAACCTTTATATGCTAGACATGATATGTTTAAGAATAATCATAAATATATTAAAGCTCTTAGAAGAAAAGTAGCAGCATTTGTAGAAAAAAAAAAAACTTTGGTTTCGATTTAATGAGATACGGTGTCGGATTCTTCAATAAAAGCAATCAAATTAGTTATGATGAGGCGTGGAATAAAATTCTCACAAGAAAGCCAGAAACAGAAAAGAACGTTCCTGGTGCATTTGTTGGATGGGATAATACCCCACGCAAAGGAGAGCGTGGAGAAATATTTGTTGGGGATACACCTGAGAAATTTGAAAAATATTTAACACAACAGATTATCAGAGCAAAGAATATTTACAGCAAAGATATGATTTTTATGTATGCATGGAATGAATGGGCAGAAGGTGGATATTTGGAGCCTGATACAAGAAGTGGCTATAAAAATCTTGAGGCGATTAAGAATGCTTTGAAATCAACAAATGAGTTTCCATGGTAAGTGTGTGAAACAAAAGAAGGTAAAAAATGGAAGGTAAAATATCAGTTATAGTTCCAATCTATAATCAAGAACGGTATCTGAATAAATCGATATCATCAATCATTAATCAGAAGTACACTAATCTAGAGATTATTTTAATTAATGATGGATCTACCGATTCGAGTATAGAAATAATTGATGACTTTGCTTTAAAAGATAGTAGAATTAGGGTTTTTTCAAAGCCAAATGGTGGATTAGTAGATGCTACGATTTATGGTATTAATCAAGCGACAGGAGAGTATATTGCATTTCTTGATCCTGATGATTATATAGGACCACTGTATCTTTGGGATTTACTGTCTCAAATGGACGATGATATCGATTTTGTAGCATCAGGTTTTTTATAGAAATAATAATGGCCAATTCATCCCGGTCATATTATCTGAAGACAGTAAAATTGTTGGAGATCAATTTCAAAAATTAAGGGAACATTATTTGTTGGATGGAAAAATTGATTTCTCCGACAAAATTTTTATCTCTAGGTGGAATAAGCTTTATCGCGCAAATGTTGTGAAAACTGTTGCGGCGCCCTTTTTCAATTATCGCGAAGTCACTCTTGGTGAAGATTCAATATTTACATATCTGATGTTATCTCATTCAAGAGGGTGTAAGACGATAAAGGGCCCTAAAGACTATTTTTATAATGTGGGCAATCAAAATTCTATGATGGTTAGTAATACCATAGAACGTCATATGGAAAAAAGTAAATTAGCATATAATTCTTTGAAAAATCTGCTAATAAATGAAGGCTTATCTACAAAGCAAGCATATGCATTATATTTTTTGAAGTTGAATCTGTTTTTGAACGATTAATGAAGACTGACTTTGAACAATTTCGTAAGTTTTATTACCACCTTCGAAAAGATGAAGTATATACTACATCTTTAAAATTGTTTAGGGACTTGTCGTATTCGGCAAAAACTTGGATTCGCATTTTTGGTAGATTATATTTTCCAGCTTTTCTATATTCATACATTAGATTAAAGTTAAAATCAGACTTAAGAACAATAAAGTTGTTCCTTGGTAATACAAGATTTATACTTAAATATCTTGTCAAGAATGGCCTGGTTAAAACACATTATCAAATTAAATTTAGAAGAAGACGAGATAATAATTTTAAGGAAATTAACAAATTCCTCCCAATTATTGATTCGAGAGTTAAAGAAATAATTACTTCATATACAGGCGGCAAGACAGAGTTGAATGAGTGTCCTGTATGTAATAATATTTTTTATTTTGGTGGGATGGGTTTGATACGGCTCCTGAATTAGTTAAGGCGTGTACGGAGACGGTGTACAAGTACTATCCAGATTGCGCGATTCATCTAATTGATAAAAATAATTATAGAAAATTCACTGATATTGATAATATTATTCTCACTGATTTTGAAAAAGGGAAAATATCCATACAAGTTTTTTCGGATATATTGAGATTTAATCTTTTAAAAAATAATGGAGGAATTTGGATTGATTCAACGATAATGTTTTTAATAAGATGGATCTGTTGAAAAATCTAGATAATAAGCCAATTGAATCTTTGGAATTTTCTTCGACAAGATATTTTATGAAATATGAAAAATACAATTGCTCGTGGTCTGGATATTTTTTTGCTTCTAGAAAAGGCTCTCTCTTTGTAAAAGTCGTTGATGAAGTATTTAGAGAATATTATTTAAAGTATAAAGACTATTCGACATATTTTTTCATTGATATGGTTTTAATGATGTGTAAAAAATATGGCCTTGATGATAATGCATTAGATAATATTCATTTTGCAGACGGAGATATGATGCTGATGCTGAGAACATTAGGTGACGAATATAATAAATGCTATTTATCTCAGTATGAGGCAGTGCCTCAAAAGTTAGAGTGGAGATATAAGGGAAAAGGGAAGAAAAACACAAATTACTGTCATTACATTCAAAATGGCATTCAAGATCGGAGAAGGAAACATGAATGATATTAATATATTAACATTTTGGGAGTGCCAAACTATGGAACGTTTGCACAGGCTTATGCATTACAAGCAAGTATTCAGAAAGCTTACCCGGAGTATGATGTAAAACAGATTAACTATCTATGCCAGAAACACTATAAACAATATTATTCTAAATATCCGATAGATCCTATATGGAAAAAAAAACTTTTATAAATCACTGGGTAAATATTTAAATCCATTTTCGGATTATCATAAACGACGTAAAAATTTTCCGAGGGATTATAATATTATTCCGCATACAGAACAGTTTACAGCAAGTCAGCTTTCATTATATGAGATGGACTGCTTAGTGCTGGGGAGCGATATTATTTGGGATTATTCATTAGCTTTTTTTTGATAATGATCCATATTTATTTGGAAATGGATTGAAAGCAAAAAAGAAGGTTGCCTATGCATGTTCATTCGGTACGGTATCTAAACATAATAAACATCCAGAATATGTGATAGATGGAATAAAGGATTTGAATTATATATCAGTTCGTGATGAAAATTCTGCGGACATTGTTGAAGAGATAACAGGGGTTAGGCCGCCAGTGGTATTAGACCCAACTTGGCTGTGGAATTTTTCTAATGATAATAATATAATTAAACCTAAATTTGATAATTATATTATTGTATATGGGGTTTTATTTACCAAGGAATTTATTAATCAGACAATAGAATATTCACATAAAAAAGGATATAAACTGATTTGTCTAGCTTGTAATGATGATAAGTATGACTGGTGCGATGTTCTAATCCAACAATCAGAATTGTCAGTGTTTGAATGGTTAGGATTATTTAAGTATGCAGAGAAGGTTGTTACAAGTACATACCATGGGTTGATGTTTGGATTGATTTTTAATAAGCCACTTGCTTTTTGTAAGTCTGATTTTATTGTCGCAAAAGCTGAAAGTTTTCTAAAAAAATAGGGCTGTATGATCTATATGTTACTGAGTGCAGCTCGGTTGAAAAAAAATGTTGGGCTTGGAGTGGGACTATCAAACAATTAATCATATTATCGAAATCGAAAGAAATAAATCAATGCTCTTTTTTTTTACATAAAGCCTTGAAAGGTGATTGATATTTGTGTATTCGCCTAGGAAGCATACTTTATACTAAAAAAGCATATCATTAATTTTATTGGTGATAAAAGTTTAATTGGTGGTATTCTGCCTAAAATAATTCCGTTTATTTGAAATTATATATATATATATATGAAGAATCGTTACAAAGAGGTTATTTAAATGAAAGACTATATTACTAAATATTTATATAATGATAGTTACATGAGAAAGTATCTTTCGGATACGCAATATAAGGGCATTGATAAAGAAGCACCTTCTTTTTTTAGAGCAGATGATGTAACTATTTTACCGACAAAAAAGGATCCTGATTTGTTTTGGGGAAGAGGTGGTGCAATAACTAATGAAGGGAAATTTATAGAAGCATCTAGAGTAGGAGATGCATTTGGAGGATATTATGATTTTGAAAAAGAAAAAGTGCCTTTTTTATAGAGAAACCGTAATATATATACCGGTTATTCCAAATCATTGGGGGCATTTTTTGTTAGATTGCCTATGTCGATTTTGGTTTATTAATGATGATAAGTATAAAGACTATAGAATAGCGTTCTGTGGTTATAATTGGTCCAATAATCAAGTTGAGGGGAATTATTTGGAATTGCTTCATCTAATGGGGATTGATGATAGTCGATTAATCTATATAAAAGACCCCTGTTCCTTTGCCTGTGTATTAATACCAGAGCCTACGCTAGGATATACAATCGCAAATTCTCACTATCGAAATATTATTGATACAATAATTGCAAATGTATATAAATCTGAAATCATAAAAAACTTCAACCGTATGAAAAAATTTATTTTAGTAGAGCACATTTTTGGAGATCAAGTATTAGAGAAGTAGGAGAAAAAGAAATTGAGAATCAATTTGCGATAAATGGGTTCAAGGTTCTTTCGCCAGAACAATTAAATGTGTATGAACAGATTTTCTATATAAATAATGCCAAAATAATGGCATGTACAAATGGAACTCTTCCGCACAATTCCATATTTAGAGGTAAACATGATTTTGAGCTTATTATTTTGGCGAAGACACCGGTAATCAATCCGCCACAATTTGTGATTGATGATTTGTTCGATATAAATAGCGTTTATATCGATTCGTTTCGAAAGATAATGAATTATTACGCGCCGACGTATGGTGAGGATCCTTTTTGGTTGTCGGATAACAATAACTTGGAAAAATTCTTTTTTAGATAAAGGATATATATTTGAAAAGAAGGGAAAAATCACTTACTTCGCAGTGACATGTAAACAATTCTTCAGATTTGAATATTTGTTGGTTAGAAAAAAAATTTCTAAGAACAGATACTTAAAAGCATTAAGAAATATTGTTTATGATGGTTGCTAATATTACTGGCTCTATGAAAACATAAATGACATAATTGCAGTTCGAAATGAATTTTTATATAAAAGGTATTATTCTAACAAGAGATTCGGACTAATGTTTTTGCCTTTTCTTTGAATATCAAGTGCGATCAACAATATCCTGGGTGGAATATATATATATAAGCGTTATAATTGGGATAATATATGCGAAGATTTTTAACAATAAAAATTTAGCAGTCAATATGACTGTTGGTATTAATAGGTAATAAAGAATTTCCTCTAACCGGAAGATTAAATTGACTCAAGGGTGCGTTACGTCGCATTTTTAGTATATCTTTAATTGAGTTTGGTTGACAAGGGGTGTAAAAAGGGAGATATGAGGGCTTGGCATTTACTAGGCGAAGAAGGCTGACAGAATATACTAAAAAGGAAGAGGTATAACAAATTGAATTGGTTGTAAAAAAGCAAACAGTATTATATGTTTTGCTAATATTTCCTATTTTAAAAAATTAATTATTTATTGCATTTTCCGCTCTTTACACTAATTTATCAGTTGATATTATTGTTTGATTTGGTATATTGCGTTATTTTGTATTTGAAACGGAAACAAACTCCAGCTGAGTTTGTAGTTCTTTTTCTTTGCTTGAAATATGGCTTTATATTCAAACTTACATTAAACAAGGAGACATTCCAGAAGTAATGAGAGTGGCTCGTAGTGTAATATGTATCGCTATGATTTTTGATTTATTTAGCAACAATATCAAAAGTTTAATGAAGTGTTTATATTACTATTTTTTTTTTGTTTTTGCAGTAATAAATTTATTACTTATGATATTGTTTCCTAACGGAATTTATTCCGTGTATTCAGCTGCCTATAGCACGAATACTAGAGAGTGGCTCTTCGGAGTTGGCAATGTTTCAATATCGTGGCACTATCCAGCGGTGGTTGTTGCTTGGATTTATTCGACTTTGTTAGGAAATAAGAAGTATGGATGGTACATGAGTGCTGTCGCGCTGATTTCACATTTGATTGATGGATCGGCAACAACAATAGTTGGGATTTTAATTATACTTATTATTCAGAATATTTCTTTTTTAAGAAGATTCTGAAGCCAAAGATAGGGTGTATTTTGGTAGCTGCATTTGTTATTGTTGTTGTGCAACAGAAGTTTGATTTTTGCAGCCATTTATTGTAGGATTTTTAGGAAAAGATATGACTTTTACTGGTCGACTTATGATATGGAAGAATGCTATTAATGCAATTTTGAAAAATCCAATATCAGGGTATGGTGTTATGTATTCTAAAGATATTCCTAGTTTGCTAGGGATAATGCCTGATGTGGATTATATATGGGCTGGTGCAACACATTGTCATGATAATTATCTTCAGATATTATTTACCGGAGGATTGGTTGCAGGCTTAATATATTTATTGTTGTACAGATCGGCGATTAAACAGTTGACTCAAAATTGGGAACACCCTGTTGCGAAAGCTATTTCAGGTTGTTTGTTTTCTTTTTTTTGTGATTCAAATTTCAGAGGCGTTTGATAACTGTATAATAATATATTTGGTTATAGTGTTAGCTGTAAATTCGAAACGACTAATTGAGGCATATCAAGAGCCGGATTATGAACATGTATAAATTGTATTTTGGACTGTACAGAATTGCCACAGCTGCATTACATGGATTTCTAGTAAGGCCTCCTATGACATTTTGAAGCAACTGATGATAAAGGAGAGAATAGAAAGTCCCCATATTAAGGAGTGTAAAAGGTGAAAATTAATCGAACAAAAAACGCAGCAAGAAATATGGTGATGGGATTTATAAATAAGATTATTGTTCTACTTTTACCTTTTTTAGTTAGAACGGCATTTATATACAGTCTTGGAGCAGAATACTTAGGCTTGAACAGTCTATTTAGTTCAATCTTATCTGTATTAAGTGTGGCGGAGTTAGGGTTTAGTAGCGCTGTTGTTTTTTAGCATGTATGAGCCTATCGCCAAAAATCAGCAAGCAAAAATTTGCGCACTTCTAAATTACTATCGGTCAATTTATCGGGTAATTGGAACCGTTGTCTTAATTGGTGGAGTGGTTTTAATGCCATTTCTGCCGAGATTAATTAATGGAGAATGTCCGGACGAACTCAATATTTATATATTGTTTGCCATGTACCTGTTTAATACTGTTTCTAGTTATTGGTTTATGGCTTATTAAAAATCAGTCCTTGAGGCATTTCAAAGAAATGATTACATATCGTTGAATGATACGATAACTACAGGATTAACAAATATTATTCAATTAATTCTTCTAATAGTATGGAAAAGTATCTATGTATACTATTTTTATGTTGCAACAATGCTGGTTTTAACGATTATAAATAATATTCTCAATGCAAGAATTGTAGGCAAGAAGTTTCCACAGCTTAAATGTGAGGGAAAGGTAACATCAAAGGACAAAAGGGAAATTAAAAAAGCAAGTATCCGGTTTGATGGTTTCGAAGCTGTGTTTCATGACACGAAATTCGTTTGATAGTATTTTTGTTTCAGCTTTTATTAGCCTGACGATGACTACTATTTACAATAATTACTATTATATAGTAAATGCGATCGTTGGAGTGATGAACGTAATCACAAGTGCAATGATAGGTGGTATTGGTAATAGTATTGCTGCAGAATCGAAAAAGAAGAATTATAACGATTTTACTGTGTTTAATTTTATATACATGTGGATTTCAAGTTGGGCGACAGTTACTCTTTTTTGCCTTTACCAAAATTTTATGGTTTTGTGGGTTGGTGAAAAATTAACCTTACCACTCCTGGCTCCAGTTCTTTTCTCAATCTATTTTTATGCTCTAAAAATGTGTGATATTAGAACCACATATACATCCGCAGCTGGATTATGGTGGGAAAATAGATCCCGTGCAATATGTGAGACAATTGCAAATATCGTATTGAATTATCTTTTGGTGCGGATTTGGGGTGTTTATGGTATTGTGCTTGCCACAATTATTCCATTGATTTTAATTAATTTTGGATTCGGAGCACAAGTCCTATTTAAACATTATTTTACAGATGAAAAAATTTCCAAATATTTTATTGATAATTTGGGTTATGCTGTAGTTACAATAATCTCAGTGATAGTTACGTTTAAAGTTACGACTTTTATAGGTGAATACACTGTGGCGAATTTGTTTATAAGAGGAATCGTTTGTTGCTTTCTCCCCAATATTTTACTTTGGTTTGCATATTTTAGAACTTTGAAATTTAAGATGGCAAAGGAGTGGGTTCTTACAAAAATAAAAAGGAGACACTAATCAAAAGCTTGTTCTAAGAATATATTATTGTATAGCAAAAAAAGTTGCAGTTTTTATTCAAGGTGAAGGTTATATTACTAACAATATTCCGAAATATCATGAGTATTAGAAATGGAGGTTATTATGAATTCTAATCAAAAATCTCTGGGGGGGGCGACGCCTTTAAGAGATAAAAATGTAATTGTTAAATTATTGCTCTGGTGTTCGCTGTCAGTATTTATAGGACTAAGTGCTATATCGCAAGGAGGCGTAACCCGTTTTATACCTGGCATTTTAGTCTCTACAACAATCTTGTTTTATTTGATTGTAATTCGAGCAAATAGTGTAACCTATAGTAGCTTGAAGCAGTTTAATACTAAAACAGGGGTGCTCAGCATTGCTTCGTCAGCTGGAACTTTGTGTTGTGTGGCTGATACAATTTATCATATGGTAATGAAATCTGGAGCAATTAGTAAGCTGATGAGTAAAGGTATTTCTACTACAACTATACAAGCTGTTGTAGTAATTGCTTTACTCACAATGTCGTTTATTGCAATGTATGGAGTAAGTGTGATTTTTAATTACATTCTTTCTAACGTTGTTGCATTAATCGACACGATTATCGATAATAAGTATGAAATTAATAATATAGTTGCTATCGTTGTTTTGTGCATTGTATTTTTTTTTCTGATTGTTTGGGTTTATAGAAATACTACAGCTTTTTATGGATCAGGATACAATGATGTGATTTACGGAAGCGATTCTTACACATTAACTGGTTCAAATGTATGGCTATCACTTTTCAAGGGCAAAATGACTTAAGGCAGCCTTTTTATATATGCTTACGGCGGCACCTTTTATGGGCATTGCATATATACTTGGCATTATTTTGAACTGCTTTTATGTGAATGGATTGGCTATTGCATATGCGTTTGTTCAGGCCTTGCTGCTTGTGTGGAGTATTTGGCTGTTAAGCCATCTGATTTCAAACAATGATATCATTAGATCTTTGATTATACTGATTTTAAGCGTCTCTTATCCAGCTATTGTATTTTCTTTATGCTTGGAACAGTATGTATCTTCTTTCTTCTGGTTGATTATGGCTGTAGTAGCCGTTATGTATGATCAGAAAAAGGCAGATTTGATGATCATAGGGGCTGCAAATGGATTGCTCACATCAGCTTTTATGGTTGTTTGGAAAAGAGCTAAGTCTTTCGTAGAATGGTTTCAAAGTGCATTCAAATGTGGAATGATGTTTCTTTTAACATTATTTGCATTTGGTCGAGCAGACATTTTTCTTAATATAAAAGCCAATCTAGCAGAAATCTTTCAGCATACAGGTAAAAAGCTAACAATTGTTGACAAGGCTTATCAGTATTCAAAATTTGTTGTGGATTGTTTTGTTGGACAACCTGCTGTTGAAAAGGTACATAAAAGCGGATTCCTAATTTGGGGGTCTAGTGAGTCTACCACAATTAATGTTGCTGGAGTTATTATCATAGTTTTGATAGTAATAGCCATTATTTGGAACAGAGAGTCACTTCTGTGCAAAATTTCAGCATCATGGATTGGTTTTTCTGTGCTACTCCTGTGCGTGCTGGGATGGGGAACTAGTTCTAATGCTCTTTTCCTGTATTCATTGTACTTTTCATGGGCTTTTGGGTGCCATTCTTTTTAAGCATTCAGAGAATTTACAATAAAGGCTACAAAAAAGTGCAATAGTAATATTGACATGTCTGTTTATTCTAATCGCAAAGCTTAATATCGCGGAGTTTATCCGGATGCTGAACTTTGCAATAGAAAATTACCCGTTATAAGGAGAAAACAGACATGTTGAAATATTTGCTTAAAGAGATGCGAGTGCATCATTATATTAAAAATTTTCTTGTTTATGCAGCTTTAGTTTGTAGTGGAAAGTTTTTTTGATGCAGAAAAACTTATGCCTGCCACACTGATTTTTGTGGCTTTCTGTTTTACTTCATCAATTGTCTATATGATTAATGATATTAAGGATGTAGAGAAAGATCGAAACCATCCAACGAAATGCAAGAGACCGATTGCGGCCGGTAATATTTCTATTAGCTTGGCTATATTTGTCAGCGTAGTTCTCTTTGTAGTAGCTACTGTATGTTGTATAGCTTCCAGGAGTTTAATGGCAAGTTTTTTACTATTTCTATATCTTTGTTTGAATGTTGCCTATAGTATGGGCCTAAAAAATGTGCCGATTCTTGATGTTTCCATTTTGGTATCTGGCTTTTTACTCAGACTAATTTGCGGCGCAGTAGCTGCTGATATTGTTGTTTCAAATTGGCTATATCTTACGGTCATCTCGTTAGCTTTTATCTGGCGTTAGGTAAAAGAAGAAATGAATTAAAAAGACTGCTGGAAATACTCGTAGCGTATTGAAAAAATATCCTGAGAGTTTTTGGATAAAAATATGTATTTGTTTTTAGCATTAGCAATTGTATTTTATGCGCTTTGGAGTGTTGATCCTGTAACAATAGGCTTTTTATGGCTTGGCAGCTAAAGGATTGGTGTGGACTGTTCCGATACTTTGTTTAATCACACTTAGATATAGTTTTGATGTTGAGGGCGATTCAGATGGTGATCCTGTCGAAGTAGTCGTTCATGATATTCCGCTGATGTTGTTGTGCGTAGTATATGCAATGTGTATGTTCTTGTTGCTGTATGTATTGCGATGATTAATTAGATGGAGGGAAATAGAGTGAATGTATACGATTTTGACGGAACAATATACAATGGAGATAGTTCAATAGACATATATTTCTTTCTCTTGAAAAGATATCCTAAATTGATTGCCTACTTTCCAAAGCAGATGTTGGAAATAGTTAAATATAAATTGCATCTATCCTCAAAAGAAGAAATGAAAGAAATGTATTTTTCTTTTTTGAAAGGAATACGAACAGACAAGACTTTTGTAGATGATTTTTGGAAACAAAATCAAAATAAAATCAAGGAATGGTATTTAAATCAAAAACGTAAGGATGATGTTATTATCTCTGCCTCACCAGAGTTCTTGCTTAAACCTATATGTGAGATATTAGGTGTGGAAAATTTGATTGCAACGAAGGTGGAATTATCAAGTGGTAAATTTTTTATCTAAAAATTGCCACGGTGCTGAAAAAAGTGATCAGGTTTAAAGAAGCCTTTTCAGAAATGGAAATTGATGCATTTTACTCTGATTCGAGATCCGATACATATATGGCCAAACTAGCAACCAAAGCTTTTCTGGTAAAGAAGAACAGTATTATGAACTGGGAGCAAGGATAAGCATATATGAATACGATAAAACGTTACAGGGAAATTATTGTATATTTGTTTTTTGGAGCATTAACAGTCCTGCTGAACTGTGTTCTTTATGTATTATTTAACCATTTTTGGGGATATGAATTTGCAAATGGTATAGGAAACGCCCTTGCAAATTTTATTTGCATTCTCTTTGCATATGTAACAAATCGAACAGCGGTTTTTTGTAGCAAAAGTTCAGGAATTAGTGCAATTAGAGAAATTGTGTGTTTTATAGTTGGTAGATTAGGAACCTTGGTTTTAGATACAGGAATAATGATTTTTGCAGGAATCTATATTGGAGCACACTATATACCTAACGAGTATCAAAATTTGTGGGGTATGGCGATGAAGTTATTAGCAAATATTGTTGTTATTGTACTAAATTATATTCTTAGCAAATTGGTTGTTTTTAAGAAATAGGGAAAATGAAAACTGTACCACCCTTATTGTGGGTGGGTGTCATCCTAAATCAACAGCCTCCACGTGGCGGATGATGGGCACTGAAAATAGTAGGTGGCAAAAGAGTTGAATAGTTTGAGAAAAAAATGATGGCAAAGAAAATAAGATATAAAGGGGTATATTATGAAAGGTATTATTTTAGCAGGAGGTTCAGGCACACACCTGTACTGCGCTATATAGGGAAGATAGCATTTATGATAAATATTGAAGGAAAGTGATGTTTATGAAGCAAAGAGTAAAACAACTTGCAATAACTGAGAGATCAGTGAAAATGAAAAAGATTGTTGCAGTAGTTATTATAATGTTTATTTTTTCGATAATAATTTTGGGGAAGGAAGTAAATTAGTGTTCCAAAAAATTTGTGAACGAAGAGAAACAGCATGGCCAGATTTGGGAACAGCAGATGATGAGCAATATGAGTGGCTTACCGAAGCATATAAAATAAAGCGAAAAAAATAATGAAAAAATTGTTATCTTGGCTTCTGATGGAACAAAGTTGGAAGGTCATTATTATGAGAGAAAGAAGAATGCTCCATTAGTAATCTTCTTTCATGGGTTTAGAGGTCATAGTTACGTGGATGGTGTGCCGATTTATAAAATTGCGCAGAAAGAAAAATGGAATGTTTTACTTGTTAGTATGCGTGCGCATGATGAAAGTGAAGGAAATATTTTCACATTGGGAGTGAAGGAACGTTATGATTGTGTAAATTGGGCTAATTGGGCTGCAAAACATTTTGGAAGAGAAACACCGATATTTCTTATGGGAATTTCAATGGGTGGAGCAGTGGTCACAATGAGTAGTAATTTGGATTTTCCAGATTCTGTTTGTGGAATTATTGAAGATAGTGGATTTACAACATCAACAAAAATGTTAGAGTTAAATTGTAAGAGCCATTTGCCTAAAGGAATGCCAGTAGAGGTATTCAAAATTTTTGCAGATGTGGGAATAAAGCTTTGGGGAGGATTTAATTTAAAGAGGCTGATGCTTGTAAGGCGGTATCACAGACAAAAATTCCGATTTTAATTATTCATGGTGATATGGATAACTTGGCACCATTATATATGGCAAAAGAAATTTATAATAGTTGTAAAAGCAGTAAAGAAATTTATATAGTTCATGGTGCAGGACATGCAGAGAATTATAAAAAAGATCCAGAGGGATATGAAAAGATAATAACGACGTTTATTAAAGAAAGAGTGCCATAAACGTAAGCGCTGAATAATCCACCGACTCGCTGAAATAATCAGACTGTGGAGCAGCATCAGCATCGTAAGATTGCCTGCTTGGAAGAAATCGCATATCTGAACGGATGGATCAGCAAGGATGAGCTGATGGAAGTTTACGAGGTTATGAAGAAAAACCAGTACGGTCAGTATCTGAAGGATGTTATGGATGGAAAGTATCAAGAACATCTGTATTAATTAGAAAACGAGAACAAGATACATAGATAAGTGTAGAGGAGAATAAATCATGAATATTATTGTTACCGGCGGTGCGGGTTTTATTGGTAGTAACTTTGTGTTCCACATGCTGAAGAAGTATCCGGATTATCGAATCATCTGTCTGGACAAGCTGACCTATGCAGGCAATCTGTCCACACTGGCCTCTGTTATGGATAACCCGAATTTCCGCTTCGTGAAGGCTGATATCTGTGACCGCGAAGCAGTGAATAAACTGTTTGAAGAAGAACATCCAGACATCGTGGTCAACTTTGCGGCAGAGTCTCATGTTGACCGTTCTATCGAAGATCCCGGTATCTTCCTTCAGACTAACATCATCGGTACCAGTGTGCTGATGGATGCTTGCCGCAAGTACGGCATCCAGCGTTATCATCAGGTTTCTACTGATGAGGTTTATGGTGATCTTCCGCTGGATCGTCCTGACCTGTTCTTCACGGAAGAAACCCCGATTCATACCAGTTCTCCGTACAGCAGCTCCAAAGCTGCTGCTGACCTGCTGGTTCTGGCTTACCACCGTACCTACGGCCTGCCTGTGACCATTTCCCGTTGTTCTAATAACTATGGTCCGTATCACTTTCCGGAGAAGCTGATTCCGCTGATGATCGCTAATGCTAGCCGCTGCCTGTTTATGGCGAGGGTCTGAATGTCCGTGATTGGCTGTATGTGGAAGACCACTGCAAAGCCATCGATCTGATTATTCATAAAGGTCGTGTTGGTGAAGTTTACAATGTTGGCGGCCACAACGAGAAGCAGAACATCGAAATCGTGAAGATTATCTGCAAGGAACTGGGCAAGCCGGAGAGCCTGATCACTCACGTTGGCGATCGTAAGGGCCATGATATGCGTTATGCTATTGATCCGACCAAGATCCATAATGAGCTGGGCTGGTTGCCGGAGACCAAGTTTGAGGACGGCATTAAAAAGACCATCCAGTGGTATCTCGATAATCGTGAGTGGTGGGAGACCATCATCAGCGGTGAGTATCAGAACTACTACGAGAAAATGTACAGCAACCGCTAAAAAGCCAGAGGAGGAAAGAACATGAAGTTTTTTGTAACAGGCGTTGGCGGCCAGTTGGGTCATGATGTGATGAATGAGCTGCTGAAGCGCGGCCATGAAGGTGTTGGTTCTGATATTCAAGAGAACTATAGCGGTGTTGCAGATGACTCTGCAGTAACAAAAGCACCGTATGTGGCTCTTGATATTACTGATAAGAATGCCGTTGAAAAAGTAATTACAGAAGTAAATCCGGATGCCGTAATCCACTGCGCAGCATGGACTGCTGTTGATATGGCTGAGGATGATGATAAAGTAGCGAAAGTCCGTGCAATCAATGCAGGCGGTACTCAGAACATTGCGGATGTCTGCAAGAAATTGGACTGCAAGATGACCTATATCAGCACGGATTATGTGTTTGATGGCCAGGGTACAGAGCCTTGGCAGCCGGACTGCAAGGATTACAAGCCGCTGAATGTGTATGGTCAGACGAAGCTGGAAGGTGAACTGGCTGTCAGTCAGACGCTGGAAAAATATTTTATTGTCCGCATAGCATGGGTGTTTGGTCTAAATGGTAAGAACTTTATTAAGACCATGCTGAATGTCGGAAAAACTCATGACACTGTTCGTGTGGTTAATGACCAGATTGGCACACCGACCTATACATATGATTTGGCTCGACTGCTTGTTGATATGAATGAAACCGAGAAATATGGCTATTACCATGCGACCAACGAGGGTGGTTATATCAGCTGGTATGATTTCACGAAAGAAATCTATCGTCAGGCTGGCTATAAGACAGCAGTGCTTCCGGTAAGTACGGAAGAGTACGGTCTGAGTAAAGCAGCTCGCCCGTTCAACAGCCGTCTGGATAAGAGCAAGCTGGTGGAAGCTGGATTTACTCCGCTTCCGACTTGGCAGGATGCACTGAGCCGTTACCTGAAAGAAATCGAGCAGTAATAGAGGAGATAGAAGAAATGGGACAGATTAAAGTTGAGAAAAATGTAGGCGGCATCGAGGGCCTCTGTGTTATTGAGCCTGCTGTTCATGGTGATGCCCGTGGCTATTTCATGGAAACCTACAACGAAAAAAGATATGAAAGAGGCTGGCATTGACATCCACTTCGTGCAGGACAATCAGTCTATGTCTACAAAGGGTGTGCTTCGTGGCCTGCACTTTCAGAAGCAGTATCCGCAGTGCAAGTTGGTGCGCGCCGTGCGCGGCACAGTGTTCGATGTTGCTGTTGATCTGAGAAGTGATTCTACGACCTATGGCAAATGGTATGGTGTTACCCTGTCGGCCGAGAACAAGAAGCAGTTCCTCATCCCGGAAGGTTTTGCGCATGGCTTCCTGGTATTGAGTGACGAGGCAGAGTTTTGCTACAAGGTCAACGACTTCTGGCATCCGAACGATGAGGGCGGCATGGCTTGGAACGATCCTGAAATCGGCATCGAGTGGCCGCAGCTGAAGGGCGAATACAAAGGGAAGTGCAAGTGCAGAGGGCTACACTCTGGAAGATGGAACTGCGCTGAACTTGAGTGATAAAGACCAGAAGTGGCTGGGACTGAAGGATACCTTTAAGTTTTGATTAAAAAGCCGTGTGAGAGTTCACACGGTAGTTGCTCGGATAATCACACACCTCTTCGTGGTGAGCAGCAGGCAACGATCCATTTTGATCGGCTGAGATGTGAAAAACGAAACTTATAATAAAAGAATATTGTCAGAAAAAGGTATAAAAAACTATGAAAACAACATTACTTATCATGGCTGCTGGTATCGGTAGCCGCTTCGGAACAGGAATCAAGCAGTTGGAGCCCGTGGATGATGCTGGACATATCATTATGGACTACTCAATCCATGATGCGATTGAAGCTGGCTTCAACCATGTAGTATTTATCATCCGTAAGGATATTGAGAAGGAATTCAAAGAGGTAATCGGTGAACGTATTGCTTCTATTTGCTCCGCTCATAATGTAACTGTGGACTACGCATTTCAGAATATCAACGATATTCCGGGAGAACTTCCGGAAGGTCGTACAAAACCTTGGGGAACCGGTCAGGCCGTGCTTGCGGCAAAGAGCGTGATCGACACGCCGTTCATCGTGATTAATGCGGATGATTACTATGGCAAAGAGGGCTTCAAGGCTGTCCATGACTATCTGGTAAACGGTGGAAAGTCCTGCATGGCTGGTTTCGTTCTGAAGAACACTCTGTCCGATAACGGTGGTGTGACTCGCGGTATCTGCAAGATGGATGATCAGAACAATCTGACTGAGGTTGTAGAAACTAAGAACATCGTAAAGACTGCAGCTGGAGCAGAGGCAGACGGTGTGAGCGTTGATGTGAATTCTCTGGTGTCTATGAACATGTGGGGATTAACACCTGATTTTCTGGATGTGCTGGAGGAAGGCTTCAAAGAGTTCTTTGAGAAAGAAGTAGCTAGCAATCCTCTGAAAGCAGAGTATCTGATTCCCATTTTCATTGGAGAATTACTGGAGCAAGGAAAGATGTCTGTGAGGGTTCTGAAAACCAATGATACATGGTATGGCATGACCTATCATGAGGATGTCGCAGCAGTAAAGGACAGCTTTAAGAAGATGTTGGAGAACGGTGTGTACAAGGCTGACTTGTTCAGTGATCTGTAAACGACGATGAAAGAAACGATTGATTTACTCGGAAAGATCATCACAAACATCCTGACTGCTCTCTATGAACCGTTTGGATTCTCACTCCTTCTTTCCTTCCTAGCTATGTTTTTCTATCTATATGCCTATGAATCTATGGGAGCCGGAAAAGGCTGGAAGAATGCCATAGTGACATGGTATCAGAAGTTCAAGGAGAGTGTGTTCTTTTCGGAAACTGTTCTTCCTGGCCTTTGTGACTTCACTTATTCTGTTCCGAACCCTGTTAAACCGCAATCTTTGGATGAATCCTTTATCCGATGTTATGGGCGGCTGGGGCATTTGGGAGACAGTGAATGGCGAACAGAAGCTGACCACCGAGTGCATCGAGAACGTAATCATGATGATGCCGTTTAGTTCGGTAGTGATGTGGACATTCGGAGAGAAGATAGGAAATGGCTGGAAGAAGATACTGTGGGAAAGTGGAAAGATAGCGTTCATCTTCTCGATAAGCATTGAGATGTTGCAGTTATTGATGCGGCTAGGAACGTTCCAGCTATCAGACATCTTCTATAACACAGTCGGCGGAATGATCGGCGGATTGATGTATTGTGCGGTGATGAAGGCAAGAAAACGTCTGTAAAAAGGGTTGAAATTGTGATATACTGGGAACGGTAGCTCCCATGCTGCTCTGATAATCACACACCTCTTCGTGGTGAGTAGCAGGCAACGATCTGAGAATCAGGGATTCGGTGATCGGCTGAGATGTGACAGTCGAGCATTATTGAAGGAGGCAATTGATGAATAGCTTGAAACGAGTATATCAATGGTTCCATAAATTGCCCAAGCAGATTCAAGATAGTATTTTCTTTTCGGTGAGTGTCGTAGGCTTTTTTTCCACAATATTCACAGTGCTTGGAGCATCGCTTAAGGACTTGAGTGATAACTTATGGATTAGGATTGGCATTATTATTCTAAGTACTATTACTAGCATTTGGATATTATATAGTGGTTGGTAATGTGTATAAAGACTCTGTTGCACTTAGCATTGCCAAAACACCGGTTGAAATATCCTGTGGGGATATTTTAAGACTCCAGGATATAAAGTGATTGGTTGTGACACCCATTTTGATACGAGAGTTGATGATGTGGTTATATCAAAAATTCATTACACGGGCAGTTACTTCTGGAGCATGCCAATATAGATGATGTGAAAATAAAAATCGAAGAATCTGCAAAGAGGTCTGGCTTAATAAAGAATGCAGAGGGGTTATACGATTTTCCATTAGGGACAATTATAAGATACGATAGTTGTGTTGATAATCAAACTTATTTGATGCTTGCATTAACGGAGTTAAACAAGAACTATGAGTCACATACGAACATGGCTAAGCATGAACTTATGCTTATGAAAATGTGGAAGGAAATTGATCGTGTATATGCTAGCAATGATGTGGTTTTGCCCGTTTTGGGAACTGGTATATCTCGATTTGATGATGGACCAAAAGATAAAGACGATTTGCTGAGGTGCATGCTTTGCACATTTAATAGTAGTGGTGTAAGCTTCAATTCAAAAATTAAAATTGTACTATATGGAAGCACAGGTGATATTCCGTTGTATGAATATAAAGATATATTTAATGTGATTTCAAGGAGGTAGAAATATGGCGAATAGAACAGCTAATTACTCGGCATTTTATGTAAAAACTCCTTTTAATGAATTAAATTTAGGAGCAAATGCTACTCCGGATTTTGTTTATTACAATCAGTTACGTGCATGGAAAGGTGCCGATGACTCTTTCCCATTTGTTGATGCTCATGCAAAAACATATAATGTTAGAGACGATAGTTCTTGGGATACATTGAAAAAGAGACTGCATGAGCGGCTGGATGTTTCAAAAATATTGTGCTGTTTTTGAGTTCTAATACAAAAAACAGTCAGGCTTTGCGTGAAGAAATTGATTATGGAATAAATACTAAAGGTCTTCCGGTGATTGTTATATATCCTGATTTTAAAGAAAAATCAGATATATGGGGCGCCAATGGTATGAAAAAAACAAGTGACAGACCTTTGGGACGAATTGCCGATTTTTAGAGATAGTATGTCTGAAGTTGCAACAATTCATGTTCCATATAAGAAAACACTTATTTCAAGTGCATTAAAAGATCCTGATTTTAAAGTACAGACTATGACAAAAGCAGGAACTTATCACTATAGATTGGATTAATGTCCACAGTGCTATACTTAAATAGTTATTAAAGGAAAGAGGTTATCACCTATGCCCCGTCTCAAAGGTAGCAAGAACAAGCCCAAGACCGTAAAAGCAACCGTTGATTTTGCTGCACAGCTCGCTGAAAAGCAGGCTGCAAAGGAAGCCGTTGCCGCCGAAATCGCATCCATCGCCGCAAACATCGACACTTTGAAGGCTGATCTGAAAGGAAGAAGACTGCTCTGAAGAAGGCCGAAAAAGAAGTGGCATCCCTGGAAACAAAGAAGGCAAAGGCAGATGCTAAGGCCGCTGAAGAAGCTAAGAAGGCTGAAGCCGAAGGAGTGCTGAAGAAGCTGCTGGCAAGCGGGATGAGTGCGGACGAGATCCTCGAAAAACTGAAATAAACAAGAAAACCCAAAAAAAATAAATGCCGTGTGGACAAACTGAACTCCAGGAGTTCAAACGGTATTTTTTGAAGGTTGTCGTATAGTTTGTAACGAAAATAAAATGGGAATAAAAATGGAGCGTGAAAAAATGAATTTATCAAAAATACATCATATTGCAATCATCGTATCTGACTACGAAGCAGCTAAGGATTTCTATGTGAACAAGCTGGGATTCTCTGTCATCAGAGAGAACTATCGCTCAGAGCGTAAAGACTGGAAGCTGGATTTGCGTGTCAATGAGCATACGGAGTTGGAAATTTTCGCCGAGGAAGATCCTCCGAAGCGTGTGAACCGCCCGGAAGCATGTGGGCTGCGTCACCTTGCATTCTGCGTAGACAGTGTGGAGCAGACGGTGAGGGAGCTGGCGGAGGTAGGAATTGAATGTGAGCCAATTCGTGTGGATGATTACACCGGCAAGAAGATGACATTCTTTCATGATCCGGATGGACTGCCGCTGGAACTGCACGAATAATTATGGGGAGAAAAAGCATATAAAGCCAGAAAGCCTGGCGGCGGCCGGAAAAAGTTAAAGCCAGGATACGATGCCGGGAAGAATCTGAAAGATCAGATGGATGCGGCTGTGGCGCTCTATGAGGAGGACTGCTCCCTCCAATCCATCGCCGATGTGCTAAAACTAAACCCAATAAAAGTAAGAAAGCTGCTCATCACGACCGGTGTGTATGAATCTGAAGTGGCGGAGAAGGTACAGGACACGTTTGAGAATATCGAAAAACGCAGGACTATAAAACTTCCATTTTCTCAACGGCAACAGTCCTTGGCCTATCCAAAGCCTCCGTCACATCGTACCTGCCTTATGAAAAAGGCGTGACTTTCCAAACACAGCAGAAAAAGAGAAAATCAGCGTAGGAGCGGAGCGGCAGCGGAGATACAGAGCGGTAAGAAAACTGGAGAACCGAGCCGACAGAAGAGCATCTGTGGGAGGTGGTTCTTCTTTATGCAGGTGTGCGTTTCAAAACGTACTCAGGTTTACCCTTTACCTATGAAATACGAAAGGGCCGGAATGGGCAATACACTAAGGAACTGTGGATCGACCGCCGGGAGAATAGTAAAAGCCTGGCATGGAGTTCAGTGCTGCTGGCTCTGGGCAATATTAAAAAGTAGGAGAAGTAGTTGAACGACCGAAAGCGCTGGGCGATATCCGGGGTGTGACCTATATATACGGAATGTTCTATCGGTTTAGATTGTTATAGGTAGAGGGGGAACGTTGGAAAAATGAATTTTTTTGAACTTTCAAAAGACCCGGTTTAAAAACACCCCTTAAAGTTTGTATAAGGTATAGGAAGTGTTTTCAAAAGTAAGCCAATTCACTACGGTATCACTGATGAAATTCCCCGATTCCTTACAAAGTCACATCGCACCTTGAAAATCGCATGAGCCACCCCAGCAGGATACCTACGGTACTGAATGTGCATTCTGCGCGTCTTACCAGAGAAAACGTCGGAGAAAATCGGACAGGAACGGGCTGAGACAGAGTGGACGGTAGTTAAGAGCAAGATTCGCCTTTGTATACGAAACCGCTCCTACGGGCGATTTTTTCTACGGCGGCATCTTGATGGGGATTGTGCTCCCCATACCCTCACATCGTGCAAAATCACATGATTTTGCCTGTTGGTGGCCTGCCGGAGCAGGTCACAGCCGGAGTGCAGACGCACTGCCGGGGAAATCAAATCCTTGATTTTGGAAAGGAGACCCCATGCCAAGAACGAAGAAAAAGTGAAATCGATCGTAAAGACAAAAGTAATCTCCGCACGAGTTACAGAAACAGTACATGAACTTTTTACACCGGCAGGCAGAAGATGCCGGGATGACCCTCTCTCAATTTGCAGCGCAGATGCTGATGAAAGGCCGCGTGGATACCTCGTATGTATTCTATGTCCACCCGGACGAGATCGAAGCCATCACACGGGAGTTTGCCGCCATCGGGAACAACCTGAACCAGATCGCAGCGTTCTTCAACAGCGGCGGTATCCAGTCGCGCGCTATGCTCGAAAACATCAACCATGCGATTTCCTGTATTTTTTGAGATGCGGGAGCAGGTCGCAGAAATGGCAGGAAAGAACTATGGCAATCTTAAAGCATATCGCAAGTAAGAAGCCCCAACTATGGTGCTGCGCTGGAGTATCTGATTTTCAAGTATGACGAGCTTCGGAAAACTCCGATTCTTGACCCAAATGGAAATCGTATTATGCGGGATGAGTTTTATTTGGACGGTCTGAATTGTGAACCCTATTCCTTTGATGCGGCCTGCCAGCAGTTGAACCGTGAATACCAGAAAAACAAAAATAAGGATGAAATCAAAAGCCACCATTACATCATCAGCTTTGATCCACGGGACAGCACAGAAAATTGTTTGACGGGGAAAACGGGCGCAGGAGCTTGGACTGGAATATGCAAAAGCAAATTTTCCGGGGCATCAGGCTTTGGTCTGTACGCACATGGACGGTCACAATGGCAGCGGCAACATTCATGTCCATATCGTAATCAACAGTTTGCGAAAATTGGATGTGCCCCAGCAGCCCTTCATGGAGCGACCCATCGACTGCAAGGCAGGGTACAAGCACCATGTGACGAACGAGTATCTGAAAGCACCTGCAGAAATCCCTTATGGATTTGTGCAACCGCGAATTTCTGTATCAGGTCGATTTGCTGTCACCATCCAGAACGGGTGTGACCGAAGCGGAGTATTGGGCACAGCGGCGGCTGGATGAGAAAAAACAGGAAATCGAAAAGGAAGGATTTACGCCAAACCCGACAAAGTTTCAAACACAGAAACAGCTTATCCGGGATGCCGTTGCCGCTGCTCGTGAGAAAGCAATCTCGTATGAAGATTTTCAAGACATCCTGCAGGATGAATATGACATTTTCGTCAAAACACAACGTGGGCGTTACAGCTATCTGCCGCCGGAACGGAACAAGTTTATATCGGAGCGTTCTTGGGGAAAGCTGCAAAAGAGAATGTCTGGAAGGACTCTTTGTTCAGAACGCCGAGAAGAATCTGCGGTACAAGGAAGACCCCATACTGATCTTTACGACCAGAACCAGACTGCGGCTCGTTGTGGACCTGCAGAAGAATATCAAGGCGCAGGAAAATCTGGCGTATGCGCTAAAGGTCAAAATCAGCAATTTGCAGAAAATGGCTGAAACGCTGGTATGGGTACAGGAAAACAACATCAACGACCTGACAGAACTGAACGATCTGTGTAAAACTGCGCAGGCCAATGCGCAGGCAGCGTATGAACGACTGTCACAGGCAGAGGATGAACTGTACAAAATCAATGAACAGATTCATTATGCGGGGCAGTACCTTTCTACAAAAGAGGTCCAACAGCAGCTTGCGAAAGCATTTTCAAGAAAAAATTCCGTGCAGAACATTCCAAGGAATTGGATGCCTATGCGGAATCTGTGAAATACTTCCGGGAAGAGAACGATGGAAAGCTGCCATCGCTGAAATCCTTGAAAAAACGGAAGGAAGAACTGATGAAAGAAATTGCGGAGAGGAAAAAGGCATATGCTCCCTTGCGGGAAGAATCCAAGCGTTTGGAAATTGCATCGGATAACGTGTACAGCATCTTCCGAAAAACCGATGAAATGAAATCCGACCTTGCATGGAAACGCGAGTGGGCGGCAAAGTCCGCGAAAAGGCAAGGCAGGAGCAGGTTCGACAGGAACAGCGTGAACGTCAACCGAAACGCAAGAAGCGTAGCTACGATATGAGCCTGTAATCAGCAGGGTCTTCCACCCTGCACCCCGGAACTCTGTCAAATGCGTAAGCCCGTGCAGGGCTTTCCCATCCGGCAGGGACTTTTGAAAACGACTAGGAGGAAGTTTGAGTAAAGAGTACATCAAGGCACAAACCCCACTACCCGCTTATTTCCCTTATCCGAAATTTCTGCTGCAGATGAGCCTTTCCCATACGGCACGATTGACGTATGTTTGCTGCTGGACCGCATGACCCTTTCGCAGAAGAACGGCTGGGTGGATGTGCAGGGCCGGGCATATGTGCTCTATCCGTTGGCAGGGCTGGCGGAAGATCTTCAGAGCAGCATTTCCAGTGTCACCCGTGCCCTGCGGGAACTGGAAGCCGCTCGGCTGATCGAACGGCGGTCCAATGGCTTTTCCAAGCCAAACCAGATATTTCTCGGCGTTCCCATCTGACTGCGCAGAAATGCGCAATCAAGATGGTCAAAATGAGCAGCCTGATTGCTCAAAAGTGAGCAATACGATTGCGCAAAACTGCACACCTAACCAAATAAATAAGAACAACCTAAGATTGAACCAACTGAATAGAACCAAAGAAGCATATGGGCGTTATCGGAATGTTTTTCTGGAAGATTATTCGGAACTGAAAATGGAAATTGCAGAGTTGGATACTCTGATCGAAGACCTTTCAGCCTATATGCAGTCTACAGGCAGGAAGTACGCAGACCATGCGGCGACCCTGCGCAGCTGGTCAGCACGGAAGAAAAAACAACAGAAACCGGGAACAGGCATCCCGGACTATACCTACAACAAGGAGGAAAGTTTATGACGGAAACGATCCAAACAGCGATGGACAGGCTTATGACGATCTCTGCAGAACCGCAGGACTACATTGCAGAAGATGGGCTGCTGTACTGCGGCAGCTGCAAAACTCCCCAAGGAAGCGTTCTTCCCAAACGGAAGAAAACTGTTTGGGCGTGACCGCCATCCGGCTGAATGCCAGTGCAGGCAGGAAGCCAGGGAAAAGCAGGAGGAAGAAGAGCGGGCAAGGCTGCATCACGAGAACGTGCGGCGGTTGAAGCTGCAGGGCTTTACCGACTGGGCGATGCAGCACTGGACATTTGAAAACGATCATGGGCAGAACCCACAGATGCATCTGGCGCAGCGGTATGTGGACTATTGGCCGGAAATGCGGGGAAAAGAATGTGGGCCTGCTGCTCTGGGGCGGTGTTGGTACAGGCAAGAGTTTTATGGCGGGCTGCATTGCCAATGCCCTGATGGAACAGGAAGTGGCCGTCTGCATGACGAATTTTGCCCGAATCATGAATGAACTGAATAACGCCTTTGCCGGACGAAATGAAGTTGTGGACAGGCTCTGCGGCTATCCGCTGCTTGTCATTGACGATTTTCGGCATGGAGCGGGGCACGGAATATGCGCTGGAGCAGATTTACAACATCATCGACAGCCGTTACCGCAGCAGGAAACCACTGATCGTTACCACGAACCTGACCCTGACGGAGTTGAAGAATCCGCAGGATACCGCACACGCCCGTATCTATGACCGTCTGCTGGAACTGTGTACCCCGATTGCCTGCACAGGCCCCAGTATGAGAAAGACCATAGGGCAGGCAAAATTGGATTTGCTGAAAACACTTTTGGCCTGAAAGGGAGGTGCTCGATTGAAAGAAAACGGCACAATGAATTGGCTGGAGCAGGTCCACCAGATGAAGAACCGGGATATTCGCACGATAGAACAGTCTGAACTGGAGAAACTGCCGCAGGATGCAGTGGAACACGGACTGCCGCAGGAGGAAAGGCTGAAAAATCTGCTGGATAAGGTCCGAAATCCTTATTGCTATCTGGACAACGGAATCATTGTGAAGCTGAATTTCGCACCGAGAGGGAGCAGCACACTGTCTGAGCGAATTGGCAGGTGTTTTCAATCGGCCAGCTGAAAAGGCAGAGAAATTTCGGCAAGCTGCTGAAAATCACACAGAAAATTTCGCACTTTAATGTGATAAAGCACTGGACAAAGGGTGACAATTCTGGTAAGCTGTTTACGGGTAAGAAAATAGGAATGTGCCAACTGAGCAGAAGCTTGCTCGGTGGGCTTGTTCTACATAGAAAATGTGGAGCCTTTCACTTCTCTGACGAACAGTATTGCCGATTCGTTAAGGAGGTGGAAGGCTTTTGTTATACCCTGATATGAATTTGCAGAAGAGAACACAGCAAAATACAACCCGATACCGAACAGCCTTATTTGCGCTTATCCCGTGAGGATGGCGATAAGACAGAGAGCGACAGCATTGCAAACCAGCGCACACTGCTGGAAGCCTATGCCGCAGACCGTATCGGAAAACTGAAAGAAGAAAATCAGATGGAGTGGGTACGCCGTATGAGAAATCTGGAAAATCGTGCAGCAGAAATCGTAAAGGCAGAATTGATCTACACGTTTGAAAGGCGGTGAGCAGCAGATGATCGGAACCTATTACCGGCTTTCTCTTGCGGACGAGGATGTGGGTGCTGATAAGGCTGAGAGCAACAGCATTCAGGGCCAGCGCGGACTTGTAGAGGGATACATTATGGCTCGTCAGGAACTGGCAACAGAGCCGCGTCAGGAGTACGTGGACGATGGCTACTCCGGCACATCTACAAGCCGTCCTGCGTTTCAGCGGCTAATTCAAGATGCGCAGGACGGAAAGGTGAAAACGATTATCGTAAAGGACTTTTCCCGGTTCGCCCGTGATTACATTGAGGCAGGCGATTATATGGAGCGCATCTTCCCGCTGCTGAGCGTTCGCTTTATCTCTGTCAACGATGGTTACGACAGTGGAATGCAAATCGGAAACGATGTACGTGGACTGGAAGTAGCCATTAAGAACATCCTCAACGCATCCTACAGCCGGGATCTTTCCGCTAAAATCGCAGCAGCCGACCATGTGATGCAGAAAAAAGGAATGTATCTCGGAGGATACCGCCCGTTTGGATTCCTGCCGGACCCGAACGACTGTCATAAGCTAATTCTCGACCCGGTAGCCAGTCGATATGTGCGGTTGATTTTTGAACTGGCATTGCAGGGCAACAGAACGGGAACCATCGCAAAAATCCTAAATGAAAAGCAGATCCCGACCCCGGCAGCGTATCATGTGGCGGAAAGCCATGTGTACAGTGAGCAGAAAGCATGGGATCTGCAGCGCAGCCATTGGACAAGTGGAACGGTTTACCATGTTCTGAAAAAATGAGAAGTATAAGGGAACCTATGTGGGCGCGAAATTCATTATGCCGGTTCCCTGTAAGCATCGGGTTCTGCGCGCTCCCTTGGAACAGCAGGTACGTATTGAGGACAGCCATGCCGCCATTGTGACCCCGGAGGAATTTGAACAGGCACAAATGGTCATTATGCTGCAGCATGGGAAGCACCAGGCCGGGAACTACACAAAACACCAGTATCCCTTGAAAGGCAAGGTCTACTGCGGCTACTGCCAGAAGCTGATGAAATATCGTGTACTCAAGAAGCTTGGTCCCTCGTTTAACTGCAGATTTTCGGCCACAGCGGTGGACAGCCCTTGCAAGCGAATCCCGATCTCCGAGGAACTGCTGGAACATATCGTCCGAAATGCGCTGACAGCGCAGATAAAGCAGGCAGAGTACGTACTGGAAATCCTGCACGAACGGGAACGCAAGGCGTTGATTTGCTTTTCCGCACTGGAACGGCAGGAAGAAAAGCTGAGTGCAGAAAAGGCAGAGATTGTAAAACAGCGCGTTGCACTGTATGAGCAATACGCCGACGGGAATATGAGTAAGGAAGAGTTCATCCGGCAGAGAGATGCCTACAGAGTGCAGGAAGATGAAAAGATGGAGCAGATTCAAAGGCTGCGTACCGAGAAAAATCAAGCTTTCCAGCCTGTGAAGAGGGACACCGATCATTTGCAGACTGTCATGAGTACTGTAGAAGAAGCAGGCGATGTGATGTACTTATCACAGAATGTGGTAGAAACTTTTATTGACCGCATCGAGGTTTTCAACGATGAACATGTGAAAATTCATTTTACATTTGAAAATGTGTTGGCAGACTATGCCGAATGAGTCGTAGCCAGAATCAATGCAGTAAGCAGAGTTTTTCTTGTAAGAACATGAGATTCATGGTATCATAGAAGCAATAAAAAGTCTGTGTGTGGCTACGCGAAAGGAGCAGCAGAGATGAAAAAATTGAACATCCCAGTTGGTATTTCGGACTTTGAGAAGATTCGGAACGGTGGGTTTTATTATATTGACAAATCTGGCCTGATTGCGGAAATTTTGGACGAAAAAGCAGAAGTGACACTTATCACTCGACCACGGCGTTTCGGTAAGACGCTTGGCATGAGTATGTTAGAAAGCTTCTTTGACATCCGTAAAGACAGCAAAGAACTGTTTGATGGGCTGGAAATTGCAGAGCATCAGGTATTATGTGATGAGTGGATGAATCAGTATCCGACAGTCTTTGTTTCATTCCGACAGGTAGACGGTCTGGATTTTACTGGGGCATACGATATGCTCACAATGGTGATAGCGGATTTGTACAACAAACATCTTTATTTGCTTGATAGTAAAAGTGTTACAGAATTCAAAAAACAGCGTTTGAGCATCTTGCACATGGCAATGGTTCTATAAAAGAAGTTAAGAACAGCCTTATGCTTTTGACAACGATGATGCAGAGCTATTATGCAAAGCCTGTAATTCTTCTTATAGACGAGTATGATGTCCCTGTAGCAAAAGCGAATAATAACGGTTATTATAATGAAATGCTCGATGTTATGAAAGGCTTGATGCAGGCTCTAAAAGACAATCAAGCACTTCAGTTTGCAGTTGTTACGGGCTGCTTAAAGATTGCGAAAGAAAGCATTTTTACGGGAACAAATAATTTTGTATCGGATACTATCACAAATTCTCGTCTGAACGAGTATTTCGGATTTGTACAGAGTGAGGTTGACCTGTTGCTAAAGGATGCTGACTTGACAACGCAGGCTGAGAGCATCAAGAAATGGTATGATGGATACCATTTCGGAGCCTTTGATGTTTACTGCCCGTGGATGTAATGAATTATTTGCTGGAACTGCAGCGCAATCCGAAAGCTAAGCCTATCAGCTACTGGAAGAACACCAGCGACAATGCAATCATCCGTTCCTTTATTGACTATGCAGGCAGTACCATCACAAATAAACTTGAAACGCTGATGGCTGGTGGCTGCATCGTTCAGCGTGTGGATGAAAACCTGACCTATGATTATCTACATTCCTCAGAAGACAATCTTTGGAGTACGCTGTACCTGACAGGGTACTTAACCAAGGCGCGTGAAGAAGATTATAAGGGTGAGTTGCCGGATGGCATGGTTGCCCTTATGATTCCGAACGCAGAAATCAAAGAGATTTTTGAAACAACAGTCATCAAATGGTTCGATGACAGTACGAAGAAGTGGAATCGAAATGCTTTGTTCGATGCAGTCTGGAACGGTGATAGCGAGGGCATTACCAAGGAAATGAATGCTCTGCTCCGGCGCACCATTAGCTACCATGACTACCGGGAAGACTTCTATCATGCTTTCCTTGCGGGCATCTTCACAGGTGCCGGATATATGGTGGATTCCAATAAGGAGCATGGAGAAGGCCGAAGTGATGTGGTCGTTTACGATTCCATCAATGCCCGCGTTGCAATCTTTGAAGCAAAGTACACGAAGGTTTTGGAAAATCTGGAAAGTGAATGCGATATAGCCTTGCAGCAAATTGATGATCGGATGTATGCAAAGGAGTATGAGGATGATTACGATCAGATTCTTTGCTACGGTATTTCGTTCTTTAAAAAGCGCTGCATGGTAAAGAAAAAAAGTGATTCACAACAAATCTTAACTTGAATTCTGTATTATAACTTAAAATGAGTTAAAATACAGAAAAAGAATTATAAGAGAGGCTCGCATAAACCACAGACAGCACCCAAGATGATTCGAGGGTGCGTCTGCGACTTATGCGGGCCTTTTTTTATTTTGTGATTTTAATACGGATGGATGTTAAATTCCAAGGCTGACAAGAGTGGCCTTTAACTCACTCGCCGTGTGGATAATGATTTCCTGTTCAGTTTCGTTGCAGTCCAATAACAGACGATGCAATTCGGTGTTGGAAGTTGAAACGGAATAGTGAAGACTGTCTATCAACAAATCATCAACGGAAATGCAGAGGGCGTCGGCAATATCGACCAGAGTGGCAACGCTGGGGTGTTCTGTGCCTTTTTCAATTTTGGCCAGAAATTCACGACTGCGATTGATTTTAGAGGCTAAGGCTTCCTGGGTGATATTACCACACTGCATTCTGAAATAACCAATACGTTTTCCCAAAGCAACATAATTGACGGACATAAGTAAATCTTCCTTTCGAATGCCCGCATAAGAGTACTTTTATTATCTGGCCTATGGAAAAACGAATCAAGAAGAACGAAAAGAGCAGCCAACATAGAAGTCAGAATTTTCGTTTTTCACCTCTAGCGGAGATGGCTTTGAGGCCAAAATGTGACCCAGTAGGTCACATTTTAAGGAACAAGTGACCTGCTGGGTCACAGAAAAATTATCTGACAGGTGTATAACAAAAAACCATAAAATTGAACAGCACGATAATGTGAGTGAGAACGAAGTGAAAAAAGTTACTGACGCTGTACAGCGGGGTTCAGTTAACGGATGTACTTTCATTTGTATAGAGAAAATGATGAAAATGTGGCTCAGAATTTGGCGGGGCCACCCCAGCGGTCGTGTGTTCTGAGGCAATTTTGTGAAGTGTTACATCACAATTTGCTGCACATGTGAAGTGCCACTTCACAGAAAAATCATCTGATAAGTGTATAATAAAAGCATGAAATCAAACTGTAAAAATAAAGTGGGGAAACGAAATGGAACGGCTGCTGACACTGTATAGCGAAGTCCAATCAACGGATGTACGGTGGCTGTGGTATCCGTTTATCGCAATCGGAAAAATCACACTGCTGCAAGGTGATCCTGGCGATGGAAAATCAACCATGATGATGAATCTGATTGCGGAACTTTCAACAGGAGGTAAGACCCCGGACGGTTGTAAAATCGGTACACCGCAAAAAGTGATTTATCAGTGCTCAGAGGATGGCGTTTCAGACACGATAAAGCCCCGTCTGGAACGCTGCGGAGCAGACTGCAGTAAGATTGCTTTCATCAATGAGGAAGTATATAACGGCCTTACATTAGACGATGAGCGCATCCGTCAGGCAATCATTGAATTCCGGCCGCGCTTGGTCGTGATCGACCCGATTCAGGCTTATCTTGGCAGTGATTCCGATTTGCAGATCGCAGGCAGTGCACGGAAACTTATGCGCCGCCTTGGAATGTGGGCTGCGGGCTATGACTGCGCCATCGTTCTGATTGGACACCTCAACAAAAAAGAAGGCTCCAAAGGGCTGTACCGCAGCCTTGGCAGTATTGATGTTGTGGCAGCAGCACGAAGCGTCCTGCAGGTGGAGCGAGATACCGAGAATCCTGATATAAGAATCGTACATCAAATCAAAACAGTCTTGCGCCTACGGCAGAAGACATCCGCTTTTCCATTTCTGCCGACAAGGGCTTTCGATGGCTGGAATGCAGGCCACAGCTTTTTTGAAAAACAACAGCCGGACGCCGAACCTAAATTTGATACAGAGCAACAGAAAGCTGCCTACTGGATCAAGCATTTCCTTGAAAAAGGCGATATGAGCGCAAATGAAATTTATTGCCGTCTGGACAATGAGGGTGTCAGCAAACGAGTGGCGCGGATGGTAAAAACGGAAATGGGAATCCACTGCTACCAGAAGAAGCGGAGATGGTATTGGAGTGTTCAGCTGGAAGAAGGTGCTATGAATGGACCACAAGTATAAGGTTGGTGGCTATGTGAAACTTGCAAAACTGTGGGAACGCTCTAAGGATGCAGCGGTAGCCTATCACAGTTCCTACTATGCTGAAAAGTTTAGGGATGATGCGGATAAAGGGCTGGTTGGTGTCTATATTGACATCACAGGGAATAAGGAAATTTATAAACGCCCGGAAATGGTGCATCTGCTCAAAGATTGCAAAAAGGGTGCCGTCAATCTGATTTTTTCACAGACAAGGGCCTATCTTGCAGCGAATACCTGTGATTTCTGTTTTCTGCTGAAATATCTGTTTGATTTGCCGATGCGGGTGGACATTGTTACAGATGATGACGACCAGAGAATTGACACGATTCTTGATGTTGAGAATCAGCGTCAGAACCTGAAAGAATTGGCCGAAAAATATACATCAATCCGAAGGAAAGATTATCTTGAGTGGAGAATTCGACTGGAAGATGAAATGACAAAGGCTGAAGAAAAATGAACGTAGAACATATCCCAGCAAAAGATGTGGACATGCTGCCGTGTGGAGCAGACTGGCAGAGTAGGCATTTGGAGTCCGAAAAGAGAAAAGCTGAAATTCGGGACAGAATCCATAAGCAGGCAGAACAGGGCCAGAAAACGGCAAAAGACTACTTTCGTCCGGCGAAACCGACACCGTCGATTTACGACAGTGACCTGAAGCGTGTAGCGGTTTATGCCCGTGTCAGCACCTCTAGCGAAGAACAGATTTCTTCCATTGAAAACCAGACTCTATATTACACCAAAAAGATTGCAGAAACGGAAAACTGGAATTTGCAGGACATTTACAGCGATGAAGGAAAATCCGGCACATCGCTGCGGAAACGTGATGCGTTTAAACGCATGATGCGAGATGCCAAAGACCAGAAGATGGATTTGATTATCTGTGCCAGCATTTCACGTTTTGCTCGGAATTTTTCAGATTGCAGACGCAGATCGCGGCCCTGAAAACCATGCACCCGGCACATCCCATTGGCGTGTACTTTGAAACGGAAAACATCTACACGCTGAATCCAAGCAGTCAATACAGTCTTGACATTCAGGCTCTTTTGGCAGACTGGGAATCGGGCAACAAGAGCCGCCGGATGATCCTTTCGTATGATCAGCGCATTATGACAGGTCAGTACCCGGTGGCTGACCTGATGGGGTATCGGCATACTAAGGATGGCCAGTTGGTGATCGAGCCGGAAGAAGCAAAGACGGTGCGGTTTATCTTTCTGGCATTTATTCAAGGGTATAACTACGATCAGATTGCAATGATCCTGACGCAGAAAAAGCGCAGCACCCTGCGCGGCAGGCAGGAGTGGAACGGTGTGATGGTAGCAAACATCATGAAAAATGAACGCCGCTGGGGTGATCTGGAAGCCCGGAAGAGCATCGTGGTGGACTACAAGCTGGGCAAGGTCACAAAGAATAATGGGAATCGCTGCTCTGCCTATGTCCCGGAACATCACGAAGCGATTGTTTCGCCGGAGATTGCACGGGCTGCACATCTTGTGGCATCCAGCAGCAAAAGTGCGGTGTGCAGGATATTGTGGTAATCCGACAGGGAGCATTGAAAGGCTTTGTGGGTATCCATCCGAACTGGAACGGTATCAATGCCGAAAGCATCCGCAGCCTTTGCCTGAGCACCTATCTGCCGGAAGAGGTGGCGAAACTGAACAAGATGGCAGAAATGCGGTCTGGAAAGAAGTTGGATATGGCATTGCCATCTGATTATTTGACTGTATCTGGCATATGTTTTATCAATCAAAGCAGCCCGATTATGACGATTTCTAAAAATGGAATCCGTTTCAGCAAGGCTTGCCACACCCGGCTGGACAACTGCGAATATGTGGAACTGCTCTATCATCCGATTCTGCAGGTCGTGATTTTACGAAAGAGCGATCATGGCTCTTCAACGGCGATGCACTGGCAAGATGACAATGACGTTCATAGTGCCTTTTCAGCCAGAGCGTTTTCTGGCCTGATCCTTCAAACGTTGAACTGGAGAAGGAATTGCCGCTATCGGTGCCGTGGTATCTGCCGAGGTCAGGGGAATGCAAAATTTCTGATTTTTTGAATTAGATGAGTCCCGGATTTTGACTGGGAAAAATCAGTATGAACAAGAAAATTGTTCGATGAATCTGAAATGCCGGTTATATCGGAGTAAATGGGTTCAGAGCATTACAGTTAGTGATGTGATGGAATCTGGCCAAGTCGTAGAAAATCCTATGATTGGTGCAATTCCAAGCAGAAATGAAGTTCAACGTGAACTGGATGATCTTTTGATGTCGATGTAGGAGAAACTTATAGAATGGAAGAACAAAGCAGGGCGCAGGAACTGAGCGTTCGGGAAATCTCCTTGATTCGTGAACTTGCACAGATACGGAAAGAACATAAAAGAGAACTGGAGTACGAAAAGTTCGATGGCTATGAACTTCCGCCGCGCACCCAGTTTTCCATGCTGAATAAACCTGCAGTGAGCATAAAATATGGTGTTATGAAATTTAATATGGCGTGCATTCGGCTTTTTGAAGGAATCAAGTATGTCCTTCCGATTTTGCACCCCAATAAGAAGCGGCTTGCGTTGATTATGTGTCCGGAAGAGGACAGCGCGTCTGTTGAATGGGCACGACAGAAAGACGAAAACTGGGTGAATAAGGATATTACATCATTGGAATTTGTGGAAAATATCTTCAGGCTCATGAACTGGAATCGGGAATGCCGTTATAAAGTGCTTGGACGGGTGGCTAATTCAGATCAGGGTCTTTGTATGTTGTTTGATTTGGAAGAAGCAATCATGTTCACCCCGAAGCCACAGGAATATACGGATCCGCTTACTGGTGAAATGAAGAAAAAAGCAGATGAAATTCTTCCCGGATGCCTATAAGAACCGTATCGGAAAATCTTATAATGACTACATTGCAGATCATCAGATGAACATGTTTGAGGACTTCATTGGGTATCAGAGTTCTACTGTATTGGATGAGCCCGAACGGGAAGCAGGCACTACTTCAATACCGATTCCGCAACGTGAAGAATCTGAAAATATACCTTCGCCAGATTTACCGGAACAGCTTGAAAACGTACAACAATCAGGCAATGAGATTGCTGAGAGAGGAATGCAGACATGAATTCGGGACGAATTATGAATTTGCTGGTGACAATTCCGGCAGAAAGCCGAAGAATGAATGTGGGGAAAAGATGTTATTCGTATTCTTGGGAGTCCGACCTATATTTGTGTTTTGCAGAGGAAAGATCGGAAGTCTATTGCGATTACTCCGTGCACCGCTGAACATCCCATGTCCTTTAAGGTTCCAGACAGGCTGTTGACCGATGGGTTTCAGACTCTTGTGAAGGGCCTTCGTCCATAAAAATGCTGACAGGCTGGAGAAGCTGAAATCCAGAGGTTATAGGTGGGAGGTTTTGGTGCAGCTCTGTTTTTGACCCACAAAATGAGCAGCAAGTAAAAATCAAGGAGAACGAATCGAGGCCTCACGGTGGATTGCGAGTGATCCGCCGGGCTTGTTTGCTGCTTATTAAAATGAGAGGAATTTAGTGAGGGAGAACAGCACGGCGAGAAATTCATAAAGCTACTGCTGTGGTTGGCACGAGTGTGAAATAATCATGGGCAACCAAAAATGTCTTGAGTTTCATGCGTTTGCGCGGCTTGACCTCTTTTACACTCAACTTGTTTCTG
>VOFG01003018.1_pt1 | contig 40055 bp, 74 predicted proteins | sample 5384171 | NCBI WGS metagenome assembly VOFG01 (sample SAMN12384726, study PRJNA508395) | human gut metagenome | isolation source: healthy gut F | host: Homo sapiens
GTCGTCCAGATCGCCATCGTAGGCCTTGGGCGAGCCGCCCACCGGGGTCACCAGCATCTCATACTCCCTGCCGTCGGCGCCGGCGCCTGTGGGAACGGCGACAACCACAGAGGACTCACCGGCAGCAGCCTGAGCCGTGAAGGTCTCCTTTGGTGGCAGGCACATAAACGGAAACGTCTGTCGCTACTGTGGCATCGGCGGGGTAAAGCTCACCGTGAGGGTGCCGTCGGCAGCTTCCACAGCCAAATCGGTGACGGCTTTGGCGTAATCATAGGTGGCGGTGGCGGCCTCAGACTCGCTGCCATCGGCGCCAACGGCGGTCACCTTGATGGTCACCTCACCCTGCGCGTCGTAGACGTCCTTGATGTAGTAGATCTCGTCGTAGATACCGCCCATGTACTGCTCTACCCCGTTGATTACGGCATAGACGTTGTACTGCTTCACGGGAATCGTAATCGCCCAGATCCCAGGACACCACCATCTCGTTCGTCATAGGCCTTGTCAATGGTCAGGCCGGTGGGAGCATCAGTCAAATTTCTGACCGGAGGCGTATTTCAGCTGGCCGATGTGCATCTGATAGTTCTCAGCCTCGCCCTTGAAGTACAGGCCGATCATGGCAATGGACTCGCCGGGTAGGCGGACAGGTCTGCCGTGGAGGTGACCCAGCCGTCGGAGGCGGCAACGGTGTTGTCCATGGGGATCTCGGTGACGGTGTAGGTATTGTTCTCGGTGTTGATGTCCTTGGCGAACACAACGCCCAGGCTCATGGCCACGTTGTCATCGGAGGTCTTTTTGGAAGGTCAGAGCCAGCTTGCTGGCATCCGTCACATCAGATTGGTCTTGTACAGATGTGCATGAAGTTCTTGGCGTCCACCTTGCCGTAAACCGCCAGAGAGGAACCGCCTTTGTAGGGGTTCACCAGGTCGAAATCGAACTCTCCGTAGGTTGGCGTTCCATGAGGGTGCCCTCCTTCAAATGATCGCTGAGATTGCGATGCCGGTGTCAAATTCCGCACCCAGCTTGGAGCCGGCGGTCTCAAACCAGAACTGCCAGGTGGGCAGAATGTCCTGGATGGTTGATGTTGGCCCATTCATGGGTGTTGGATATTTCGCCATTTCCACGGGCATAGACCAGACCGTGACCGGTATTGAAATTGGTGACGAAGGTGTCGCCGGATGACCACAGAGCGCTCGGTCACCAGGCTGGCAATGCCAGGCATCTGATTATTGCCACTGTTGGTCTTACCCCAGCAGTAACCGTGTCTGGTAATGGTTTTTGGCGTCTGTGGGATCCCCGGAGGAGCCGGTGAACCAGGCCCGCTCCCGCACAAAGGTCATCCATTGAATATCGTCCTCTTCCCGGCGGAACCGCTGTTTGTCTGCCAAAGTCCTCGTCAAGGCCGTGGTGGACAAAGTCGGTGCCCAAGGATGGCAATGGAGCAATCACCTGATCGTTCCTGCCACATTTTGGAGAAACTATTGCGGTTGCCCCAACGGTCGCCACCAGCCTCAAACCGCCAAACACGGCTCCATCCATGCCGTACTTCTCGACCTCTTCGCTTGACCGCTCCGTTGTCCAGCCATAAGTTGAAAAAGGAGTCCGCAGCGCCGGAATCCAGATCATCTTTCATTGATGCTTCCGCCGGCATCGTACCACTGAATATATTGACCGGCGTCCCGCAGGTTTTAAAAGGCAGCCAGCTCCTCGGTTTTTGGCTTTGCCGGAGGGGCATCCGCGCCTTCCAGATTGACAAACCAGCCATCGAAGCCATAGTACTTGGTGATCTCAATCAGCTTTTCTGCGTAGGGGAAGCCGCCGTCCTCATCTCTCTGGATGAGAGTCCGCCAGGACTGGTAGGCCCGGGGCAGGAAGATGCAGCCCAGGGACAGAACGCCGTTCTTGTGGGCGGCGTTGGTATAGGCGGCGTTGGGCAGGTTCATCATACCGAACTCGAAGGAACGGGATTTCCAGGCATTGGATTCACCCGCTCATCGTCCACATTCCACAGCTCCATGGGGGTGGTGGCTGTGGTCTGGCCGTGCCAGGGGCGTAGTAGTCGATGTACTGCCAGAAGTTGAAGCAGTATTCGCTGAACTCGTTGGTGTACGAGGTGCCGCCGAAAAAAGGCGTTGCCATAGTCGCCAGCCAAGGTCAGGTACTTCACCTCCGGGTTCAGGCTGGGGTTGGCCTGGGTGGCTGCAACCGCTTCAATGCGGTTCTGCAGAGGCACCCGCGCCCGCAGAAGCTCCGCGTCGGGTCCGTCGCCGGATCCCAGGACAGCAGGTCCTCGGCCCGGTAACCGTGGGATGTGGGCTCGTTGTCCGCCAAAGCGCTCTCGCCCCGGTAGGGCAGAGTGTCACCGGCAAAGGCAATGGTGGGGCACAGAGACCACCATGGCGATCACCAGGACGAAGGATAAAAGCCGTTTCAGATGGTTTTCCTTCATTTACTCCCTGGATTTTTTTACAATTGATTACCTTCCCAGGATATGCTACAATGTTCCCAAACTAAATTTGCTGGGAGGGGTGGGGATGCGTACGGACCAGATGCGCTGGAGGCTGATTTGCGGGAGAAAAACACAGCACGGAACGGAGTCTTTTCCCTTTCAGTACTACGCAGATGCGCTGTATCGATATGACAACCAATTTGTTCCCCAGCATTGGCATTCCGAACTGGAGTTTGTCATAGCCTATGGCGGCGAGATAGAGATTCCAGGTGTGGAACCGGCCGGTGAGACTGAAAAGTGGAGAAGGGGCATATTGATAAACGCCAATGTACTTCACAGCTATCAACAGATACACCCCGAAATCAATGCATTTGCCCGAACATCGTTTTGGGGACGGACTAATCGCACCGATTGCAAGTACTGTCCAAGAAAAATATGGACCGATTATTCGGGACGGAACCATGCCTTATATTGCCTTGGAGCATGGGATTCCGTGGCAGAAAGAAATACTTGCCCATCTCGATATCATCTTCTCCCTGAGCCAGCGCTATGGAAAATTGGGATCGTATGAGTCAACGCCAGTTTCATATCTGTCTAATGCAGATCTCACGGTAGATTGCTTTGAAATGCGGGTTCATGAGGAACTGACCCGGATTTGGCAGATCCTGTATGGGAACCTCTCCAGCAGTGCCGAGAATTCCAATTCTTAACAAAGAGGCCACGCAGCAAATTCGAATCCAGAAAATGCTAACCTATATCCACAGGAACTATATGCATCCCATTACGCTAGCAAGCATCGCCTCAGCTGCTGCAATTGAAAGCGAAGCAGCACGCTGCTTTCGGAGATATATGAATGACTCTCCGATCAGCTATCTTCTACAGTACAGGATCGCCCAGGCAAAACAGCAGCTGCAGAATCCCCCACAAAATGTGGTGCAGATCTGCATGGAATGCGGTTTCCAATCCCCCAGCTACTTCTCAAAAAAGTCTTCCGCCGGGAAAGGATCAGAAGTTTTGATCCAGAATCGTCAGCAGCTTGGCCAGCTGAGCGCGGGTTAAGGTATCCTTGGGCTGCAGCGTGCCGTTGGGGAAACCCTCAAAGAGATTTTTAGCGGTAGCCCAGGCAACGGCCGTCTTGGCATAACCGGAGATCTTGTCTGCGTCTTTGTACATAGACAAATCGGTGCTTTCTGCAGACTCTATCTTCAGGTATTCGGTGACAAACCGGTACAGGAAGGTGGCGGCCTGCTCCCGGGTTACGTTGGAATTGGGGGCAAAGCGGGTTTCGGTTATGCCTTTGGCAATCCCACATCCTGGGCCCAGGCTATGGCGTCGGCATACCATGCGCCTTCCGCAACATCGGTGAAGGTAGAACCTTCGCCGACTTCAGAGAATCGGCCAAGCGGTACAGGGTCGTCACCAGCATAGCCCGGGTGGTGGTGCCATTAGGGGCAAACCGGTGATTCCCCATGCCATTCATTAGATTGTTGCCAATCACATAGTCCGTGTACTCATGATACCACTGTGTGGTATCCAGGTCAATAAAGGCTTCGGAGGGGCACTTGTGGCCAGTGGCGGGTACAATGTCCCGATGCTCGGTGGCGTCACAGCGGCTGCACTGATAGATGGTGTAGCCCTCCTCGGTCTCAGTGGGAGCCACCGTCTCGCCCTTCACGGAGAAGTCATGGCCCAGGGCGGGGATGGTCTTGCTGACGCGGCTGATTTCCTCCCTTGCAAACGGTGCAATACACAACCTCGTCATAGGAGCCATCTTCTGTACAGGTGGCGGGAACCTCCTTCTCCCGGACAGGCGCCCGGGGGGAGTATGTTCGTGGACGGACTCGCCTTCGAATTTGGCGTAGTAGTCCTGAGCCTCCAGCTCCTCATATCCGTCGAATACTGTAATTGTAACAGTCTCATCCGCGGTGATCAACTTCGTACATTCCTTGTCGCTGTACCAGCCGGTAAACTTCGCACCTTCCTCGGCTGCGGCCGTCAGGACGTAAGTCCAGCCGAGTTTGCTCGTACTGGCGGTGATGCCCACAAATCCGTTGCCAACGGCGGCCAGACGGTTGACAGGTATATATTCCGTAGCGGTCACGTCCAGTTCTTTCAGCACGGTGTCGGTGCTGACGCCATAAAGGGCGATATTCTGGCTGAGATCCAGACTGGTGATCTGGGTGTCACGCACATCCAGCTCCCAGAGTCCCACATGGGGCGTCACATCAATTTCGCTCAGGGGATTCCCGTTACAGAGCAGTTTAAGCAGTCCTGTATTGTTGCTGAGATCAGAGCGGTCAACTGGTTATTGCCGCAATCCAGGGTTAACAGTATTGTGTTGCCGCTGAGGTCCAGATTGGTGAGCTGGTTGTCCTTGCAATACAAGTACTTTAAGTAGCTGTTCTTGCTGAGGTCCAGCTCCGTGAGGCCGGCATCGTTGCAGTAGAAGTTTTGCAGAGACCCAGGGGCGTCACATCGATTTTTGCCCAGCGGATTGCCGGAGCAACCCAGGGTGGATAGCTTGGTGTTTCTGGTGACATCCAGCTCCGTAAGCTGATTGCCGTCACAGATGAAGCTCATCAGCCCGGTGCAGCTTCTGACATCCAGCTGGGTCAGCCCGTTGTCCAGGCACCAGAGGGTTGGATACTGGGTGTTTTTAGACACATCCAGCTCTCCCAAGGGGATTGCAGGAAGCAATACAGTGTTCGCAGGACAGTACACTTGCTTACATCCAGGCTATTAAGCTGGTTCCGTGCAGTTTAGCAGGGTCAGTTGCGTCAGATTGCTCACATCCAGGGCAGTCAGCTGATTCACCTCCGCAAACAGCAACATGATACTGCTGTTCTTGAGATCCAGGGAGGTCAATCGATTGCTGCCGCAATCCAGATTGCCAAGCTCGGTGCAGACTGGATACGTCCAGCGAGGTCAGCTGATTGTTTTGGAGAACAGACCCCAAGCTTGACGCAACCGGAGATGTTCAGCGAGGTCAGCTGGTTTGTATTACAATCCAGAGAAACCAGGCTGGTTGTATTGGTAACATTCAGCTTTATGAGATTGTTGTGGCGCACAATCCAGCCTCTCAAGGGCAATGCAATCGGACAAGTCCAGTTCGCCGCTCAAAGTCAGAATCATAGAAATTGATTACGGTGATGCGCAGCTCTCCGTTGACATCCTGCCATGTAATGCTGTTCCAATAGGGCTCTTCCTCGTCATAGACGCCCCAGGTGGTCACATCGTCAGGCGTGTAGTCCTCATTGAGCTTGAAACCGTTCTTCACGCCCTCCTCATCGGTCTGCTCCAGGAACGTCCGGAGCTTCAGGTAATCGTTGACGTTGTAGCCCTTGGGTACCTCTACCTCTCCGCCGCCTTCATCAAATTTGGCGTAATAGTTCCTGGCGTCGGCGGGGGCAATCTCGGTAACGTCAATGGTGGAATTTGTTGTAACCAGGGTGGTGCAATCTCTGTTTGCATACCAGCCCTGGAACACGCTGCCCTCCACAGGGGTGGCCACTACAGTGTATACGTGGTGGCGCCGTCCTCTTTCTGCTCCATGGCATAGCCGACATAACCTTCCCCAATGGCGGTAAGGCTCAGGGCGTGATATTTGCCACTGGCGCTCAAATTCAGTTCTCATCAACTGGTTGCCCTGGCAGGAGAAGGTTTCCAGCACTGCTGCAGTTTCTCACATTCAGACTGGTGAGTTGGTTGTCGGAGCAGTCCAGATACCGGGTAAATTGCATCGTGTCGGTGTTCAGATCCGTCAGCTGGTTGCCGGAGCAGTCCACGTGGATCGGATAGCTCATATTGTTGAAGGTCAGGGCAGACAGCCGGTTGTTCTTCGCAATTGAGGGTAAGTAGCGCATTGGTGGCAGAGAAATCCAGAGCGGTCAACTGATTTCCGCTGCAATCTACAATGGCCAGCCGGTTACAGTCCGCAAGCTCCAGAGCCGTGAGCTGGTTGTTGCCACACACCAGGTTCATGAGAAAACCGCAGCCGGATACGTTCAGCTCTGTCAGCCGGTTGCCGCTGCAATCCAGCTGCTGAATTGCAGATTCGGAAACATCCACCTGGGTCAGGGTGTTATTCTGCACATACACCTCTCGCAGAAATTTACAGCCAGACAGATCCAGCTGGCCGCACAGATCGGAAGCCGGCGCATTGAAGATCAACAGATACCGCACTGTGACTTCATCCTCGCCCTCGCCGGTTGTCGCCTCCAGCCAGGTGATGGTGCTTTCGCCTTCTTCGTTGGTGGTACCCCAGGTGGTGGGATCCGTGGGGTCGTAGTCCTCGTTGAGCTTCGTGCCATTTTGACGCCATCGGCATCGGCCATTTCCAGAAAGGCGTACAGCTTCAGGTAGTCCTGTTCGCAGTAGCCTTCGGGAACCGGCACTTCCGCCGCATCTGCCATGGGACTGCCCGTTGCGGCGGAAATATTTACGCCGCCAAGGGACAGAACCAGTGCCACGGCCAGAATGCCCGCTAGGATTCTGTGTTTTCTCATTTTGTGGTCCTCCGTATTTCAAATTTTATAGTGATATGTCCGCAAGTATCACTACGCTCTAATTATACATAAAGGCGCGTCTGCAGTCAATACCTAAATTTATCTTGACGGCGGTAGGAGTTACCCACAATATAGTGGTCTGTGTAAAATTTCACAGCGCTGGGGCGATGCAATCAAAGTACTCACAGGCATCGGTGCAGGTAATCTCATTGTAAATCCTACAGTTCACAAATTTGTAGAGATTCGGTACTTTTCCCCTTGAAAACCTGAGAAAATAAAAAACACTATAGAAGCCGAATCTTTTTGCATTCGGCTTCTATAGTGTTTCTAACATGGAGCGGGTAATGGGAGTCGAACCCACCTATCAACCTTGGGAAGGTCGCATTCTACCGATGAACTATACCCGCGCGACAGATGTATTATAGCAGAGGCGGCGGGAGATTGCAACCGTTTTTGTCACAATTTCCCGCCGCTCCCGAAAAAATTTAGCAGACGGAATGTGCGCTACCGGAGGCCCAGGCCTTGGATCAGCGTGACTAAGGTGTGAGCAAAGGCCTCACTGGCCAGGATAGCTCTTTGGAAGTATCCCCCGGCGGTGCCAATCTCCACCAGTACAGAGCCCGGGTGGCATGCTGATTATAGCGCTCCGGGCGCAGGGACATGGGGCGGGTGAGGCCTGGGTATTGCCGCTCCATCTCCACCTGGGTTTCAGAGCCCAGGACAGGTTATCCTGCCAGTTCGGATGGGTGAGCCCGCCCTCGTCGGTGCCCATGACCAGCATCACCTGGGCTGAGGGCTTTCCATTGACGGTGGCGGAAGTGGCCATCTGTCCTCCTTCCAACAGTTCCACTGCATCCCGGTGCACGTCGATGACCATTTGTATGGAGGGGTACTGCTCCAAATAGCGTTCTATATTCTCCCTTGTCCGGTCGTAGGAGCCGTTATAGGATGGATAATCGTTCAATGTGGTGTCGTGGATGACCGGGATGCCCGCTTCTTCCAAAATGCGGGTCATTGCCTCCCCTACCCGGATCATGTTGTACTCCGGGTCCAAGGTCCGGTAGTCGGAGGAGGCTGTACTCCCAGCCAGGCTCTATGGTGTAGCTCTCGGTGGCATGGGTGTGGATGATCAAACCCGGGGGGTCCTCCCCGGAGAAATCCAGATACCGGCGCCTCCAGCAGCGACCCCAGATCCGGCTCATAGGTTCCTCCATTTTTGATCTCGATGCTCTCCGCTTCGCTTGCCTCAAAGGACAGGGGCCCCCTTCACAAAGGGAGCTGTGGGGAAGGTAAATACAGTGGTAGGCTGTGTTTCCTTGGGGATGGTAACCGCAGGCGACACCATCTCCTCTCCAGGCCGGGCCACGCGCCCAGTCTGCAGGTATAAAAAAAAAGGCAGCAGCGCTCTCCGCCTCTGGGGCCGCCATGGGACCGCTGCCGCCCAAGCGCAAGAGGATAGCCAGGAGCAGCACCCCAACGCAAGTCCGTTTCACCCGCTTGTTCCAATTTTCCATAGACGTTCCTCCCTGTCCAGGTGGAAAAATGGCTGCCGCAAAGCTTCCTTTGCAGCAGTCTCTTTTTCTATTCCGGCCTTTTCCACTTTCTTCTGTTGGGCAGCTCCGCCCTAAAGGTCCCGGAAAAGTCCCGGAGTACCTGGGCGCAGGACTCCTCCAGCACCCCAGCTGTAACCGCCGGATGGTGATTGAAACGCTCTGCAAATAAATTACACACAGAGCCACATGCCCCAGCCTTGGGATCCCGTGCTCTGAAGACCACCCGGGGAATCCGGGCGTTCACAATCGCCCCAGCACACATGGGGCAGGGCTCCAGAGTGACATACAACGTGCACTGCCACAGACGCCAGCCGCCCAGGGTTTTGCAAGCCTGATCAATGGCTTCCAGCTCCCCCATGGCTCAGGGCATTTCTGGACCGCTCTCTCCGGTTCCTGCCCGGCCCACCACCCGGTCCCCCAAAGCGATGACACAGCCCACGGGGACCTCTCCCTCCAAAGCCGCCTCCCGGGCCAATGCCAAGGCCTGCTCCATATATGCCATATCGTCCATCGCATACCTCCCATGGCCGCAGGACTGTGGGCTTGTCCCCCATACCATACCACGGCGACGCTAAAAAAGAAAGGGAAACAGGTTATGCAATCCCGGTGAGGTCGTACGCTTCCAGGAACCGGTAGGCCTCCTGGCAGATGGACCGCAGGCAGCTGTCCTGGAAGGGGCTCTCAGTCCGGCAGACTGGAGCAGCTCTGTAAAGGGCTGGCTGCCTCCCAGACGGGTATAAGCTCAGGTAGGTTTCAAATGCCGTCTGGGGTCTCTTTGAATCCCTAGCCCAAAACTCCAGAGCAACGGTTTGCGCCAGGCAATAGTCAATATAATAGAAGGGTGTCTTGTAAATATGGCTCTGCCGCTGCCAACCCATGGCCTCGCCGTAGAAGGAATCTCCCCAGCTTGACCCAAGGCATATACTGGCCCAACAGCTCCCGCCAAACCTCATGCCGCTGCTGAGGCGTCAGGTTGGAGTTCTGCGTAAATCCGGTGCTGGAAGTGGTCCACCATGGCACCATAGGGAATGAATGTCAGGGCGTTTGCCAGATGGGAATAGCGGAACTTTCTGGCATCGCCACCGAAAAAGCCCTCCGCCCAGGGCCAAGAGAAAAACTCCATGGACATAGAGTGGACCTCACAGCCCTCTAAGCTTGGTAGACAGGTGTCCGCTGGGCTCCGGAACCGGTTCATATATGCCGCAAAGGCATGGCCTGCCTCATGGGTAATCACCTTCACATCGTGGGAAGTGCCGTTGAAGCTGGCAAAGATGAAGGGCATGTGGTAATCCGGAAGCTGGGTGCAGTAGCCACCCCCAGCCTTGCCGGTGCGAGCCAGCATCCATCAGCTCCATCTCTCGCATGGCATTCCAGAACTCCTCGGTCTCTGGGCTCAGCTCCCGGTAGAAGGTGGAGCCCATCTCCAAAATCTCCTCCGGATTTCCTACAGGACGGGGATTGCCGGAGCGGAAGGTGAGCGCGTTATCAGCAAAGTTCATGGGGTATTCCTTCCCCAGCCGTTTGGCCTGGGTGCGGTAAATCTCCTCCGCCACGGGGACCAGATATTTCCGCACCGCCTCCCGGAACCGGGCCACCTCCTCTTCCCGTAGCAGCTCCGCTGCATCCGGCAATAACCAAGACCGGTGTAGCCGCCAAAGCCCAGGGCTTTGCCATCTTGTCCCTAACCTGGACCAGCCGGTCGAACAGACTGTCAGCTCCTCGCGCTATGGTCCCGGTACCACCGGCCTCCGCCTCCCAGGCCGCCAGGCGGCGGGCGTCATTGGCATCCTCTTTAAAGGGAGCCAACTGGGCCAGCCATATACGCCGCCTTCAAGGGATTTGCGCCGAGGCCAAAAAGACGGGTATAGGCCGAGACCAGCTGGTTCTCCAGCTGCAGATCGGTATGATCTCTGGGGCAAAAGTTTTGAGGCTCAGTTCATTGTTCAAAATGAGGTGGCCCCATAGACTTTCTCAACTGGCTACGGAAGGGACTGTCAGTGTGGCTCGGACCCAGGGCCTTGCGCAGGGGCTGCAGCTCGGTCCCACCTGGTTGTACCAGGCCTTCTCCCCCTCATAGAAGGGGTCCCGGGTATCGATGTCCCGGCGAATACTGGCAATCACCTGCTGGGTCAAATACCTGCCAAACACCCGGTCCATTTCCAGATGGGCCGCCTCCGCCGTAGCGGAGTCGGAGCAGTTTGGAACCGCTCCAAAACCGCCGTCAGTTCCTTCCGGGCGTCTCCAGATCCGGCCTATGATAAGGTAGTTCAGAAAATTTCATATGCCCCTCCTCAAATATGCAGGTAGCCCTTCAGAACCTTCAGGGTATTGTATACACAATCACATGGCTCCGCTCGCCATGAGAGAGGCGTAAACCCCAGCTCTGATGAGGCCGTGGCGAATGTCACAGCCGGCGCCCAAAGTGGCTTCCACGTCGCTGCCATAATGAGGATACATCCACAGCGTAATCGGCTCCTTCTGCCTTGGCGGCCTCAATCAGTTTGCCCACCACCTGATAGGGTAGGGGCCGCCGGGTCTTTGGCGCAGATGGAGACCTGCCGCTCCGTGCAGGTCAGGCCGTCACCCCCCACAGCCCATGTCCACGGAAATGGCCTCCGTCACCCCTGCCGGCACCGAAGCTGCGCCGCCATGGCCTACTTCTTCATAAACGGTCACATGGACGTAAACCCCGGCGTTCAGGGGTCACGCCCTTGTCATGCAGGTACTTGGCCAGGCCAGCAAAATACCCACAGACAGCTTGTCGTCCAGGAAGCGACTCTTGATATAGCCGGTCTCTGTGATGCGGGTACGGGGCTCGAAGCACACGATATCACCCACCTGGACCCCCAGGGCTATCGTCTCCTCCCCGACTGTCAGCCTTCGCGTCCAGCACCACCTCCACAGTGTCAAAGCACCGCTTGGCGCTGGAGTAGTCCCCGTTGACGTGAACCGAGGCGTTGCACAGCTGGCAGGTACCCTCCAGTACCTTCCCCTGCCTGGTGTAGACTCGGACGTTTTCCGCCTCGGCATTGTTGGCGTTCATGCCCCCAGCGGGGTGAGGCGCAGGCGACCGGAGCTTTTCACCTCCGCCACCATGGCCCCCAGGGTATCGGTATGGGCCTCCAGCAGCAGGGCGTCATCCCATTCTGGCCCCCCAGGTCAATGAGCACACCGCCCTTGGTGGTCAGCCGTGCTTCAAAACCCAGGCCCCGGAAAGCCTCCAAAACCCAGGCTGCCGCCCGGTCTGTAAAGCCGGTGGGGCTGTCTACCCCCAAGCGCCGCCGCTTGCTGGGCAGCATAGCTTGCGTATTGCTTATCCATGTCATGTTCTCCTTCCATGTTGTGATCTGCCAAACAGCAGGAAATACCAAACGCCAAAAATCTCCTGAATCCATAGTGTAGCCGCAAAAACCAGAGGGTAGGTCGCTGCGGGGACGCCCAGGCATTCCACCCCCTCCTCCTTGGCCATGCAGGAGGCACGGTACAGGTGGTACTCACTGAAAACCACCGCCAGCTCCTGGGGCGGCTGCCGGTTTTCTCCTGGATGAGCTCCAGAGAGAACCAGAAGATTTTCCTGGGTGGAGGAAGCTCGCTCCTCCTGCCAAATCCGCCCGGTGGGGATGCCCCGGTCTGTGAGCCAGGTGTACATACACAGAGCCTCGGTGATATTCTCTCCGCCGCCCTGTGGAAACGCAAATTGCAGGCAGCATTGCCCGGATGGACGGGAGCACCAGCCGGACGCCATCTTCAAGGACGTGCTGGCCTACAAAGAGGTCTTGGCCCACATTATGAAAACCTGCGTGCCGGAATACAAGGACTGCACCATTCCCCAGATCATAGGCTATATTGAGCCCAACCCCAGGTGGGCCAGGTGGGTCTCCATCCGGACGAGACCAACCCGCCCAAGATTCAGGGCATGTCCACCGAGAGCACCACCACCACAGAAGAGCGGGTGGTCTACGACGTGCGTTTTTCCGCCGTAGCCCCGGGGAGGACGGAAAATCGGCCTCATCATCAACATCGAGGCCCAAAGCAAGTACCACCCCGGCTATCCCCTGGTGAAGCGGGCCATTTACTACTGTGGGCGGATGCTGTCGGCCCAATACGGGTCCGTGTTCACCCAATCCCACTACGGGGAAATTCAGAAGGTATATTCCATCTGGATTTGCACCCGGCCGCCTAAGGAGCGGGAAAATACCATCACCAGCTACACCCTCCAGGAGCGGCACCTGGTGGGCCATGTGACAGAGCCGGTCAGGAACTACGACCTGATGAACGTCACCATGATCTGCCTGGGAAAACCGGAGGGCAAACGCTACGGAGGTCTCCTGCGAATGCTGGAGGTGCTATTCACCGGACGGTATGCCGCCAAAGAGGTCATACAGATTTTAGAAGACGAGTACGAGTTTGCTCACGCACATACCATGGAAAGGACGGTGTCCTCCCCAGGATGGAAAGAAAAGCCGGGCAGCACCCGTCCAAGGCCACAGAACCGAACGAATCGGTCCCGGCGACTCAGTCCAAGGAGGAGAAACCCAGCGAAAATCCGTCCAACGGAAGCCAATCCAATAGTAGCCAACCCAGCGAGACTCCATCCAGTAGTAATAGTAGTAAGCCGTCCGGCGGAAGCCAGTCCGGTGGCAATGGATCTTCTGGCAGTAAACCCTCAAGCGATTCACCAGCTACAAAACCGGCTGAAACAAAGCCCACTGTAACCAAACCTGCCGAGACGAAACCGGCACATACGCACAGCTACAAGTCTACGGTCACTGCCCCCACCTGCACGGCAAAGGGTTACACAACCTATCAATGCTCCTGCAGGGGGACAGCTACAAGGACAGTTACACAGAGGCCTTGGGCCACAGCTATGGCGACTGGGTGACTACCAGAGAGGCCACTACGGAAGAGGAAGGGCTGCAGACTCGAACTTGCTCCCGGTGTGGTGGGACTGAGACCCGGAGCATTGAGAAGCTGCCCCAGCCTACGGAGGCAGGGGTGACAGAGGCAGGTATTCCTTCGTTGGAGGCTTACGCCAGAAGCTACGCGGAATCTCTGGGATTTACACCGGATACTTCTATGCACAAGGGAAATTCCGGATATTACCCTGCGGTATATGAGCAGTAGTTCTATTGAAGCAGCAAAAATCTAGTATTAGGGATAGCATTGAATGTACAAAGGGCCTGTTAATTGCTGCAAATGGAACGATTGAAGGCTGTCGCTACAATTGCATCATTGAAATAGACAGCTACGGAGGCTTCGAAATTTATGACCTTTACGGTTAAACTGCTTCTCACCCGCTATTTCTTCCATCCATTCACGCACAGCATTTCAGGGTGCTGTGCGTTTTATTATGGGGAGACTAAAAATTCCACCTGAATTTCAGGTGTCCATATAGATTTTGCGCCTTTCAGGAAAAGCTGAAGGGCGCTTTTTCATGGCAAAATTTGAGGAAAGGATGGTACATGCACATGAAAAAGCAAACATACGGGTTCTGGCGCTGCTGTTGGTTGCTGTGCTGGTATCCGGTATGCTGCCTGCCTCGGCGTGGGCTGCAGATACAGCCGCACCAGGGATAGAGGTAACAGAGCCTCCGGAAGCACCGGCGGAGCAGATGCCACTGGACGTGACGGTACCGGATGAAACCGTGCCAGTAGAGGATGTGACGTTGCCAGCTGAAACAGCAGTCCCAGATGCTACGGCTGAAGCATCGGATTCCACTGTCCCAGAAGCTCCAACGGAGCTCCCCACGGAGGCATTGCCAGAAGAACCTACGGCAGTGCCAACGGTACCCCCTACAGAGGCTCCCACAGAAACGATGGAGCCAACTCAGGCCTCTACGGAGCCACTTACGGAAGCCATTAAGCCAACGGAGGGGAGCTTCAGGCAGAGCTAAGAATTGATGGACCGGTGCCGGAAGGTCTCATGCCTATGTCGGCAGACAATTACATCTGGTTTCAGGGGTATGTCTACCGGGTGGATGAGAGCGCTCCTAACTACAAGCGCACCTATACCTAAAGGATGGGACGCACACCATTGATCTGGACCATTTGTATGTGATGCGGCTAAAGGTAAACGGCAGCTGGAAGGTTGCCTACTGTCTGGAACCAGATACGGCTACCCATGCAGGCGTTGATTATGGGGACGGCTCTAACACAGGGGTGAGTGGCGATTGGAGGGTTAATTTAACAGGAAATCAGCAGAGAGCTATCGGTCTCACCATGCTTTATAGCGCCCAGCACCATCCGATACCTTGTCCTCCACCGAAAGTGTGGGTGGGAGGTTGCCACCCAGATTATCATCTGGGGAAATCGTCATGGGCATGCGTAATTCCACAGCCCTATGCCTGTACGGACTCCGGCCTCATCAACCAGTTTGACAACGCCTCTAAGGGTGTGCGGTACAACGACACGGAAGCAATTATTACCTCAAAAGGCATCCGTGCCAAGTACAACACACTTAGTTCTGAAATGGCACTTCATGGTGTAATTCCCTCATTTACTGGAGCAACGCGCAGCATTGCTCCCTACTCATGCCATGCAGCGTCAAGCCAACGGCAGCTACACCCTCACCCTCACCGACACCAATGGGGTACTGGGCAGCTATCAATTCTCCTCGCAATCTCCAGTGACCCTGAGCCAAAGCAGCAATACCTTGACTGCTACCGCAGGGTCAGGGGCCTCTTGGGATACGCTGACCTTCAGCGCTTCCAGGACAATGATCAACCCGGAGAATCCCGCCTGTTTGTTCCGGATTTTCTACCTGGATGACAACAACCAAGCCCTGGCGTCTCCACCAGACAAGACCCAGCATCCCTGAGTGACCCGGTTCCGGCTTATTTCAAGATTGACGGAGAAGCCGCACCTGGGAGCGCCACCATGAGCAAAGCCGCAGAGTCCGGACCTGTGGACGGCTACTGCTTTAAAATGTGGCAGGCCAATGGCAATAAGACCTACTACGGAAAGTCCGACAGCAAAGGCAATGTCTATGTAACCGACAGCCATTACGCTGCCAGCGGCACCAAAAGCTACACCTTTTCCGGCTTGCAGGATGGAGAATTTACTTTTCGGGAGGTCATTTCCGCCAGCGACCACAGCAATAGTCATCCCGTATCCTGGCGGTTTGTTGTCACGGATCACGCCGGTAAGGTCACTGTGGACCGGACCCTGAAGGAAAGCGAAATCTCGGCAGATGGCGGGGACTTTGTCACGCCCCGGATTACCCCTGACCGGCCTTACCGGTGGCGGCAAGCTGACCATGACAGTTACCAATACGCTGGACCTGGCGGATTTGCAGCTGATCAAGACCTCGGATGACGGCAACGTTTCCGGGATTGCCTTCACCCTAGAGGAGCATGTGCCTGGCATTGGGTACAGCCCTCTGGAACATGTACACCACAAATGCCCAGGGAAAGCTTTACGATCCCCGGACTGAAGGTGGGAACACCTACCGGGTGACAGAGACTGTTCCGGACAACTACACAGCGGAAAAGGCAAGCCAGACCATTACCATCCGGAAGGGGGCAATACCCCTGACCTTTGTCAACACACGAAACCGGCGGGACCTAGAGCTCATCAGGACCTCGGACGATGGCAACGTCTCCAGGATTGCCTTCACCGTGGAGGAGGATGCCCGGCATCGGCTACACCCTCCTGGGAACGTACAAAACAAATGCCCAGGGCAAGCTTACGGTTCCCAGGCTGAAGGTAGGAACCACCTACCGGGTGACGGAGGTGGTGCCCAAGAGTTACACGGCGGAGCAGGAAAGCCAGACCATCACAATCCAGGCCGAGAACAATGTCCTGACCTTTGTCAACACACGGAACCGGCGGGACCTGGAACTCGTGAAACAGTCAGATGATGGGAAGGTTTCCGATATTACCTTTACTGTGGAAGAGCAAACCTCGGAAACCACCTGGAAGCGTGTGGGGCAGTTTACAACTAATGAGGACGGCAAAATTCTGGTTCCCGGCCTGAAGGAAGGTGCCACCTATCGAGTGACGGAGACTGTACCCAGGGGCTACCGGGCCCACAAGGACGTACAGCTGATTACCATCCAGGAGGGCACAAATGCCCTTACCTTCATCAACTACTACAACCTGAAGGGTCTGGAGATCATCAAGACTTCGCCGGATGGGCATGTGGCCGGAATCGAATTTACCATCACAGACGTCTACGGCAATTTGGTGAATTTCAGAGTCACCGATAACCAGGGGCGTCTATTTTTCCCAGACCTTACCATAGGAAAAACCTACCTGGTGATGGAAACCGTACCTGAGGGATATGTCACAGAAAATCCTACGCAAATGGTCATCATGCACGGCGGCGTCAACACTATCACCTTTGAGAACCGGCCCATGACCGGCGTCATCCAATTGGCCAAGATTGACGAAGGAAACCCCACGGTGAAGCTGTCCGGAGCTGTCTTCACGATTACAGGAAGACGGTACCGAAGCTGTGATGCCGGAGGTTTTGGACGAGGATGGGAACGGAACCGGTGTGTACCGGCTGGAGGGGCTGTCCTTTGGAACATACACCGTCCGGGAGACCCAGGCCCCGAGGGGTATGATCTGAGCGACAGGGGTTTACACTGTGGAAATCACCGAATGGAAAACCTATGAGGTCAAGGCGGATGGATTTGACGGCGTCCCCAACCGGCAGCAGTTGGGATCCATCACCGCCCGAAAAAGTAGACTTGGAGGGCAAACCCCCCGTCTGGTGTTACGTTCTTTGGAGTACAGCACGGATGGGGGCGCAAACCTGGCAGCCTGTATATTCCCAGAGCAGTGCCGGTGACGCCGAACCTGGCAGTTGTACCAGCCCGGGGCTGCAGGACGGGCGCCTCACTACCATCCAGGAAGGGCCGTGGTGTTTTCCGGATTGGTAACTGGCCCCAATGTTCGTTACCGCCTGACAGAGACGGCAACTCAGGCGGGCTATATTGCTGCTGACAGAGCCGGCTTTTGAAGGAGAGCTGCCCCATGAGGGCAGTCGGGACATTGCCATTACCGCAGTCAACACCGGCGCATTTACCATGCCCTTTTACCGGCTCCACAGGCTTTACGGCTGTACCATTTGGCTTGGCGCTTGTGCTCTTGCCTTGTGTACAGCCGCCTTTTTGGGGCGAAAAAGGAAAACGGAGGGGGAACTGTAATTTACAGCGATTGTGTCAGGCTTGTGGGATGAAATAGGAAGGGCGGGAGAAATCGCAGCAGTGTGGTCTCTCCGCCATTGTCCTCTGGTGGTTTAGTCCTCATAGTGACCACGGCAGGCAGCAATGAGCAGATTGCCGTTCGTGTCTATATCGTAGACCAACCGGTTTTTTCGTCGATTCGGCGGCTCCAGCCAGCCCGGTATCGCAGCGGTTCTGGCTTTCTGCCAATCCCTGGGCTGCACCGTTTCGTTCAATGTCCTTACTAAGTCATTGATCTTCCTCCGAAGGGTTCTGCGGTCCTGGCCCCTGCCAGTAAAGATAATCGTCCCAAGCCCGATCAGACCACAGCTTATTCATCATCCACCTCGATCAATTCATACCCAGGGGACGTCCACAGCCAGAACGCACCTGCTCAAAGGAACGATTCCAGTTGTCCCAAATATTCTCCGTTTCTGGCTGCCTTTTGTAGGGCGTTCCATTCCTCCAGGCTGATTAACACAACGTTTTTCTCGCCCTTGCGGGTGACGATGACCGTTTCCTGTTCATCAGTCACCTTGTCGCATAAGGATTTTAGATTTTCCCGGATTGTAGAGTAGTTGACTGCTAACATCTCTGTCACGCTCCTGTCCTAGATTCTGTACAATTAATTGTACATTATGATTCTATGCCTGTCAATATGATTTGCGAAGGGGTTGAAATGTATGCAGCGTATACCGTAGCCGGGATTCTCCCTGCTGGACACCCTGTTTTATTTTCACTTTTGGAACTTCAAAATACTGAAAAGAAATGTACAAATACCATGAAAAAACTGACAAAACTCTTTGCCGCTTTGCCTGGCTCTGGCCTTGTGCCTGAGTCTGCTTCCCCGCCGCCCATGGGGCCACTGCCCCCGCTGCGACCATAGATACTTCCCCAAGGCCAACGGATCTGTACAGTACGATTTCACCTCCGCCAACGAAGCCGGTATTCTGGAGTGGGATACCCATAACCACCCAGCCTGCCCTGACAAGGCCGTGGAAGCGGCCCTGGCTCCCCTACGCCATTCAGGGCGTGGTGTTCAGCTATGTCAAGGTAGCTGACATTACCACCTACTCTGCCCTGGAAGCGGACGGGTACCGGGATATGGTGCTTTACGGTATGGAAGACCATGAGGCCACCACCCAGCTGCTCACAGCTCTGGGCCTGACAGCGGCGGATGCCTACCGGACCGAACATAACACCTTGTACTTTGTGAGCGACGTCCTGGTGGATGCACTGGCTGCCAAGCTGACGGAAAATACCTCCAACCTGAAGAACGCCCTGGAGAAGTTTGCAGCCGACCAGGGGGGTGTGGACCTGTCTCGAGACCGATGAAGCCGGTCATTCTGGCGCTACCGGCCCTGGATTTGGGCCTGTATCTGGTGGTGGAAACCTCCACGTTCCTGAGAATGTGTATATAACACCACGGCTCCTTTCTTCGTGTCTCTCGCTCTATGACCACCATTGACGGTCAGAACTGGAACTACGACGTTACGGTCTACCCCCAAGAATGAGACGGATATGCCCACCGGAGAAGACCCTGCGGGAATCAAGCCCGACACCGGCAAGCACAATGGTTCCAACAGACGATATCACAGATGGTTATGCCCCACCGGCACCGCTCTGACGGGGATGTGGTGGACTCATCAGATTATCTCCACCCTGCCCACCATCATCACTCCACTGTACCACCGCTCTGACCACTTATACTTTCATTGGATACTCTGAGCAAAGGGAATTGCGTACAACAAACAGGACGTCAAGCTGGGTGGTTCCAGGATGCTGCCTGCACCAGAAGGTCGCCAGAATGGGACGAGGCTTCGGGAAGATTTTGCGGCCTACGGTACAGCGGATCACGATTCCCACCACAATGACCATCTCCCATGACCGCCTCCGGCCTGGACGAAATCAACAATGCCACCACGGTGTATGATTCCACCAGCCTGGTACCGGGGCTATTCAGCGTGCACCGTCCGCATCACCTACGCCTGCACCGTCAATTCCTCTGCCGATGTGGTCTATGGCGATGGCGGCAATCCCAACGAAGTGCAGCTGACCTGGAAGCGTACCAACACCGACTACTATGACACTCTGGAAGACGATTGCCATTTCTACGCAGCACGGTCTGGATCTGACCAAGAAGTTCAACGACAGCAAGGGCAATCTTCTCAAGGTGCAGTTTGTCATGCACAATGACACCGACAACTACTGGGTCAAGGCTCAGCTGAATGAGGCGGAAGGGTCTACTACGTAACGGAGCATGTTGCGGAGGAAGCCAATGCCACCAAGTTTGTGCCTGTTTCGGCAGGTGGCCAGCCTGGTAAGGTCATCGTCAAAGGCCTATAGAGGATGACGCCTACACCATCACGGAGGTTGCCACTGACACCAGGGTACACCTCCTGAAGGATTCCGTGAAGGTGGTCATCACCACCAAAGGGACGGAGAATCTGCCCCATTTGTGGCAAGGAAGGTGTAACAGCCACGGCCACGGTCAGCAGCGATGCTGTGGCCATGACAGATGAACTGGATTTGCCAAGCCTGGGAGAGCGGAAGCAAGCTATTTTCTGTATCATCGGACAGCAACGACACCAGCCTCAATTTCCTGGTGGGAATGCTCTATACGATGCGCCCATAAGCCCGGGCGCGTTAAACAACAAATCCGGGCGCGGTTTCTTTGGAATGCTGTTCTGAAAACAGTAGGTAAAAAGTATCAACGTAATCAGTAAATCCAATGGGACAAGGAGGCCCAAAACAGGCTGAAAGCAACCTATCATCCCCGACTTATCTGGAACGGGAAACCTGACAGGGAGTGTAGCATGTCGGAGAGTGCGCTGCCGCAAACTCCATGCGGTGAGCAAGGCACAATAGGATGAAAAGCTATATATGGGGGATGAAAGCTAAACTGCCTAAAGGATAGTCACGAGCAAGATATATCATCGTCTCCGGCGTAAAGGAGTTTCAGCCGCCGGTGCTCCGGCAACAAACTTGAGTGTAGGGGCGTTGTGAGATACTCGGAGCAGGCAGCCGTGGGAGAAACGGCACAAAGTGACGAGAAATCCCATCCGACAATACGGCAACTCATGTTCCATTGAAGCTAAATGGGGATTGCCTAAAGCGGAAAGCCAGCAATGGCTATGGGCGCTATGAGAAAAGCGGCCCTGAATATCCATAAAGGTAACACAGTCTCAATAGTAGTCCGAGGGCGGGGAAAGCCGTCCCATGGCAGTGAGAGAGTCTACTGCTCAATATAATCTGCGGAAAGGTGTGAGAGGCACTATGAGAAGTCCAGGAGTTATATTGAAAAAACTTAGGTGACAAGGCAAAGGACAAAAAGCTACCAATTCAAACGGCTATACCGTAATCTCTATAATCCCGAAATGTATCTGCTGGCCTATCAGAAAAATTGCATCCTCAGGGGAGCATGACAGCGGGAACAGACAGGAATACGCTGGACGGCATAAGTATGGCAAGGGTCAATCGAATCATCGCATCGTTGAAAGATCACAGCTATCAGCCACAGCCAGCCAAGCGGAAGTATATTGCAAAGAAAAACAGCGGCAAAAAACGGCCACTGGGTATTCCATCCACGGATGACAAACTGGTGCAGGAAGTAGTCAGGGTCATGCTGGAGTCTATCTATGAACCCGGATTTTCTGTTCATTCTCACGGGTTCCGGCCCAATCGGACTGCCATACGTGTCTGACCGAAGTAAAGCGGACGTTCACAGGCGTGAAATGGTTCGTAGAGGGTGACATCAAGGGCTGCTTTGACAACATCGACCATCATATCCTCATCAGCATTGTCAGACGGCGCATCACCGATGAGAGCTTCATCGAACTGCTCTGGAAATTTCTCCGGGCAGGTTACCTGGAAAATTGGGAATACAACACTACCTATAGCGGCACTCCCCAAGGTTCTGGGGTCAGTCAATCCTTGCAAATATCTATCTCAGCGAACTGGATGCATTCGTAGAGAAGCTCAAATCGGAATATGACAGACAGGACAGCTACCGAAAACCGCAGAAAGAATACTCGCAGACTCTGGCGTTGGCGCACTATTGGGAGAAAAAGCGCAAAACAGCAGTGGAGCAAGGAGACGAGGCCGAAGTCCAGCGGGCAAAAGGCCGCGTGGACGAACTCTATGCAAAATTGCGCTCTATCCCGTGTTTCCCGGCCATCGACCCTACGTTTAAGAAAATCCAGTATGTAAGATACGCGGATGATTTTATCATCGGGGTCATAGGGCCAAAAAGCCGACGCGGAGATAATCAAGGGCGAATTACGTGCATTTCTCCATGACAAGCTGAATTTGACGCTATCGGAAAAAGACGAAAATCACCCACTCTGCGGAGCTGGTACGCTTCCTCGGCTATGACCTGACTGTATCAAAAAGTCAAGATTACTCCCGTGATAAAAACGGAAATCTCAAACGTCACTGGAACGGACAGGTCAAACTGTATCTCCCCATGAAAAAGTGGTTCAATAAGCTGCTGGAATACAGAGCGATGTATATCAAAAAGTGCCCTGACGGAAAAGAGATATGGAAGCCGACCTACCGAGGAAAGCTCATCAATATGCCAGATGCACAAATCGTAAGCAAATTCAATTCGGAAATCCGCGGACTTTACAACTATTACAGATTGGCAGTAAAAATGTGTCTGTTCTGAATAGCTTTTACAGAATTATGCGTGGAAGCCTGTTCAAAACCTTTGGCTGCAAATATCGCACTACGTACAAACACATCAAGGTCAAATATGTACGTAACGGTATTCCCTTGTGGATTGTGGCAATCCTAGGCCGTCTGGGGTGGTGGTCATTACCTTTGTGCTGATTCTTACGGTATATGGCCGCTTTTCAAGATTTTCACTTACATTGCCATTGCTCCCATTCCTCTGTCCACCTTTGCCGGAGAGCCAACCCAGAATGTGGGGAGAAGCTTCCTGAAAAGCTTTGCCGGGGCCTGCCTTCAGGGGGGCAATCATTGTGGTGGCCTGTGTGATTTTCTCCTGTACGCCACCTCTCAGCCGTCTGTGGATGCAGGCGCGTCTGCGCTCTCCATGGCATGGAGCTATATGGAGGGCCTGATCCTCAACATGCTGATCCTGACTGCCACGGTGAAAGCCTCGGACCATGTGGTGCGGGAAATGATGGGGCTGTAAATTGCTGAACACTCTCTTGACGAGATAGCTATATGTGAGTATAATATACATAAAATATTACTATCTAAGTACAGGAGGTGCTGGCATGAATATTCGTTCCTCTGCGGCAATCTGCCAAAACTACCGGGAGAACATGTTGCAGCTCCGGAAGGAGCTGCTGGCCGTGGAGGAAGACAGGCTTCATGGAAGCAAAGGATATTCTGTAGACGAAGTTGCTGCCAGAATGCGGCACGCAATTTGGGGAGGCTGTAACCCATGAAACAGCCGTCAAGACTACGGCTTTCTGATTCGATAGAAATCAAGATGATACATGGCAAAAAACGCTGCCTCACCAGGCGGCGTTTTTGCCGCCCTAAGGCTTTCATTTGGGTAAAAATCAACAAAGATATCCGAGAATACAACGAGGCTGTCTTTTTCGGCATGTCCATGCGGCAGTGCGTGGGGGCAGGAATGGCAGTTTTGGCGGCGGTGGGCGTGTATTTTGGACTGCGCAGCCAGGTGGGGACGGAGACTGTCTCCTGGCTGTGCATCCTGGTCGCTGCACCCTTTGCCGCCCTGGGCTTTGTCCGCTACCACGGCATGACCTGTGAACAGGCTCTCTGGGTCTGGCTCCGGTCTGAGCTGCTGGAACCCAGGCGACTGACAGCATCCCAGACGAACAATCTGCATGGGAACAACATGCAGAATTTACTGGCCGAAAAGCAGACAGATAGCCTGGGCAAAACCCGGATGCAGCTGTGGCTGGAAAAGCTGCAAGGTAGGTTCAGACGGAACAAGGAGGTGAGCCGGGATGATGAAAACCCTGGCTGATATCAAAAAGCAGGAGAAGCGGCCCTTTCGGATCCCCAGACGGGTTCAGGATTTGATCCCCATACAGCGAATTTGGGCTGATGGCATCTGCCAGGTGGGGCAGAACAGCTATGCCCAGACCTGGCGGTTTACGGACATCAACTACCTGGTGGCCAGCCCAGCAGATCAGGAGAGCATGTTCTTAAAATATTCCGCCCTGATCAACAGCATGGATTCCGGGGCAGTGGTGAAGCTCACCATCAACAACCACCGGCTGAACCGGGCGGATTTCGAGCATACCATCACCCTGCCGCTGCGGGAGGATGGGCGGGATCTGTACCGGCAGGAATACAATCGGGCGATTATGGCCAAGGCTGTGGGGAGACAGCGGCCTGGTGCAGGAGAAATACGTGACCATTACCACCTTCAAGCGGGATGTGGAGGCCGCCAGGACCTATTTGGCCAGAGCGGAGCCGGGCTCAGCTCCCACTTTGGGGAGCTGGGGGCCCAATGCATGCCCCTGGATGCAGCAGCAAAGGCTGCGGATCTTCCACGGCTTCTATCGGCCCGGGGAGGAGAGCGCCTATTGTTTTGACATCCAGGGAGGCTATGGCCAAGGGACACGATTTCCGGGATTACATCTGTCCCGACTCCATGGAGCGCCACAAGGACTATTTGCAAATTGGCTCCCCGGTACTGCCGGATTCTTTATCTAAAGGATTACGCTTCCTTCCTGAAAGACAGCATGGTGACCCGGCTTACAGACGTCAGCCGCAGCCTCATGCTGTCCATTGACTTTATCCCGGTACCCATGGATGAGGCAATCAAAGAGGCGGAGCGCAGGGTCCTGGGTGTGGAGACCAACGTGCACAACTGGCAGCGGCGGCAAAACAGCCAGGGCAATTTCGGCTCAGAGCCTCCCGACATGAAGCTCCAGCGCCAGGAGGCCAACGACTTTTTGGATGATCTGCGTACCCGCAATCAACGGATGCTGCTGGCCATCCTCACCATCGCCCTTTGTGGCCGACAGCAAGGAGCAGTTGGACAACGACACGGATGAAATGCTCTCCATTGGTCAGGGAGCACCTGTGTCAGTTTGCCGTTATGACCTACCAGCAGACGGAGGGCCTCCATACAGCCCCCTGCCTTTGGCGTCCGCCAGGTATCTCCCCTACCGCACTCTGAACACGGAGAGCCTGGCAGTGTTCATGCCCTTCAAGGTGCAGGAGGTGCAGGAGCCCGGGGGCTGTACATTGGCGTCAACGCCATTTCCCGGAACCTGATTCTCTGCAACCGGGAAAATCTGAAGAACCAGTCAGCTTTTCTCTCCTGGGTGTGCCCGGCTCTGGCAAATCCTTCATTGCCAAGGAGATGATTGCCTCTCTGATTTTGGGAACCGGGGACGACATTCTGATCTGCGACCCGGAGGGAGAATTCGGCCCCCTGTGCCGGGCCTTGGGTCTGGAGCAGACCACGGTGATCCAAAATGGCCGCAGGCGGCAGCGACCGACTCAATGCCATGTACATGGTGGAGGGCTACGGCGAAAAAGAGTCCCATTGTGTCCAAGTCCCAATTCATTATGTCCTTGGTCGAGCAATTGGATAAAAGGGCGTGGGTCCCCAGCACAAATCCATCATTGACCGGTGCGTGGCGGCAGTGTATGCAGAATCGGAGAAAAACGGTATCACCTGCACCCTGCGGGACCTGCGCCAGAAGCTGCTGGAGCAGCCGGAGGCCATTGCCCAGGACATTGCCCTGACGCTGGAGCTGTACACCGATGGCACATTGGACATTTTGGCCAGGAGAGCAACGTAAACCTGGAAAACCGCATTCTGGTGTTCGACATTCATGAACTCAGCGAGCAGCTGAAGCCTGCCGGGCTTTTGGTGATTACAGATACCATCGTGAACCGGGTTAACATCAACTGGAAACAGGGCAGGCGCACCCATATTTTCATTGACGAGTTCCATGTGGTCTTTGGCAATGAGCAGGGAGCAAATTTCTTCGACTCCGCCTGGCGGCAATTCCGGAAGCGGGGGCGTATCCCACAGCCATTACCCAAAACTGCGAGTATCTGCTGAATTCTCCCATTGCCAGTATGATGCTGTCAATTCGAATGCACCATCATGCTGTCCCAGGCGGCGTCTGACCGGCAGGAGCTGGCCAAGTTGCTGCATATCTCCGATGACCAAATGTCCTATTGCACTAACACCCGCCCCGGCTGTGGGCTTCTGAAGTATGGAAGCGCCCTGGTTTCCTTTCATCAACGACTTTCCTGAAAACACTCGGCTGTATCAACTCATGACCACCAAACTGGGAGAGGGCGTGTTTGGCGGTGGCGGCGATGCCTAGGATTCGCACCTGGGACAGTGGGCGGATCAAAAGGCGACCCTGGTTCCCCGTACGGCTGCCCGGGCTGCAAAAAGCGGCGCACAGTACGCAGCCCAGCGGGCCGATGGGGCGCAGAAGGCCGGGGAGAGCGTCCAGTCAGGCGGTGGCCCGGAGGAGGCAGCGGCCAACTTCTTGTCCAATACTTTGACAGACGCTGAGCGCCGGGTGGTGCTTGCTCCGGCCAGGATGGGCTACCGTTTGAGCAAATGGGGACTGAGGAAGTACGTGCAGCACCGACGCGCAGCCAAAGGCCCAGGCAGCAGCACGGACAGCGCGCCCCACAGGGGAAACCTCTCCCCAGGGGGCCGCGACAAGGGTCGCCAGGGCAGACCCAGGCTCCTGCAGCCCGTGGCCACGCCAATCTGTCTTCCATAAGCGGCTCCTCAGGCCCGGCGTCTGCTGTGCAGGGACGCCCTGTAACATCTGCTGCTGGCGGTGCTTGCGCTGTTTGCGATCCTCCGACTCGGATCGCCCTGCCTCTATGACGCTACGGGGCGCAAAGCCCAGCGTAAAGGGCAGACCCGACCGGTGAAGCAGCCCGCCGGAAGGATTAAGCTGGCCCGTTCCGCCAAAGCAGTCGCAAAGCCACCAAGGCACAAAGGCAGCGGCGAAGCGGCAGCACAAAAAGTCCGCTGCTGCCGCAAAGACAACCAAGACCGCTGCCCAAAAAACTCGAAGGCAGCTGTAAAAACGGCAAAGCTGACTGTAAAAATCGTAAAGACCATGGTCCGGCTTGCTCTGGCTGCCCTGAGCCCTGGTCCTCCTGCTGACTGGGGGCAGCGTGCCGGTAATTCTTGTGTTGGTGTTCGTTTGTGCCATGGCTATGCTCCTGGGCTCTGTTTTTGGGATTTTCTTTTCAGGCGGTCAGGACACTACGGCCCTGCGCGCTGTGGTCCAGGAGGATCAACCGGGACTATCAGGCGCAGATCGATACAATCCAGGCTGAGACAGACCACCAGGAGCTGCTGTTCACCGGCTCCCGGGCCACGTGGCCGGAGATTCTGTCTGTGTATGCTGTGATGGTGGTGACGGATCCAGAAGCTCCCCAGGAGGGTTGTCACCATGACCCCGGAAAAACAGACAATTCTGGAGGGCTTATTTTGGAAAATGCATGAAATTACCTCCAGCACCTTTCTGAGCAAGAAGGTGGACAAAGGGTGGTGACACTCGAATTGAGGTGCACAGCAAGACTGCCTGGGGGAAATGGCGGATCTGCTGAATTTCTCCCCGGAGGCAGCGGGGCAGCTTGCGGCGCTGCTGGATGGGGCCAATCGTTCCCTTTGGCGGGAGGTCCTCTACGGCATTGGCACGGGTGACGGGGAGATTGTTGCGGTGGCCATGTCCCAGATTGGCAATGTGGGCGGCGAACCCTACTGGAGCTGGTATGGCTTTTCCTATCGGGTGGAATGGTGTGCCTGCTTTATCAGTTGGTGCGCCAACCAATGCGGGTATCTGGAGGCAGGGGTGATTCCCAAAGTTCGCCGGGTTGGCACCGGCGAGGATTGGTTCAAAGCCCAGGGCCTGTGGCAGGACCGCCATTACGAGCCAAGCCCGGGGATATCATATTCTTCGACTGGGACCGGGACGGCAATGTGGATCATGTAGGTCTCGTGGAAAGGCGGAAGACGGCTGGGTTTACACCATAGGGGCAACAGTAACGATGCTTGCCGAGAGCGACGCTACGCCCTTGGCCATGGGCAGATTTATGGGTATGGTACGCCGGAATACACGCCTTGACGCATGCCCTTTTTGTAAAGAAAATTGGGAATACTTGATTTTGCCTGGGGCATATGATATAATGCCTATAGGCCAAAAGCGGATACGGCCCAAGTCAAGGCGAAAAGCGAATCCCCAGGAGATGCGACCTCCTGGGGATTCTTGTCATTGCGGCTGACCAAAACCGTTGGGCTGGGCTGCGGTTACTTCTCTCTGTCCAGCCACTTGCAGATGTAATAGCTTACAATACCTGCCAATACAGAGATGGCAAAAGCGGATACCAAATCCAAAGCGGGTCACCCCCTTCTGCTGGAGGTGCGCAGCATCAAATTCTAACACAATTCCCATAGTAATACAACAGTTTTACAATTTATTCGGCTCATAAATAAGCTGCAAAACGGCAGCATATGCGTAAATGTTTCGCGCATATGCTGCCGTTTTTTGAAGGAATGGAATCCATGTCCAAAACCGGAGTCTCCCCTGGACATGCTGATGGCCAAGCTGGAGCAGGGGGTACAGAGTTTTATTTCACAGCGAACAGTATGAAGCGTACTTAAAAACCATGTCCAAGTTTCATGAATACAGCGTCAACAACACCATCCTGATCTGTAGGTGCAGCGCCCGGACGCTTCCTATGTGGCGGGCTACCAGGCGTGGAAGAAAAGTTTCAAACGGCAGGTGCGGCGGGGAGCGTGGCATCAAGATTTTGGCTCCTGCCCGTAACCAAGTTACGGTAGAACAGAACATACTGGATCCCCAGACCCAGCAGCTTGTTACAGAACAGGTGGAAATGACCCAGGTGGCGTTTAAGCCTGTGACCGTATTTGACATCAGCCAGACGGAGGAGCCCCTGCCTCAGTTGGGTGTCCATGCGCTGACCGGCAGCGTGGCGCACTATGCCGCTTTTTGGAGGCGCTAAGCTGCATCTCCCTATCCGGTTGTATTTGAAAGGATCACCACCGGGGCCAGGGGAGCTATTGCAGCTATTCAAAGGGTCAGATTGCCATTTAGCGAGGGGGCATAAGCCAGGCGCAGACGGTTAAAACGGCAATCCATGATTGCACATGCAAAACTACATGCTCCCGCTGTAGGGGACGCAGGAGCTTCTCAGGGCAACTGCCCGGACCGGCATACACAGGAGGTGGAGGCGGAGGCGTGGCCTATGTGGTGTGCCAGCATTTTGGAATTGACACTTCGGAGGTATTCTTTCGGCTACGTGGCCTGGAGCAGCGGCAAGGACGCCAGGGGAGCTGAAGGCGTCCCTGGAACCATCCGGCAAACCGCCAGCACTGATTTCCGATATCACAGGCCGTCTCCCACAGCTGCAGATGAGCCGTGGGTCCTTCGGACCGGACCTGCCGGTCGGAGAAAAAGCCCCCAGACAGGGCCGGTATCTGTTAATCATGGGAAGAGCGCCAGGAGGGGTGCGGGAAACAAGGAGGTGAAGCGAGATGAAACAGGCGATTTTACAGTGAAAGACCAGCCTGATTGCAATTTATTACTCCAGCGGCGGTGGGGTGCTGGGAGGCTTCGAGCAGCCAGTTGCTTTTTTGGACTGGAGCCACCAGTGCGGCCTTGCCTCAGGAAGGTGGAGGCGCCGACAGACGCAGAATTGCCAGCCTGACGTTTGAGCTGGTGGCCTGGTAGGTCAGGCGTTCCATGGCATCCCAGCATAGAGTTGCCCAGCAGGAATTGAGGAAAGACCTGCCGGGGCGGAAGAGAAGAGGAATGAAAGGGGTGCTATTTATGTCGAAGAACAGCTATATCGCCGTCCCATCACTGTGATTACGGACCCTGGGCTGTATCCCAGCGCCAAACGGGTCTACGTGGCCATGCTGGCCTGCTCCAGCCGTGGCGGGTACAGTGCGCAAAACCGTTGCCGAGCTGGCGGCACGGAGCCATTGCAGCCCCTTCAGCTGTCGGGGGCCATTGCAGCTCTGATGGAGCAAGGAATGCAGCGCTGGCGGCGTTGGCCAAACTGCCTACCTGCAGCGGAAGGTGTATGCGGGAACGAGTACACCATAGCCAAGAGAGACCTGTCCTTTAGGTATACCCTCATCCCCTGGTCCCTGCTCACTTGGAAGCTGACCCACGCTGCCTTTCTGGTGGCTCTGTACACTGTGCGGCCGCTGGCCAAGGGGCGGGCCTACCCCTCGCTACGCCATATCCGCGGAGGTTTTGTACTTCTGTCCAAATCCCGGTCTGCCTGGCAGTGTCAGCCCTCCAGCTCAGGCAGGAGCTTTACCGGTACCGCTGCCGCAAGCAAAATCACGCCTATGCCCGCAACAGCCACTTCTTTATCCCACCGGCTGGATCGGGTCCGCTCTGCGGGAAGCGGCCCGTTTCCTGCCCACATCATAGCAAATCCCTCCTGGCGGTCAAGGGGAGGGGGTGGTCCGATTTTCAGCAAGCAACTCGTTATTAAAAAGATAGCGTAGGATTTCTTTACTGGCTGAAAAGAGAGGTTTTTCCTGCTTCCCAAAGTGTCTCTATCATGGGTGGACAGAGCTTGGGCGTTGTTGACCAGGAAAAAGACATTTGCGTATCTGCTTTACATATAGCCGTATTTATATGGGTTCAGTGCACCCTTTTGGCACTAAGAAGTAGTTGGATAAATCTGCTTGGTGAGAAAAGATTTTTCTCTATATCTGAATAACACTGGCTACCATCGCTGTCAGAAAACCCGTTATGGCAGTATGCCTGAAGAAAAACTTGACAGCATATAATGTATCTGATAAACCAGCAACAGCTTCCGCTACAATAAGAATATTTTTGAGCTTTCGGAAGACCCTGTTCGTTTTTTTGAGACAGAGCTGTAGAAAGGCGTGGCTACATTTATGGAATTGTGGGTTCTTTACTTTTTGCATTTCAATTGGTCTTTTCTTGTTGTCTGTTGCTTTCAAGGTTGCAGGTAAGCTGCGGCTGACCCTACCACCTTATCTTGTCTTTTGTAGGCATAAGTCCTCTTTTCCCCGATGCATAAGCTGGATAGGGTGAACATAATATGACGTGGGATTCTTCATACTCACCGGTTTATGTCTTCTGTCTTGGTGGTGTCTTTCATCCAGGCAATTCGGAATTGGCGTCAGTCGCATCGAGAAAAAGAATCTTATGAGACGCCCCAGGAGGACTATGCTTCTTGGCAACTTCGTAAAGCCCGGGAAATGGAATTGCCCTTGAGGGGCTTACATTCGATAAGCACAATAATCTGATTGATTCCAGAACAGGCCAGCCTATCCATTTCCGTGCCGGTGAATAACCGGCACTTTCCTTTTTCTACGATTTCTCCATTGACAATTCACCCATTTTTGCTACCTTATGTCATAGGCAGGAGAGTTGATGACCGCCCCGCATCCTCAGCAGTAGGCAACGGGGCCTGAATCAACAGAACTGCCGCCCTGCCGTGCGGCCTTTTGGCATGGGGTAACCGGGGGTGTAAAAAGATCAAACCGAAAAAGGTTCCCGCTTCACTATTACCAGTAGCGAAGCGGGAGATAAGGTCTGTGATAAATGCCGTCTCATCACGACACCATCTTAACAAACCCAACAGGCTTTGTCAAGAAATTTTGTTGTGGATTCCAGCGGCCATAGCGCATTGGAAATACTTAGTAGCCGTTCTCCGCCGCCGAGACCATCCTGCCATCGCCCTGAGGGGGCGACCAGAAGTTGTCTGAAAGGATGATAGCGTACATCGCGGCGGCAGCTAGGGAGATGCAAAGGATCCTAAACTCTCCCCAGAATTATCCCATACAAACGGGTACGGGAATCTCCAGTAGGCCATAGATATCCCGTTGTCTCTTGGTCAGGGGTTTAGCAGTCTGGGCGCATGGCTGCCTGGGTATTGGATTGTCTTCATTTTGTCCAGTTCCAGCAGGACATTTCGCAGGGTCAGGCCGTTCTCCCCATGTAGGGCTTTAATTGCCGCAAAGGTAAGCCTGGACAATCAAAGGACAGGAATGACAAACACTTTCCCCTGGGCCGTTTTCGAACTGTGGCTTCTCATTCGCTTCATGTCCAGCTCGTTTTTCAGGTTGTCAAAGCTCTTCTGGTGTATCCCGGCGGCGGTAGATTTCCAAAATCTCCGCCGTCGTTTTCTTTGAAATCTGTCTCCGCAATTAGGGAAAAAGCCGCAGGTCCTCAGTTCCTTGTCAATCGCCTCGTAATTCCTCACAAATCCTAGCTTCCCGTCCTTAGAGCGATTGATATAAAAATATTTTCATAATGCAGCTTCTTGTCTGGTGGCTCCTCCATCCCTTTCAAATCATTCTCCTGGGATTCCAGCAGCTCATACAACGATGCGCTTTCCCGAAGGGCCTTTGCCGGGTCATAGTACAGATGAATTTTCATTCGGAATCCCAGCGCTGTGGATTCGTAGCTCTTTCCATAGGGCTGCCCCGGCCCAAGGCGGAACTCCGAGTGGTTGATAAGCTCCGGCCCATGCTTCTCTCACCTCCTGGCAGTATTTCAAGCTGTCCGGAAGGGCGATGACAAACCGGTATCCACCCCTGTCAGGAATTGCAGATTCTCCTTGCTGTAAAATCCCTGTCCATGACGAAACGGTGCATTTCCCATTGATAAACTCGTTGTCCGCAACCATATATTTCAAGTGCGTCTTGTCCGATATGCTCCCCCGGATACACCCTGTAGTACAGCGGAAGGCAGGATTCTTCTCCGTAGTACATTCCCATGTTGATTTGGGGAAGACGCTCCTTGTCCCGGTTGTACCCCCACTCCACCTCTCGGATCATTTTTTGGCTGTGAAATGCTGGTCACATCATAGGCCACATACTCTGTCTGCTTTTTTGTGTTTCATCACTCCCGGAAGAACAGCTGCATGTCCTCCTGCCGCAAAGAGGCGAAGGTCTTGCTGCACTGTTCGTTGCTCATCCTTCCCTTTCCTGCCGTTTGGTGGCTCTGGGTGTACTCATCCAGGTGAGTACATCACGTTTCCCTCACTCAGAATATGCTGAGCTGCCGTCAGCATTTCTTTGGCATTTTCAGGGAAGTACTTCCGCAGCAGCGTTGTTACACCCAGTTTTTACACACCTTTTCAAACACGTCCGATACCCCAAAGTCCTGAATCCCAGCTGTCACAGGCATGGGCTTTTCAAATAGGTCTCATAGTAGTTCCGGTTCGGAATCAACTTCCCCGTTTCCTCATCCAGACGCCCGATGGATACGCGCTCATTGGTCGGCTTACCCTTTTTTTTCATTCCGATAGGCCGCCGTCACATAATACACGTAGGTCTTTCGGAAATCTTCTTGTAGGCAATCCCATGCTTGGGTAGGTCAACCTGTACAGTCTGATCCAGGGCCATCTCAACCGCCTCTTTCTTAAAAATGTATGGCCTAATTATATCATACGCCGGCAAAAAAAAAGCAAGCCCTATTTTGCCACTTTTCCAAAATAAGACTCCTTTTTTTGAACTTTTTAGCCCCAGTGGATAATTCTGGAAGAATTTAGGAAGGATACCAATGGGTGACTACTCTATGCACATTACAAAAATAGCACCCTTCCCAGGCACTACTCAACGCAGTGCCTGGGAAGGGTGCTCTTGTGGCAGGGGATGAGGATTCGAACCCCCGCAAACGGGTCAGAGTCCGGTGTGCTACCGTTACACAAATCCCTGTATTTTGGCTCCAAGGCGGAACAACGTTTATTATTATACGCAAAACCGGCCAAATGTCAAGAAGAAATTTCTAATTTTGCCAGGAAACTTTTCAGCTGCCTTTTTATTGCGCCGGGATTGGGAACCTGGTATAGTATGGTGCGGAAAGGGTGTTTTATACCATGAAGTATGGCGAGATGATCCCCGGCCGGTTTTGTACCAGGCCGAACCGGTTTAATGGCCCATGTGGAGCTGAAGGGGCGGGAGGAAATTTGTCATGTGAAAAACACAGGCCGCTGCCGGGAGCTGCTGCTGCCAGGGGCCCGGGTTTGGTGCCGGTTTGACGGGAATCGGGCGGAAAACTCACTATGATCTGATTGCAGTGGAGAAAGCCGGGCGGCTCATCAACATGGATTCCCAGGCGCCCAATCAGGCAGCAGCGGAGTGGCTGTCAGCCGGGGGCTGGGAGAGGTGGAGGCGCTGCGGCGAGTGGACGCATGGGGATTCCCGCTTCGACTTTTCTTTCCTCCAGGGTGGACGCCGGTGCTTTTTTTGGAGGTCAAGGGCGTGACACTGGAGGACGATGGGGTGGTTCGTTTCCCCGATGCGCCTACCCTGCGGGGACCAAGCATCTTTTGGGACTGGCCCAGGCTGCAGCCGCGGGATACGGGGCGTACGTTTTGTTTGTTATCCAAATGGGAAATGTGAAGTATTTTGCCCCGAACGACCGGACGGACCCAGCTTTTGGCGCGGCGCTTCGGAAAGCCGCAGCGTCTGGGGTGCAAATTCTGGCCATGGACTGCATTGTGACGCCGGATTCCCATGGCGCTGGACAGGCCGGTGCCGGTCCATTTGGCGTAATGTGACAGAACTGTCACGGAACAGTCACCGGGTTGTCACTTGCCTGTGATATACTGGTTCCATCAAGAGCAAAGGAGCGTCTACTATGGAAATGTTGCGGGTGGAAAACCTGACGAAGGTGTACGGAACGGGGAAAATCAGGTCGGGCTCTGGATGGAGTTTCCTTTTCTGTAGACAAGGGCCAGTTTGTGGCCATCATTGGCCCCTCAGGGTCGGGGAAAAGCACACTTTTGCACATTCTGGGCGGTGTAGACCGGCCTACCAGTGGTAAGGTGTACATGAATGGACAGGATGTGTATAAAGGAACGAGGATCAACTGGCCATTTTTTCGCCGCCGGGAGGTGGGACTCATTTACCAGTTTTACAATCTGATCCCCGTGCTCAATGTGACGGAGAATATCACCCTGCCGGTTCTGATGGACGGACGGAAGGTGAACCAGGAGCGGCTGCAGGAGATGCCCAGACCCTGGGCCTGCAGGGCCGGGAGAAGCATTTGCCCAATCAGCTTTCCGGCGGCCAGCAGCAGCGAGTCTCCATTGGCCGCGCCCTGATGAACGCTCCGGCGGTGGTGTTGGCTGACGAACCCACCGGAAATTTGGACTCCAAAACAGCCAGGACATTGTGGATCTGCTGAAGTACTCCAACCGCCGGTTTGAGCAGACCCTCATCGTCATCACCCATGACGAGTCCATAGCCCTCCAGGCTGACCGCATTCTGGCCATTGAGGACGGCAAAATTACCCGGGATGAGGTGATTCGGAGATGAATGTGTTTCACAAGGTGACCAGACAGACCCTCCGGAAGAACCGGCTTCGGACTTTGGTGACCATCGCCGGAGTGATCCTCTCTGCGGCCATGGTTTGCGCCGTGACCACCATCGTGGTGAGCTTCCAGGGCTTTTGCCGGGACTGCGAGATGTACGAAACCGGCGACTGGTATGGCCGTGTGGAGGACGCCAGTCCGGAAGTCCGGCAAACCCTGCTGGAGGACAGCCGGGTGGCCCATGTGGCCTCAGCGGAAGTACTTGGCTATTCAGAAAGTGAGAGCCGGAACGAGGAAAAGCCCTATATTTACCTGCTGGGCGTGGATGAGACCTACCTGAATACCATGCCGGTCCGGCCGGTAGGGCGCCTGCCGGAGCGAGAGGGAGAAATCCTGGTCCCCACCCACTACCTCTCCCCGGGAAACGGCGGGGCCAGCCTTCAGATTGGAGACACTGTGGAGCTGACGCTGGGAGAACGTGTGCTGGATGGATACTCCCTAAACCAGAATAACCCTTTGTGCGATGGGGAGTCCATCCAGGTCCGAAAGACTGGGCGCTACACAGTGGTGGGCTTTTATGAGCGGCCGGATTTTGAGCCCTATTCCGGGCCGGGGTATACCTTTCTTACAGTGCCGGAGCAGGACGGCCCTCAAAATTATCTGCTGTATTACAAAACAACGGATATAGATGAACTGGACGGCGTCATCCGGGACCACAATCTGCCGGAGGATGAAAACTGGAGCTTGCTGGCTGCGGACGGGGTGTTCCGGTATGATAACTTTGGCCGGGTCTTTGTGCATCTGGCTTCCATTTTGATTTTTCTCATTGTGCTGGGATCTGTGTCCCTGATTTACAGCGCCTTTTCCATCTCTGTTTCTGAACGGACCCGGCAGTTTGGACTGTTGCGCCCGTGGGCGCCACCTGGGCCAGCTCCGCCGGTCTGTGCTGTATGAAGCGGGGGTGATTTCGGCCATAGGGATTCCCTTGGGCATCCTTTGCGGTATGGGAGGCATGGCCGTTACGCTACATTTCATTGGGGGGATGTTCCAGGGTATGATGGCAGCAGAGATTCCCATGCGCTTCCGGGTCTCCTGGGCCTCGGTGGGGATTTCTGCGGTCATTGCCCTGGTGACGGTGCTGATTTCCGTGTGGATTCCAGCCAAGCGGGCCCACGGGTGACGGCCCTGAGGCCATCCGGCAAAATCAGGATATCCACAGCCGGGGGCAAGGATGTCCGGGTGTCCCGCCTGACGGGCCGCCTCTTCGGACTGGAGGAATCCCTGGCCAAGAAGTACTTCCGGGCATGCCGCCGGCGCTCCGGGCTACCATTGTGTCCCTGGTGCTGAGTTTGGTCCTTTTTTATTTCTGCCAGCTCCTTCTGCATGTACCTCACCAGCACGGTGGATGAGACGCTGACTGTCAGCAATTATGACGTTGTGTGCTACCTGAGCGGGGAATCCGATCCGGAAGCGCTGCTTCCAGCTCTGCTGGAGGCAAAAAAGGTGTCAAAGCAGGCGCGTATTGGAAGGAAGCGCAGGGGTACCTGCTCCTGGAGCAGGACCAGCTGGATGAAACCTACCTGCGCTATGGCGAGGCATCGTCTGCGGCGTTCTGGCAGGCTTGCACAGACCCGTCCTTTCAGGGGGAAGTGGCCATTCCTGTAGAGCAGTATTATGTGGATGAGCACACCTATGGGCAGTTCCTGGAGGAGCAGGGGCTGGATGCCGGGCAGTATCTGAACTCTGCAGCCCCTTTGCCGTTGGTATACAACCGAGGCAGCACCGTAATCTATGCCACCGGGAAAAGCGGAAACTATGAGCGCCAGGTTTATACCTACCAATTTCTGAAAAGCGGTGTGGAGACGGCGGCCCTTCGGCAGCCCCAGGAGGTGGCGGGCTACTTCTTCAGCCATACCGAAAATGCTGCGGAGGATCTACCCGGTACGGTAGCCCCTGCCAGAGATTTCTTCCTGAACGAGGAGGGAGAGGAGGTCAGCCGTCCCACCCGAACCGCTGCCATTCACTTGGGCCCCACCGTACAGGACCTGCCTTTGGGCGTGTCAGAACGAGAAGGTGGCGGGTGCATTCTGATCTACCCCTACGCAAGTGCTCCCGATGATGGCAGTGAGACCTCCGTCTGCTTTACCAGCAGCAGCCATGGCGAGACGGCAGAGTCTCTGGAGGAGATTCTTCTGGAGCGGGGAAGCTACACTGGCAGTGGTCAGGTCATAGATGTACGGGGCCAGGAGTCTTCCAACCGGAATCTGGTTACCATTATAAACGTGTTTTCTTACGGGTTTATTGTTCTGATCTCCCTCATTGCTGCGACCAATGTGTTCAACACCATCTCCACCAATGTGGCCCTGCGCCGCCGGGAATTTGCCATGCTCCGCTCGGTAGGAATGACCCGTTTAGGTCTAAACCGGATGATGAATTATGAATGCCTTCTCTATGGCTTCCGGGCTTTGGCTTTTGGAGTGCCCCTTTCTGGTCTTATGACGGTGCTCATTTATGAAGCTGTGGGCCAAGCTGTTTCCAGCTCGTTCCAGGTCCCCTGGAGCGCGGTAGCAGTGGCAGTGTGCAGTATCTTTGCTGTGGTTTTTCCACCATGCTCTACGCCATGGGACGGATCAAGCGAGAAAACCCCATCGATGCATTGAAAAACGAAAATACATGATTTACCTCCCGCTTGGAAGGCAGGAGATGTTGTTTGCCGCCAGCCCCATGAACGCCTGGCTAGTTATATGACCGATATGCTGGCCATGTTCGGCATTTCGGCCGCTGCTATCCTGCTGCTGTGCAGCGTGCTGTGCTGGGTATTGGCCCGCCGCATCACCGGCCCCATCGAGGACATCAGTGAGGCCGCGCGCCGCCTGGGCAGCGGGGACTTTACGGCCCGTGCGCCGGTGGACGGCTGCGTGGAGCTGGCTGACTTTGCGACCACCTTCAATAACATGGCTGCGCGGCTGCAAACCATCGACAATTCCCGCGGGCAGTTCATGGGCAACATCGCCCACGAGCTGCGCACGCCCATGACGACCATCAAGGGCTTCATCGACGGCATGCTGGACGGCACGATCCCGCAGGGAAGAAACCAAGCATTATCTGGGTATCGTCTCGCAGGAGACGGGACGTCTGGCGCGGCTGGTGCAGAACATGCTGGACATCACCAAGCTGGAGGCGGGCGAGGTGCCCATCCACGCCCAGACCTACGATCTGTGGAAAACTGTCACCGATGTCGTACTCAGCGATGAGCAGCGCATCGAGGACGGCAAAATCGACATCCAGGGGCTGGGCGGCGACCCGCTGCCGATCTATGCCGACCCGGATTTTGTACATCAGGTCGTGTATAACATTGTAGACAACGCCATCAAGTTCACCCCGGCGGGCGGTGCCATCAGCTTTGCCGCCGAAAAGCACGGGAGCATGGTGGAGGTGCGCATCGAGAACACGGGTGCAGGCATCGCCCCCGGAAGCCCTGCCTTTTGTGTTTGAGCGTTTCTATAAGGAGGACCGCTCCGCGGCATGAACACCCGCGGCAGCGGACTGGGGACTGCATATCTGTAAGATTTCATCAACCTTTCCAGGCGGCCAGATCCACGCCGAGTGAGGAGGGCAAATGGTGCCGGTTCGTGTTTACGCTGCCGGCAGGGCAGTAAGCCGCAAAACCTACAGACGCTGCACAAAAACGGCGTCTGTTTTTTGTACGCGGGAAAGGCTTCCCCTGGGGGGGAAGCTGTCAGCGGCCCCGCCCGCTGACTGATGAGGGGCAGGTGTGCCACGGCAACCCGGGAACGGGCAATCGCAGCGAACTCGCCCCTCATCCGGCCCTGCAGGTTACCTTCAGTCTACGGTTAAGGCCGCCTTCGGCGGTTGCGCTCCACGCGCCCGCGGGCGCACCAAAGGGAAGGCTTTTTGGGTAAACCTGTAAGATTTCCCCGTCTCGTCCCGGTCTATATAGTTGGAACGACAAAAAGGAGGAACCACCATGAAAGACCGGGAATTGACCCTGATTGCTGCAGACGCACCCGGAGGAGGTCTGGAGGCAGCCATGCTTGCCTATGCGCCGCTGGTAAAGGCGGTGCTGCCGCATCCTGCCGCAGTCCCTGCGACCGGGAGGATATGCATGGCCGATGTCTTTGTTTCGCTCTGGCGCAATGCGGCCAAGCTGGATCACTACCAAACACCGCTGCGGCCGTGGCTCGCCGTCGCGGCGCGCAACCGCGCCATTGACTGCTACAACGCCCTGCGCCGCCGCGAGACGGTGACGCTGACGACGGCCTGGCCGAGACGCTCTGCGAGCTGGCTGAGCGGACCGCGCCACCGCCGAAGCCGCCGACCTCATCGGTGCGCTGGTGGCGCTTTTCGCGTCGCCGCCAGACCGATATTTTTCTGCGCAAACATTATCTGCTCAACGGGTAGCGAATTGCCGCTGCGCTGGGTATGAGCGCGGCAACCAGTAACCGGTGTGCAACAAGTTTGTTTTTGAGGAATCGAATAAAATTCTTCCGTCCCGATGGAACACGTGGGGACAGCCCCGGTTGCGGTAGTGTTCTTATTGCATTTGGCCGGGAAAATGCCGAAATTTTAAAGGAATTGCTCTTTACAAGGCAAATATGTTGAACTTAACAATGATAAATGATGAAAATCTTATATTTATTCATGCTCATTGCCGGTCTTCTGTGGATCGGTGATTTCTCATCACCTTAAAAACCTTTTCTGTATCTTTACCATGCTGTTATAAAATCGTTGGCATACTTCTTTTTTGGCTGTCAATGACTATATATGTTGTAGGCGAGCATACTAAAGACTATAAGGAAGGATTTGATACTGGGGTTAAAAAAGCGCATTGAGATACTTGATAGAAATTGCCACTCTAAAGAAATAAATAATGATGAAACAGTACAGAATTAATAAAACTACTACATTCGTAGAAGATAATCGCAACGGAAAAGAGAGAAAATACCTTCTTCCTGATTACAAGGTGCAAGTTAAATTTGCAGGGATTTGGATAACAGTCAAGTCCTTTCATTTTGAAGATGAAGAATACGCAAAGAACTGGGTGAATGAACTTCTTTGAAAACTTAACGAAAAAG
>VOFG01002407.1_pt1 | contig 40043 bp, 49 predicted proteins | sample 5384171 | NCBI WGS metagenome assembly VOFG01 (sample SAMN12384726, study PRJNA508395) | human gut metagenome | isolation source: healthy gut F | host: Homo sapiens
TGCCGAACCTCATTTCCATGGCCCGGCAATCTGGACGGCGTGGACGCTATCTGCGAACAGACCGTCCGCAGGCCGCGCTTGCGAGGCCATCGCACGGAAACTCCGCTTACCGGCACGGTGTGGGCCGCGCATCGCCCGCCCGTTCGAGGGCGAACAGCCGTACACGCGCACGTCCTGCCGCCATGATTTCGCTTGAGCGCCTGCAAAGACCATGCTCGACGCGATTTGTCGAGGCCGGACAGGATGCGATCGCAGCCGCAGATCCACGATATTTTCGCCGGACGCGGCATGACGGAGTTCACCTACACCTCCGGCAATACTGACGGCCTTGCAAAGACGCTCGAAATCGTGACCGACTTCACCGGCCCGGTGCTTTGTGAATCTCGTTGATTTCGATATGCTCTACGGTCACCGCAGGAACTCCGGACGGCTACGCACAGGCGCTGCATGGCGACACCGCTGTTGAGCGTTTGGTAAAGTTTTCGGAGACGACGATCGCGATTTCTGAACCAGATGGAGGAAACGAAAGATGCCAATTCTTGAATGTCATGCGCTGGAAAAGCGCTACGGCTCCGCCATGGCGCTCGACCACATCGATCTTGCGCTCGAACCGGGCCGCATCATCGGCCTGCTCGGCCCGAACGGCAGCGGTAAATCCACGCTCATCAAGCTCGCCATGGGCCTGCTTCAGCCCACGAGTGGAGAACTTCTGATCGACGGCCAGACGCCGTCCCCGCAGACGAACGCCATCGTGTCCTACCTGCCCGACCGCGTCACGCTCAGCCCGTGGATGAAAACGCGGCAGCTGCTGGACTTCTACTGTGATTTCTACGCCGATTTCGACCGGCAGGCCGCAGAGCGGATGCTCACGCACCTCGGCCTGAACCTCAACCAGTCCATCCGCCAGATGTCGAAGGGCATGAAGGAGAAGGTGCAGCTCGTGCTGACAATGAGCCGCAAGGCGAAGCTCTACCTGCTCGACGAGCCGATCGGCGGCGTCGACCCTGCGACGCGCGATTTCATTCTCAACACCATCATCTCTAACTACAACCCCGAGGCTGCCGTCGTCATCTCCACGCACCTGATCGCGGACGTCGAGCCGGTGCTCGACGAGGTCATCTTCCTCAATCAGGGGAAGATCAGCCTGCATGAGAGCTGTGACGAAATTCGCGAGACGCGCGGCCAATCGGTCGACGCGCTCTTCCGGGAGGTATTCAAATGCTGGGAAAAACTGATCAAACATGAATTCGCGCGCCACGGGCCGTCTGATGGCCCCGCTGTTCGGCGCGATGCTGCTGCTGGCGGTCTTTGTCCGCGTGAGTGACCTGATTCTGAGCGCGGCGGACGTGCCGGTCTTCTTCGAGGCGCTCAATGCGCTGCTGCTCGTCGTCTATGTGCTGGCCATCCTCAGCGTGACGGTCTTCTCCACCGTCCTGATGATCAAGCGCTTCCACCAGAACTTCCTCACCGACGAGGGTTACCTGATGTTCACGCTCCCCACGAGCGTCCACAGCCTCCTCTGGTCGAAACTCATCACCGCCGCGCTCTTTTTTTATCTTCACCTTTCTCGCCGATGCGTTGGCTGTGGCGATTGTGGTCTGGCGGGCGGCACTGCGCGAGACCTGTTTGAAAGCATAGTCGGCCTGTTCCGAGAGCTGAACAGCTTTTACATGGCCAACGGTATCGCCCTCGCGCTGGAGATTCTCGCGCTGCTGCTCGTCGGCCTGCTCGTCACCTGCCTGCTGTTCTATGCGCCGATGTCCATCGGCTACAGCTTCGCGAACCACAAGGGCCTGCTCTCCGTCGTGTTCTACTTCGTCATTCAGGCAATTTTGCAGATCTTCGGCGTCGCAGTTCTCTCCGGCGTGGTAAGTGACACGGCGTTCCACCGTCTGCTCACGGACGCGATGGACAATCTGGGCCGGACCGATACCGCTGCGGCAGCCATGCAGGCCGCGCACGGCACCATGCTACTTGCGCTCTTCACCGAGCTATTCCTCGGCGCCATCCTCTATTTCCTCACCTATTTCATGCTTCGGAAGCACCGGAATTTGCAATGATCTCTGCGACCTCTTGTGAGGGGCGGACGACTCTGTCCGCCCGATCCCCGCCGCAGCGGAAAAAGCCCCCTCTTCGTAGGGGGAAGGTTGCCGTAGGTAATCAGGGGGAGAAGTTTTTGAAACTCCCCCAGTCACCTTCGGTGACAGCCTCCTCTTCGTAGAGGGGGCCTTTACGGGCGTACATTGCCCATTCAAATAAAAGCAGCGCCCTCCCGGATGGGAGGGCGCTGTTCATTTAATCCATAAATCTTGCGATATAATCCGGCGCATCGCCCGGCTCGCCGGGGATGGTGAACGTGAAGGCCACGCCCTTTTCCGCCGAGAAGAGGCTGCACCAGTCCAGGAAATTCTCCGTCTCGACCGGATCCTTGCTCCGTGCGATCTTGTAGAGGTTGTCTACAAAAATGTGCGTAATATCAAAGTTGCCTGCGTGCAGACCGCTCAGGAACCCGCGCAGGAACGTATAGCTTCCAGAAGCATACTCGCTCGCATCGATCAGGCGTACCCGGTGATCGACGTCAAAGCGCAGCGCATTACCGTTTTCAATGCAGACCATGCTGCCCGTCTCGTGCTTGACCGAATTGTTGATCGCGTTGATCAGCAGCTTGGTCTTGCCGGAGCCCTCGGGCCCCATCATAATGTTAACCATAGGCCATTCCTCCTTTTGTGCCTTTTCTCCATTTTATCAGGTATCCGGCGAAAACACAAGTGCCGCCGACCGCAAAATCATGAAGAAACAGAAAACTTTATTCCAGTTTCCCAAGTAGCTTCCCGCGAGTGTTCTGGCAGGGCCAAATTGCATCGGCGCGAGCGGATCTACGCCGCTGGCCGCCGCGCAGATCGCGTTTGCCAGCTCGAAGAAATAGAGCAGCTCGCCCGCCTGCGGTGCGTCCAGCGCGTCGCACTCTAACAGAATCACCGGCACGTCCGCCGCGGCCTGCGACTCGACAAAGGCGTCCAGCGTCTTTTCCGCCACATCCTCGAGCGTCGTGTCTGTCAGATAACCAAGACCGTCGTAGTCCTTCCAATCCATCTCCACATGCAGCCGCTGCTGGCGCGGCCTTGGGCCGCAGGACGGTCTCAAAGACCGGATAGGTTCCGCTCGTCAGCATCGCGTCGAGCGCGTCCGTGCTCTGCGGCAGGCTGAAGTGCGCCGGGAGGACGCCCATCCCGCCGCGGCATCCGCCGCAGCACCGCCTGCTGCCACCACGCGCCGAGCGCGCGGCAGCGTCCGTCCGCAGTCAGCAAGGAATTCGTTCGTTCGTCCCCGGTTGCAGAGCGCGTAACGCGCCCCGGCGTACATCCAGACCGGGTTTTCAAACGCCCGCAGGTCGAACGCGTGGTAGGCCCCGACCGCACCCTCCAGAAAGAGCCAGCGGCTCCACGCCCGCCACCGCCAGCGGCAGCAGCGTCGCCGCCGTCAGCGCGCTGGCCGCGCCGCCCGGTTCCGTGGGCATCGGGAGGAATGTGCAGCCCTCCTCCTTCGCCATCACGGCCATCGGCGAATCGGGCAGTGCCGTCACGAAGATTCGGCCCTTCGCCTCCTTGCCATACCTCCGCTCCATCATCCATCGCACCGCGCGCGACGCAATCGCGCACTCCGGCTCCGGCTGCTCCGGCATGATGAGCTGTAAGCAGAAATCCTTGCCCTCGAGCCGGTCAAACAGAGCCAGATAGTCGTCTGAACCCATACGGTCGCCCACAAAGAGCACGGCGGGCCGTCCGTCCCGTGCCGGTTTTCCAAGCAGCCGTACCGCCGCCCGCGCGCCGAGCCAGCTCTCGCCCATACCCGCCACGACGAGCACCTGGCTCTGGCGGCAGATCGTGTCCGCCGCGCGCTCCACCGCGCTGATCGTCCGCGCGATCATCGCGTCGCCGCAGCCGAGCCAGCCGAGGAAATCGTCGAAGCCCGGCTGATTGCGCCGCAGCACGATGAAGTTGACGGATTCGTCGCCCTGCTTGTCCTGGCCGAAGACATAGTCCTTGCCGGGCATGATGGCGTTGAGGACGATGCCGACGATGGAGCCGACGGCGAGACCGGAGAGGCTGATCGCGCCCGAGCTGGAGCGCACCGGCGCTGGAGTAGCTGATGCCGATGGAGAGGACGAGGATCAGGGCCGCGACGAGGACGTTGCGGACTTCGTGAAGTCGACCTTGTTCTCGACGACGTTGCGCACGCCGACCGCGGAGATCATGCCGTAGAGCACGAGGCTGACGCCGCCGATGGTGCCGCCGGGCATGGAGGAGATGATGGCCGCGAACTTCGGGCTGAAGGAGAACAGCATGGCGAGCACAGCCGCGATGCGGATCACGCGCGGGTCGTAGATGCGGCTGAGGGCGAGGACGCCGGTGTTTTCGCCGTAGGTCGTGTTGGCAGGCGCGCCGAAGAGGGCTGCCAGGGCGTAGTTGCAAGGCCGTCGCCCATCAGCGTGCGGTGCAGGCCGGGATTTTCAATGTAGTTGCGGTTGCAGGTGGAGGAGATCGCGGACACGTCGCCGATGTGCTCGACCATGGTGGCAAGCGACAGCGGGACGATGGTGATGACAGCGGTCAGAAGCATGTGCGTGTCAACATTGCCGGAGGCGAACAGGCCGAAGACGGTCTGCTCCATCTTGATGGGCAGCGCGAACCATTTGGCGCTGGAGACATTGGCGACGAGATTTGCGCGGACGTCCGTGTCGAAGATGACGGCCAGAACATAGGAGCCGATGACGCCGAGCAGAATCGGGATGATCTTGATCATGCCCTTGCCCCAGATGTTGGCGGCGACAATGATGAGGATGGCGGCGATGGCGATCCACCAGTTACCGGTGCAGTTATTAATAGCGGAGGAGGGAGGTTCAGGCCGATGGCAATGATGATGGGGCCGGTGACGATGGGCGGGAAGAAGCGCATGACCTTCTTCGCGCCGAAGGCCTTGAACAGGCCGCGCCAGAATGACGTACACAAGACCTGCGCACGCGACGCCGAAACAGGCGTAGGGCAGCATCGCAAGGTTGGGCTGGTTGCCGTCGAGCATGGGAGCGATGGTCGCGTAGCCGCCGAGGAAGGCGAAGGACGAGCCGAGGAAGGCCGGGACCTTTCCGCCGGTGATGAGGTGGAACAGAAGCGTACCGAGGCCCGCGAACAGAAGCGTGTTCGAGACGTCGAGGCCCGTCAGAATGGGGACAAGGATGGTTGCGCCGAACATGGCGAACATGTGCTGGAAGCCGAGCAGCAGCATTCTGCCCGTGCCAAGTTGTCTGGCATCATAGATGCCGGTTTCCGGAATTTTGTTTTTTCCCATGGTGTTCTCCTTTCTCTTCGCCGTTTTTGCGGGGCGGTTCGGGTCGCAGCTGCGCATAAAAAAAGAAATTGTGAAAACTGGAAACACCAGTTTCACAATTCCTTCTGCAAAAACAAATACGACGCCGGAACAACGGGTTCCCCGGCAAAAAAACAAAAACGGAAGCGCATCGACAGACAGGCGTTTTGAAAATCGTCATGGCGCGCACTTCCTTTCGTAAACTCACTGGAGGACATTATAGCGGCGCGGCCGGAAAAAAAACAACTGTGAGTTTCGTGCGATTTTCGGAAATCTCGGACATGAAATTTGACAGATCTGTCAAATTCATTCCAACTCGTCAAGCGTGAGGCGGAAGCTGTCCAGGAAATGCGCTAGAAAATAATCGAGGCACGGCAGCTGCATCTCGACAAGCGCCTGCCGCGTCTGCTTCTCCGCAGCCTCACATCCCGAGTTCCCGGCCTTCAGTTCCTCGACGCATTTGATATACGCCGAAAGCTTGTCCGCCGCCTTAACGATGCGGGCGACCTCCGGGTCAGATTCAAACAGCAGCGGACGGTAACTCTCCTGCACCTCCGGCGGCAGCAGTGCCAGAAGCTTTTTCGCAGCTGACGGCCTCAATCTGCTTGTAGGCCTTTTGATCTCCGGGTTATAATACTTGATCGGCGTGGGCAGATCGCCTGTCAGAATTTCCGATGCGTCGTGGAACAGCGCGGCAGACGCGCAGCGGTCTGGGTCGGCGGGCTGGCCGAGGATGTCGCGCTGGATCACCGCCAGTCCGTGCGCCAGCACGGCGACCCATGTGGCTGTGCTCCTGAATGTTTTCTTCAAACGTGTTGCGCATCAGACCCCAGCGGCCGATGTAGCGCATCCGGGAGATGAGGGCAAAAAGCGGTGCTGCATATCGGTTCCTCCTCAGGAGATCAGAGATTTGGTTTTCCACTTGCCGCGGAAGAAATGCGCGTAGCAAACAATGAGCGTCACCGTCCACGCCATAGCCTGGCTCCACCAGATGGAGGTATAGCCGAACAGGGCTGTGTTATGCAGCGCATAGGCAAAAATCACGCGCAGGCCCAGTGCCAGCAGCGCAAAAAACGGCGCGTAAAACCCTCGCCCACGCCCTGGCACATACCGTTGGCAGGAAAATAGACCGCAAAAATGGGGATTGCGACGGCTGAACTGAACAAATGCAGACGGCAGATGGCCGCCGCAGCCTCATCCAGCTGGAATGCGCGGATGATGAGGGAAATGCCGAGAATCTGGCACAGGCAGAGCACAAGCGTCATGGAAAGCGACACGAGCACGCCCTGCCCCAGTCCCTTGGCCACGCGATCCGGGCGCTGCGCGCCCATATTCTGGCCCGCAAAGGTCGCCATGGTGTTCTGCACACCGAGAATCGGGATCAGCAGAATGTTTTCCATCCGGCTTGCGACGGTATAGGACGCGATCATGCTCTCACCGTAAAGATTGACCAGCCGCTGTAAAAATAGGAACCCGCAGGAGACAATGGACTGCTGAATGGCCATCGGCGCACCGACATGCAAAATACGGCCCGCCGTTTTGACATCCAGCCGCAGTTCGCGGAGCGAGAAGCGCAAGCGTGTATTTCCGGTGCATATACGCAAAGCCGATGACGCAGGAGGCGATCTGCGAAATGACGGTGGCGATAGCCGCGCCCGCCACGCCCATCCCAAGCCCAGCAACGAACGCAAGGTCGAGCGCAACGTTTAGAATAGACGAAACAAGCAGGAAGTACAGCGTCGCCTTGCTGTCGCCCAGCGCCCGCAGGAGAGCCGCCGCGATGTTATACCCGAACTGGAACACCAGTCCCGCCGCGTAGATGCGGAAATACAGAAGCGTCAGCGGCAGCAGCGCCTCCGGCGTTCCCAACGCGCGCTCCAGCAGGAATCTCGCGCTCACGACGCCGATCAGCGACATGAGAAGCCCCATTGCCAGCATCAGCACAATAGATGTTGCAGCATACTGCCGCAGTTCCTGTTCTCGCGCGGCGCCGAAATACTGCGAAATCAGCACGCCCGCGCCGATGGAAAAGCCGATGGCAAGCGCCGTGAACAGAACCGTCAGCGACGCGCAGGCTCCGACGGCGGAAAGCGCCTGCTGGCCGTTGAAATTGCCGACGATAATGGTGTCGGCAGTATTATAAAGCTGCTGCAGCAGATTTCCTGCCATGATGGGCAGCGCAAACTGTAAAATCAGCTTCCATGGTGTTCCCGGGTCAGATCCTTCGTCATGTCATATTCTCTCCAAATCGATACTTTAATCAGTATAGCATAAAAAGAATTGCTTGTAAATTGCAGGTTCTGACTTGATAAACCTTTTACCCTGTAGTATAGTAGGTTAAAAGGGTGATCCATTATGATGATTTCCAGCAAGGGCCGCTATGCGCTGCGCGTGATGATCGATCTGGCCGAGCATGCGGACGAGGGGCTATATCCCCCTGCAGACGATCGCTGCGCGGCAGGGTATCTCGGAAAAATATCTTGAAAGTATTCTGGCCGTGCTGAGCAAGGCCCGGCTGCTCGACGCCGTGCGCGGCAAAGGCGGCGGCTATCGCCTGTCAAGGCCTGCGAAGGACTATACTGCGTTTGAGATTTTGTCTCTGACCGAAGGCACGCTGGCCCCGGTCACCTGTCTGGAGAGTGGGCAGCAGTGTGAAAACGCGGAAAACTGCCGGACGCTTCCGCTGTGGCAGGGGCTCGACCGGACGATTGCCGCATACCTCGGCAGCTACACGCTGGAGGATCTGGCACGGATGGAAAAGCCATTGCAGCACGCCGAACTTTGAGGCTCCCGCAGCGAAAAAAAGGCCCCCGGCCAGGATTCTGGCCGGGGAAGTTGGGGTTGTGGGATTTGACTGCGGCGCGTGCCGCGGTCTGGGATATGAAGTGCGCTCGCATTGGATAAGCTGTATCTATAAAATAGCACCCGCAGAGGGAAAAGTCTGCCGAACGCTGTCGCGGCGGAATTTTTTTTTCCGCGTGCGGCCACACTTCTTGCAATCGGGTATATTTACTGATAAAATAGCACCCGTATTGGAGGGATCAGGATGGAATTTGACGCTGGAATTTACGACGTTGCCGTGATCGGCGCGGGACACGCTGGCATTGAGGCAGGGGCTGGCCTGTGCGCGGATGGGACTGGAGACAGTCGTGTTTACGATCAATCTTGACGCCGTCGGCAACATGCCCTGCAACCCCGCCATCGGCGGCACGGGAAAGGGCATCTGGTGCGGGAACTTGACGCGCTGGGCGGAGAAATGGCAAAGGCCGCCGACCGCTCGTGCATCCAGTACCGCATGCTGAATCTCGGCAAGGGCCCCGCCGTCCATTCCCTCCGCGCGCAGGCTGACCGCCGGCGCTATCAGGAGGATATGAAGCGGACGCTCGAACAGCAGCCGCATCTTGATCTCAAAGCAAGCCATGGTCACGGAACTTCGCCTGACGAACGGCCATGTATCCGCTGTCGTCACACGTCTCGGCGCTGTCTATTCCGTCAAAGCCTGCGTGATCGCTTCCGGAACCTATCTGGACGCGCGTGTCATCACCGGCGACTGTGCCTATTCCTCCGGCCCGGATGGCATGCAGGCCGGTATCGGCCTTGCGGAGCAGCTGGCTGCGTTCGGCCTTCGGATGCGCCGGTTCAAGACCGGCACGCCGCCGCGCGTGAACCGCCGCTCGGTTGATGTGTTGCAGATGGAATTGCAGCCCGGCGATGAGCACCCTGTTCCCTTCTCGTTTTCGACCGAAACACCGCCGGAAAACAAGGCGGTCTGTTATCTGACCTATACAAACGAAAAAACGCATGAGATCATTAAGGCCAATCACGACCGTTCGCCGCTGTTCAACGGCATGATTGAATCCGTCGGCCCGCGCTATTGCCCGTCCATCGAGACGAAGATTGATCGCTTTCCGGACAAGTCCAGGCACCAGCTGTTTGTTGAGCCATGCGGGTTATACACGGATGAATTATATATTCAGGGCCTTTCGTCCTCTCTTCCCGAGGACGTGCAGCTGGACATGCTCCACTCCATCAAGGGTCTGGAGCACGCGGAGATGATGCGCCCGGCCTACGCCATCGAATACGCCTGTATCGACCCGACCGAGCTTCTGCCGACGCTCGAAAGCAAAAAAGATCCCCGGCCTTTACGGCGCGGGTCAATTCAACGGCTCTTCCGGCTACGAAGAGGCCGCCGTACAGGGCTGTGTTGCGGGCGTGAACGCGGCGCTCAAGATAAAAGGCGAAGAGCCGATGGTCTTAAAGCGCTCCGACGGCTATATCGGCACGCTCATCGACGATCTGGTCACGAAGGGCACGAACGAGCCCTACCGCATCATCATGACCTCGCGCTCAGAGTACCGGCTCCTGCACCGGCAGGACAACGCCGACGAACGCTTGATGCCCATCGGGCACCGCATCGGCCTTGTGTCGGACGCGCAATATGCTGCCGTGCAGGAAAAATACCGCACGGTCGCGCAGGAAATCAAACGGCTGGAAGCCACGGGTGTGGCCGAAAGCGAGGCGCTGAACGAGATGCTCCGCGCGCATGACACCGCACCGGTCGAAGGTTCGGCGCGGCTTGCCGATCTGGTGCGCAGACCGCAGCTGAGTTATGATGATATGGTCACATTCGACCCGGAGCGGCACGATCTGCCGCCTGTTATCCGGGAGGCCGTCGAGATCCGCATGAAATACGCGGGCTATATCGCCCGCCAACAGAAGCAGGTTGAGGAATTCGCCCGCGAGGAGGGCAGACTCCTGCCGGATTCGATCGATTATCTGTCCATTCAGGGCCTGCGCGTTGAAGCGCGCCAGAAGCTGAGCGAGATCCGTCCCCTGTCCGTCGGACAGGCCAGCCGCATTTCGGGCGTGTCGCCCGCAGACATCGCGGTGCTGCTGATCTGGCTGGAGCAGAATAAGGAGTAAGCCATGTATTTTGATTCTCACGCCCATTTGGGCGAGGACTGTTTTGCACAGGACTTTGTGCACATTGTGGAGAACATGCGCACCGCCGGCGTCAGCGGCATGATGGAGATCGGCTTCGACGGCCCGTCGTCTTATCATGCGGTCGAGTTGGCCAACCGGTACGATTGGATCTGGGCTGCCGTCGGCAGTCATCCGACGACGCGGCACAGGTAGATGAAGCGCGAATTGAAGAATACCGCGCGCTGTGCGAAGACCCGCGCGTGAAAGCCATCGGCGAGATCGGTCTGGATTATCATTACGAAAACCCTCCGCGGGATGTGCAGCAAAGAGCCTTCCGTATGCAGATGGAACTTGCACAGAAACTTTTCTTCCTGTTGTAATCCACGAACGCGAGGCGCACGAGGACGGACTTCGCATCATCAGCGACTTCCCGGACGTGACCGGCGTGTTCCACTGCTTTTCTGGCAGCTATGAGATGGCGAAGGAACTGATTAGACGCGGCTGGTACATCGGCTTTACAGGCGTGGTGACGTTCAAAACGCGCGCAAGGCAGTCGAGGTCGCGGAAAAAATTCCGCTGGATCGTATCCTGATCGAAACAGACTGCCCCTATATGGCACCGGAGCCATTCAGGGGCAGCCGCAACGACCCAAGCCTCGTGCCGTTCGTGGCAAAAAAATCGCGGAGATTCGAGGAATCTCCGCAGAAGAAGCAGCTGCTGTAACGGAAGAAAATGCCAAGAGGCTGTTCCGGCTTTGAGCGAAGCGCGTTAAACGCCGCAGCCGGACGCTTCCGCCATTTGCTGAAACAAATGCTTCCATCCCTTTACCGCACGGGGCGCGGTAAGGGGATAACTTGTATATCTGAAAGTTCTCCGCAAATTTGCGGCGTCCAAGCGGATGGACAGAGACATCTGCACCTACAGAGATTCTGTGTGTTTTTCGTGCAAAAAGCGGGCTGCCGAGGGCAGCCCGCCGCTTTTTATTCACAGAAAGTTCCGCACGTTGAATACCTCTGGCGGCAGAACATCGGAGAGTTCTACCAGTTCCGGGACGAAGCCGCCGCTGCGGTCAACGGACACGCGCGGAGATTTGAGCAGCGTCCAGTCTGCTGGGTCGCCGACCGGCAGCGTGAGCAGCGCATCTGTGCCGCTGCCCTTCTGCGACTGCAGCATAACCGAGCCGCCATGCGCCTGCACGATCGCCTGCACGACTGGCAGACTGAAGCCAGCGCCGAGGCGCGGATCCTCCGGCACTTCTGGTCTTGCGTAGCGGCAGAATGCGCTGGTCAGGACATCCGTGTCCATGCCCTCGCCATTGTCAGACAGCCGGATCATGGAACGTCTGCCGAGCCGTGTAAGCGACAGACGCAAAACGCCGTCCGGCGCGGTAAATTGATTGCGTTGGACAGCAGCGCCAGCAGTGCCCGGCGCATCTGTCTGCGGTCAATCCAGACGAAAATAGGCGCCTGCGGCAGATCAATCTCCAGCGTTCGGCCTGCCTGCCAGCACAGATCATCTGCGTGCTGAGACAGTTCCTCCAGAAAATCAACCAGATCAGTCTTTTCCAGCGACAGCGGCAGCCGACCGCGCTGGATAAAACTCAGATCAGTCAAATTTTCCGATGCGCGCAGCAGCTGGTAGCACGCGCGGTTGAACACGGCCAGGTTTTGCTGCATCGCAGGGTCCTCGGCCTCGGAAAGAAGCGGGAAAAGCGTTTCCGATACGGACAGCAGCGTTGTCAGCGGTGTGGAGATTGACTGCGCGGCGCGGCTGAATGCGGCGAGTTCGTCGCGTGTGTCCCGCGGCGGCAGGAACAGGAGCAGCGCACCGTCCAGCGGCTGCGTGTTGGCGCTGACACAGATGCCGCCTGCCAGTACCGGCAATATGGCCGGACGCGTATAGCGGCTGTATGCCACGACAATCCGGCGGTTCGGCTCGGTGCCGGTGGAGAAGGTGGTCACGTCGGGATGATGCAGCGCGGCATGGATCATGGCGCTCATAGGCGTTCATCGGCTCGAGAGTGATGTTCCGGCGGTACTTGGTGACCTTGCCGGCGACCTTCTGTGCAAGCCGCTGGAGCGATTCCTCGCGCTTGAGGCGGTAGCTCTCCGCATCGACGTTGATGCGCACACGCTTGTTCTGGCCGCGGTTGACGGCATAGTTGGTCAGATGCTGGATCGCGTCGAGCGTCTCGCCCCGGCGGCCGATGAGGATGCCGAGGTTCTCGCCCACGAGGTCGACCAGATAGGTATCATCGCCGGTGTTGACGGCGTGCGGCACGGCATCGGAGCCCATGTGCTCGAGAAGGCCCTTGATGAAGATCTCAATGCGCTCCTCCTGGAGCCCGGCTCTGCGGGGGCATAGACCTTCGGCTCTGCCGGGACAGCGGGCTTTTCGGCCTGCTGCGGCTGGCGCGGCTTCTGGTCGCGGCGTTCCGGTCTGGGGCCGCGCTGCTTCGGCGCGCGGTCCTGACGCGGCTGCTGCTGCGCCTTGGGCGCGGCAGCACGCGTATCCTGTGGGCGGGGCGCTTCGGGCGCGGCAGGCGCGATGACCTTCGGGGCGGCGGGCGCGATGACCTTTGCGCCGTCTGCGGGCTTGGACTCAGCGGGCTTTTTCGGCTTGCTGCGCGACGCGGAGGACAGGGCGGGCTTGGGGGCCTCGTCGGGCGCTTCGTAGGTGACCTTGACGCGCGCGGGCTGTGCGCCGATGCCAAGGAAGCCGGATCTCGGGTTTTCCAGAACTTCAACGGAAACGCTGTCACGGTCCATATGCAGCTCTTCCAGAGCCGCTGCGATGGCCAGATCGATCGTTTTGCCGGTTGCGGTAATAAATTTCTCCATAATTACTCCTCTGTCTGTTCTGCGTCAGAGCCGGCAGGACGCTTTCTGCCGTAGTGAGCAGGATCGTAGGCACGGCCGCGGCTGTACGGGCGCTCCGGGTCGCCGGAAAGCGGCTTCTTTTCCTCGGATTCCTGCACAGGGTTCTTCCTGGCCTCGTATGCTTTGGCTGCTTTTTCAGCGGCTTCCTTTTCCTGCTGACGGATCTTCTTTTTGCTGACGTTGTCGGTGATGCCGTCGGGGTTCTGCTCGCGGCGCAGGGCGCGCTGGCGCTCCTTTTCGGCCTCCTCGGCGCGGCGCTTGGCGGCGATCTCCTGCTTGACGGCGTCTTCCTCGTCATAGACCTTGCGGTAGTGCTTCGTCAGAAAATAATCCTGCACAGCGCCGAACACGGCCTGCGCGATCCAGTAGATGGAGATCGCGGCGGGCATGGAGAAGCCGATCCAGAGGGACATGAGCGGCATCATGAGCATCATGGTCGCGTTGGTCTGGTTGGCGGTCTTGGCGGCGTCCACATCCTGCTCGCCGTCGGCGTTCGTGGCGACCTGGTTGTTCATCTTCTGGCTGATCCACATGGACACAGCCTGCAGACCGGCAGAAACGACCGGGATCAGGAACAGACCGATCTCGCTCCAGCCCTCGCAGTCCCAGAAGCGGAACGTGGGGATAGCGGCCAGATCAATGCCAAGGAACTGGAAGTTCATGGCCTGCAGATTGATCTTCACATCCGAGCCCATAATGCTCTGGAGCACTTCGCGGAGCTTGTCCGCATAATCGCCGATATGACCGGCGGCGGCCAGCTGGGCATAGTACGCGTTTTTGCCGAGATTTTCGCCGCTGGCCTGCAGGAAGGCGACGATGGCCTCGGAGATGGAGCGGGAGTTGTGCATCATGTACGTGATCGGCTCACGGATGACGTTGTAAAGCGGCAGCAGGATGAGGAGCGGAATGAACGACCACAGGCAGCCGCCGCCCATGGACACGCCTTCTTCCTTGTACATCTGCTGGACGGCCAGCTGGTATTTCTGCTTGTCGTCGCCGTATTTGGCCTCAAGGGCCTTGACCTGCGGCGACAGACGGGACATCTTGAGCATACTCTTCTTGCTCTTGACCGACATCGGCAGCAGCACCAGCTTGACGATCAGCGAAAACAGGATCAGCGCCAGACCGTAGCTGTTGGTGAAGGTATACAGCCAGTCGAGCAGATAGCCGAACGGGACGCGGATCAGGTCAGAAATGCTGGTCGTATCCTTCGTCTCGGCGGCGGCAGCTTCAGCTGCTGCGGTAGGCTCCATGCCCACGTATTTGTCGTTCGAGCTGACAGCGCCAGCGGCGCAGCCGGCCATGGACAGCACAAGCACGGCGGCAAGGACCCAGATCAGGACTTTTTTCTTCATTGTGTTCCTCCAAATGTGATGGGGGTACGCGTTCGGACAACGGGAAAAACCACGCTGCCCTACGGCACCGGGTCAAAATAGTCTCCCTTATAAAAGGGATTGCACCGCAGCAGCCGCTTCAGCGCCAACCAGCCGCCCTTCACCGCGCCGTATTTCGTGATCGCCTCCAGCGCATACTGCGAACAGGTCGGCGAGAACCGACACCGGCGCGGAAGCCCGGGGGAGAGATACTTCTGATACAGGCGGATGAGAAACAGGAGCACGCGCTTCACGGCGTGTTCTGCGTCAGCAGGCCGAGCCTTGCGGCAAGCGAAAGATAGGCGTGCTCCAGCGCCGCGTAATCCGCGCCGATGGCGCGCGACCGGGCGACGACGACAAGATCATATCCACGGGCAAACGAAGTCTCGTGCAGCCGGTAAATTTCACGCAGCTGCCTGCGCAGCCGGTTGCGCTGCACGGCATGGGCCAGCTTCGCGCCGACGGTCAGACCGACGCGGTTCGCCTGCGAACCGTTTTTCCGGCAGTAGAGCACGAGATAGCCGTTGGCCGCGCTGCTTCCCTTGCGGTAGAGACGGCGGAAGATATGATTGAGCTTCAACGAGGAAGAAAACTGCATAAACGCCCACCTTTGAATAGCTGCTGATAAACAGATGGGGCGAACAGAACTGCTTCCATTCACCCCGAATTGTATGTGTGCTGCGGTGTAGGCGCGTCAGATTACGCAGAGAGCTTTGCTCTGCCCTTGGCGCGGCGACGGGCGAGGACCTTGCGGCCGTTGGCGGTAGCCATTCTCTTTCTGAAGCCATGCACCTTGGATCTGTGACGCTTTCTGGGCTGATAGGTACGAACAGTTGCCATGAAATCTACACCTCCTGTAAAAATATGCTCAACAGCGGACGCCGGTACAGCCTCCGCCGCAGCGAGTCAAGAATTTAGCTGCTCCCATGGAGCATACAATTGGTATTATAGCCGATACCCCCTTGATTTGTCAATCATTTTTTGTATTTTCGCCATGTTTTCTGTTTCTGCAAAAAGTTTGCATATTTCCGCGCTGCACTTGCATGAAGACGGAATTTGATGTATAATACTTTGTAAATTTTTGAACGCTATATGAAAGCGAGGCTTCCCCATGAGCAAGGTCTTTATCCCTGAGGGCTACCGCGCCCCACTGTCCGTCTATGAGCTGCAGCGCGCGATCGAATTCATCAAGAGCAATTTCCAGACGAATCTGTCCAACGCGCTCAATCTGCGCCGCGTGTCCGCGCCGCTGTTCGTGGAGGAGGCCTCCGGCCTGAACGACAACTTAAACGGCTACGAGCGTCCGGTCAGCTTTGACATCCCCGACGTACACGCCGAGGCGCAGGTCGTCCATTCGCTTGCGAAGTGGAAGCGTCTGGCGCTGAAGCGCTATCAGTTCAACGTCGGCAAGGGCCTGTTTACCGATATGAACGCCATCCGCCGCGACGAGGAGGTCGACAACCTCCATTCCGTCTACGTCGACCAGTGGGACTGGGAAAAGGTCATTGCCCGCGAGGACCGGAACACCGACTATTTAAAGCGCACCGTGCGCGATATTGTCGGCGCCGTCTGCGAGACGAACGACGCGCTGGGTGTCGCGTTCCCGAGCCTGCACACGAAGCTTGACCGCGAGGTGTTCTTCATCACCACGCAGGAGCTGGAGGATATGTACCCGGACAAGACCCCCAAGGAACGCGAAAATGAAATCCTCCGCCAGCACCACACGGTCTTTCTCATGCAGATCGGCGGCAAGCTGAAATCCGGCAAGCCGCACGACGGCCGTGCGCCCGACTATGACGACTGGGAGCTCAACGGCGATATTCTGATGTGGAACCCGGTTTTGCAGTGTGCGTTTGAAATTTCCTCGATGGGCATCCGCGTGGACGAGAGCTCGCTTGACCGGCAGCTGACGCTTGCCGGGTGCGACGACCGGCGGAGCCTGCCGTTCCACAAAATGCTTCTGAACGGCGAGCTGCCGCTGACCATGGGCGGCGGCATCGGCCAGAGCCGCCTGTGCATGCTCATGATCGGCACCTGCCACATCGGCGAGGTGCAGTCGAGCATCTGGGACAGGGCCACGACGGACGCCTGCCGCGACGCGGGCATCCTGCTTCTGTAAGTTTTGCAACATCATAAATACGAAAGAGGATCGATCACTATGGAACAGCTTATTTCTGTCCGTTCTCTTTTCAAAGAGACTGACGCCTACGCCGGCAAGCAGATCAAGGTCGGCGGCTGGGTACGCAATCTGCGCGCCAGCAAAAACTTCGGCTTCATCAACCTGTCCGACGGCACGTTTTTCTCGCAGGTGCAGGTCGTCTACGGCTCCGAGCTTGCGAACTTCGCCGAGATCTCCAAGCTGAACATCGGCGCGGCCGTCATCGTCACCGGCACGCTCGTCCTGACGCCGGACGCCAAGCAGCCGTTTGAGCTGCAGGCCAGCGAGGTCTTTGTCGAAGGCCCGTCGACGCCGGATTTCCCCATCCAGCCCAAGCGCCATTCGATGGAGTATCTCCGCACCGTGACGCATCTGCGTCCGCGCACGAACACGTTCCAGGCCGTGTTCCGCGTCCGCAGCCTCATCGCCTACGCCATCCACAAGTTCTTCCAGGAACGCGATTTCGTCTATGTCCACACCCCGCTTATCACCGGCTCCGACTGCGAGGGCGCAGGCGAAATGTTCCAGGTCACAACGCTCGATCTTGACAATCTGCCGCGCACGGAGGACGGCCAGATCGACTACAGCAAGGACTTCTTCGGCAAGGAGACGAACCTGACCGTCTCCGGCCAGCTCAACGGCGAGACGTTTGCACAGGCGTTCCGCAACATCTATACCTTCGGCCCGACATTCCGCGCCGAAAACTCCAACACGACCCGCCACGCGGCGGAGTTCTGGATGATCGAGCCGGAGATCGCGTTTGCCGATCTCACCGACGACATGAAGCTCGCCGAGGACATGATCAAGTTCATCATCGCCTACGTGCTGGAGCACGCGCCGGAGGAGATGGCATTCTTCAACCAGTTTGTCGACAAGGGCCTCATCGACCGCCTGCACCACGTCATGACCTCCGATTTCGGCCATGTGACGTATACCGAGGCTGTCAAGCTGCTTGAGGCGCACAACGACAAGTTCGATTACAAGGTCTTCTGGGGCTGCGATCTGCAGACCGAGCACGAGCGGTACCTCACCGAGCAGATCTTCAAGCGCCCGGTCTTCGTCACGGATTACCCGAAGGAGATCAAGGCGTTCTACATGAAGCTGAACCCCGACGGCAAGACCGTCGCGGCCATGGACTGCCTCGTGCCCGGCATCGGTGAGATCATCGGCGGCAGCCAGCGTGAGGACAACTATGACACGCTCGTGCAGCGTATGCAGGAATGCGGCCTGAAGGAGAAGGACTATCAGTTCTATCTCGACCTGCGCAAATACGGCTCGACCCGCCACGCGGGCTTCGGCCTCGGCTTTGAGCGCTGCGTCATGTACCTGACCGGCATTTCCAACATCCGTGACGTGCTCCCGTTCCCCCGCACCGTCGGCAACTGCGAGCTGTAAGGCTCACCAGCAGACACACGATATCCCCCACCGGCACGGCGGAAGCGCAAGCAGTTACCTCTTTGGATGTAGGGGGCGATGCGCACATCGCCCCGTTGGGCAGCTGTGAATTCGCCGAAGATTCCCGTAAAATCGGTACATCCTTACGATTCTGGCCGATTACAGCATCTTCCCGGTTGGAAACCGGCTGATCTACGCCACGCACGGCCACGTCTACAACACCGCGCACCTGCCGCCGCTCTGCCCCGGCGATATTCTCCTGCACGGCCATACACATGTACCCGCGTGGGAGCCGTTCGGCGAGGAAAACCTCTATTTGAACCCCGGCTCTGTCTCCATTCCGAAAAACGGCTCCGCACGCGGTTATCTGACGCTGGAAGACGGCGTTTTTCAGTGGAAAACGCTTTCCGGCGGCGTATACCATACGCTCACGCTGTAATATGGTGCTTATACACAGCAAAAACAGGCTTCCCATCGAACCCGTTCGATGGGAAGCCTGTTGTCTGTTTGCCGGTTCATTCGCCCTTGACTTTGTAGCCGCAGATGCGGATAGCAGCCTTCGCAAGTTCTGCCGTCGGGTCAACGAATGGCCCGGGCTGCGGCAAAGTATCGGCGATAATAGGCAATTCCGTGCAGCCGAGGATAAAATAGTCCGCGCCGCGCGCGCGAAGTCCGTCCAGAAGCGCCTGCCATGCACCCTGCTCCGGTTCAAGCGGCTTGGATGCCTTCACAACATCGTAGATCAGGTGCATCAGCACATCCTGCTCGCCTTCGTCCGGCACAAGACAGTGCACGCCCTGTGCATTCAGCGCCTTTTCATAAAGGCCGGTTGCAAGCGTGCCCTTCGTTGCGAGGATTGCAGCGGTCTGGCCGGGAAAATCCTTTGCGCATGTCTTCGCCGTAGCCTCGAGCATACTGAGAAACGGCAGGCTTGTCGTGGCCTGCAGGCGGGGAAGGAAATAATGCGCGGTGTTGCACGGCATGATAACGCAGTCCGCGCCGCAGCGCTCCAACGAGCGCAGAGCCGAGGCCATTTCCGGCACAGGATCCGGCCCGCCGGACAAAATCGCTGCCGTGCGGTCTGGAATGCGAGCGTTGGAATCGATATAGACGCGGATGTGCTCGTTGTCGCAGGCTGCATCTGTCAGAAGCGTGATCTTGCGGAACAAATCCGCCGTTGCAAGCGGCCCCATGCCGCCTAAAATGCCGATGGTCTTACCCATGGCGATTCCTCCTTGATGGGAAATATCTGATATAGAAGAGGGGACGGACTGTTGTCCGTCCCCCTTTTATTAGGACTTGATTGTCAGTTCGAACGAATTAGCCCTTGATTGCGCCCTGATCGTCAACCGTGATGACGGTAGCGAAGTCGGAAGCAGCCTTGCTGATGTCGTTGCTGACGGTGATGACGCCGTTGTACATATCAGCGACCATCGCCTTGTAGTCGTCCTGCGTGAAGCTGTCGGACCACTGTGTGCCCTCGCCCATCGGGATCTGGACGTAGTTCGCTTCGGGATCGTCTGCGGAGACGAGGCCCAGCGTTGCGATCTTGCCAACGTAGTTTGCCCAGTTGCCGTTGATGATGACGTCGTTCAGCGTGTCGTAAGTAGCGGGGTACAGACCCTTCATCGCGGAGGTAACGGTCAGACCGTCAACACCCGCGTAGTTCGCGATCACGCCAGCCTGGTCAACGTCAACGCCGATGACCTTGCCGTTCGCCTTCTTGGCAGCGTCGACAGCGGAGGTGTAGATGCCGCCGCCGCAGGCGAAGACGACCTCGGTGCCGCCGGCATACCAGGTATCCATAACAGCAGTGATGTCAGCGTCGCCGAAGAACTGACCGCCATAGACGTACTTCACAGTGACGTCGGACAGGCCCAGATCGGCAGCCGCAGCGTCAACGCCCTGCACGAAGCCGTAGCCATAGCGGATAACGGCGGGAACAGCCATGCCGCCCAGGAAGCCGAGGCTCTTGTAGCCCAGCTTGACAGCAGCGTAACCGGCCATGTAGCCGCAGAGCTCTTCCTGATAGATTGCGCAGTAGACATTGCTCATGTCAACATACTTTTCGAGATCCCAGTTGTCGGGGTTGTAGTCATAGCTTTCGCCAGCCTTGGCAACACCGGCCTCGAGCAGGTCGCCCTTGGCAACGTCGAGCGCGATGAACTTGACATCGGGGAATTCCGGAGCAGCCTCGACGATCGCGCCGCCGAAGGCGTAGCCCGGCATCACGATGACGTTGTAGCCTTCGTCAACAGCCTTTTCGATCATGGCGACACGGTCAGCGGTGTTGTCGCCGGCGGGCTTGAAGTAGCTGAACTGAACGCCGTTGTCCTCGCAGAACGCCTTGCAGGCTTCGTACGTGGTCTGGTTGAAGGACTGGTCGGTGATATCGCCGTAGTCGGTGATCATGGCGACAGCGTACTCGGTGTTGTCAGCCGGCTCTTCGGTAGGTTCTTCTTCCTTGGTCTCCTCAGCGGGAGCAGGCTCTTCGTCCTTGGTCTCTTCTGCGGGAGCGGGTTCCGTGGTGGTTTGTTCGGGCTCGTCGGTGGTCTCTGCGGGCTTGGATGCGCAGGCAGCCAGGCTCAGGACCATGACCAGAACCAGAAGCAGTGCAAGATACTTCTTCATTTGAAAATCTACCTCTTTCATAATATTATTCCGCACCGGACCGCGGCGAACCGTACCCCGGTGTCAGAATTGCCCCCTCACAAGGGGGGAGCAATTTTGATTATATCAGCTTTCGCTGCTGATTGCAATGACTTTTCACAGCTTCTGCCATGTTTTTCACAGCTTTTTTGCCTGCAGCATCCATTTCAGGATCCGGATCGCCGCCTTTTCCAGACCGATGCGGTCGGACAGAGCCTTCATCGCCCCAGAGCATCCCGCCGTAGCCGCAGTCGAGCAGCCATGCACGCAGGAGCGGACTGTTCTCCGTGAGCCGCTGGCCGGAGATGGCGCAGTCCGGCAGCTTTGCCGCGCGGCAGCTGTTTGCCGCGATCTCAAACGGAAGGCCGTACACGTCGCGCAGCGCGGACTGGGAAACGGAGACGGCCTCCGGCAGGCTCTGTGCGTGCAGCACAGCCGTCCCATAGGGCCACGCGCCCGCGGCCAGCGCCGCGGTCATGGCGCCGCAGACGACCGGGTCCTCCGACCATTTTTCCGCGAACCGCGCCTCCTGCGGCGAACGCATTATGCCTGTATCCGGCCCCAGCCAGAGCTGAACGCCAAGTTCTGCCATTTCAAGGCCCACCGCGCGGCCGACAGCCCGGACGACTTCCTGGTCAAACGAGCAGGCCAGCTGCGCGGGCGCGGGGAAGACCGTCGCGCACTGCCGCCGGACAATCTCGCCGGTTTCCTCATCGGGGATATCGCGCAGCAGGCGCAGCCCCTGTGCGCCGCCCGCGATCTGTACGGCGGGGATCCCATAGCGTTCGATCGCAGCCGACGCGCCGAGCGCGCCGGGGACGGAGGCCTGAGGCCTCTCTCTCCGAAGCCGCAGACCAGCCGCTCCAGATTTTCCGTGTCCATATCGGCCACGAGATGGAACACGCTGCACCGGCCCTCGCGCACGTCGGCAAGCGTATGATGCGCCCCGTCCGGGCGGCAGCCGGTAAAGTCCCGGCCCTTTCTGCGGCTGCGGCGGGGCAGATTGCGATCCGAAAAGCGGATGGCGTGCTTGTGCGCCTGCTCGATCTCGGCCAGATCCTCAGGGAACTGGAAGCAGACGTTTTCCGGCCGCGTGCGTTCCTGTGCGGCAGACAGTGTAAGCGGCTCCGCCGCCTGCACCACGGCGCTGCGCGTCAGCCGGATGGAGCCTGCGAGATAGCAGGCGCGGCTGCTCGTGCCGATGCGGATATCATAATACCCCGCGTCCAGCACGAACGCGTGCGCGCTTTCGCGGTAGACGGAAAGTTCTGTGATAGGGAAGCGCAGCGTGACCGTCTGACTCTCGCCGGGGGCGAGCAGGCGGCTTTTCTGGAAGCAGTCCAGAAAGCTTACCGGCCGCGTCAGATCGCCCTCAGGCCGCGTTACATAGACCTGCACAAGTTCGCTGGCGGCAAATTCCTCTCCGGTGTTGACCAGCTCCGCGCTCACCGTCACATCGCAGCCGTCAAGCCCGGCCGAGACGCTGCCGAACGCAACCGTCCCATAACTCAGGCCGTGGCCAAACGGATAGCGCACGGGGACGCCGAAGGAATCAAAATAGCGGTAGCCCGTAAACTGGTCTGCTGCGGCGCAGGCGTCGGAAAACGCCTCCGCATTCTCCGGCCACGTGAAGGAAAGATGGCCGGACGGCATGACCTTCGCCGTCAGCACGTCCGCCAGCGCGCCGCCTGCCTCCTGCCCGGCAAGGCCGAGGAAGACGATCGCGCCGCAGGCGAGCGCGGCCTCATTCAGCTCGATGAATCCCGGCGCCGCCAGCACGAGCACCGTCCGGTCGAATACGGACGTGACGCGCGTGAGCATAGCCATCTCCTCGTCGGTCAGCTGGAGGCTATAGCGCTCCGGCGTCCTGCCGATGACGATGACAGCCGCCGCGCAGTCATGGCGCAGGGCCCCAAAATCGAGCGTTGTCAGCGGCATTTCGCTGCCCTCCGGGTGTTCTACCGCCCATGTGCGGTATTTGCGGGCCAGAAGCGCGTCTGGCCTGACCGTCTCGCTTGCTGCAAGTCCGTCCAGGACGCCGATTGCACGCCACGGCGTCATCGTTTTGTCGAAAGCGGGCGTCTGAAGCTGTTTGATGCCAAACACCGCGACAGGCAGCGGCGCACCGTCCTCCTGCGGCAGCAGCGGGAGCGTCCGGTTCTTGTTCTGCAGCAGCACGATTCCGGCAGCGGCAGCAGCGCGCGCAGTCAGCGCGTGGTCGCTCATTCTGAGTGTGATATCCATATGTGTTCTCCTATTTTATTGTCAAAGTATGTCGAGCCTGTTTTAACAGGCGGGAATGCAATTTCTGTAGGGGCCGGCAACTCTTGTAAACAATCTGGGCTTGACAGACTCTGTTGGCCTGCTGGAAGCAGTGCTTTTTCAGAAATCTTACGGCGAATACAGATATGCCTGCACGCATGGTTGTAGGGGTCGCTGCCCACATCGACCCGGCAGAATGCAGCGTTTTAACGGAAATCTCAGGTGAATTCGCAACTCCCCAGCGGGCCGATGTAGGCATCGGCCCCTACAGTCAAGCGGGTAAGTGCATACGAATTCGCCGAGAATTTTTGATGATTCGGTGCATTCTGCTGGGCGGACAGAGTCGTTCGCCCCTACAAGCGAGCAGGGAATACGTTCAAATCTTCCCCAGCTTTCCGGCCACATAGCCGGACGACCAGGCCCATTGCAGGTTGTATCCGCCGCAGTCGCCGTCGATATCCAGCACCTCGCCGCAGGCGAACACACCGGGAGCGAGCCGGCTTTCAAGCGTGTCGGCGCGGAATTCTGCCGTCCGGACGCCGCCCGCCGTCACCTGCGCGCTCTCAAAGCCGGAAACACCTGTAACGGGAAGAGAAAAAGATTTGATAACAGATACCAGAGCTTCCAGCGCCGCGTCGGAAACGGACGCAAGCGGCTGCGCGCCGAGGCCGCGGGCATGGCAGAGCGTCTTGCCGAGGCGCGGGTGAAGCATGCCGGAAAGCAGCTCCTCGCCCGCCAGTACCGGGAACGCTGCGCGCCGCGCCTGCAAAAGCGCTCGCACCTGCGGCGCGGGATACTCCCGCAAAAAATCGAGCAGCAGCCCGGCCCCCTGCGCCTGTCCCGCTGCCCGCGAAAGCGCGAATGCAACTGGGCCGGAAACGCCCGTCTCTGTAAACTGCGCCTCGCCCGCGTCCTCCTGTATTGTTCTGCCGTCTGCGCGCAGGCGGATGCGGCAATCTGCCCGCACGCCCTTCAGCCCCCGGATGGGAGCCGGGTCCGTGCGGATCTGCGTGAGGCTGGGGTGCAGCGCCGTGCGGCTGTGGCCGAGCTGGCGGAGAAGCTCGTAGCCGGACATCGTTCCGCCCAGCGCCTTTCCCGCGCAGCCGCCGCAGGCAATGATCAGCTTATCTCCAAAATACGCGCTGCTGTCCGCGCCTGTGACCTGATAGCCGCGCGCTTTTTTCTTCACGCTCTGCGCGTCGAAGCCGCAGACGAGCTGCACGCCCGCCTGCGCAGCGGCGAACCGCAGCACGTCCACAACGCTGTTGGATTGATCGGACAGGGGATAGACCCGCCCGGACGGCTCTGCCGTGGTCAGAAGGCCCAGCGCGTGGAAAAAGTCCAGCGTCGCCGTCCCGTCAAACCGCGAAAGCGCGGCGCGGGCAAAGCCCGCGTCCTGTCCGTGATAGTGCACCGGGGACAAGTCGAGGTTCGTCAGGTTGCACCGGCCGTTGCCGGTGGCGAGCAGCTTGCGCCCGACGCGCGACTGCCGTTCGAGAACGGTGACGGTATTCCGTTCATCCTGCGCGGCGGAAAGCGCGGCCATCAGCCCGCTGGCCCCGCCGCCGAGAATCAAAACCTTCATGTGCTGCTCCTTGGGGTGCGTGGTATGGAATATGTACAATTTCTGTGCAGTTTTCCGTAAAAGGCGCTGCCTGCTGCGGGCGGACAGAGTCGTCCTCCCCTACAAGTGCTCCTGGTCCTGTTACTGCATCCGCTGCTCCAGTGCGGCAAGGCGCAGGCTGGTGCAGAAGATCTCCATGGCCTGCTCCAGCTCCTCGACCGGGGGCAGGGACGGGGCGATGCGGATGTTGGAATCCTGCGGGTCGCGGCCATAGGGGAACGTCGCGCCCGCGCTTGTCATGACGACGCCGGCCTCTTTGCACAGCGCCAGCGTGCGCTTGGCAAGGCCCGGAGCCGTGTTGACCGAACGAAATAACCGCCCTTCGGCCGCTGCCAGGAAGCGATGCCGAGCGGCGCGATCTCGGTGTCCAGATGGCGCAGGACGCACTGGAACTTCGGGTTCAGAATGGCTGCGTGCTTCTTCATGAGTTCAAGTGTATGGGCCTTGTCCTTGAGAAAGCGCACATGGCGCAGGGAGTTGACCTTGTCGTAGGAGATGGTCTGGATGCCGATGAGCTTCTGCAGGTACGCCTGATTGGCCTCGCTCGTGGCCATGACGGAGAAGCCCGCGCCGGGGAGCGTGACCTTGGACGTGGAGGCAAACTCATAGACCATGCCGTCGTTGCCGGCCTCGCGGCAGAGTGTCAGGATATCCTGGAAGGGGACAAATTCGCCGTCAAACTCGTGGATGCAGTAGGCGTTGTCCCACATGAGGGCAAAATCGGGCGCGGCGGGCTTAAGGCCGCGATGCGCGCGATCGTCTCGTCGGAATAGACGATGCCGTCGGGGTTGGAGTATTTCGGCACGCACCACATACCCTTGACCGCCGGGTCCTTCACCGCCTCCTCGACCTTGTCCATGTCGGGGCCGGTGGGGGTCATGGGAATTGTAATCAGCTCGAAGCCGAACGATTCGGTGATTTTAAAATGGCGGTCGTAGCCGGGCGCCGGGCAGAGCCACTTGACGGTATCCAGCTTGCACCACGGCTTTTCCGAGCGTGCAAGACCGTGCGTATAGCCCTTGCTGACCAGATCGTACATGAGCGTCAGCGAGGCGTTGCCGCCGATGAAGCACTCTTCGCTCTTGCAGCCGAGCACATCCGCCCAGTATTCCTTTGCTTCCTTGAGACCGGACAGCTCGCCGTAGTTGCGGGCATCGACGCCGTTGGACATGCAGTCCTCCGGGGTCTTGAGGATGCTCAGGATGTCGGAGACGAGGTCAAGCTGCTCCCTGCCGGGCTTGCCTCTTGCCATGTTGAGCTTCAGCTCCTTCGCCTTCAGCGCGTCGAACTGCACTTTGACCGCTGTGTATTCCTCGCGCAGCTGTGCGGGGGTCAGATTCTGATATGCAGTACTCATACCGTCGTGATCCTTTCTTCCATCCATTCTTTGCAGCGTCGCTGCCTGATATATTCAGTATATCGCGTCCGCCTGTTAAAAGCAAGCAAAAAGCCCGTTTTCCCAAGGAAAGCGCCGCGCGGCGGGTGTTGACGAATCTTCCATTTTCGGGTATGATAGAATAACTCTTGCCGTGGAGGTGTGTGTACGGATTTGGATGAGGCAATGATGCGCGAAGCGCTCCTGCTTGCGCGGGAGGCGGCGGCGGACGGCGAGGTTCCGGTGGGGTGTGTGATCACGCTGGAGGACCGCATTGTCGGCCGCGGACGCAACCGGCGCGAAAAGGGAAAAACGGCGCTGGCCCACGCAGAGCTGGAGGCCATCGGCGAGGCCTGCCGGACGCTCGGCGGCTGGCGGCTGTGGCAGTGTACGCTGTACGTGACGCTCGAGCCGTGCCCCATGTGCGCAGGCGCGATTTTGAACGCGCATCTGCCGCGCGTCGTCTTCGGCGCGAAAGATCCAAAATCCGGCGCGGCGGGAAGTCTTGTCGATCTGCTGCATCTGCCGGGCTGCTTTCAGCCGGAGGTCAGCGGCGGCATACTGGAAGCGGAATGTTCACAGGCGCTGCGCGACTTTTTCCGAACGCTGCGCCAAGCACGCGCATCCTGCAAGGATGCAGATGAAAAAAAGGAAGGGACTCTCTATGCGATATCAGATCACGTCTGACTCTACCTGTGATCTCAGCCCGGAGCAGCTGGAACAGTATCATATCCGCCTGCTGCCCCTCTATGTGAGCATGGACGGCAAGACGCTGCGCGACGGCGTGGATGTCAAGCCCGACGATATCTATGCCCACGTCTCCGCCGGCGGAAGTCTGCCGCAGACGGCGGCGGTCAATCTGGCCGATTATGTCCGCGCGTTCACGGAGCTGTCGAAAAAAAACGACTTCGTCATCCACGTCTGTATCTCTCTGGACTTCTCCTGCTGCTACCAGAACGCAAAGCTGGCGGCGGCGGATTTTGACAACGTGTACGTCGTCGATTCCAGAAATTTATCCACAGGCCACGGCCTTGTCGTGCTGGAGGCCGAGCGCATGGCGCGCGAGGGCATGGCGCCGGACGATATCGTCGCGGCGCTGCACGATCTGACGGACCGCGTGGAGGCCAGCTTCATTCTCGACCGGCTGGATTACATGAAAAAGGGCGGCCGGTGCTCCGCCGTGACGCTTCTGGGCGCGAATCTGTTAAGGCTCCGCCCGTGCATCGAGGTCAGAGACGGCAAAATGGGCGTCGGCAAAAAATACCGCGGCAGCTTTGACAAATGCGTCTGCGAGTATATCACCGATAAAATTGGAAACCGCAGCGATCTGGAACTGCGCCGCGTGTTCATCACGCACTCCGGCGTGTCGGAAGAAACGGTGCAAAAGGCTGTGGAAACTGTGCAAAAGTTACAGCCGTTTGAGGAAATCTGCGTCACGCGTGCCGGCTGCACCGTCAGCAGCCACTGCGGGCCGGGAACGCTCGGCGTGCTGTATATCCGAAAGGCAGATCAATGAGGGAAGCACTGGAAGCGCGCTCCGGCTTATCGCCGGAGCAGATCGACACGCTCTGCGCGTTCGGGCAGGCGCTGATCGAAAAAAACAAGGTCATGAACCTCACGGCCATCACCGAGCCGCAGGCCGTGGCCGAACTGCATTTTCTCGACTGCATCGCACTTTTGCAGGCAGAGGACTTTTCCGGCAAGCGCGTGATCGATGTTGGCTGCGGCGCGGGCTTTCCCGGCGTTCCGCTGAAGATCGCCGAGCCGTCGATCGAGCTGACGCTTCTGGATTCTCTGGCCAAGCGCATGACATGGCTGCGGGAAATTCTGCCGCAGCTGGGCGTGGAGGCCGAGGTCGTCACTGCCCGGGCGGAAGAATTTGTCCAGACCCGCCGGGAGCAGTATGATATTGCGACGTCCCGCGCCGTGGCGCGGCTGAATATCCTGGCAGAGCTCTGCCTGCCGTATGTAAAGGTAGGCGGCGCGTTTCTGGCGATGAAGGGCGCGCTGGCGGGCGAGGAGATGGAAGAAGCAAAGCGCGCCGTGGCGCTGCTGGGCGGAATGATCGAGCAGGTGTACGAGTATCCCATTCAGGACGCGCTGCATAAGGCTGTTGTCATCCGCAAAATCAGGCCCACGCCGGCGAAATACCCCCGCGCGTTCGCGAAAATCAAAAAAAGTCCGTTGTAGGCCGGCCTCTGCCCGGCAGGAAGGAGCGGGCAGGATGGATATTCTCTCCCTGTGCCGGAGGATGGTCATGCTGTTTTTCTGCATGGCCTGCGGCTTTTGCGCCGCAAAGGGCGGTGTGATGGACACGCAGAGCAACAAAAAGCTCTCGGCGCTCGTCGTAAACGTTGCAAACCCCATGCAGATCCTCGCCTCCGCACTGACGGGGGAGCGCCTGCTCTCGACCGGGCAGACGCTCCGGCTGGCGGGGCTGATCGCGCTGATCTATCTTGCGCTGATCGCCCTGAGCTTCCCGGCCGTGCGGCTGCTGCGCGTCAGGGACGCGGAGCGCGGGCTGTACCGGTTCATGTTTATCTTCTCCAACACCGGCTTTCTCGGCTATCCCGTCGTCGAGTCTCTGCTTGGCAGCGGCGCGGCGTTTTACGTCACGATCTTCGTGCTGTTTTTCCAGCTCTTCTGCTGGAGCTACGGCGCAAGTCTGATGCGCGGCGCGGCGCGCTTCCGGTTTCAGTGGAAGGTGCTGCGGCAGCCGTGCGTCGCGGCGTCGCTTGCGGCATTCGCGGTCTATCTGTCCGGCTGGCAGCCGCCCGCGCTGCTGCACCAGACCGTCAAATATGTCGGCGACATCACGAGCCCGATCGTCATGCTGATCGTGGGCTGCTCGCTTGCGCAGATGCGCTTTAAGCAGATCTTCGGAAGCTGGCGGATCTACGCGCTGTCCGCGCTCAAGCTGGCGGCCGTGCCGCTGCTGGCGTATGCCGTGCTGCGGCACGTGCTGACGAATGAATTTGCACTGTGCGTGCTGACCGTGCTTCTGTGTATGCCCATCGCCACCAACACGACGATCCTGAGCTACCAATACGGCGCCGACGAGACGGCCGCCTCCTCCGGCGTGTTTCTCAGCACGCTTCTGAGCCTGCTGACGATCCCGCTGATGATGAAGCTGCTGTTCGGAACATAAGCGCAAAGCCTCACCCTGCCGCGGCAGGGTGAGGCTGCGTCTTTATCCGGCCTGATTCGAGTCGGTATTTTGTGCTTCGACAGAAAATATTTCCTAAATGTGGGGTTCCGCGCCCGTTTTCGACACACTTCGCGCGCGGCGTGTGGTATGGTGAGGCTGCATGGAGGCCGGATCGAGCTGAACGATCACCGCGGTCCGGTCATCAGGCTCTGACTCGCTGGCGCACGCGACGACCCCGGCGGCAAGCTCCCTCGGCGAAAGCGGCCCGCACGCGCGCAGATACTGCTCGCAGGCGGCTTCTGGTATGCCGTCGGTGGTAAGCACCAGCTGCTCTCCTCTCTGTAAGGACAGCCCCACACGCTCGGCCCGGTGTTCCTCTCCCACACCCAGCCCCGGCGGAGGCGAGGCTGTCCCTATTTTTTTGACTGTTCCGCCCTTCTTGAGATAGGACGGGGCCGCACCCCATTTATAAAGCGCCCCCTCGCCCGTGCAAAGGTCCATCTCCAGCAGGTCGACCGTGGAAAAGCACCCGTCGCCCCGCAGGACATACAGCTCGTTCAGCATCGCCGCCGCGTCCATCGCGTCAAAGCCGAGCGTTAAGAGCGATTGCAGGACCGAGATCGCCTCCTGCGCGTCGGACTGCGCGCCGGAGCCGGTGCCCATGCCGTCGCAGAGCAGGACATACTGCGTCACGCCGCACTGGAAGCTTGTCCCGCAGTCGCCGCAGAGCGTATCGCCCCGCAGCCCGACCGCCCGGACGCCGAGCGAGAGCCGATAGCGCGGGACGCCCCCGGCGGGGCGCTTCTGGCCCGCCGCGCGTAAAAAGCGCGCAAGCTGACCGAGCAGCGCGCGGGAAATTTCCCGCGCCTCCTCGCTGCGCCGGAGGGCCAGCAGCTGCGACTGCTGGGCGCGCAGCGCCCGGTTGATGGCCGCGCGAAACGCCTCCTCCCGGATGCAGACCGCGCAGAAGCCCGCGGGCAGGTCGCCCTCGTTCGCCTGTCCCTGCCGCAGGATCGTCCCGGCGCAGGCCGAAAGCAGACGGCAGGTATCGTCCGCGCGCTCCTGCCAGCACTGCTGGTGCCGCACGCAGCTGCGGCAGACGTCGTCCGCCGCACTGTCAAAGATCAGTGCCGGAGCTGTCTGGGCTTCCTGCCCGGAAAGAGACAGCTTTGTCTCCATCCGCTGCAGGACATCCGCCGTCTGCACCAGCGTGCTGGCCGCAGCAGGCGCGTCGCGCCGCGCATCCGGCAGCGCAAAGCCGGGGAGCAGGCACGAGAAAACCGCGCCTGCCAGCACGCCCAGCGTCCAGCCCGCGTGCTCCCCGCCCCAGACGAGCACGCACAGAAAATACAGTCCCGCAAACGCCGCCGCCCGCGCCGTCCGGCGAAGGTCCGCCATCCGGCAGACAAGAAGCGGCAGGCAGAAGCAGGCCGTCTGCGGCGGAGACGGAAGGCTCCCGAGATCGAGCACCAGCCCGCAGGCTGCTCCAATCAGAAGCGCGTCCTGCGCGTCCTCCACCAGCAGGCACACCGCCGCTGCGCCGACCACGGACAGCGGAACGCCGAACGGCAGCTCCACGCGCACAAGTCCCGCAAGCAGACACACCGCCGCAGCGTATGGCCGCAGCCTGGCAGCCTCCTCCGCCGGGCAGAGCGCCCGGATGCTCACGACCAGCAGCGTCAGCCGCAGCGCAAGCAGCAGCGCTGCCCGGATGCCGCCGTCGGCCTGCAAAACGAAAATCAGCCCCAGCAGTGCGTAGATCCCGCCCGCCGCCGCCGGGACAAAGCCGCGCCTCTGCGCGGGCAGCAGATCGCGGAACAGGCAGCTGCCCGCCAGCATCAGAAAGCCCGCCGCGACCGGCTCCAGCGCAGCCGATAAGCCCCAGAACACGGCATAGCCCGCCACGGCCCCGAGATACGCGCACACAGCCGCCGGGCCGAACGGCAGCACGCACACCGGCGCGAGTGCCAGCGGCACGTGCGCCGATAAAAGCCCCGCGCCCGCCAGCACAAGGCTGAAGCCGCCCGCTCCGAGCGCGCGCAGCGCCTCGCGCAGCACGGGACGCGCCGCCAATCCCTGCGCCAGCCGCTGCCGCAGCTGCTCCGCTCCTGCTGTTCCCATCGCGCCGCCTCCTTTGTTCCTTTGCGCAGTGTACCACCCGGAACGGGCGGAAACCCGTCGGGAAATGGCGCGGGAAACGCCGGAACGGCTCCAGCGCACGGCGGCAAAAAGAAAAGCCATCCTTCTTCTTGCGTTTATGGGGAAAATAGCGTAGAATAATAAAAAATCCCGGAGGGGGCCTTGACTTGGGTAAGGAGACGGAATACAAGCTGGCTGTCGGCGATCTGCAGCTGCTCGACTGCATTCTGTGCAGCCGGATGGTTATGGAAAAGCTGTGCGCGCCCTATGCCTATATCCGGATGCGGACAACGTATTACGATACGGAGGACGGCTTTCTTGCGCAGCGGCGCTGGATGCTCCGCCTGCGCACGGAGGACGGCCGCAGCGTCGTCACCATGAAGACCCCCGGCGAGGGGCATACGCGCGGCGAATGGGAGGTCGAGAGTGCGTATCTCGACGAGGCGCTGCCGAAGCTGGCCGCGCTCGGCGCGCCGCAGGAGATCGCCGCCCTGCAGCCGGACGCGCTTGCGCCCATCTGCGGGGCAAGTTTCACCCGCATCACGGCGGAGCTGCGGCTGTCGGAGAACACCAGCTGCATGATCTGCGGCGACGTCGGCGATCTGACCGGCGGGGGCAGGACGGCGCTTCTGTGCGAGCTGGAGCTGGAATTAAAGCAGGGAAGCGAGGAAGCGCTTTCCGCGTTCGCGCGGGCGCTTATGGACACCTATCATCTGTCCGAGCAGCCGCTCAGCAAACTGCAGCGCGCACGGGCGCTTGCAGAATAAACCGCCCATGTACCCATGCGGCAGAAAAACGAGGGAAAACGATCATGGATATCAACAAAAACGCCAATCTGAGTATGCTCTGCGATTATTACGAGCTCACCATGGGCAACGGCTATTTCGTGCAGGGTATGCAGGACCGCATCACGTATTTTGATATTTTCTTCCGCTCCGTGCCCGATAACGGCGGCTTTGCCATCGCAGCGGGTCTGGAGCAGGCGATCGAGTACGTGCAGCAGCTTCATTTTGACGAGGACGATATTGCGTATCTGCGCAGCCGGAATATGTTCGACGAGGGCTTCCTGCAATATCTGCGCGGCTTCCGCTTCACGGGCGATATCTGGGCCGTGCCGGAGGGCACGCCGATCTTCCCGCGCGAGCCGATCATGACCGTCCGCGCGCCCGCCATTCAGGCGCAGCTCGTCGAGACGTTCCTGCTGCTGACGCTCAACCACCAGAGCCTCATCGCGACGAAGGCCAACCGCGTCGTGCGGGCCGCGAAGGGCCGCACCGTTCTGGAATTCGGCTCCCGCCGGGCGCAGGGCGTCGACGCGGCGGTCGACGGCGCGCGCGCCGCTTACATCGGCGGCTGCAAGGGCACGGCCTGCACGCTGACCGACCAGCTCTACGGCGTGCCCGCCGGCGGCACGATGGCCCACTCGTGGGTGCAGATGTTCCCGTCGGAATACGAGGCGTTCAAGGCCTACTGCGAAACGTATCCGGACAACCCCACGCTGCTGGTCGATACGTATAATACGCTCAAATCCGGCATCCCGAACGCCATCCGCGTCTTCAACGAGGTTTTAAAGCCCCGTGGACTTACAAAATGCGGCATCCGGCTCGACTCCGGCGACATGACGTATCTGACAAAAAAGGCGCGGAAGCTGCTCGACGAGGCAGGCTGGCAGAGCTGCAAAATCTCGTGCTCGAACTCGCTCGACGAGTATATTATCGAGGACATCCTCAACCAGGGCGCGCAGATCGACCTGTTCGGCGTCGGCGAACGGCTCATCACGGCCAAATCCGAGGCCGTGTTCGGCGGCGTGTACAAGCTGACGGCCATCGAGGACGAGAACGGGACTATCATCCCCAAGATCAAGATCAGCGAGAACGTGGGCAAGATCACGAACCCGCACTTCAAAAAGGTCTACCGTTTCTTCGGCAACGACACCGGCAAGGCCATCGCGGACTATCTGTGCGTCCACGACGAGACGGTCGACGACAGCAGCGATCTGGAAATTTTCGACCCGCAGGCGACGTGGAAGCGCAAGAAGGTCTATAACTTCACGGCGAAGGAGCTGCTCGTGCCGATCTTCAAAAACGGCGAGCTGGTCTACAAGCTGCCGAAGCTGGACGACATTCAGAAATACTGCGCCGAGCAGGTCGACACACTCTGGGACGAGGTCAAGCGTTTTGACAACCCGCATACCTATTACGTCGATCTGTCGCAGAAGCTGTGGGACATCAAGGACCGGCTGCTGCATGAGGGCGGCAGGCTCGATCGATAAAAGTATCGCATCCGCCCGGCTTGCCGGACGGATGCGCATTTATGGAGGGATACAGCATGGCCATTCGCGTGGGGGATCATCGGACGGAATTTTGTCGTCCAGGCCCTGTGCCTGCTGCGGCACGGCAAGCACGTGCTGCTGGAAAAGCCGGGCGTCCTGACCAGAAAGCAGACGGAGACGCTCGTCGAGACGGCAAACGCCAATCACGTGGTCTATCTGGAGGCCATGCGGCTGGTGTTTGACGACGCGCTGCCCATCATCCGGGACGCGCTGCCCGAGATCGGGACGCTTCGCCGCGTCACGGCGGAGTTCACGCAGTATTCCTCCCGCTACGACCGCGTCCGCGCAGGAGAGCCGCACATCAACGCCTTTGACCCCGCGCTGTGCAACGCGGCGATCCTGGACATGGGCTGTTATCCCATCCACGCGCTTATCTCCCTGTTCGGCGAACCCGCGCACGTATCGGCAGAGGCATACCATCTGGAAAGCGGCTTTGAGGCAGGCGGCATCGCGCTGCTGCGCTATGACGGCTTTGTCTGCGAGGCGATCTGGTCAAAGGTCTGCAAACAGGCCGCGCCCACCACATTCATGGGCGAGGACGGCTCGATCCTGCTCGACGATATCAACCACATCCGCCGCATCTGGCTCGTGCGCCGCAGCGGAGAGACGGTCGAGCTGCCATACCGCGAAAAGCTGCCCAACAACATGATGTACGAGCTGCGCGAATTCGCGGGCTATATCGCCTCCGGCACGCAGCCGGAAAAGCGCAACCGCGACAGCATCCTCACCGCCGCCGTCATCGAAGAAGCCCGCCGCCAGACGGGCACGACATTTGATGGGCTTTGATTTCGCCGCGCTGCGCCCGGAAGTCCGAGCAGCAGGCAGCAGCGAAAAGGGGAATCCCCTCGGCAAATCCGAATTGCATTTCTCCACGTAGCTGTAGGGGCCGACGACCCTGTCGGCCCAAAAATGTTGCGAATTTGCCGTAGATTCCCGTGAAAAAAAACTGTCACAGACATCCTGCAAAACGGGCGGACAGAGTCGTCCGCCCCCCTGGTACACCTGGGCGTCTCAGAAATGCCTGTGCAAAACAGGAAAATAATACTTCTTCGGAGGAACCGCCCCGCTGGGAGCGCCGTGATGGTGGCCGGCGGTGAAAGCTGCTCCATCGTCGTGACGGAGACGCCGTTGATGGCGGTGATGATATCGCCCTCGCTGACGCCCTTGGCGGCAGCGTCACTGTTGCGGTAAACGCGCGTCACATAGATGCCTTGCGGCAGACGGTAATAGATGCGGTACGTCGCGGGGAGCGTCTCGCCGTCGATGCCGATGGCCGGACGGCCGGAGACATAGCCCTTTTCGATCAGCTCGTCGATGATGGGCTTGGCCGTGTCGATCGGGATGGCAAAGCCGATACCCTCGACGGTCGTGGACGAGGAATAGAAGTTGCTCATCTTCATCGTGTTGATGCCGATGACCTGCCCGTAGCAGTTGATGAGCGGCCCGCCGGAGTTGCCGTTGTTGAGCGCGGCATTCGTCTGGATCAGGCTCATGGTGCGGTCGTTGACGGTCAGATCGCGGTTGATCGCGGAGACGATGCCGTCGGTCATGGTGCCGCGCAGCGCCGTTCCGAGCGGATCGCCGATGGCGGCGACGCTGTCGCCGACCTGCAGAACGGACGAATCGCCGAACTCAGCGGCCTGCAGCCCTTCGGCCTCGATCTTCAGAACGGCAAGATCGCTCGTCTCGTCGCTGCCGATGATCGACGCGGTATATTCCCGGCTGTCCGCCGTCAGGACGCTCACGGCCTGCGCGCTTTCGATCACATGATGGTTCGTGATGACATATCCGTCCTCCGACATGATAATGCCGGTCCCGCTGGCCTTGCCGGACGGCGTGACGGTCACGATGGAGACGACGCTTCCGATGCACCGGCGGTAGATCTCCTGCAGGCTCAGCGCGCCCGCTTCATCGGAGGCGACGGTCGGCACGCCTGCGGGTGACTGCGTGATCGTCAGCTGCGGCAGCTCCTCGGCGGGCTGCTGCGCCTGCGTAGGCGCTTCGGTCTGAACGGACGGTTCCGTTTCCTTTGCTGTCTGCGTCTGCTCGGTTGGAGCGGTCTGCGCCGGCTGCGTGCCGACGGTCAGAAGAAAGCCGGTATCCGACCGGTTGAGCGTCACGCCGACATCGCGCACCAGATGCACCGTGCCGGTCACGGCCAGCGCCAGCAGACCCAGGATCAAAATAGCCGTGACCCATTTTCCGGTGTGCCTGCGCCGGCGATCTTCCATCGGCGTCGGCTGCGGCTGCCAGTTCTTTGTGGAATTGTCGTCATAGAAGCTATTGTTATCAAAGCTCATATCAGACACCCTCTTGCTTGGTTATGCACGTAGTATATCCCGCGGATTTGAACAGACATTGAACGATCTGTAAATCTTCCGTGCAGTCCGTCAGCGGACTGTGGGCAGCGTGAAGTTGAACTGCGTCACGCCGTTTTCGCTCGTGGCCCAGATATCGCCGCCGTGCGCGCCGACGATGGTCTTCGCGATGTAGAGGCCGAGGCCCCAGCCCTCGCGGTCAGCCGAACGGGCCTTGTCCGCCTTGTGGAAGCGGTCGAACAGCAGCGGCAGCTCGTCCTTGTCAATGGTCGGGCCGGTATTTTCGACGCTCACGCGGGCCTTGCCGCCATCCAGCTGCACCCGCAGGGCAAGCCTGCCGCCGTCGGGGCAGAATTTGATGGCGTTGTCGATCAGGTTATAGATGACCTGCGTGATGCTGTCGCGCTCGGCCCGCGTCCAGACGGGCTTGTCCGGCAGATCGACGCGCACGTCGAGATGCTTGTTATAGATCTTCTGCTCAAAGGTGATGAGCACGTCGCTCAGCTCCTCGCCGAGATCGAAGCGCGTCTTCCGGCTCTCCTCCACGCCCATGGCCTGCAGCTTCGCGATATCAAGCATATTGCGCACCAGACGTGAGAGCCTGCGCACCTCGCCGGAAACGATCTGCATGTAATGCTGCTGCTTTTCCGGCGGGATCGTCCCGTCGAGCATGCCGTCGATGTAGCCGCCGATGGTGGTCATCGGGGTTTTGAGTTCATGCGAGACGTTCGCGACGAATTCCTGTCTGCGCTGCTCGGATTTTTCCAGAGAATCCGCCATGGTGTTGAAGGCATTTGCCAGATCAACGACTTCCTCGCCGCAGCTTTCAGGGACCGTCACGCGGGTATCGAGCTCGCCGCGGCCAAAGCGCCGGGCCGCATCCGCGACCTTCGCCAGCGGCTGCGCCTGCTGGTGCGACAAAAACGTCGCTGCAGCCAGCGCCAGCACCAGCACAACAATCGCCACATAGAAAAACAGGGACGAACTGCGCTGCATAAAATCCGTGATCTGCGTCATGTCGGAAGAAATAATGACATAGCCGATCGTCTCGTCCGTATCATTGGCGACAATGGGCCTGCCCGCGATGTATCGCCGTCCGTCGTGGATGCCGGCCAGCGTCCCGACGCGGAACGTTTCGCCGCTCGCGTCAATTTCGGTGATGAGATTCGCATCGACCTGCTGGCCGATATGTTCACAGTTAAACTCGTCGCACGAGCACAGCACGACGAAGCCGTTTTCGTCGCAGACCAGTGCCTCGGCCTCGCCAACGTCGGAGAACAGGGACAGGCTCAGCCGGAAATCCCAGTTTTCCTCCAGCTCACCCGTCGAGTCATACGCCTCGGCCAGCGAGGCGACGGCGGCCGCGTCGGCGCTGAGCGTCTCTTTTTTGTCGTTTTTCAGATACCCCAGCATCAGGAACCGGAACGAAACGCCCGTAAAGATCATACAGACCAGCAGCAGCGCCGCAATGAGGGCAAACTGCCGGCTGAACGTTGTTTTCATGGTTACAGGACCTCGAATTTATAGCCGACGCCCCAGACGGTCTTGAGGCTCCACTTGTCCGACACGCCCTCGAGCTTTTCGCGCAGGCGCTTGACGTGGACATCGACGGTACGGCTGTCGCCGAAATAGTCAAAGCCCCAGACCTCGTCGAGCAGCTGGTTGCGCGTGAAGACGCGGTTCGGGCTGGAGGCGAGATGGTACAGAAGCTCCATCTCCTTGGGCGGCGTCTCGACGCGCTTGCCGTCGACGATGAGCTCGAACGAGTCAAGGTCGATAACCAGCTTGTCGAAGACCAGACGGCGGGGCTTCGTCTTGTCGTCCTCGCCGCCCGCGCGGCGCAGAACGGCCTCGACTCTGGCCAGCAGCTCCTTCATTTCGAAGGGCTTGGTGAGATAGTCGTCCGCGCCCTGCTTGAGCCCCGCGACCTTGTCGATGGTCTCGCCCTTTGCTGTGAGCATGATCACGGGCGTCTTGCCGTCCTGCCGGATGGCGCGCAGCACGCCCCAGCCGTCCATCACGGGCAGCATGATATCGAGCAACACCAGATCGGGCCGAAGCTGCCGGAACAGGTCAATGCCCTGTCCGCCATCGGAGGCGATCCGGGTGTTGTAGCCCTCTTTTTCAAGATACATCTGGACAAGTTCAGCGATATTCGGATCGTCTTCGACGATCAGGATCGTTTTTGCCATAGGAGAAGCGCGCTCCCTTCTGATACAATATAATGAATATTATACTGCCGCTCCCTGCGTTTGCGTGAACATTTTGTAAAATCCGGCGCGGCAGTTTTTTGGTTTCCGTTTTTGCCGGTTCTGTGATATGATAATGAAAATTCCCACACATGGAGGTCTTCCCGATGATCCGCATCCGTGATCTCTCTTTGCCGCCGGACGGCGACATGGCCCGGCTCGTGCAGGCCGCCTGCGCGGCAGCTGCGCATTTCTCCGAACGAGATCAAGCAGCTGGACCTGAAGAAAAAAGTCCGTCGACGCACGCAAAGAAAAACGACGTGCGCATCATTTATACCGTCGACGTGGCCGTAAAGGGCCGGGAGGATAAAATCCTCAAAATGGCCCACAGTCCGAAGGCGTCCATTGCGCGCGACACGCTTTACAGCGTCCCGCAGCCGCAGGCGCTGCCGGACAGTCAGCCCATCATCGTGGGCTTCGGCCCGGCGGGGATGTTCGCCGCGCTGGTCCTGAGCATGGCGGGGCTTCGCCCGCTCGTGCTCGAACGCGGGCAGGACGCGAAAACGCGGCACGAGGCCGTGTCGCGCTTCTGGCAGACCGGGGAGCTTGACCCGGAGTGCAACGTGCAGTTCGGCGAGGGCGGCGCGGGTACGTTTTCGGACGGAAAGCTGAATACCGGCGTTAAGAACGAGCGCATCGGCTGGATCCTGGAGCAGTTTGCCGAGGCCGGAGCCAGCGCGGATATTCTGTACGACGCAAAGCCGCACATCGGCACGGACGAGCTGGTCACGGTCGTGCAGAACCTGCGGGAGAAAATCCTGCACTACGGCGGCGAGATCCGCTTCGGCACACGGCTGACCGGCATCGAAGCCGAAAACGGCCGCATCACAGCCGTCCGCGTACAGAGCGCAGACAGCGAGACGGTGCTTCCGGCCTCCCGCGTCCTGCTTGCCATCGGGCACAGCGCCCGCGATACGTTTGAGGCACTGCACAGCGCCGGGGTACCGATGGAGCCGAAGCCGTTTTCCATGGGCGTGCGCATCGAGCACCCGCAGCGGCAGATCAACGAGAACCAGTATGGCCCGTTTGCAGACGCGCCGGGGCTTGGCGCGGCGGATTACAAGCTGAACGTGCAGCTGCCAAGCGGCGGCTCGGCCTATACCTTCTGTATGTGCCCCGGCGGCCGTACGTGGTTGCAGCAGCATCGGAGGCCGGCGGCGTCGTGACAAACGGCATGTCCGACCATGCGCGTGACGGCGAAAACGCGAACGCGGCGCTGCTCGTCACACTGAACCCCGCCGATTTCCCGGACAGCTCCCACGCTTGGCGGCATGTACTGGCAGCGGCAGATCGAACAGGCGGCCTTCCGCGCGGGCGGGAGCAATTACCGCGCGCCTGCGCAGCTTGTCGGCGATTTCCTGAAAAGGCAGCCCTCGCAGGCGCTGGGCGCCGTCCAGCCGGCCTACCGCCCCGGCGTGACGCTCTGCGAGCTGCACAAGGTCCTGCCGGAACGCATTACCGCCGTGCTCGAGCAGGCGCTGCCGGAGTTGGACAAGCGCCTGCACGGCTTCGCCCGGCCCGACGCCGTCCTGACCGCGCCGGAGACGCGCAGCTCGTCCGCCCGTGCGCATTCTGCGCGATGAGACGCGGCAGTCAAGTCTGCGCGGCCTGTATCCCTGCGGAGAGGGCGCGGGCTACGCCGGCGGCATCACCTCCGCCGCGCTGGACGGAATGCTGACGGCGGAAGCGATCATCAACGAATTGAGCAATCTGAAAGGATGAAGCATATGGCACAGATCATTCCCTTTCCCGCAGACGCGGAGGAACCGGAACTGGAGGCCCTTTCCCGTGAAGCGCTTCTGGCGCTTGCGCAGGAGCTGCGCGAAAAGCTCGCGGAGCTGGATGCCCGCGAGCC
>VOFG01003826.1_pt1 | contig 40005 bp, 53 predicted proteins | sample 5384171 | NCBI WGS metagenome assembly VOFG01 (sample SAMN12384726, study PRJNA508395) | human gut metagenome | isolation source: healthy gut F | host: Homo sapiens
CACCACGGTATCGCCCGTACCGAAATCATCGATAAACGATGATACGATGTTAATTTGTTGCTCGGATCCCAAGAAGCCTGTGCAAAATGCCATTAAAGTTCAGGTTGAGTTTTTCCATTCGGCTATGTGTTCTTCCATGTAGGGGGTAAAGTCCTGAAAGCTGTAGCTATCAAATCCTGTGTGGTTGGAGAGGATGGAAGTGGGCAGCACGCAGCATTGGACACGCATTTGCGAGATGGTGGGAAGCTGTACCGCCGCTGAGCATCGGCCGAATCCAGTTACATCGTTGATTAGGGCTATTTTCTTTTGGTTGTTGTGGCTCACAGTGATCTCTTGCTGTTTATATTCGGTTACTGGTATGACCCAAAAAGTATAGGTCCAAAAAACACGTTGGCCCGGCAGTTTGTGGGGCCAACGTGAGGTTTGCAAATTAATACTACCTAAGCGTAACTCCCTCTGGCAGGTCGGAAGGGTCAAATAGTTCTTCTTTCTACTTGCTTTACCTCAGGTTCTGTTCTTGTTTGAGGTTCGGGTTCGCCAAATGCTTTGTTGAAGGTTTCGAAGTGAACACGAGGCACTGCGAAGACGATGTTTTGATTGAGCCAGGATGGGCTTCAATCCAGCTTTTAAACTGGGCAATCGCTTGATTGGCGGGGATAGCCCTGTCGACCGCACCCGAATGCTCCGACAATGAGTGGTATTAACCCCTTGAAGTGCTGCTATGTTCAGTAATGTTGCAATACGATTGACTAAGCAGGTATCGCACCTCGCTCGGATCGATGGTTTTCCAGCGCGTGCGGTTTGGCTCGGGAACGACGACGATAACGTCTGCCTTGCGTATTGATCCTTCGCGGTTGAAGACGACATCTTTTATATAGGCAGCGCGATCGGTGAATAGTTGTCCGCATGCGTATCCACGGTTTTTGCTGTGATAGAGGGGCTTTTATGCCCTGAAGGATGGGATATGGGTTGCTTTCAGAACAGAGTACCTGTTCCGGGAAACAAAGGCGCCGTCTTCGTAAGCTCCGCCAGGATGAGTGAACGATGCGGCATCAACTAGTGCGATTTTCCCCGATGCACTGTGGAGTGCAGAGGTTGCAAAAGCGGTTGTTACGTCAGTTGTGGTTATATCTGCGTTTGGTTCTGGCAATTGCGCGCTACGAGCTTCTCCATCTTCATAGATGATTGTCGATTGGATGGACTCTTCGGTTTCTTTGGAGAAAACTCCTTTTACAAACGAAAGGTGTTTGGCGGCTTGTGATGCACGCTCTTCCTTCGATACTGGCATTGTTCCTCATTTCATGGGTGATTATCGGCGGCGGATCCACTTGGGCATCCTTTTGCCCTATTTGCTATCTAGTGATTTTACGCCAGTGCTCAGTTCTGGCTATCTTGGCGTAACCAATTTGCTATTAAATAAGGGCAATGGTGCAGCTTGGTGCTGTTGAGGCGGTTAAGTCTGCTAAAGTAAAGCCACGCCAAATACACACGATTTAAATGAAGAAAGATGGCGACAATGCGAGAAGAACGCGCAAATTTCAGATTCCTTTTGGTTGCTGCTGCCCTGCTGCTTGTTGCCGCAATCGTTACCGTTACTTTTTTCGCTTCGTTGGTGAACGCCGGTGATTCCTCTAAGGCTAATAGTACAAATCCTGTCTACGTTTCTGGCCAGATTAATGATCTTCCAGAAAGTGAGTTGGATAGCGATTCATCAAAATAGTTTTAGTGGTTGCATGCCTGTTATTTGATTGAGCGTTCCATCTCTATATGCTTCCATGAATTCGTTAAAATCTTGTTCATTTTGATTGGCATACTCATTAGCGAATGAAACTATCGCGCGGTCGAAGGTGTCGCTGTTTCCCAGGTAGCCCGCAAGCGCAAACCGATTTCCGTCCGTGCATGAGCATGAGCGAGCGTCCAGCCGCATAGTTTGCCAAGTGTGGTTAGCCCTTCTGCATCAATTGAGCTCAAATCAAACGAGCCCTTCCATCCCATAGTTGGCGCACGTAGAAGTCATGTATTTTTTCCGTCCAATCCTACTGATCGTGTCCAGCCGAGAAAGATATCACTTTGGCTGTCTGCATAGCGCGTTGGCCCTCAACCACACGTTGTCCATGCTGCAGGAACGGTGACTTTCCCACGTAGCGTTCCAGCACCGACCTCTGCGCTTCCTTGATTTGTAGCACGAGCATGTCATTCGGACCGCTTCCTTCGAGCACTACTATCCATGCGCGGGTGCCGACGCTGCCAACCCCAATACTTTTCGGGCAATATCAACCGCTCGATATTGCTTCACAAGGTGTTGTTTGTCATGTGACAGGCTTTTTACGGTATTCAGCGAGAACCAAGGCAATAAACTCTTCGTATTTGCTCTCACCGCACTTGATAATAAGCGGATCGGTGCTGTTCTTAAGAAGCTCTCTCATGGGAACGATTAAGGGCGGTTGGCTAACTATGCGAAGCTTGCCTTCTTCGATTTCGGTAAACTTGGAAACAGCCCGGGCGCTGTTTTCTTTCGTGCTTTGTCAACGACTTTATCTACAGCTTTACGGTAATTCTTCGATTCTTGATCGTTGATTTTATTGGATAGGCTATCTATATCAGCATGGGCGTACCATACGTCAAGAGTGCCCATTTCTGCGAAGCTATTCATTGCATTATGGTATGCAGCGGCAGTTGCCGTTGTCGCTGCATACCTCTGCTCTTTGTGAGCCCTTGTTGCCTACCGCAGATTTCTACGCTGGTGACGAGTCTTTTGACATCCCATTCCCATGGCCCCTCGAGCGGTTTCGTCAAAGTCGTTTATGTCGAAGACAAGTCGTCTTTCTGGGGACTGAAACAATCCAAAATTAGATATAGGCGTCTCCGCGTGCTTGAACCCTAATACCCGAATTTGGTGTACCAGCCAAGTCGTTTGCCATAAGCAAGGCGCTACCTCGGTAAAAGCAAAGGCTGATTCCGCCATCCGCTCATAACGAATGGGAATCAGTTCGGGTACACGACTTTTCGCTTGCGAAAAAGCAGGGCGATGGGGCTGGGCCGATCTTCAGGCGGATTCCATTTTGCGTGCGCTGATCGTGGCGATTTCTTTCTCAGTTCTATCCCGCGAATTCTGCTGTTTTTTTGCATTGATTTGATCATCGAAGGCAAGATTGTGCCTGATGTTATTGCGGACTTGTTTCGAACTGAGTACTGTACATGACGCTCTTCTTTGGTTTGCTATCCGATGCAGCGATTCAGGAAATCATTCAGTGCATTTTCATACGAAGTGGGGCAAGCAAATGATGCTTGGCAGTGTCCTGCGGATGGGGCGAAGAAAACACGTTTCCAGTCATGCTAGTTGATATATAGGGAGAGGCCTCGGGTCTAGTCAGTGGGTCGTCTTCTGCAGTCGATTGATCAACGATGAGGTCCGAAAGATCATCTTCGGGAAATCTTCAGTAGTCTCTTGGGAAATAACCTCTGACCTTGCGCATGAGAGGTCATTGTGATTTCTGGGGGATTTATCGTTGCTGTTGGCTTCCGTTGCGGCGTCTTTGCCTGATTCCGCTATCGAATCGGGTGTGTTAGGTTGATCGGTCGTTAATGGACGGATCTCATCCGCATTGGTTGATGCCATTTCTATTTTGACGTTGCTTGATGCGGTGATTGGGGAGGAAGCGACTAGTTTATCCTCTGCTTCATTTGCATTGATAATTGCGTTTGCAGCTGGAGCCTCACTTTGATTTTCATTGATTTCGGTTCGAGGTGTGTTGTCTTGCTGCGTTTCGTTGTTGCTGGAATTGTGCGCTGTTTCTTGGTTCGCTAAATGCAAGGCTTTTGCTTTAAGATTTGCAATGTCTGCCATGACTTGCTTAGCAGTGACCACATCGAGAATGGTGTCAACATCGCAGCCAGCGGCCTTAGCAAGGTACATGCCCATATGGTGGTGTGCAAGCGTCTTCTTCGCCGTGCATTATAAATAATGGTGTTGAAATGCTTTTGAATGCTGGGAAGTACATTTCCTTTGCCAAGGTCATACCCCCCTTGCTCTTTTCGAGCATTATTCGGTAAAGGTCCAGCATAGGCTGGGGGTTTTGCGAATCCTTTGCCAAGGCACGCAGTGCGGTTTCATTCCAGACGTCCGGTATACGCCGAATCGCTGACAATGGCTCGAACCTGAATAGGGGAAATCCTCTTCTTCTGCAGCGAATAGTGCAGCAGTAGCTCCCATTCCAACGCCGTGGATTATGATCTGTGCTTCTTCTCCCGTTCGTGCGATGATCCAGCTGCACCATGCAATGACGTCGCGTCGGTCGAGCCAGCCCGAACCCGCCCATTCTCCTTCGCTTTCGCCGTGTGCACGCATATCGACGAGCATGATGTTGCAATCGTGAGCTGCATAAATTCGCGAGAATGCCAAGCTATCACGCCAGAAACCGCCAAATTCATGAAGCATGAGCACCCAGGGACGCAACCGTTTGGTTCCGGGTATCATGCGGCCTGCCAAAGGCAGTTCCGTCGTCGGAACGTACTTGGATGCGACGAGACGTGCGTGCGTTAACTACCCATTCGTTAACTAATACCGCTTCAGTGGCGCGATGTAGGTCTATATTCGCTGCTTCTTCGTCCGAAAGGGTTGGAGTGCTGAGAAGCGATACTGGCTTTGTTGGAAGAAAGGTAGCAGCCTAGGGATTGTCTTCGCTGGGCATATCTTGACGTCCTAAGAGCTTGAGCTGCGGAAACCCTAACGACAATTCCCAGGGATGGCTAAACACGCAAGACATGCTGTGATGAGGGCAATCCCGATTGAGAATAATCCTTGAAAATACAGAAAGACACCCAGCAGGATGACGAGTGCTGCAATGGCGGCGGCAAGTCGGGTGCGCCACATAACGGCTTTGCATATGTTGTTCCAGCGCAGTCGATTGATTGCGCTTGGAAAGAGTTGGTGGCAAGTTCATTCGTTGGTTCGTTGATAGTGCTCATGGTACCGCCTTCCTGGATTTAGGGTACTCGGTTCACCGTTTCTCGGGCGGCACTATTTATGATATTTGCTCCAAAACCGCGATAACCCCCACGAAGCGGGTAGGGGCTTCGCGGGGTTATCTATGGGTTCGTCGATCTAGAAGGGGAGAGGGCGCTTCCTGGAATGGTTATTTCACAATCAAGACTGGACAGCTCACGTTTTCGCTGACGCTACGGCTAACGCTGCCAGTAGCAGTTCTTTGATGCCGCTTTAGGCCGCGTGATCCCATAACGACCAGATTAGCATTGGTGTTTCTGGCTTCTCCGACGATTGCGGCGGCAGCTTCTCCGCAAACCTTTTCGGTAACTTCAATGCCTTCATGTTCGAGCGTCTCGGCAGCGTGCTTAGTTGCTTCGGTGGCACGTGTTGCACTGATTTCTGAAGTGCTTTCTGCAACGGAAAGTACTTCAATGCTTTCAACTCTCTTTAAATCAATGGCATGTGCAGCAAAAAGTAGTGCTTCGAGGGATGCTTTAGAGCCATCCGTGGCTATAAGCAGGTGCTTACAGAGGAATCAGCAGATGTGCCGTTTGCTTGTTGGATAGGCGTGCGGCATCGAGTCGGCAATTGCGGAAGTAGACCGCCCAGTTTACCGCTAGGCAGACAAGATTAATGAAGTAAACGGCAAGTACCCAGTTGATCATGCCGGAAGCAAACTTTGCGGCAATGCCAGCAAGATACCCGACAGTGATGAGAAGTATGAATTGCCAGCTAGTGCCTGCGGCTGTTCCCGCTTTAACGTTCTTGTAGGCGTTAATAGGCCATGAAAGACCGAAGCAAATCAGCATTGCGGCTTCAAGTACCTGGGCGATCACCATGATGTAATTCTCCTTGTTGGATGTGGCTATATAACGGCAACAACCCTAGTCTTTGAACACATTCATTTCAAATATCGTCTTTGCATACAACGATGCAGTTTAGGTATGATTCTTTATATGGATATTCAGCAGCTCAAATATTTTCTCGATGTTGCGCAAACTGAGGCATATGACGAAGAGCGCAAAGCGCCTCAATATTGCGCAGCCGGCGTTAAAGTCGCTCGGTTTCTCGTTTGGAACATGAGCTGGGGTTTTCTTTATTCAATCGCGAGGGACGTGGCTTGCAGCTTACCGATGAGGGCCGTTTGCTTCAGCGCAAATTAACCCCTCTTTTGAATGAATTGGACTCGCTTTTGCCAAGAGGTCAAAGAGTATTCATGCTGAACGTCGCGAGGTCCGTGTTCATCTTGGAGCTGCTTCGCACATTGCCGCCGATGCGGTTGCTTCGCATGGATGTCGGCGCCCCCAATCGCCGCATTTCCCTTTCTCAAACAAGTTCGCGGGATACCGAGCCTGATGTGGTTGTCGATTCGCTTTTTCCGAGCATGTGTGCAAGGGTGGAAAAGTTCTCGAGCGTATGATGCTTGCAGCGCCTGAAAGCCTGATGTTTTCGCGTGTGCCGGTACCTCTTGATGAATTGAAGGAGCTTGATTTCATTTTCGTTGTCTTCTTCTTCGGGTTTTACCCAGTTCACGAAGGAATTATGCGCTTCGATGGGGTTTTGCTCCTCGTATTTCTTTCGAAAGCGACAATCCTAGCGTAGTTCGTAAGATGATTGGGCTGGTCTTGGCGTTGGCTTTTGGCCGGAGCAAAGCTGGGGGAGACGAAAGGTGAAGGCGTTGCGCTTCTTCCGCTTGATATCCAGCAGAGGCGCGAAGTGTATGTTTGGCTTTCGTCGTCTGCCGTCGATAACCCTTTGTCTTGCTCGTTCTATGACTACCTTTGCAATTATTTTCGGCAATGTTTTTTTCTTAACCGCCTCGTGTTTGATTCCTTACCTAATCACCGCTTATTGTGCTCTGCGCACCATCAACGTGGCGTTTTTATTGAACAAATAAAAAATGTTAAACGAGTCCTACAATAGGGAGCTGCTCTTACCCAAAAATTTAAGATAGGTACTCAATGGATTTAACGGAACTGTTAAATGCGGTCGACGCCGCTAGTGTGGGGTCCCCTTTATGATCATCCTCTTGTTGGGATGTCATATTTACACCACTATTCGCACAAAAAGTGATTCAGCGAAAATTGCCACTTGCTCTTAAGCCTCCGTAACGAAAGACGACGGTGCCGAAGGCGATGGAGCAATTTTGGTGCTATGGCTACCTCACTTGCTTCCAACACTTGAACCGGCTCTATCGTAGGTGTTGCTACGGCGGTTCTTTCTGGCGGTCCAGGAGCGGTACTGTGGATGTGGCTCACTGGCATTCTTGGTATGGCGACCAAATATACCGAGGTTTTCGCTGCTATGAAATATCGCGTGAAAGACTGGCGTGGTGAAATGATGGGTGGCGCCATGCATGTCTGGGAGCAGCGATACAAGCGCCCCCGACGGAACAGTGCCCTGGTGGGCAAAGCTAGCGGCTATCTGGTTTGCCTGCTTGCATGCATCACCATTTTCGGGTATTGGCTCTGCTGTTCAAACCAGCGCTATCACCAGTGTCGTACGTGCAAATTTCGGATGGGATCCTGCGATCGTTTCTGCGTTCGTCTGCGGCACGGCATTATTAGTTATTTTGGGCGGCTTGCAGAAGGTCTCTGGCATATGCGAAAAACTAGTTCCCATCATGGGCGGAGCTTACATTCTGGGATGCATTTACATCCTGTTTTTGCAATAGCTCCTTTCTTGTTGAGTCCTTTTGCCTCATTTTCGAATGCGCTTTTACACCCAAAAGCTGCTTTTGGTGGCGCAGTAGGATCAGGCATTATGTTTGCCCTTCAATTTGGATGTGCGCGTGGTTTGATTTCTCCTAATGAGGCGGGTCTTGGTACCGCTCCGCTTATCTCGTCGGCTGCTGCTTCTAAGAATCCCGCTCGTCAGGCGCTGTTGCAAAGCCGACTGGCCCCTTCTGGTGCACAGTGGTTATCTGTTTGGTGAGCGTTTGGTGATCGTTAGCACGTTGTGTGCCCACCCTACGCTTATGGCTGATTCAGGTGTTTCCGGACGGCGCGACGCTCGCCAATGCTGTTTTCGGTACTATTCCGACCATCGGAACGCCTGTTTGATGTTGGGAATCATTTGTTTGCGTATTCAACGATTCTCGGATGGAGCTACTACGGAGAGCGTGTGACGTTGTACCTGTTTGACGTCGCTGGGTTCCCTGTATATCGGTCTCTATATTTGCATGGGATTTCTTGGCGGCATTGGCGTTGGCGACATTGCTTGACGGCAACCGATATTTCGAATGCACTGATGGCTATACCAAATATCATCATGGTTTTGCTTTGCACTGGTATGGTTGCGAAAAAACGCAGCATTACGTTTACGATGGTAATATCGATGAAGAAGACGACCATCACGCACCAACGCTTGAGGAAAGAGTGTGTTCCTAAGGAACAAGGCGTAACCCTATTCAGCGCTTTTGCTAATCCCTTCCATCTTCGAATTGTCTTGCGTCTTTTGAGCATGAGAGGCGAGGACAATCCATTGATGATGGAAGGGCTTTTTTTATTTTTTATAGTCGCATCGATTACGGCTTCATAGATCCTTTTTCAATCAAATCCGATCTAGGCAAAAAAATCCCCCGCTTTTGGATCTCAAGCTGAAGGGATAGAAGAAGACTTTGAGATTTACGAACGGCTAAATTTCGATTTTGGCGCCCATAAGTTTGGCGAATTCGCGACAGATCGCAGTGTTGCCGGGCCATGCAGGCGACGTGACCAGATTGCGGTCAACGACAGCTTCGCTAGCATCAACTTCTTTGTAAATGCCACCTGCAAGTGAAATATCGGGTCCTACGGCAGGATATGCCGTTGCGGTGTAACCCTCAAGGACGCCAGCAGCCGTCAGAACTTGAGGGCCGTGGCAAATGCGGCAACCGGCTTGTTTGCAGCAAAAAAATTCTTTGGTGATCTCGATAACGCGGGGGTTTAAGCGGAATGTATTCTGGGGCGCGTCCACCCGTGATAAACAAGCCTTCATAGTCTTCGGCTTTAACATCTTCGAACGAAGCGGTTAATGCGAAGTTGTGCCCACAAGCTCCGTGTAAGTTTGCTCGCCCAAAGAAATCATGTACAGCTGTTGCCACGGTATCACCGGCTTTTTGTCTGGGCAAACGGCATCTACCCTGGTAACAGCATTGATAAAGCCTGGTAGGGAACCATTGTTTCGTAGTCTTCAGTGAAATCGCCGCAGAGCAGCAAAACTTTTCTTAGTCATGGCAGCACTTCTTTCCGTGACACTTGATGGCAAATCAGTATTTGCCCCGTTGAAACTATTTTAGGCTTTAGCTGAACGTGTTCATAACTCAAGTTGTTTTTCTTTTCGTACGGCACATCAGCGCGGGCTAACGGTTTTGCAATTCCCGTTCTTCGATTCAATTGGGGGCTATCGGGTCCATGAAAAGGGAGCCTCGCCATTCTTACGGCGAGGCTCCCTTGACGAAACCGATTGGCAGTTCTTCTAGAACAGAAGATGAGCTACGGGGCAGACGATGAGCAAGCTGATGATAGTGCGTTCCAGGAACAGAATGAAGAGCTCGAGAATATTAACGGGGATCTTGGAACCCAAAATAAGGCCGCCTACACCTCAGAAAGGTAAATAAGCTGGGTAACCGAAACGGTTGCAACGATGAAGCGGCTCATCGGATCGGCGATTCCCTCTGCAGCGATAACTGAAGGCGTGAACATGTCGGTGAAGCCAACGATCATCGTCTTCGACACTTCTTGCGCCTCGGGGACTTGGAGGAGCTCAAGCAAAGGCATGAACGGGGCGCCCAATACATCGAAAATAGTGGTGTAATTAGCCAGCATAGCGCCAATGTGCTTAACGCATTACTACTGGCAATACCCCAAACCACATGCCGGCTGCATTCTTGATGCCATTCTCGAGGAATTGGCCGATACCACGATGGCTCTTTACTCGATCGACGGCAAGCGAAAGACCGTACTGCGCAGAACTGCTATATCCTTCTGGCAGAGTTTCGGGCATTGCTTTCCCTCAACCAAATACGTGTCCTTCTTGAGGGACAAAGGGGAATGCGGGGGACGATCAGTGCGCAGATGATGCCAACCAAGCAAATGAGCAAGTAGTAAGGACCGAAGTATTGCATCAAGTCGACTTGTGCCAATACCACAATACTGAAGGTGATCGAAACAGCTGAGAATGTAGTCGCGATAATGGATGCTTCATGAGCGGAATAGTAGCCGCTTTCGTATTGGTTGCAAGTAAACATAACGCCCAAAGTACCGTCGCCGATCCAGGACGTTACACAGTCGACAGCACCTCGGCCAGGGATTTTTGAAGAGGGGACGCATGACCTTGGTGAGAAGCGCTCCGATAAACTCGAGGAGACCGAAGTCGAGCAGAAGGGGCAGGGAGCAATCCAGCCAAAAGAAGATGATTACCAGCACCGTGAGGAGATCGCCCAAAACAAAAGCGCCGGTATTTTTCACCGCCAATTATCTGAAGTGGCTCACCGTCTCCAACCATAACGCCAGCGAAGGCAATCAAACAAACACAGCGCCAATTACGCGGATGATTACCCATGCGGGCGTGGTGGAAAAGGTGTTGTACATAAGCGGGTGTTCATCGATAAACTTCGGATGAAATAATGCAGCAACGCCTAAAACCGCTGAAATCGTAACGATGATACAGCAAAAGAATTGGGAGAAAATCTGCCATACAATTGCCGATGAGGGTCGGCGATTACTTTAACGATGACTGTCCAAGTGCCGTCAACTTCGACGGGAATCATGAACAATACAACGCCCAAGATGGAGGGATGACGAAGCCCAAGATGTGCTTCAATTGTATTTTTCCAAAACACTTCGTTTCACGCGAAAGGGATAGATGCAGAAATGAAGAATATCAGATTTTGACAATTGGTGCTGCGTAAGCGTGCCGTTGATCGATGTTGGCTTAGTATTCCAGGTAAGTGGTGCAATTATGTACCCCTTGTGGCAGGGGGGAGTCATGAGCAGAATGCCTATTGTTTTATTCGAACCGTTCGCGGATCGAAGAGCTTTCGAAAAAGCTTGTATCGTATTGATCTGCCGATGCCGAGGGGTGGGCAGACGAATTCGTATCTATTCAAAGCAGATGGCATTACTGACTCTGGGCGCTCTAATAGTTGACGCTGGTTGCGATGAACCCGAAACAAGGGAAGCCTTCGATTTTGCTTTGCGTGAGCTGGGGATTTCTTGGGACTCTGTTGATGTTTTTATTACCCATTTCCATTGGGATCACTGCGCGGGACTTTCCGCAAATTTGGAGTCCTGGCATGAAGGTGCATGGAGGCATTGACAATTACGCCGAGCGCGGGGTCCCTGTTATGTGCGCGCGCTGAGATCGGGCCGCTTGAGCGCCGAACTAGTTATGTGCACCGTGTTGGCGACCATACGATGCTTCGTACTGGGAACCTATGACACGCTCGGGAACCGCTAATCCCCCTATTACTCGTCTATTTGAAGGAGGTGCTATCGGTGGTGGCTACAATTTGCACGTTCTTCAGACGCCTGGGCATGACCTGCATCATCTCTGCCTGTACGATGCAGAAGAAGCTGTTGGTAGGTGGCGACCAGGTTCTTTGCACTGGTTATCCTCCTATCATGCCGTTTGAAACAAAAGCGGATCAGTTGTCTTTGTTGCTTCAACAGACCGAGCGTCTGGGGAAGCTGTCTGCCTCATTGGTCTTAACTGGACATGGAAAAGAGGATGTGACCTTTCCACGCGCTGCGATCAGATAATTGATCTTACAGGCGTCAAACCGATAGTTTCTTAGCTTTATGTCAATCGGGAATGCGACCTAGGTGAGCTGTCTTATCAGTCGACTTTAGAGATCGCCGAACGCCTTGGAGGCCAGATCGATATTTGGGAGAAGGTCCTTATCACTCAGACTATGGCATTTTGCAACGTACTTTACAGCAAAGGGCATGTTGAGGAATGACTACGACATTATTCCTTTAAGATAGATGATCCATGCTTGCCCAATTGTCTTCGTTTCGTTTTGGAAAGGTACACTACATAGTGACGTGCACCCTATGCCAAGGAGCCAATATGCCCGCATTCGATTTCGAGAGCTATATTACTGATATTCCTGATTACCCAAAGCCAGGCGTGATATTTAAAGATGTGACAACGCTGTTCAAAAGATGCAGAGGGGTTCGCGGCTGCCATCGATGCTATCGCTGAGCACTTTGAGGGCAGGGCATCACAAAAGTGGTTGGTGCTGAAGCGCGTGGGTTTATGATAGGCGCCCCCTGTTGCCTACCGATTGCATGCAGGATTCGTTCCTGCTCGCAAGCCGGGTAAGCTTCCTCGTGAAACCCGTTCCGGAAAGCTATGAGCTCGAATACGGCTTTGATTCACTCTGAAATGCATCTTGATGCTATCGATGAAAACGATATCGTGCTTGTGGTAGATGATCTCGTTGCCACAGGCGGAACCGCTGCTGCTCAGGCTCGTTTGATAGCGAAAGCAGGTGCCAAGGTTGAGGGCTTTGCTTTCTTGCTGGAGCTCGCCTTCTTGAATCCCCGTGAAGCTCTTGCTCAAAGCTCCATTGCGGAAGTTTATTCATTGGTTTCGGTAGACTAGCCTAGAACCATTTTGCAATCGGTAATTGAAGGGCGTTTATGCGCCCTTCAATTATGAGGAAGTGTAGCTAAAGAAGAAGCCCAGTGCGGCTGCTCCGATGGTGCTAGCGTAAGTCGTAGCAAGGTATCAAGGCCTTCTGCGTAATGTCGCTGCGAAACAAGTTCAACTTCTTCGAAATTCATAGTTGAAAGGGTCGAAAAAAGCCTCCTAAGAATCCCATTGTGAGTGCGAGATACACAATGCTATCAAGCTACTGCATTTGAATTGCCATTAACGCTCCTGCCAAGGTACAGGAAACAAGATTAATGAATAGGGTGGGCAATGGAATTGCCCAGGGAAAAGCGAGGCTTCAGAAGTGACGTTGCCTTACTTCGGCATAGTGCACCAAATGCTCCGCCAATGCCTACTGCGAGAAATGCGGCTACGCTCATAATTAATCGCCTTTTAGTTACTGTTGATCTATTTGCTAAACGTTCTTCAGCTCGTTTTTCTGCGGATGCGGCGTAAGCGATGCAGCGCCAGGTAGTTTGATGCGACTTTCCCGCATAGCGATGCGATGAAGGTGATGATAATCGTTATAGCAATGTATGCTGCTGCAAGTTCAACCTCTCCGTTGCGGAAAAAACCCAGGCATTCAGTTGAGAAGGCGGAGAGGGGGGTAAAGGCGCCAACAAGGCCTATTCCCAAAGATTTCACCAAAGGACCTGGAAGATGAAGTCTGCGCCCTACGTATTGATTGATGATTTCAGGGTAAAACACCCGAAGATATTCACGATGAGAGTCGCATGGGGAATCCTCCTTGCGGGGGGAAGAGCTAATTCAAAGCAGATAGCGAAGCGATGCTCCAAAACCCATAAGCAGAACTAATGGGGCAAAGCGCGGGGTGCGCGAAGAGCAGCACTAAGGTGCGAAGCTTTATGGTTGGATGCTTCTTCCTGCATTAATGCTCGGTTCCTTAATAGATTCTCAGGTCTTTTGGCTTAACAGGTATAACGCTTGAGTTGCTATTCTCGCTCCGGCTTGGAGGTAAAGGTGCCAGCCGTTGCAATAAGAACAGCGATATGAGTGCAAGCCAGTAGTGCCGTAACTTGCGCAAGTTGCGCTTTCTGCTTCCGATTTGCTAGTGTAACGATTCTTCGACTCGCAGGTCTTCCTGCGCAAGGCCGCTTCTTTCTCAGCGCGGTTTTCTGCTGGCGCTTTCCCTCGTTGGCAAACAGGCTATCCATACCTCCTAAGCTTGCTGAATTCAGCTTTCTGTTTTGACCAGGATGATCGTTTTTGCTTCCCATTTCGCTCCCCGGTTCATGTGTTGCGCTGTGACTTTGGTTACAAAAAAAGCCGCGTAGGTAGAACGCGGCTTGTTGTGTAGGTTACTTATGGTAAAAGCGACGTTGCTCGAATTTGGGCTCGCATGAAACGTTGACCCAACGTCCGATATAGGTTTTCGTCGGTCGGCGAAATGATAACCGAGAAATGAGCATCGCATCCCTTGAGCTTGTTTATCTGATCCATGAGTTGTGCGGCTATGGCATTGCTGCGGGAGCTGACCGCCAGCGCCAGCAAGGTTTCGTCGGAATGCAGGCGTGGGTTGGTACTCTTTAAGTGCTCGGTCTTCAAAGTGGCAGATGGGGCGATAACCTCATCGTCAATTACGAGCAAATCGTCATCGACGCCCGCCAGTGCTTTTAATGCATTCATAAGTAGGGAAGATGCGCAGCCCATGAGGTTGCCCGTCTTGCCGGTAACGACTGTGCCGTTAGGCAGCTCCATGGCACCAGAGGGACCCCTGTTGCCTCTTCTTTATCAAGCAGGCTTTACGCGCGGGTAGTACATCAGTGGAGATACCCACGCGGCTCATTAGCAGCTCGATCTTGTGAAGCTCTTGTTCTCCTGTACCGCTTCGTTTGCAATCCTCTGCGGAATGGAAGTAGCGACGGGCGATCTCGCGACACGATGCATCTCGGCATGCGTCGTCATCAACAATGGCAAAGCCCGCCATATTAACGCCCATGTCGGTAGGAGGTTGTAAGGGGCTAACTCCCTGGATCCGCTCGAGCATTGCTTTCAAAATGGGGAAGATCTCGACGTCTCGGTTGTAGTTGACCGTTGTCTCACCATAGGCATCTAGGTGGAATGGGTCGATGATATTGTCGTCGTCGAGGTCGGCAGTAGCGGCCTCATATGCGACGTTTACGGGATGGGAAAGCGGGAGATTCCAAATCGGGAATGTTTCATACTAGCATAGCCCGCCTTAATACCGCGTTTGTTTTCATGGTACAGCTGAGAAAGGCATGTGGCCATCTTCCCGGAGCCAGGGCCAGGCGCGGTAACCACCACCAATGGCCGGCTGGTTTCAAGGTATTCGTTCTTGCCGTAGCCCTCGTCGCTCACAATATGGTCAATATCGTGGGGTATCCGGCAATGGGGTAATGCAGGTAACTTGTTACGCCCAACGAATCGAGGCGGCAACGGAACGCTTCAGCCTTTGGCTGTCCAGCATAATGGGTGATAACTACGCTGCCAACATAAATGCCCATGCCCGTAAAGACATCCATCAGACGAAGAACATCTTCATCGTAGGTAATGCCGAGGTCACCGCGAACTTTGTCTGATTCGATGTGGTTAGCGTTGATGGTGATAACTACCTCAACGTCTTCAGACAGGCTTTGAGCATACGAATCTTGCTATCGGGCTCAAAACCAGGCAGGACGCGTGAGGCGTGATAGTCATCAAAAAGCTTGCCGCCGAACTCCAAATACAGTTTGCCGCCAAACTGGCCTATGCGCTCTTTAATGTGCTCAGCCTGCAGGGGCTATGTATTTGGCGTTGTCGAACCCGATCTTCATGCTTAGTGATACCTTTCCTCTATGTGCCTCTATGTTTCTATTTCCTTTAAATGATACCCCATAGTGATGAATCCGCTTATGGGTTGGCAAGCTCATTCATCAATATCTATTAATGAATGATTTTTGACGGGAAGTAGCTCTATACGTTGCAGGGAAATAGAAAAGTATCGAGATCGGTTAGCAGGAGCGAATCGTTAAGTTTTAGATAACTTTTTGAATGGAATTTGATTCTCCTAAATCTATTGATTGGCTATCCGTCCCTTTACCCATAGGGTGCGATTACGAAAATGCAGCTATTTGCGAATGGTTTTCATTTGAGCAATTCTCTGAATCACGAATAGAAACTGAAGTCAAGAGACAATCATGCAAAACATGTTCAGAACGAGTATCGGATCTATACGGAATTTAAATACATGAGATTTGTTGGATTGGTAATTCGTGACGAACATCGCTGATTTTTTGCTCAAATTGACGATGAACGGTAGTCCGGATTTGAAATGACCCTCAATAGACGCGTTCAACATCTTTTTTTCCTTGGAGATGCAAAAATAAGTACTTGACAAGAGCATTGCTGTAAGCAGGTATCATACCTATAGGATGGGCCTATAGGTATGATCGGAACACTCTATATGATTCGTAACAAATGTGGTTCAAATAGTTTGACATTGATTTAGCCAAATCAAATAATAAATGACGGTCACTTTGTGTGAGTGCTACCTCTCCACATCAATAGCAGCGCCGGCGCAAGGTGTCCAGGTTTCAGGACATACCTAGTCTTGAAGCAATGCGCTTATAGCGCAGGCCTCCCCCAAAGCCAACTCACCGGTTGACCGGTAACCCCTGTCTTGACTTTCCGAGGCGCATTATCCCCATGGATTCAAAAAGGAATCCTCGATGCGAAAGGAAGGTTTCAATGGCTTCTGATGCTTTGAATTCTTCTTACCATGGCATCGCAGCTCGTTTGGACCGTATGCCCATCACCGGCTTCCACAAGAAGATTCTGTGGCTGCTCGCTGGCATTACGTTCTGCGACTCCGTTGACATGGCAGTAGGCGGTCCTATCGGTAACGTTCTTCAGTCCGAGGGCTGGATGACCCTCGAGCAGTTCGCCTTCTTCAACTCCATTACCATGGTTGGCTATCTCTTTGGTGGCCTTATGGCAGGTGCCCTCTCTGACGGCATCGGCCGCAAAGAAGGCAGTTCTCATCTGCGGTTCTATCTTCACCGTGTTCTGCTTCGTTGCTGCAGGTTCCCCTGACGCAACGTTCCTGACCGGCTGCCGCTTCTTCATGGGTCTGGGCCTTGGCGCTGCGTTCCCCGCAGGCTACTCCGCCCTCACCGAGTTCACGCCTCCCACGAAGCGCGGTAAGTACCAGTCCTACGTTGGCCTGATCGCTAACTGCGGTACCCTCGTTGCTTCCGCTATGAACATGGTTGTTCTGCCCATGCTCGGCTGGCGCCCCGTGTTCGTTATCTGTGGCTGCATTGGCTTCGTTGTTGTAGTTCTTTGCTTCGCGTTCCTTGATGAGTCTCCTCGTTGGCTCGCTATGAAGGGTCACAACGCTGAGGCTGACAAGATCGTTTCTCGTCTTGAAGAAAAGACCTCCGCAAAAGGGCGTAAACGTACCTGCTGTATCCGAGGAAGAGATCCACAAGCGCGAGCAAGCAGAAGTTGTCAAGGAGCTCCCTTGGGCTTTCCTCTTCAAGAAGAAGATGATCACCCGTACGCTTACGGCTATGTTCCTTTGCTTCACGATGAACGTGCTGGTGTATACCGTTATTTCCTGGACTCCTACCATTTTGACCAAGAATGGCTTTGACCCGCATATGTCTACCACTCTTACCGTTGTAATGCAGTTGGGCATTCCTGTTGGTGTAGGTCTTCTGACTTTCTATGTTGAGAAGGTAAATCGTAGCTTATCCTCTGCACCACTTACGTGCTCATTGCTATCATCGGTCCCATTTGGGCTTCTTTGCCTACCGACAATGTGGCACTCATCATGTTCGTTGGCTTCCTGCTCTGCGTCTGCACCTTCACCAACTCCGTTACCACCGCAGCTATCTACCTGCCCGAGCCTTTCCCGACGGCTTGCCGTATCCGCGGCGCTGGTGTTGCTAACGCCTTCGGTCGCCTTGGCTCCATCTTTAGCCCGATGTGGATTGCTTACCTGATTACCACTTCGGTTGGTACGATGGGCGTATTTGCTATCAATGCATGTCTATGCATCTTCATGGCAATCTGGCTGGCTGTATTCGGTGTTGAGACTCGCGGCCGTACGCTCGAGGACATCACCAAGGGTCTGCTCGACGACTAGTTGATAAGCCAGATCGTTTCGAACGTATCCATAGCTTTAAAAAAGAGGAGCTCTAGGGGAGCTCCTCTTTTTGCATTTATGGGAGTATTCATATTTTGCGTCGTGTGCCTGCTCGGTACGAATTCGATACGAAAACTGTGCACTAAGCTTTTCTCGGTATAAGCTTTTTAAAGAGTTGCGATAATCGAATGAGTAGCATCGAGGCTCTATGGATATGAGCTGCTCTTGTCGTTGAACTTGCAGAATAAAACAAGCCCCATAGGCCATCGGGCCTATGGGGCTTGCAAGTGCTGGGTCGCGAGCAGGAGGGCTATTCGAGACAATGCATCATTTCTATGGTAAGTGCGGCGCAATCGTGAGCTGCTTTAGCTTCGAACGTAGGATAGTCGACACTTGCCGAACCGTCAGCTTTTGTCCGAGATCGCACGCACTATTAAATAAGGTACCGCGCTCAGATAACAGGTTTGAGCAATCGCTGCGCCTTCCATTTCGCAGCAGCTTGCCCCAAATACTGTTTTGATCCGTTCTTTTTTCTTTTTCCTCGCGTACGAATCTGTCGCCTGATGCAACACGGCCTTCGTGGGCGGTGAGGTCTAGCCTCGATGCTGCGGATTTTGCGGCATTGCGTAGTGTTTCCGAGGCAGGGTAAGCTGCAACTTCTATTCCTGGGGTTTGTCCTGGCTCGTATCCCAGGTTTTGAACATCCATGATGTGGTTTACTGAGTCGGTTGAAAGCACTACATCGCCAATATCAATGTTAGGGTCAAGTGATCCTGCGATGCCGGTATTGATAACAGCATCGGTGGAGAAAGAGGTAATAAGTACTTGGGCGCATAATGCGGCATTTACCATGCCAACACCGCATTGGACCACGACAACGGGAGTTCCGTTGAGGTTTCCCTCGTAAAAGTCTCTGCCCGCAATTGTGCTCATTGAAACTGCACCCTGACGTTTCATCGTCTGGATGAGCAGGTCTATTTCAACTTGCATTGCTCCAATTACGCCAATGCGTTTATATGGGGATGTATTTGCCATAATGAGCTCCTAATTCAGGAGGGCGGGGTAGTGGGTATGCGCTTCATCAAGGTTAGAAAGCGTCTTTGTTACGTATCGCTTTGCCCACCATTGGGCTTGCGCGAGATCTGAGTCATGGTAGTTACCGCATTCTTCGGGTTTGGCTCCTGGGATCTCGCCCTTGAAGTCACGCGCAAACTCAAACAATCGTGTTACTAAGTTAGCAACATCGTTTGACTCATAGGCGCCAAATACGACTAGGTAAAACCCCGTACGGCAGCCCATGGGTCCAAAATAGATGACGCGATCTTTCCACTCGGTATCATTCCGAAGGAAGGTAGCACCAAGATGCTCGAGTGCGTGTACGGCTGCCGTGTCCATTACCGGCTCACGATTTGGGGCGGTCATACGCAGATCGAAGGTAGTGGTGATGCATCCTGTTGCCTCGTCGGCATCACTGCGGGATACGTATATGCCTGGTTCGAGGACATTGTGATCAACGGAAAACTGGCTATTCGCTCCATAGGTACTTCTTTCGTATTGTGTGATGAATAGTGGGCTATAAGGTTCGTTGGATCGTAAGTAAGTGTTCGAGATCGCTGATTCGCTCTTCAAGATCAGCTCCTTCATCGGTCTGCGACACAAGAACTTGGTGGTCGTGTTTGGTTATGGGGCGTATGCTGCTTTTGAGGTCGATATGCTGTTCAATTGCGATGTTCGTGCCCACAAATGGCTCATGCGTAGCGAGCGATATGCCCTGTGCGTCGGAAACGAGCGTGAACCCTGCAATGCCGGTAGTTCTCTGGTAGGCAGCTGACATGCCTCCGTCGATTACTAAAACTTTGCCGCAACATTTCACGGGATCTTCTCCGTCTTTGACCTTAACGGGGACATGTCCGCAAACGATGCGGGCCTTGGCTGGATTCATGCCAAAATCTTCGAATATGCCATCTACGACATTTTCGTTCTCGTAAAGCTGGTAGAAGGGATTCTTCACTTCTTTGCGCGCTTCTTTTTTCGGCAATTAGGTAAAGCTCAAATGTTGCCATTTTGCTTTTTGCAAATAACGGTGAACCGACACCTAGCCACAAATACCACAGTAGGTCGGCCCCTTTCTTTTGGGCTGCTGGATCCGGGTCGAAAAAAGCGGCGCGGACGTAGTGGTCCACCGCGTCGAACAGCTCGCGTCCTTTCATTTTTCTCCGTAGAGATTGGTTTCCCTTAGGCTCCCATCTGCGTTCAGGGGACGCATGCGTGGAACATCAGCGTGTTGTTCTGGATTTTGTAAAGGCTGCCTCGTTCAAGGAACAAAGCGATGTGACGCTGAAGCTTTTCGCATTTATGAAAGCTTCTTCAAGGCTCTGCATGACAGCTTCTTCTTCATCTGTGAGTTGGTACGGATCGTTCCAATCTACAGTCGGGAAGACCGTGTCGGTGAGTTTATATTCCACACCATCGACGGCAATGGTGTTCGTTTCTCGATTGATCTTGTGCAGCAATTTTCGATCTTCGAGTTTGAACGAGGGATTGTCGGCAATAAGCTTGGCTTCGACCTTGAACTGCAGGATTGCCATTGCTTTTTGTATCTTTACGTTTAGATCGTATTCCTCGGCGCTTAATCCGGGATCGCCTTTGAGTTTGAATGCTACACAGGGGTCGTCTTTGTAAGCCTTGGAAGCAAAAAAGTTTGCTAAGGGCAGGATGTTGATTCCGTAGGCATCGCTCAAAATAGATAAATTGCCGTAGCGAGCGCAGTTGCGTACTACGTGAGCAATGCATCCTCGTTGTCCAAGCGCAGCGCCCATCCACACTACGTCATGGTTGCCCCATTGGATATCTATTTCGGGATGTGCTTCGATTTCGTCCATGATCAAGTCGGGATTAGGGCCGCGGTCGTAAACATCTCCCACGATGTGGACTTGGCTTGTCGCCAGACCCTGAATTGTGATGCACAATGCCCAAGCTAAATCGCGTTCGGTTGCCGTATCGAACGCGGCGTCAAGAAGCAATGCCTTGCGACTAGCGCTGTGCTCTGCGGACAAAATTTTTTCGACAATAGGGCCAAATGGTTTTGGACATACATCAAAATTGCTTCAGAGGGCTGGAGCTTCGCAAAGCTAGCACATAGGGAGACAAGATTGCTAAAGGTGTTCCGGAAATCGTTGTCATTCAGTTGTTCGATGGATTCTTCGGGGTAATAAACCAAGGTTGCAAGGGCGCTGCATCCATCTTCATCGAGGAATCGCTGAATAGCGCATCAATGTGCTTGCGGATAGAGCCACAGCCATTCCGGAGTATGTGAGAAAACTCTTCGTATTCTCCATGGACGTCGGAAATAAATAGCTCTGTTGGTTTAGGGAATCCCAGCTCTTCACGTTCGGCAATGATTTCCATGGCCGTTTCCTCTGGAGTTGTGAATAGCTGCGAAAGGAGTCCCAGGTAACGCTCTTGTGCGTATGCCATTGCTTACCTCTGGTAGGTTAAATTCCAATGATTTTATTTTACTGATATAAAAGCTGGATTGTACGAAAGTATCTTCTCGTTTGATTTTTTTGCTTTCGCTATAGGTTTGTGCCTTTTGATGTGGTCTTATCATTCTGAACATGTTCACTTGAGCATGGAATAGATATACACTGAACTGCGATGGAAAACACGTTGAGAGGGGTACATGATGGCAGTTAATCGATTTGTTCTTAATAACATTTCCTACCATGGTGCTGGTGCAATCAAGGAAATACCTGGTGAAATCAAGCGTCGTGGTTACAAAAAAGCACTCGTTTGCTCGGATCCTGACCTGGTCGGCTTTGGTGTTACCGCTAAAGTCACCGATGAGCTTGATAATGAAGGGATTGCCTGGTCGTTGTATGACCGTATAAAGCCAAATCCAACTATTCAAAACATCAAAAGGATGGTGTTGCTGCTTTTTAAGGCGTCTGGAGCCGATATGATCGTGGCCATTGGCGGAGGCTCTTCTATGGATACCGCTAAAGGCATTGGAGTAATTGTCGAAAATCCAGAGTTTGAAGACGTGGTTTCCCTTGAGGGGTAGCTGATACCAAGAAGCATGCAGCATTTACGATTGCGGTTCCTACCACCGCTGGCACTGCAGCCGAAGTTACGATCAACTATGTTGTTACTGATCCAGATAAGGTTCGTAAATTTGTTTGCGTTGATGTGAACGATATTCCTGATGTTGCTATTGTCGATCCCGATATGATGGCATCCATGCCAGCTGGCTTAACCGCTGCTACTGGCATGGATGCGCTTACCCATGCCATTGAAGGCTATACCACTAAAGGGGCTTGGGAGCTTTCTGACATGTTTCACCTGAAGGCTATCGAGTTGATCTCGAAGAATTTACGAGATTCGGTCAAAGAAGCGAAAGCGGGAAAACCCGGCTCTGGGCGAGAAGGCATGGCTCTGGGACAGTATATTGCGGGTATGGGCTTTTCTAATGTTGGTTTGGGAATCGATCACGCTATGGCTCATACGCTTTCCGCTCACTACGACATGCCCCATGGGGTCGCTTGCGCGATGCTTTTACCTATCGCCATGGAATTCAATAAGCCAGTAGTTGCTAGCCGTTTGGCAGATGTTGCCGTTGCGATGGGCTTCGATACTAAAGGGATGGATAGCGAATCAGCAGCTGATGCTGCTATCGAAGCGGTACGTAAACTTTCGTTCGATGTCGGTATTCCTACAGTTTGTGATGGCCTCACTGAAGCAGATCTTGATCAGCTTGCATCCGATGCGATGTCCGATGCCTGCTTCCCAGGCAACCCTCGCGATGCGAGCCATGAGGAAGTGGTAGGCCTCTTTAAGAAGATTATGGGTTAGTTGTTCCTTGTCTAAGTCGGCCCCTGGATGTAAATCCAGGGGCCGTTTTTGTTGACAACCAAGGTCCAATCGTTGTGACAGTGGATGCTATTTGGGCCAATTCGACCAATAAATCGCGGTTTGTTTCATTGAGGTAACACTCATGATTCTTCGGTGTTACGAGGCTTTTCCGTCATCGTTAACAAATGCATATAACGTCTTTTGAACGTGTTACGAGTGCAAAGATCGTCTTGTCGAAAATGTGCTCGTTAGTAACAAGTTTAGGAGGTATGCACAATGCTTGACACAGAGCAACCGCATTCATGCTGGTAAGCGCAATCCTGGTCTTTCTTATGACTCCAGGCGTTGCATTTTTTACGGCGGACTTGCGCGTCGTAAAAACGTCGTCAACACCATGTTCATGTCGTTCGTGATTATCGGGGTGGTGGCAATCGTTTGGATCTTGGCTGCATGGAGCCTGGCCTACGGTGGCGATGGGTCCAATCCCTTTTTCGGTGGTTTTGACCAACTGGGATGTATGGGCGCTGTGACTGACATGCTTGCTGAGGCAGTCGATCCCGGCGATTCGACCTATCCTGCAATCGTTGACATTGCGTTCCAGGCCGCATTTGCCTGCATTACTGCTGCTATTGTCGGCGGCTCTCTTGCTGGGCGTATGAAGTTTGGCGCGTTTGTAACCTTTATTACCATCTGGATCCTTCTGATCTATGCCCCTCTTGCTCATATGGTATGGGGCGGCGATGGTAGCTTTATTGGCGACCAGATTGGTGCACTCGACTTTGCTGGTGGCGATGTTGTTCATATCAGCTCTGGTCTTACCGGTTTGGTTCTTTGCCTTCTTCTTGGAAAGCGTCGTATCTTCGGTGCGGTCAACCATCGTCCCCACAACGTTCCCTTTGTAGTTTTGGGCGCAACCCTGCTTTGGTTCGGATGGTTCGGTTTCAACGGCGGTTCTGCTTTTGCTGCTGATGGCATTGCTTCCTTGGCCTTGCTTAACACTTTCGTCGCCTCTGGCACCGCAATGATTTCCTGGATGATCGTTGAGACGATCAAGACCGGTAAGCCCACCCTCGTTGGTGCTGCGACGGGTCTTGTTGCGGGTCTGGTTGTTATCACCCCTGCAGCTGGTTTTGTTGAGCCTTGGGCATCTATCGTTATGGGTCTGATCGTATCCCCCGTATGCTACTTCGCAATCTCCTTCTGCAAGGCTAAGATTGGCTACGACGATGCCCTTGACGCTTTCGGTTGCCATTGCGTAGGCGGCATTGTAGGCGGCATTCTTACTGGCATCTTCTGCGTTCCTGAGTTGTCTTGGACTGATTTTGGCGGTCTTATTTATACTGGCGATCCTACGCTTCTTGGAGCACAGTGCTTGGGCATCTTGGTCACCATCGTTTTCGTTGCCGTTGGCTCCTCATCATCGGCCTTATTGTGAAGGCGATCTTTGGTGGTCTTCGCGTAACCAAGGAAGAGGAAGCAGCAGGTATGGACATGACGGCTCACAGCGAATCCGCATACCCCCGCCTTTATTGGCTTGGATTAATAGAAGGGAAGTGTTTGACCAATGAAGCGTATTGCAGCAGTTGTTCGTCCTGAAAAGCTCGAGCCTTTGAAGGAAGCGCTCTTTCAGGCAAAAATTTCCGGAATGACCATCTATCAGGTTCACGGTTGCGGAAACCAGCACGGTTGGAAAGAGTACTTCCGTGGCAGCGAGGTCTTTCTGAATATGATCCCGAAGGTCAAGTTCGAGATCATCGTTGAAGATTCTCGTGTTGATGAAATCGTCGATGTGATTGTGAACGTTGCACGTACTGGAGAAGTTGGAGATGGCAAGATCTTCATTTCTTCGATCGACAGTGTAGTTCGTGTTCGCACTGGTGAAAAAGACGAAGCGGCGGTTTAACCTCTCCTGTAAGGGAAACTCAACACCTCTCACACGCTGCTAAGTCATAGAGAAGGGGCCCCTGCCAATAGGCTGGGGCTCCTTTGCGTTTTGGGAATGCTGAGTATGAGTGGAAAATGATAGGGTATCGACAATGTTTCTTATTGGTAACATGCTTTGATATGCGTGTTGATCGGCGCCGTTTACCGAAAAATGCGCTATAGTTCTATCGTTAGTAATGCAGACATAAGAAAGGATCGCAAGATGACTCGCAAGATCGCTATCTTCGACACAACCTTGCGCGACGGTGAGCAGTCGCCGGGCGCCTCCATGAACTCCGAGGAGAAACTGGTTATTACGCGTCAGCTACTGCGTCTTAATGTCGATGTCATTGAAGCGGGCTTTCCTGTGTCTTCCCTGGCGACTTCAAGTCGGTTCAGCAGATTGCGGCAGAGGTGGGGGACCGCGCTGTTGTCTGCGCTCTTTCCCGCGCAGTCGAAAAGGACATTGACTCGGCCGCTCGAGCATTAGCCGAGTGCAAGCGTCCTCGCATCCATACTGGTATTGGCGTTTCTCATAGCCATATTTATGACAAGCTTCGTACCACTCCCGAAAAATTCTTGAACGTACTACGGCTGCTGTTAAATACGCCAAGAAATACGTTAACGATGTTGAGTTCTATGCTGAAGATGCGGGTCGCGCCGATTATGAGTTCCTCGCTAAAGTGGTTGAGGCCGCTATCTCCGCTGGTGCAACTGTTATCAATATTCCTGATACTACGGGATACTCTTTGCCTGATGAGTTCGGTCGTCGCATCAAATACCTGATGGAGCATGTCTCCAACATGGATAAAGGCAACGCTTTCCGTTCACTGCCACAACGACCTTGGCATGGCTACTGCACTTTCTCTTGCGGGCGTTGAAAACGGTGCAGGTCAGATTGAGTGCACCATCAATGGCCTTGGTGAACGTGCTGGTAATACCGCCATGGAAGAAGTGGTTATGGGTATTAAGATGCACGGTAAGGAGCTCAACGCTCACACCGACATCAACACTCGTGAGTTTGTTCGTGCATCTCGACTTGTTTCCTCCATCACTGGCTTTATCGTTCAGCCCAATAAGGCTATTGTTGGTGCCAATGCCTTTGCCCATTCTTCCGGTATTCACCAGGATGGCGTTATTAAGGCTCGTGACACCTATGAGATCATTGATCCCCGTGAAGTTGGAGCAGGTCAGGCTCTATTATTCTTTCAGCTCGTTCTGGTCGCGCTGCTCTTCGTCATCGTGTTGAGGCTTTGGGCTATCACATTGAGGGACAGGCTTTCGAGGATCTCTATAACGCATTCCTCGATCTTGCCGACAAGAAAAAAGAAGTATACGACGAGGATCTTGAGTCGCTTTTGGGCGAGCATGGCCGCAACCAGGTTGCTCACTATACCCTGAAATCGGTTCAGATTTCATGTGGCAAACCCCTTACCCCGACGGCAACCGTTACTCTTGCCGACCCTGAAGGCCGCGAGTTTGTTGCATGTTCGATCGGTACCGGTCCTGTTGACGCTTTGTACCAGGCTGTTAACCAGATTGTCGATATCGAAAACGAGCTTTCGAGTTTGCGGTCCAGAGCGTTACGCGTGGAATTGATGCTTTGGGCGAGGTAACTATTCGCGTTACCGCTGCAGACGGTGAGGTGTTTACCGGTCGTGGAGCAGATGGCGATATCATTGTTTCTTCTGCTAAGGCATATATCAATGCGCTCAACCGCTTGATCTCCCATAAGCAGGAAAAGGCACAATAATTTGTATTGCCTCGATTGCGGGACAAAGATTGACGATGGCGAGCTGCAGTGTCCTCACTGCGGCTCGCTTGTCAATGACATGAAAGCTCGAATAGCTGCCGCTGAAGAGATAATTGTATACACCGATGCGGTGTCGCCTTCGCAGACGTCTAAGCTGCCTTTGGTTTCTGAGCGCTCCTACCAGGATTATTTTGGCAATCCGCTTGATCCTTCTGATGAGGTTGACCCCTCAAAGGTGACTAAGTCGGCAAAGGATCTAAAAGCAATACCAACCATTGGTGATGAGGATCCTTTTATCACTAAGCCGATGCAGCGTATTGTCGCTGATACTGGACAAGTTGTTGCGGATGTTGATCGTGAGCCGAAAGCATACCGTCAAGCTCAAAAGCGTCGACGCTTTCCGATAAGACAAATTGCTATTGGCGTTTTGCTTATTGCGGTTCTAGCTTGCGTATTGGTCTTTCGTTCTGAAATCCAATCCGCTATCCAGGCTTTTGATTCACCTGGGGTAAAAATGATGCGACTATAGCGCAAAATAACCAGGATGCAGCCTCGTCAACCGAACAGTCGTATTCGGAAGGGGACTTCTCGTCCGATCTCTCGTATGCCTATGCAAATCTTGCTTCCTTGCGAACTGAAGTTGATGGAGCCGTGGATGATCTGGAGGGATACTATCGAGTCTCAAGCAGCGAAAACGCGTGGTAGCTATGCTGATAAATGTGCTTCTTTAATCGATGAAATCACCCAGGAGCGTTCCGAGCTTTCGTCTTTAAGGGAAAAAGCTCAAATAAGCCCAGGTAGTGAGCTCTATGGTGAATATCAGAAGGTTGATGAGTTATATGGCTACCTTCTTGATAGGTTAAGTGTGATTTCGCAATGCTGGGAAGTTAGCTTGAGTTTTGATAATCCCAAGAAACACGATTCTGAGATCCTGGCTCCGCTCAAAACCGATTTAAAGGAGGCAATTCGGTTTCTGAAGTGGCATTCGATAAACTTTATCCTGAAGCCGATCCTTCGAAATAGTGTTGATTGCAAGCTTTATTCAAAATGCCACTCCCTTTTAAACAGCAAAGGGGGTGGCATTGGTGATCAGTTTATGATATAAAAATGTACGCATGTGAAAACATGATTGCTTTCGATGTTGGAGGAAGTGGGTTTTTACCCGCTTCTTTTGTTTGTTCGGGGTTTTGAAGGAGGGACTACGTGCTAAGTGCAAAAGAGCGTAAGTTGCTTTGAGGCATTGGAGCCTTTGGCTGCCGCCCATAATGTTGAAATCGTCACCGTTGAGGTAGTCGGTTCCCGCAAAGCTCCCACAATTCGTGTTTACTTGGATTGCGATGGCGGAATCGGCTTTGATGAGCTTGCCGCCTCGCAAAAAAATGGGTTAACGAATTGATGGACGAACTCGATCCGTTTCCGGGTGCTTACACGCTTGAGGTATCCTCTCCTGGCATAGATCGTCCTCTTCGTACTCCTGAGCATTTTCAGCGCTTTGCTGGTGAAAAGGTGCAGCTAACACTTACTGAGCCGTACCAGGGCGGGGCAAAGTGGACCGGCAAGCTTTGTGGTATGCGCGACGAAGACGTTCTTGTCGAAGTCGATGGCATCCAGGAAGCATTGCCTTATGCGCATATTAAGAAGGCGCACATTATCGGTACTATAGATTTCAGCGGGTAGAAAGGATTTTTACCATGGCAGCATCTGAATTGATTGAAGCTCTGCAGGCGTTGGCTCATGAGCGCAAGATCGATGAGTTTTACTCATCGAGCGCCTGGAAGCTTCCCTGGCTAAGAGTTATCAACATATTCTTGATCTCGAATATGATGCTCGTGTTACTATCGACCGAAACACGGGCAAGATTTATGTATACGAGCTTGTACCCGTTGGTGAACCTGATGAGGAAACCGGCGAATATACCGAGTTTGAAGAGCGTGACGTAACGCCTGATGACGTAAGTCGAATTGCGGCGCTTAACGCTAAGAATGTTATCGGTTCCATCGTGCGTGATGCGGGCCGCCAGTCTATCTATGAGGAATTCTCTAGTCGCGTTGGCGATCTGGTTACGGGTACCGTTCTTCAGGGAACCCCTGATTTCACCATCATCAAGATCCGCGATGGCGTTGAAGCCGAGCTTCCTCATTATGATTTGAAGCGAAATCCTGACGAGCGCAACGAACGTCCCCGTAACGAGCACTACCGTCATAACCAGCGACTTAAGACTTTGATCGTTGAGGTTCGCGATCCTAGTTCTGACTTGCCTAAAATGCGCGGTGAGCATACTCGCCCCTCGATTGTTGTTTCCCGTACGCATCCCGACCTGATTCGTCGCCTTTTTCGAGATCGAAGTGCCCGAGATCTATGATGGCTTGGTTGAAATCAAGTCTATTGCTCGCGAGCCTGGCGAACGTTCAAAGGTTGCTGTCGCTTCACGCGAGCCCAACCTTGATCCGGTAGGTGCATGCGTGGGACCAAAGGGGTCTCGTGTGCGCATGGTTGTTGAAGGATTGCGCAACGAGAGCGCGTTGATGTGATCCAGTGGAACGAAGATCCAGCTATATATGTCGCTAATGCTCTTTCGCCTGCCCGCGTAACCCGTGTCGACATTGATGATGAGAACAATTACGCTACAGTTATCGTGCCTGATGATCAGCTTTCGTTGGCTATTGGCAAGGAAGGCCAGAATGCTCGCCTTGCAGCTCGTCTTACTGGTTGGCATATTGACATCAAGTCTGCTTCCTTTGCCGGTGAGCCGCTTGTTGCCGATACCTCGCTTATAGATGAGCCTTTGGAAGAGGAATCCGAGGATGGCTTGTGCGCCTTCGAGGCCGAAGACGGTACTCGTTGTCGCAATCATGCACGTCCTGGATATCGCTATTGCGGTATCCACGCCGATCTGGAGGAAGGGGAGTAGCTTGGCAAACGTGGCTGGAAAGATACGTCAGCGTACTTGTATTGTGTGCGGGAATGCAATGCGAAAAGCGATTTACTTCGTGTTGTTCGTACGCCTGAAGGCGCGGTCGTATTCGACCCTACGGGTCGTATGAATGGTCGCGGCGCATACGTATGCAGCGTTGCATGCCTTGATAAGGCCATGAAAACCAAGCGCCTCGATTCAGCGCTAAGAACGAAGTTGACAGAAGAAGATTGCGAGCGTATCGCCCAGCAGCTGCGTGAGGCGCTCTCGAATGAGGATAAGTAGACGAGGAGACCATATGCCTGGCATGCGTGTACATGAATTGGCTAAGGAATTTGATATGACCAGCAAGGAGCTGCTCGATCGCTTGGCGGAGATGAAGATCCCCGCCAAGAGTCATGCCAGCATTCTCCAGGATGCCTATGTGCAGAAGGTTCGTAAGAATCTTGAGCCTGAGATCAAGCAGCGTGCGGGTAAGCTCGAGGACGAAGAGGCTCAGAAGCTTGCTGACGAGCAGGCAAAAGAAGCAGAGCGCAAGGCTGAGGAAAAGGCCGAGCGTCGTGCTGCGGTTGAGAAGGAACGTGAAGCCCGTGAAGCTGAACGTGCCCGCCGCGAAGCTAAGGTCCACAAGGATGAAGAGGCTCCTGCCAAGCGTAAGATCTCGTCCTCTCCGTTTGAGAGCCTTGCGTCTCAGATTGAGCGTGAGCGCGAACGCGTAGAGCGTGAAACCGCAGAGGCTCGTGAACGTGCTGCAGCCGCAGCACGTGCTGCCGAAGTCGCCAAGAAGCAGGCGGTTGAGGAAGCGCTTCACAATCGCAATAACCGCAAGCATGCTAAAACGGCTTCGCCTGCCAAGAAGCACGCGCCTAAGGCTGCACCAGTTTCCACTGGCTCCAATTTCTCTTCATTGCTTAATCAGATTAACAACGAGCGCGAGCGTTTGCAGAATCAAAAGCAGGAGGCTGCTGCTGCAAAGAAGAACTCTCGTGACAACAATTGCAAGGGTAAAAAAGAATCATCGGAAGGGTTTTGAGCCTTCTGTGCCGGAGCTCGAGAATGCCAACAACGAAGCTCCTGCTGAAGATCGTTATGCCCAGATGGCCGTTCAAGCAGAAAAGCTTCAGCGTGATAAGGTGCTTGCTGAGGCTCGTGCTGCCGTTGAAGCGGCTAGCCATGACGGGCAGGGTCGTCGTAAAAAGCGCAAGGAAAAGCGCGAAGCCGAGGCTCGCGAGCGTGCAGAGCAGGAAGCATTGGAGAAGGGCTTAGATCCCTCGTTGGTTCTTGACGACTCTGTTGTTGAGATCCCCCAGGGTTCTACGGTTGCTCAGTTCGCCGAGCTTGTTGATGCGTCCCCGAATGACGTTATCAAGCGTTTGTTCCTTCTCGGCTCTCCTCTCACCCTTACCCAGACCATGAGCGACGATTTGGTTGAACTTATTGCGGATGACCTTGGTCGCAAGGTTCGCGTCGTTTCTCCCGAGGAAGAGTTTGCTGTCGTTTATCACGATTCAGAAGAAGACCTTTTGCCTCGTCCGCCTATCGTTACGGTTATGGGCCACGTTGACCACGGCAAAACATCGCTTCTTGACGCAATCCGTCAGACCGGCGTTGCGCAGAGCGAGGCAGGCGGCATTACTCAGCATATCGGTGCTTCTGTTGTTAACATCAATGGACGTCAGATCACCTTTATCGACACTCCTGGCCACGAAGCGTTTACCGCTATGCGTGCTCGCGGTGCTCAGGTAACCGACGTTATTGTTTTGGTGGTTGCGGCAGATGACGGCGTTATGCCTCAGACCATTGAAGCTATCAACCACGCTAAGGCAGCGGATGTTCCGATCGTTGTTGCGGTTAACAAGATCGATAAGCCTGGTGCCACGCCCGATCGTGTTCGTCAGGAGCTTACGGAATACGGCATTATCCCTGAAGAGTGGGGTGGCCAGAACATGTTCGTTGATATTTCGGCGAAGAAGCGTTTGCATATTGACGACCTTCTTGAGACCATCCTTCTTCAGGCTGACGTGCTTGAGCTTAAGGCTAACCCCAACGCCCCCTGCCTCCGGTTTTGTAATTGAAGCAAACCTTGACAAGGGTCGAGGCCCTGTTGCCACCATGCTGATCAATCGTGGTACGCTGCATCCTGGCGATGTAGTTGTTGCTGGCACCTCTTACGGTAAGGTTCGTGCGCTGATCGATCCTCGTGGTTCTCATGTTGATGCCGCGAAGCCCGCTGATCCAGTTGAGATCCTTGGTTTGAATTCCGTTCCCACTGCTGGTGACGAAGTCCGCGTGTTTGAGGATGAGCGCGATGCTCGCCGTTTGGCTGAGGAACGTGCATTGCGCGCTCGTTTGGCAAAACAGGAAGCTCGTTCTCATATGAGTCTGGATGACTTGTTCTCTCGTATCGAGGAAGGCAAGACCACCGATCTTAACCTTCTTGTTAAGGCTGACGTTCAGGGCTCAATCGAGGCGCTGCGCGATGCTTTCTCGAAGATGGACCAGTCTGAGGTTAAGATCAATATCATCCATGCTGCTGTCGGCGGCATCACCGAAACTGACGTTACGCTTGCTGCTGCTTCGGATGCTATCATCATCGGCTTTAACGTTCGCCCGACTGGCAAGACTCGAGAAGTTGCTGAGCGCGAAAAAGGTAGACATCAGGTTGTACCGTGTTATCTATCAGGCCATTGAGGATATTAATGCTGCTCGCGTTGGTCTCCTTTCGCCTGATATCGTTGAAAAGGATACGGGCATCGCAGAGGTACGTGACACCTTTAAGGTGCCTAAGGCCGGCACTATTGCGGGTTGCTACATCACCGAAGGCGAGCTTGGTCGCGATGACCAGGTGCGCATTGTTCGCGATGGTACGGTTATCTACGAAGGCAATATCGGTAGTCTCCGTCGATTCAAAGACGACGTTAAGACTGTTGCACGTGGCTATGAGTGCGGTATTGGCATCGAGGGTTATCAGGACCTCAAGGTTGGTGACACTATCGAAGGCTTCCGTACCGTTGAAGTCGAAAGGACCGAATAACTATGAAGCAAGGTTCTTCCAGCCGAAAGGTAAATGAGCAGGCTCGTGAAGTCATTGCAAGTATCCTGCTTTTTGAGATTAGCGATCCTCGTTTAAACATGGTGACCATTACGTCATGTGAGGTTAGCTTTGATCGTAGCGTAGCTAACGTTTATTACACGACAGAGCCGTCGCGCTACCTGGATGTTGCTGCTGCGTTTGAAGCTGCTTGCGGCAGGATTCGTTCCCTTTATGGCAAAGAAACTGTCTTGGCGCATGGCTCCAGAGCTTCGTTTTTATGCTCGACTCCAGTGTCGACGAGGCAGAACGCATCGCAAGCGCACTTGCGCGCGATGCTGCAAGGAATTCATCAGACGAAGAGGAATAAGTGCCTACCCCTCAGACGAATACTTCGCTGTCCAAAATTGCCGAGCGCCTTAGTGCGCTCGACGATTTTGTGATATGCGGTCATATCAATCCCGATGGCGATTGCTTAGGTTCGCAGTTAGCGTTGTGCCATGCCTTGCGCGCAATGGGTAAAACCGCCCATTGCGTCCTGGCAAAAAGCTGATCCCATTGAAGCAAACCTTATGTTTCTTCCAGGCGTCGAGGAGATTGAGGTTGCTTCAGAATATCAAGGGCCCATTTCAGTATTTATTGCGGTTGATGTACCCACAGTAGAGCGTATCGGGTTAGCGGTTGAGCTTCAGTCGAAAGCATCGGTTCGTTTTACCATTGACCACCATGCTACTGAAGGGTCTATGTCGGAATACAATTATGTCGATCCCGACTCTCCCTCTGCAAGCATGCTTGTTTGGGAAGTTTGCAAGTATCTAGATTCTGTAACTCCCGAGGGTGCCCAATGCGCGCTTACTGCCCTGGTTACCGATACTGGTCGATTCTCATATCAAAACACTAACTCTCAAGCTTTCATCAGCGCTTCGGAAATGATGAAAGCTGGTGCTGATCCTACTCAGATTAGTCGTGAGTTTTTCCAAAGCAGATCTCTCGCTAGCATGAAGCTTGAAGGCATCGTGTTGGATCGTATGGAGCTTCTTTGCGAAGGCGCTTTTGTCTATTCTTTTTGGGCAAGGATGATTTCGATGCGTGTGGCGCCATCAAGGCTGATGCTGAGGCACTCATTGACACCTTGCGCAATATCCGCGGTGTTCGCGTTGCCCTGATTTTTGAAACAGACGGTTTGCTGGTGAAGTTCGAGGCAGTCTTCGTGCTAAGGATGACGATACCGACGTTGCTCAAGTTGCACGCTTTTTCGGGGGCGGTGGTCATAAGGCTGCCGCTGGTTTTACCTATAAAGGTTCGCTAAAAGCAGCTCTCGATGATGTTCCGGCCGAAGTGTTGAAGCAATTCTTTTCTCTTTCGGGTGGTGATTGCTGATGGCTAAGAGAGGCGAGTCGGGGTTAAGCAGGCTTGTTGCCATTAATAAGCCTGTTGGCATGTCTTCCCATGATGTTGTCAATCGTTGCCGTAGGATATTCGGCGAACGTCGTGTTGGCCATATTGGCACGCTTGATCCGCTTGCTTCCGGTGTTCTCGTGGTTTGCGTCGGGCCCGCTACCCGCCTTGATGCATATATGGTTGGACACGGTAAGCGTTATCGCATGGGTGTTCGTTTTGGTATTGGCACGGAAACCGATGATGCCGAGGGTTCGGTGACTAAGGAATGCCCCATTCCTCTTGAGGTATTTGAAGAGGAATACGCACGTTCTTATGTTGCGAAGATGATAGGGAAAGGCACTCAAATCCCACCTGTCTATTCTGCGATTAAGGTGAATGGCCGTAAGTCTTACGATGCTGCGCGTAAAGGCACTATTATCGACCTTGAGCCACGCGAATTTGAGATTTACGATACTAAGCTTCTTTCGGTGAATGACTCCATCGACGATGCGGGACGCCAGGTGGCTGAATGGGATGTCGAGATGAGCGTATCAAAGGGAACGTATATGCGCGCTATCGCTCGTGACCTTGGTCGTGATCTTGGTACTGCGGCACACGTAAGTTTCCTTGAGCGCACGATTTCGGGTACGGTTGCACTGGAGGATTGCGTTACTTTGGAGATGCTTGAGCAATCACCTGATTGCGGCACCATTGACCCCCTACGCGCATTAGGCATACGTTATGCATTTGTCCGTGATTGTGCTGACCGGGTTGCTAATGGCTCTCCGTTAAATTGCGATGATATTGCACTTAATGAACCTATTTCCCAAGACGTTTTCGATCCTTGCTGCTGCACCACCAGCGTGTTTGCCTCGTCAACGCCTCCCGAAAATGGGGGAAGTGGTGGGTATCATAGTGCAAAACCGCCTTAAAGCGTTATATGAATATCATGAGTCCGAGCATCGCTATCGTCCGCGATGCGTGTTTTCGATAGGTGTTGAACGTGGCACAGCTTTATAAAGTCGATGAATCATTCGATCACTCTTTATTCGAGAAATTCCTCTTGCGCCTTTGGCGTTTTTGATGGCGTCCATAGGGGTCATCGCTACTTGCTTTCATGTGCGCAGGACACTGCAAAAGGAAACCGGTGGTCAATCTATTGCTCTGACTTTTGATATTGATCCGGATGAAATATTCCATCCGGATAGATTGAGAAAGCTGCTGAGTAATAAACGTCGCCTTCAGATGCTTTGCGATAGTGGTGTTGATGCCGTGGTGGCGCTTCCTTTTACCCGTGATTTCGCGAGTCTTTCGCCTGAAGATTTCTTAAGGGGAAACGTTTAATGGTCACGCTCCCGCACATTTGCACGTTGGGCTTGATTTCCATTTGGCTCTCGCGCATCAGGCTCGGTTGCTGACTTGGGGAGTGGGGGAGCTGTGGTTGGCACCCATATTGACGCTCACAACCTTAAAAGTACTGATGGAGCACCTATCACTGCCACGCGAATTCGCAAGCTGCTGGGCAAGCATGACTTGGATGAGGCGGCAAAACTTCTTGGTCGTCGTTTTTCACTCGTGGAAAAGGTGCGTCCTGGACGTGGCGAGGGTGCTGATATGGGCTTTTCTACTGCCAATCTTTACATCAAACCTGAGCGCAGAGTGCTCGGTGAAGGAGTGTATGCAGCCTATGTAACCGTCGATGGTGAAAGGTATCGTGCTGCTGTTTCTATGGGCGTATCGCCAGTGTTCAAAGATGAAACCGATGCAACTTGCGAGGTTCATATCCTTGACTTCAATAAGGATATTTATGGCGAATACATTGAAGTTGAGTTTGTCGAGTTCCTTCGTCCGATGATTAAGTTTGATTCTACTGAAGAGCTTATTCGTACGGTTATGGGCAATATCGAGTATTGTCGTAAGCTTCCTCTCTAGGATGCGGATTCACCCTTTGCATCGAGCAGGTTCGCGCTTGCTCGATGTTTTTACTAGACGGCTTAGAGAGGGAGCATCATTTTTCCGACGAAGACATACGTAAGGTCCGTGAAGCTAACGATTTGGTCGAGCTATTTTCTGAGCGTTCGGTAATGCGTCAGAGGGGGAAGGACTTTTGGTGTTGTTGCCCCTTTCCATCAGGAGAAAACGCCTTCTTGCAAGGTTGCTTCTATTTCTCAGACCTGGAATTGCTTTGGTTGCGGCGAAGGTGGCGACATCATTTCTTATGTTCGCAAACTTGATGATGTCGATTTTGTTGATGCTGTCCGTTTTTGGCTCGTCGTGCAAACATCGAACTTACCGAGTCGGCTCAAGCCACCAAGGCCCATAGTCTCAAAGCTCGATTGAAGGCGGTTTGCTCCGAAACTGCTTCTTATTACCATATGTTGCTGATGCGCTCATCCGATGATGGGCCTGCTTCTGCGCGAACGTATCTTTCCGGTCGTGATTTAGGGGCTCCGTTCCGGTATCTTGGAACCTCGGATACGCTCCCGGCCGAAAGCAATTGGTTACCCATCTTCGTTCTTTGGGCTATTCGGAAAATGAAATGATTGAGGCCAATGTTGCGGTTAGGGGTTCTCGAGGAATCAATGACCGTTTTTTCAATCGCGTGATGTTTCCAATCAACGATGTCCGAGGCGATTGCATTGCTTTTGGTGGACGCGTTATTGGCCAGGGAGAGCCAAAATATCTCAATACTGGTGATACCCCCATTTTTCATAAATCGGAAGTCCTATTTGCTCTTGACAAGGCTAAGGCCCGTATGACAAGCACTGGTGATGCTATTGTCGTTGAAGGTTACACTGATGTTATCGCCCTTCACGAAGCTGGGTTTACCAATGTTGTTGCCACTTTAGGCACCTCTCTTACCCGCCAGCACATTCGACTTCTTTTCTCATCATGCGAAATCTCGCATCATTTATCTGTTTGATGGTGATGAAGCTGGTCAGCGAGCCGCCGATAGAGCGCTTCAATTCATTGATTCGTCTATTACGCCTGAAGCGGGTGTTTCTCGCGTAGATCTCTGCGCTGTGACCTTGCCGGAGGGACTCGATCCTGCCGAGTTTATAGCCGCACACGGCGCAGATGCCTTTAAGGATGTTCTGGACGGGGGCGATTCCCCTTTATCAAATTTGGTATTGACCGTCGTCTTTCTCGCTATGATCTTTCTACTCCGGAGGGTCGTGCGCGTGCTACCAATGAGGCGTTGGCTGTTTTGGCCCCCATTAAAAGATTCCCCTCCTGGCAAAAGATTATGCGGTCTATATATCTAGTTGCGTTCATGCTCGTGAGCAAGACATTCTATTGCGTCTTTCGGACTTGAAAACTTCGACGCCTGTGGATTACTCCGATCGTTCTGTAGCCGATCGGCCACGTAAGCCTACTGCAAGAGCATTGACTTCCGCAGAGAAGAACCGACTTCGTACTGAGCGTGAGTTCCTGAGCCTCTGTGCCCATAACCCTGCTATGATTTCTGATTTCATGAACGAATTGGGGCAGACCGAATGGCATGAGAAAGTTCACAGGAGCTAAGCGAGATCATTATGGAATTGATTTCCGCAGATCCTGCTCTCACTGTTGCCGACTTGATTATGCGCGCTCAGGAGAAATGTAAATATGCAGCTCGAATCTAACTGCATCAACCATTCAGAGTGAAGTGCCGGCACATGATACGTTGCGTTTTCTTGCCGATGAGTTGGCTATTGGCGATATGGAGTCTGCCATTTCCTCCATGCGGGACCAAATGAACCAAGCGCAAAACGATGAGGAACGCGATATGGTGTTTCAGGCTATCTATATGCTTCAGGCTGAGCTTAACTCTTTACGTGCTAAGCATGTGAAAAAACCGAGTAATCGTTAAACCGCTGGTATACTAAATAGTTGGTATCTTATGCGCGCTCGACACAGAAGATGAAGCGTTTTTGACAAGAGAGGGTTGCCTCTATGAGGACCATGAATATAGTTCTTTCGCCTGATCCAGGTTTGCGTCAGGTTTGCGAACCATGTCAGGTTGGCGATAAGTCATTAAAGAAGCTCGCTAAGCAAATGCTTAATACCATGTATGCCAATAATGGGTGTGGTCTGCTGCGCCACAGGTTGGGCTTAATAAGCGCATGGTGGTTATCGATTGCTACGATGGTCCGAATGAAACCTCCAATCCTCTTGTGCTTATTAACCCCGAGGTTATAGAGCTGGGGGGGCGAAAAAGGTAACCGCTGAAGAAGGCTGCCTTTCTCTCCCTGGCATTTCCGTTCCTATAACGCGCAATGAGATTTTCGTGTTCGGTTCTATGGCCTTGACGGCAAAGTTTGCGAGTTGGAAAGCGATGGTCTTTGGGTCGTTGCTTCCAGCATGAAATCGATCACCTGAACGGCATTACCTTGCTTGAGTCTTGTTCTCCCCATGGACAAAGTCAAGGCCCTTCACGACTATCACGGTTCCTAGCGAATGGCGCCGCCGGGAGAAACGGAATAGTATGCGCATTGTTTTCATGGGTACTCCAGCATTCGCAGCTGATATCCTTCAGAGTCTTATCGAGTCGCATCATGAGGTTGTTGGATGTTTCACTCGACCGGATGCGGTGCGCGGTCGAGGAAAAAATTGGTCTTTTCTCCGGTTAAGGAGCGCGCAGTTCAAGCCGGGATTCCCGTATATGAATTTTCGTCCATGAAAAGCGATGAGGCTTTCGGGCGTTGTCCTCTCTCTGCCCAGATGCCGTGTGCGTAGCCGCATATGGAGCTATCCTCCCTAAACGCGTATTGATTTGCCCTGATTTGGCTGTCTTAACGTCCATGGTTCTCTCTTCTTCCTCGTTGGAGGGGGCGGCTCGAGCGCGCGCCATTCTCGCGATGAACTCACTGGCATTTGTATTATGCGAATGGAGGAAGGGCTGACACGGGCGATGTTGCCGAGGAGCGATCGACTTCGGTGTTTGGCAAAAAGCGCCGATCAGCTCTATTCCGAACTCGCGGTGCTGGGTGGCAATGCACTGGTTAAGGTCTTGGATTTGCTTGAAGACGGCGAGCCCGTTAGCTGGCATCAGCAACCTGATTCGGGCGTAACGTATGCCGAAAAAATCGAGAAGGGCGAACTTGATATATCCCCGTCTCTATCAGCCGGCGATGCTTGGCGCAGGGGTGCTCTCGTCTAGTGAAAGCCATACGTGCCGCTGCGTTATCGCGGGTAAATCTCTTTCGGTATTAGAGAGGCGCATCCGTATCGGCTGGGAGATTGTCCCGTATCGGTTGCTCGTGGTGAGGTAGCCTTTGTGGCAAAACGTTTATTTTTGGGATGCAATGACTCGATTTTAGAAGGAAGTTACCGTCAAGCCTGATGGAAAGAAGCCCATGGAAGCAAAAGCTTTTGCGGCGGGCATTCAGGGTATAAAACAAGGCGGTGATTGAATGGCAGGAGATCCATGGATAACAATTACGGTGAACATAAGCAAAGAAGCAGTGCTCCTCGTGGGGGTAGGCCCGCTGGTAAGGGCGGCTATCGCGGGGAAAGCCCGGTTCCAGCAAGGGCAATTTCCGTGGGTCTAAGCCTTCGGGAAAGGGGTCGTGGCGGAAAGCCTAGCTTTTCCTCTAAGGGCGAAGGCCGTGGTGGCTCTGATTTCAAGAAGCGCAACGGGCAGGGTTCAGGCCTCGCTACGATAAGGGCGATAAGCCTTCAATAAGGACGAACGCCGCTCGAAGCGGAACTTTAGCGATGATAGGCGTTCGGGAGATCGTGCTGCAGATGGTAGCTACAAAGGCAGCTATCGTGGCGGTGATCGCAACCGCCGATCTGAAAACCGGGGTTTTGATGGGCGCAATCGCTCCGACCGTGGCTACAAGAGTGGCAATCGTTCATTTGGGGACCGCCGTCAATCACCTCGAGCCAAAGAAGGTACTGGTTCTGAGCAGCGTACGCCTAATGGGTTTGCCGGTTTCGACCGTGGCAGCCTGGGTGGTACCAAGAGCTTGGGTTATCGAGCTGGCCAAGGCAAGAAAAAAGCGCTCCTTTACCAAGGCTACGCCTGCGCGTTTGCTGACCCATGAGGTCCTTACTTATATTCGTGAGGAAGGCTGTTATCTCAGCGAAGGCGTAGACAAGTTCATCACTTATTCTGACAAGCCGGCAAAGGAACGTGCGTTTGCGCGATTACTGGCAACGGAGGTTGTTGCCCGCAGTTCGTTCCCTCGATGAGTTGATTGATTCCGTCCTGACTAATCCGGAAGAGCTTGAACCTGATGTTCGAGATGCGCTCCGTATGGCATTCTGCGAGATTTTCTATTTGAAGAAGCCCGATCATGTGACCGTCGATCAGGGCGTTGAAGTTGTTCGCTCTTTTGCTCCTCAAGCTAAGGGTCTTGCAAATTTTGCCCTGCATCGTGCAGTTGAAATGAAGAGCAATACGTAACTGGAACGAAGCATGCATTGA
>VOFG01000297.1_pt1 | contig 40001 bp, 79 predicted proteins | sample 5384171 | NCBI WGS metagenome assembly VOFG01 (sample SAMN12384726, study PRJNA508395) | human gut metagenome | isolation source: healthy gut F | host: Homo sapiens
TATAGGTGATGCTGAACAAGAAAAATAAAGGATGCCGAACAGGCAGACGAAGCTCCAACCGTGCAGGTCTGTATTGAAAAACAGATAAATGACGACGGAGGTGGATAAAACGCCGATTGTCAGCCAGGGTTTAAATTTGCCGAAACGGGAATGGGTGTGTTCGATGATGCTTCCCATGATCGGGTCGTTTAGTGCGTCAAAATCCGGGCAGCGACCATAATTGCGGTGATCGCGGTCAGCTGTGCGGCGTTTAACGAGCGGGTAAATAAAACGAAAGTCAGAAGAAAGCTGTTGATCAGGGCGTAGACAGCATCTCTTCCGACCGTCGAGGGGGAACAGAAGTAGGTTTCGTTTTTGGTACTTTTGCTGTTCGTTCATGGATTTTTCCTCCGTTTTTATTCTGTTTTCATTATATTGCGATTTAAAACAGGATGCAACAGAGAAAAATGGCGAATTCCGGAGAGTGGGAAATGAGATTATCGGGAGATGCGGCAGGGTGACACAGCGTGCTGTAAAATGCGGGTACTGCAGCGGCAGCGCAGTCTTGTTGTCTGACTACAGCAGAATCAGTTGGCGTGTATACTCGTGAACCGGCAGCTGCCCGGTTTTTGCGCAGCGTGCAGTTTGCGTCAGATGTGCAGCGAGCACATCCTTTTCATAGAGGGCGAGTGCTTCCGGAGAAAGGCTGCGGGCTGCAGCAGCGGGGCGGGAGATGAGCGGAATGCTGCTGTTTTTCTTGAGCATGGACAGCAGGGGGAGACGCACTCTTCCGAAAACCAAGAATCCGGGCGTAAGGCGTATAGTCGTTTTCACGGGCAGCAAGGAGCATTTCCTGCGGAACAGAGAGCAGAATCCGACACAGACAGCGGCTGATTTTGCTGTAGGTGATTTCGCGGGTCTTGAGTCTTACGCAGAGATCGTCCCAGTCGGTAAAGGAAAGGCGGTTCGCTTCGAGCTTGTCGGCAAGCTCTTTTCCGACCTCGGCATACGTCCCAAAGGAATCCGGAGCGGCAGTGAGCAGCCGATAGTGCAATGGACTGGATAAGTCATTAGAGAATAAAAACGCGTTCTGCGATAAAACTTCCTCCCAGAGAGGCAGCAGGGGCTGCAGCTTAGGATAGCACTGCAGCTGCGCCAAAAGAGCCTGCTTTCCTTGTTTGGCGAGCAGACTGCGCAGCAGCGCGGATGCAGAGGAAAGTCTGTTGCACCGCCGAGCGGATCGTGATAGCCGCTGCCAACGCGCGAGATCGTGAACGGGCGGATGGAGCTGTTTCGCCGCAGCAGCGCCAAAGGTGTATTCAATCCCAGAAGGTTGTTGGGGGGAAGAAAGCAGGGCAACAATCTGTTCTGCTGTGGAATTGTTGTCGGGGCAAGCTGTTGATGGCATATCTTTTGCCATATCGAGGCATAAAAGCAGCGCCTGCTGGCGTGCGGCAGGAAAGATAGCCCGGATTTTAATGCTTTTTTCAGGGCATCGGAAAAAGCAGCAGATTCGCACTGCAGCAGAGTTGCCGTTTTTTCAAATAAGGAAATGTCGCCGGATTCGCTGCCAAAGCAAAGACTGTCCACGCAGCCGAGCTTGTCCAGCAGGGAAACTGCCCCGGCGGCAAAATCCCCGGCGCTTCCGGTGGCGAAGCAGACGGGCAGCTCAATCACAACGTCTGCTCCGGCAAGCAGCGCCATCCGGGTACGGGTATACTTGTCCAGAAGCGCCGGAGCGCCCCGCTGGACAAAGCTGCCGCTCATGACTGCGATCAGATAGTCTGCGCCGGTTTGCTTCCGCGCCTGTTCCATATGGTAAATATGTCCCGGGTGAAGCGGGTTGTATTCTACGATGATGCCTGTTGTTTTCAAAGTGATAAATACCTCCATGTGCACGGGTTCTTAACGTTCTGAGAACTTTTTCTTTTTTTACTTCCACAGGTTCAAGTTTATTTTTCTGTTTTTAATATCCGATTTCCGAATTATAGCTGTATCTCTAACTCCAAGCAATCCCATTCTTCGCCTAATACCTGATACTTTTCCATTTCATCTAATGCTACATCCTGAAATCCTGTGGTCTTGTAACAATAATATGCAGGATCATTATTACGGAAAACACCTAATGTAACCTTCTTTGCGCCAAAGATTTCTTTTGCATAGAGTAATCCTAACTGAAGCATTTGTTTTCCATAGCCTTTCCCCTTTTGTTTGCATCAACGATAACAAAGCCAAATCTTAATTCATCAAATGACGCTGTTGGTCTTCTCATTGTAAAAAATCCAACCACATCGTTATCATCTATCGCTGTAAAAGCCATCAAATCACTTACGGAATGAAATTGCTCAAGCGATAACGGGTATGTTCCCAGTACGCCTGCTGTCCATTTATAAAATGCCTTTTCATCTTTTGCCCAGGAAAAGTATTGTTTCAGCATCTTTTATATGATAAGGTCTTAGTCTTAACATCATTTTCCCCTTTCTGCAAAACTGGAAGTTGTCTAATTCTTTTTAAGGGATTATCTAATACATAATACAAAGAAATATACTCATGTCCATCTCTTGCAATTTGGGTATTTTCCTTTACAAAGCGGAAACCACTTTTTTCAATAACTCTTTTTGATTGACTATTTATAACAAAATGGCTACACATTAAGTAATCATAATTTTCTTGTTCAAAGCAGAATTTAATTACTCTATTAACAGCTTCTGGCATTAAACCTTTTCCCCAATACTCTTTACTTAATACATATCCTAGTTCTCTTCCTACTAAATTCTCATACTCATCACGCAACAAAAGACTAAGCGTTTCAAGTCCTAATGAACCTATTACCTTATGATTTTCTTTCAATTCTAAAGCAAAGGTCATTTTCTCATTAATAAACATCTCCAAAATGGTTTTTGATTCTTGAATTGATGTATGTGGATTCCATCCAGCCATTTGACCTACTCCATCAACTTTTGCATACTCAAAAAGTCTTCTAAATCCATTTCACTCCATTCTCTAATGATTAGTCTATCTGTTTCAAGCACAACACCTGTTAAATCAACATTTGCATTCATAAATCTATCACTCCTCAATCAACTCCCGATTGTTCTATGATACGATAAACATGCCATATTCTTTTGGCACGTTTAAAATTCCATTTGTAGTATGAGCGGTCAAAATATCTTTTTAGCCTGTTTGGGAATGCCGGTGATCGACGTCATACTGGAAAGAGAATAAAGATATTCGATTATGTCATCGATATTGCTTTTGGCAGCTGCGATCATCGCTTTTGAAAAATCTGAAAGAATCAGCCTGGAACACAGACGGATCAAATCTTCTTTGTTTTTCCACATATCGCCCGTCCCGCAACCTAATTCCAAAACGCGCATTCCGGGGGGTCAATTTTATAATTGGAAAAAATCCAGTTTCGAATCCCATCTTGTTTGTCGAATATTTATCATGAATGGAAATTCTCGTTTGCAAATTGGTTTCAGTAGCATACTGCTGTTCCACAACGGACCTATCATTCAGCTGATCCATACATAACCTCGCTTTGATTTCCTGTTTTTGATCCTGGTATTTACAAAACAGTATAACATAAAATAAAGGCACATGGGAAGCTGCGGAAAGCATTGAAGATGCAGCTTGGCGAATGATGTAGATGAACGATAACCTAAAATAGCAAAAAGAAGTTTTTAACGGAAAGATCTTGTGCTGCTTCATATAGATTTTTCTGTTTTGAGTATGCTATACTGTAAGAGTATGTGAGAAAACTTAGCCTTCTTATATATTTTTAACGAACTAAAAATTTATTTTATATAGAGAGGGATCGGCAGATGGGAAATAAGGAATTATTTAAAACCGTTTTATTCGGCGGATTTCAAAAAAAGAAGAAGTATGGAACTACATGCAGGAGGTTGAGGCGGAGATAGAAGGGGACGCCAGGTTGCGGAACGCGCACAGCAGGAATATGCGCAGCAGCTGGAAGAGGAAAACCTGATGCGGCAGAAACTGAGCCAGCAGCTTTCGGATGAACAGGAACGCACGGAGAAGCTGGAAGAAGAAAAGAATGCGATGGAGTCGGAACTTGGCACACTGCAAGCAGAAGCAGAAAGTCTGCGCGCAGAAAAAGCAGAACTGCAGACCGAGCTGAACAAGCTGCAGGAAGAAAAGAGCGGGCTGGAAGCGGCAGTTGAAACCTTAAATACAGAAAAAGCCGTGCAGCAGGCAGGGCGGAAATGGAAGCGCTGCAGAAGGCAAAGGACGAATTACAGGCAAGAACAGAAGTTTTTAGAAGCTGAGAAAGAGAAAGAACAGAAGTTTTGTCAGAGCTGAAAAGTCTGAGGACTGAGAAAGTCAAACTGGAAACCGAAGCAGAAAAATTGCGTGCAGAGCAGCAGGAATTGAAAGCGGAAGCTGACGATCTGAGTGTCCAGCTGGAAACGCAGCAACTTGCGCTTACAAAGGAGAAAGAACACACTGCAGCACGGCTGGCAGAATGGAAGAGCCGGGAGGACAGCCTGAAAACAGAATTAAAGCGCAAAAAGGCAGAGGCTCAGACGATTTTCCAGAAACAACAGCAGGAGATTCGGCAGTTAAAACAGCAGTTGGCAGCTTTAAAGTCAGATCATGCAAGAAGTGCAGGACAGAGTAGCCTGGACGGCTTGAAGAATGGTCTGGGACAGATGCTCTTTAAGGTTACAGGAAATGCAGGCAGAAATAGTGCTGGAAAACGCAGCGAAGCGATGCGGCAGTGGGAATGCAGACAGCTACAGCGAAGAAAGAACGCAGTGGGGATATGCAGAAAATCCTAGCCGTGCCGAAAAAACGCAGGGACAAGCAGATGACTACAGGGAAAAATCGCAGGAAATCGTAAAAACGGACTATGCGAGTCAAAAAAACGATACGGCAGTCACAGAGCAGGGCGCGCCCGCTGCAGGACAGAACATGACCGTTACGGCTGCAGTCCACCCCTGCGTCCGACACAATTTCCGATGTCGCACTCGACACCACATCTGATACAGTTCCGGCTGCCCACCGCACCGGATGAAAATAGCTTGACTGATACGGTCAATAAGATGACCGACGACGCGATCGCAGAAGCTGCAAAAGCCTGCGAGGACATACAGGCGGCACAGGAAGCCAAAACGCAGGATCCGGAGAATGCGGATGCGCAACAAAAGCAGCAGGAAAAAGATACTTATTATAAAGAGCATGTGAATACGGTCAACGAGACGATCGCCCGGGCGCAGGAGCGGATTGCAAAAATGCTTCAGGAGCTTCAGACAGAGGTAGAATAAAAGGAAGCCCCTTTTGGACAGACTAAAGCAAAAAGTCCGGGAGGAAGATTTCCATGACGATGAAAAAAGTGAGCGGCGATCTGGCGAAGAACAGAGACTATCTGGATCGACAGCTGGGCGTTGGGGAAAGCTTTGACGTATTGTACCGAAATGTGGAGATCGGGAAGAAAAATGCAGCTTTTGTATATGATCGACGGGTTCTGTAAAGATGAAGTGATGCAGAAGCTGCTACAGCATTTTATCGGAATCACGAAAAGAGCAGATGCCGGAGGACGCGGCAGAGATGAGCAGGCAGCTTGTGCCTTATGGAGAGGTCGATCTGTGCGGCGATCTGGATGAAATCTGCAGACAGGTGATGTCCGGCGTGACCGCCCTGCTGCTGGAGGGATATGAGCAGGGCATTTTGATCGATGCCAGAACCTATCCGGCGCGAAGTGTCGGGGAGCCGGAAAAAGGATAAGGTGCTGCGCGGTTCGAAGGACGGTTTTGTGGAAACCATTGTCTTTAACACGGCGCTGATCCGCCGCAGGATCCGGAAGCACACAGCTGAGGATGGAAATGCTGCAGGCAGGAAAAACGTCCCACACCGACATCGTTTTGTGCTATATGGAGGATCGGGTAGATCAGCAGTTCCTTGAAAAGATCCGGAACCGGATTCAGAACCTGCAGGTGGATGCGCTGACGCTGAACCAGGAAAGCCTTGCGGAGTGCCTGTATCAGGGACGTTGGTGGAATCCGTTTCCGAAGTTCCGATTTTCTGAACGTCCGGACACCACGGCGGCACAGGTGTTGGAGGAAATATCATCATTCTGGTGGACAACTCGCCGTCGGCGCTGATCACACCGACCTCCCTGTTTGACGTGCTGGAGGAAGCGGACGATTATTATTTTCCGCCGATCACGGGAACGTATCTGAGACTGTCGCGCCTGCTGATCGCCATTGTAACGTATTTTCTGACACCGACGTTTCTTTTGTTGATGGAATATCCACAGTGGATTCCCAAAGGCTTTGAGTTCATCGCAGTGCGGGATACGGTCTATATTCCGCTGATCTGGCAGCTTTTATTGCTGGAGCTTGCAATCGACGGTCTGAAGCTTGCGGCGGTCAACACCCCGAATATGCTCAGTACACCGCTGTCGGTCATGGCGGCGTTGGTTTTGGGAGAGTTCAGCGTAAAGAGTGGGTGGTTTAATAGTGAGGTCATGTTGTACATGGCATTCGTCGCAGTCGCCAACTACACACAGAACAGCCTGGAGCTTGGCTATGCGCTGAAATTTATGCGGATTATCAATTTGGTGCTGACGGCAATTTTTGGCGTCTGGGGATATGTTGGAGGAATCGTGATTCTGGCGGTTTCTCTGTTGTTTAACCGGACGGTGAGCGGCAGAAGCTATCTGTATCCACTGGTGCCGTTTCACGGAAAACAGCTCGGGCATCAGCTGTTTCGGACAAGGCTGCCGGCGGCAAGAAAATAGATCTGGCGCAAGGGGATGGAAAATGAAAAGCAGCACTGGCAGCGCTTGTGAGAAAATGGTGCGAAGAAAAAGGATAATGCAGTCAGGATGGAGTCCAGGATGAAAACAGTAATTGCAATCGATTCTTTTAAAGGAAGCATGACTTCGATGGAGGCTGGAAACGCGGCGGCAGCAGGCGTGAAAGCAGTTTTCCCGGACGCTGAGATCGTCGTGCGTCCGCTGGCGGACGGCGGGGAAGGCACGGTGGAAGCACTGACAACCGGAATGGGCGGACGCATGGAAACAGCGCTGGTAAGCGACCCGCTCGGCAGGAAAATTTCAGCGTCCTACGGTATTTTGGAAAAAAATAAAACAGCGGTAATAGAAATGGCGGCAGCTGCAGGGCTGCCGTTACTTTCCAAAGAAGAACGCAATCCGCTACATACAACGACCTATGGCGTTGGGGAGCTGATCCGGGATGCGATTCGGAAAGGCTGCAGGCATTTTATTGTCGGGATCGGCGGCAGTGCGACAAACGACGGCGGAGTTGGGATGCTTTCGGCGCTTGATTTGAATTTCTGGATAAAAGTGGTCAGCCGGTGCGAAACGGGGCGGCCGGGTTAGCCGATCTTGCGGAAATTCGGAGTGGACATGTACTGCCGGTTTTAAAGGAGTGCACGTTTCGGGTTGCCTGTGACGTGGAAAATTCCTCTGCGGAGAGCTTGGCTGCAGCAGCGTATTCGGACCGCAAAAGGGTGCTGATGAAAAGAGCATCCGGCAGATGGATCAATGGCTCTTTTCCTATGCACAGCTGACGAAAGAGCACTTTCTACAGGCAGATGAAAATTGTCCGGGTGCGGGTGCTGCTGGCGGTCTTGGATTTGCATTCCAGAGCTACTTAGGTGCGCGGCTCGAGCCGGGAATCCGGATTGTATTGGAAGAGACCGGGCTGGAACGCGAGATGGCGGACGCGGATTTTGTCCTTACCGGAGAGGGCAGGATGGACGAACAGACTGCGATGGGGAAAGCCCCTGCGGGCGTGGCAAAGCTCGCGAAAAGCATGGCTGTACGGTGCTCGCTTTTGCCGGAGCACTGCAGGAAGGCTTTACAGCCTGCCATGAGATCGGAATCGACGCAGCGTTTTGCATTCAGAAAGGGCAGTCAGCCTGGAAGAGGCGATGGATCGGGACGCTGCGATGCAAAATCTGACGGATACCTGCAAAGAGGCGTTCCGGCTGGTGAAAGCTGTCGTGGGTGTTCCACAATGAGACAGTATTCTATGTCCCATATTGCCGGTGTTGTCCCACAATGAGGTGTTGACAATTATCCCGTTTTAGCGCAGAATATAAGGATGACTGGTTAGGAATGACGAATCCTGCAGAAAGCAGTCAAAGCAAAGAAACAGAGATTTAAGATTGAAAAATAAAATTTTTCAATCGCGAGATTTGTGTCTGCGCGCACTTGACACAAACTCGGCATGCGCAAAAAGCGTGCGCAGAAATGAGAGGAAAACATGACAAAAATAGATATTGTATCCGGCTTCCTGGAGCCGGTAAGACAACCCTGATCAAGAAGCTGTTAAAGGAAGCGCTGGCAGAACCCAGACCGTCCTGATCGAAAACGAATTCGGCGAGATCGGTATTGATGGTGGCTTTCTTAAGGATGCCGGAATTGAAATCAAAGAAATGAATTCCGGATGTATCTGCTGCTCCCTTGTTGGAGATTTCGGTACTTCCTTAAAGGAAGTTTTAAACACCTATCATCCCGACCGTATTCTGATCGAGCCCTCCGGCGTCGGCAAGCTTTCTGACGTTATGAAAGCAGTCCAGAATGCGGGACTTGGCACAGAGGTTGAGTTAAACAGTGCGGTTGCTGTCGTAGACGCTTCCAAGTGCAAAATGTATATCAAGAACTTCGGTGAGTTCTTCATCAACCAGATTGAGCACGCCGGAACGATTATTTTAAGCCGTACAGACGTTGCATCCGAAGAAAAGGTAAAACAGGCGGTAGAGCTGATCCGGGAGCACAACGAGAAAGCGACCATTATTACAACACCGCTGGCACAGCTGGAAGGCAAGGAGATTCTTGCTACTATTGAGGGGGCAAAGGATCTGGAAGCAGAGCTGATGGAGCAGGTAAAGGCAATGCATGACGAGCATGAGCACCACCATCACCATGAAGAGGACGAAGACGAACACGAGCATTGCTGCCATCATCACCATGATGAGGAAGATGAACACGAGCATGAGCACCACCATCACCATGATGAGGAGGAAGACGAACACGAGCATTGCTGCCATCATCACCATGATGAGGAGGAAGACGAACACGAGCATTGCTGCCATCATCACCATGATGAGGAGGAAGACGAACATGAGCATCATCATGAGCACGACGAAAACTGCACCTGCGGCTGTCACGATCATGACCACCACCATCACCATCATGCCGATGAAATCTTCACCAGCTGGGGCTTTGAAACTCCTGCAACCTACACGACAGAAGAGGTTGAGGGCTTCTTAAAAGAGCTGGACAACGAAGAAAAGTACGGCATCGTTCTGCGTGCAAGGGTATGATTCCGGCAGCAGACGGCACATGGATTTATTTCGACTATGTTCCCGAAGAGAGCAATGTGCGTGCTGGTAAGCCTGATGTAACCGGTAAGATTTGCGTCATCGGTTCGAAGCTAAAGGAAGCAGAGCTGGAAAACCTGTTCAGAAAATAATAGAAAAATTCTATTATCAGAATAATCGAATGCGAGTTCTGAAAGCATTCTGTTATCAAGAATAAAAAGAGGAGAACTGTATGAAGCCGGTTTATATTATCAACGGATTTTTAGGGAGCGGGAAGACAGAGTTCATTAACTTTACACTGGATCAGCCGTATTTCCAGAGCTCCGGCAAAACCCTGCTTCTGCTGTGCGAGGAGGGCGAGGAAGAATACGATCCTTACGTTTTAAAGCGCAGCAAGACGATCGTGGAAACCATCGAGAAAGAGGCGGATTTTACTCCGGAAAAGATGGTCGAGCTGGAAAAGAAGTATCATCCGGAGCGCATTATCATAGAATATAACGGTATGTGGAAGTTCCGCGACCTGCGCCTGCCGTGGCACTGGAAGGTGGAGCAGCAGATCACAACGATCGATGCATCCACCTTCCCTATGTATTTTACGAATATGAAATCCATGGTTTCGGACATGATCCGCAAATCCGAAATGATTATCTTCAACCGCTGCGATGGGATCGAAGACCTCAATACCTATAAGAGAAATGTCAAGGCACTCAACCAGACTGCAGAGATTGTTTTCGAGGATCAGGATGGGGAAATCGACGAGATTATGGAAGAGGATCTCCCCATATGACTTAAAGGCGGATAAAATCGTGTTGGATGACAATACCTACGGCATCTGGTATCTGGACAGTCTGGATCATGTGGATCGCTATGTCGGCAAGACGATCGAGTTTATCGGCATGGTGATGAAGCCGGAGGAATTCCCCGAAAGGCTACTTTGTGCCCGGACGTATGGCAATGACCTGCTGTGCAGAGGATATGACCTTCCTCGGCTTTGCGTGCGTTTACGATAAGATCGATCTGTATCAGGAACGCGACTGGGTAAAAGTGACCGCAGTAGTCAAAAAAAGAATATTTTGCGGATTATGAAGGCGAAGGTCCTGTGCTGTACGCAGAGTCTGTGACAAAGGCAAAACAGCCTAAAGAGCCGGTTATCAGCTTTACCTGATCGGCAGGAAACGATTATGGCAGAGAGGGATAAGGAACTGCAGCTTTTGGAGAAGCGGTTTGCAGAGCTTGCAGACCGCGCCTGGCAGCAGAATCTGTTTGTTTTACCGGCTTTTTATCGCTGGCAGAGCAGGAGGTGCTCTGGAGAAGCGCTGCAAAGGCGGGAGTACATATCGAATTATACGGCGGAATGGATGGTGCAGAGCGGTGTATGGGCAGGTTCGAGATCCAGAGGAATTCGGATATGAAGAGCCGTTTCCGATCTGTGCGGTAAAAATCGAGCCGCTGGCGGAAAAATTTGCGGAAAATTTCAGCCATAGGGATTTTATGGGCGCGATTCTAAATCTTGGGATCGACCGGAGCACGATCGGGGATATCTGTGTGGAGGGCAAATGCGCGTATGTGTTCTGTACGTCTGCGATGTCTGTATTTTTTACAGGAAACTCTCGAACAGGTGCGCCATACAAAGGTGCGTTGCGTGCCGGTAAAAGAGCTGGAGGCGCTGCCGGAGAAAAACTTTCTTACCGGGAAGAGCATGTGGCGAGCCTGCGCTGCGACGGAATTGTGAGCGCGGTCTGGAGACTGTCGCGCAGCCAGGGGCAGACGCTTTTTTCACAGAAAAGGTCTTTGTCAACGGGAGGTTGACGGAAAACGGCAGCCAGATGTTAAAGGACGGGGACACGGTATCGGTCAGAGGTTTCGGAAAATTTATTTTCCGGGGTGAAAAAAAACACAACCAAAAAGGGACGGCTTGTGATCGGGCCGATCTTTTTTGTATAGGAGGACGTATGCTGGGATATACCTGGATTCAATGGCTGTTTTTCTTTTTCTTTTACAGCTTTTTGGTTGGTGCTTTGAATCGACCTATGTTTCACTGCATGAAAAACGGTTTGTAAATCGCGGTTTTATTCGCGGACCTTTTCTGCCGCTGTATGGAACGGGCGCATTGATGATGCTGATCGTGTCGATGCCGTTTCAGGACAATCTGATTTTAACGTATGTGGCGGGCTGCGTGGGCGCGACAGTGCTGGAATATATCACGGGCGTGCTGATGGAAACGCTGTTCAAAGTCCGTTACTGGGATTATTCCATAAAAAATTCAACTTCAGGGTCAAATCTGCCTGGAATCTTCGCTGGCATGGGGATTTCTGACGATCCTGATGACGCGGATGATCCACAAGCCCATCGAAGCGTTTGCACTCTGGCTTCCGTCTTCGGTGCTGACGGGTGTGACGATGGTTGTGACTGTGATTTTTGCAGCGGACTTCGCCCTTTCCTTCAAGGCGGCCCTGGATTTGCGCGATGTACTGGTTCGGATGGAGCTGGCCAAGGACGAACTGGAAAAGATGCAGAGGCGTCTGGATGTGATTCTGGCGGTTTCCGAAGAAAACTGGGAAAATCGCAAAAAAAGAGTGGAACCAGAGTGTCGAGAGCACCAAGGCTGGTTTTGCACAGCGCCGGGATGAGCTGGTAAGCGGTATTGAAAAGCGTTTCGAGCGTGCAAAGGGCTGTTGCCCAGCGGAAGATTGAATGTCAACCGGGAAGAGCTGTTCGACCTGCGTTCAAAATTTGGTGTGAACCTACAGCGTCGGAGCTGGCCTCTTTCCTGAAAGATTTCACAAAACGCGATATGCTGCGCGGCAACCCGGGCATGGTTTCGAAGAAGTTCTCCGAAGCATTGGAAGAACTGAAGAAATCCGCTGTGGAATATAAGAAAAGAGAAAAAAATAAAATGCATGCTCTGCGAGCATTCTAATGTCAGGAATAATAACAGGGTGCGCAGAAATGGGAGGAAGCATGACAGTTTTTGGGGATTGATGATTCCGCTTGCCGGGACGACGCTCGGCTCGGCATGTGTATTTTTTCTGAAAGACAAACTCAACGAGCTGCTGCAGAAAGGGCTGCTGGGCTTTGCATCCGGCGTCATGGTAGCGGCGTCTGTCTGGTCGCTTTTGATTCCGTCGATGGATATGGCGGCGGGAATGGGACGGCTTGCATTTGTACCGGCGGCCACTGGCATGCTTTTGGGCATGGTGTTTTTACTGGGGATGGACCGCGTTATCCCGCATCTGCATCTTGGTACACAGGAAGCGGAGGGACCAAAAACCTCCCTGAAAAAAGACGACGATGCTTGTCCTTGCGGTGACACTGCATAACATTCCGGAGGGCATGGCGGTCGGCGTCGTGTTCGCGGGCATGCTTTCGGGCAGCACAGGGATTACCGTCGCCGGAGCGTTTTCACTGGCGATCGGAATTGCGATCCAAAACTTCCCGGAGGGTGCAATCATTTCGATGCCGTTAAAGAGCGAAGGACAGATGAGCCGCAAAAAGGCGTTTCTGTACGGAACGCTTTCGGGAGCGGTAGAGCCGGTCGGTGCGGCGCTGACCATCGCACTCGCCAGCGTGATCGATCCGTTTTTGCCGTATCTGTTGTCATTTGCGGCGGGCGCGATGCTTTATGTTGTCGTAGAAGAGCTGATTCCGGAAGCCTCGGAGGGCGAGCATTCGAATCTGGGAACGGTTGGATTTGCGGTCGGATTTGTACTGATGATGGTGCTGGATGTGGCGCTGGGATAAAGGATGCCCCCGGCAGCAGAGGATTTTGGTTCTCTGTTGCCGGGGGCAATTGTTTCATGACAATAGAATGCACGCTCCGCGAGGATGCGCACTCGGCGCAAGGATAGATGGTTGCTGAGGCAACCGCGCCTCAGGCGAGAATGTGCCAGGGCACATTCTTTTTTACACAACTTCCAGGTCTTAAAAGGTATAATAGAGCTTCGGATAATCGGAAAGATAATGCTCGAGCTCGAAATCATACCGAACGGTGCCGCTTGCTGTAAACGGGAGCGGTGCGAAGCTGCCGTCTTTAAGGAAACGGACAGGTCGCTGATGACAAAGCCCTGTTTTTTCATTTCTTCTTTAAAATAATTGAAATAAAAGGCCTTAGTCTTTGGAAAGCGTATAGCGTACCTCGTAGCGGTAGCCGAAAAGAGGCGTTTGCTCTGTGTCAGAATTTCCTTTTCCTGCATCCGGTCGCGAGACAGAAACGGATAAAAAGTTTGCAAGCAGGGCCGTTCCCTGACGGTAGTCGCCCTCGTGCCAGAGGCGGGTTATCAAAAGATGCTTGCCGCCGACGTTCTGGTATTTCCGCTGCGGGCATCCTGACGGATGATTCCTGCAAGGTCTTTAATTCTTCCTGAACGAATTCCGACATGCGTTCCGGCAAAACGGGAGCTGTGGGGGCAGGTTCAGAAGCAGCCTGCGAAGCCCTGGGCGGCAGACGCCTGCTCTGCCAAATTTGACTTCTGGTTCTGCTCTGTCTGGATTTCTGTTTTAATTTCATCAAAAAGGACATGATGGGATTCTCCTTTGTATACTACCCCCTATTTTAAGCATTAAAGATTTTGTTTGTCAAATTTTTCTTCACAGTATTTGCAGCGATAAACTTCCTTGTTCGGGTCAGCGAGGACGAAGATATGCGGAAGCTCCTGCTCGATCGAGGTAATACAGCGGGGATTTTTGCAGCGAATGACGTTTTTGATCTGTTTGGGAAGCTTTAATTCCTTCTTTTCGACGATATCCCCGCTTTTGATGACATTGACGGTGATGTTATGGTCGATAAAGCCGAGAACGTCGAGGTCGAGCATGTTGACATCGCATTCTACTTTCAGAATGTCCTTTTTGCCCATTTTGCCGCTGCGCGCGTTTTTGATGATCGCAACGGTGCAGTCGAGCTTATCGAGTTGCAGATGGTGATAGATGGACATTGCCATGCCTGCCTGAATATGGTCGAGTACAAAGCCTTCTTCAATTTTACCTACGTTTAACATAAGAAATCTCCTTTTCTCAGTCCACATGAATATTTAAGAGGGTCAGAATCAGCGCCATCCGGACATAGACCGCGTACTGCGCCTGTTTGAAATAAACGGCTCTCGGGTCGTCATCCACATCGACAGAGATTTCGTTAACTCTGGGGGGGGGTGCAGCACCAGCATGTCGGGGGCGGTGCGAGCTTCATTTTTTTAGCAGTCAGGATATAGAAATCCTTCAGGCGGACGTAATCCTCTTCGTTGAAGAAACGCTCTTTCTGAACGCGGGTCATGTAAAGGACGTCCAGCTCGGGCAATTTGTCTTCCAGACGGATAACTTCTTCATAAGGAATATTTTTTCACGCAGCATCTCTGTGATATAATCCGGAACCCGCAGCTCGGTCGGGGAAATGAAGATGAACCGGAGGTTGTCGTAGCGGGAGAGCGCGTTGACTAAGGAGTGCACGGTACGACCGAATTTTAAGTCGCCGCACAGACCGATGGTCAGGTTGTTTAAATGCCCCTTTAAGGAACGGATGGTCAGCAGATCGGCATAGGTCTGGGTCGGATGCTGATGACCGCCGTCACCGGCATTGATGACGGGAATGCGGGATTTCTCAGCGGCAACGATCGGAGCACCCTCTTTGGGATGGCGCATTGCGCAGATATCGGCGTAGCAGGAAATGACGCGGATCGTGTCGGAAACACTTTCGCCTTTGGAAGCGGAGGAATTGGATGCATCCGCAAATCCGGAGCACTTTGCCGCCCAGGTTCATCATAGCGGCTTCAAAGCTTAAACGGGTTCTGGTGCTCGGCTCGTAGAAACAGGTCGCCAGCTTTTTGCCCTCGCAGGTATGGGCATATTTGTCGGGGTGTTTCTCGATGTCGTTGGCAAGATCAAAGAGCTGATCCAGCTCTTCCACAGAAAAATCCAGTGGGTTCATCAGGTGTCTCATGAATGATAATCCTCCTTGAACAGTTGAGTTTCAGACATAATAAAATCGAAGAGAATCAAACTCCCTTCGATTTGAAACAAAATGCCTGTATTTCTTTTCAAAAAAATGAAATCCATGTCCTCTGCCGGAAATAATCTGACAAAGAAAAGAAAAAAACGAGCTTCCGAATAAACAGAACTGTTGAAAATAAAACATGACAGACTGCATGGTCATCGCGCTTCCTCCTTTGGGTTTCATTTTGCTTGGACAAGTATAGCATAGGGATATTTTGAATGCAAGGAAGAATTGAAAAAAATATCGCGATGGCGTATAATGATACTACAGTTCACTCGTGGCATTCTGGAGCAGATTTCATGCTTGCATGAAAATCTGTTTGCAGAATGCCACGAAGGGAGCGCCGCTTCATGAGCAAAAAAGAGCTGCGAAGCAGCGGGAAGCATCGAAGATGCGCTTTTGCGAATGGCGCGGTGAACTGTTCGCAAAGCTGTGGAATGCTCGAATGGCGCGATGAACTGTATCGAATCCACCAGATGCAAAAAGGAGGAAATAGCATGGAATTTCGGGAAAAGAAAAGATGGGGATTTTTTGGACTTCCCTTTACCTTTACAACCTACATGGTTACAGAAGAGCTGATCACTGTGGAAGAGGGATTTATTAACAAGCGGGAGAACGACTGCTACATATATAAAGTACAGGACGTAGAATTGATCCGGACGCTGGGGGGAGCGGATGTTCGGACTTGGTACTGTAAAGTGCTACACCGGCGATACGACAAATCCGGAGCTGTATCTGACCCATATCAAAAATGCAAAAATATCAAAAACTTTATTCTGGAAGCGTCTGAGAAAGCGCGGTTGAAGCGCAGGACGATGAATATGCTCGACATCGGTGCAGATGGGGATATTCCGGAGGAAAACTAATTTTCAAAAAGTATTGACAAAGAAATCAGACTGTTTTAATATGTTTTCAACAAGTCGAACTTATATCAATTTAAACTGATGAAGTGGAGATAACGGTACAGGCGCACTTCCAGAGAGTCCGGGCAGGTGGGAGCCGGGCAGAAAGCGGAGTATCAAATGGACCACAGAGGGCACAGTCAAAGGAATTTTGTTCCGAGTATTCTGTGACGGAAGGCATCCGTTATTTGCCGGGGGTATGTTAGTATCCTTTGGAATGTTTGAATTCTTTAAAAGATATCTGTACCCTGATAAAAGAGTGCGTACGATCGCAAAGCAAGGTGATTGCGGGAAGACAGGCACAAAGTGCCTGCAGCTTAAAGATGATGAGCCCCCGTCCTTGACAGACAAATCTGTCATGGGCGGGGGTATTTTTTATCGCATAGGAAGCTTCCAGGAAACTTCGTTTCCACACAATAAAAAACGCTCTATTACAGTTTACAGGAGGAACAGTCGCATGGAACAGACATCACTGGAAGAACTGAAAAGAACGGCAGCGTCCGGAGCTTACCGGAGGATTCCAATCCGGCTCAGAGAAAAACGTGCCCGCAGGGCGACTGATGACGGAGCTCACGCCTCTGTTTGATCAGGAAAGCTACTGTGAAAAGGTGGAGCAGGTCAAGCATTACATCCATGAGGAGACATTTTCCAGTTGGTGCTTGCGAACCGTCTGGAAGCCGGATTTAACGGACGCCTGTTGGATACCTACCGAATTCTGCGGACAAAAATCCATCACCCTACATGTTTTATTTTTCCAGCAACGATCTGGAAATCGCCGGAGACACTGGTAAAGGTGGACAAGCAGACGGCGTACACCTTCCCTCTTGCCGGGACAAGACCCAGGGGAAAGGACGAAAAGGAGGATCTATTGCATTTTTTGACAGCGGGAGAAAACAGAAATTCCGCTGGTATTTATGACGTATTTGAATCCGGTGTTCCATTACGGCTACGAAGCGTTTTTTGAACGCTGTCAGGATGTAAGGGATCGACGGCATCATCATCCCCGATCTGCCCTTTGAGGAAAAAAAAGAAGAGGTCGATGTTGTGGCAGGTAACTATGGCATAGACCTGATCTCGATGATTGCACCGACCTCCAAAGAGAGAATCCGTAAGATTGCCAAAGGAGTGAAAGGATTTTTGTATGTGGTATCATCGATGGGCGTAACCGAGAGAGAACCAATATCACCACCGATATCGATGGGATGTTAAAAGAAATCCGCAGTGTCAGCAACGTTCCGGCAGCAGTCGGCTTCGGCATCACGCCGGATCAGGCGGCGGAGATTTCCAGAACGGCGGAGGGTGTTATTGTCGGAAGTGCAGTTATAAAGCTGATCGCAAAATACGGCGCTCATGCGGGCGGACATTTTATACACCTATGTGCGGAGGATGAAAGAGGCGGTCAGTCACAGCCAATAAGCGGAAGCATCCACGCTGCGGTTTCCGAAAAGGGCGCGGCATGGGAAGGCGCGTGAAAAAATCTTTTCTATCAGAAAGAATGGTGTTATAATATTTTCGAATTCTATATAAAACAGCAAAACAGACGCCGGCAAAAGAAGAACCCGGCGGATGGGAGCCAGAAGTAAGGAGGAAATTTAAGTAATTAAATATATTATCAAACGTGAGTAAACATACTCAAAGATACTTAAAATCCATAGTATTAGTTGGTAACTTAAAACCACTGAAATCATAGGAAAGATAAGCCAGTGCAAGTTGAAACAGCCTTGCTAATTATAGGGTAGAACCTTGATGGTAATGATTGAGTAATGGTAGAAGTCCATGAAAACCAAATGGCAAAAAAATCAAAATTTTAGAAAGGAAAAGCTATTTAGATGAACCTATATCTAATCAATAAAAAAAGAATTTATAGGTATGTACCGATGGCTTAGTCGGGAATTTACGACTGTGGAGTGTACAAGAACTTGTGAGTAGTGTGTCACTTGGCGACCACCAAAACATACACGATGAAGCAGTAACTACAAATTGTGAGATTGTAGCGAATCATCTAGCATATACATTTGTATATGTTTTTAGTAGCAGTGTGGACAAGATGGAAAAAAAGAATCTGGACTGGGCAAATCTCGGATTCGGCTATATGACAACAGATTACCGTTATGTGGCAAACTACAAAAATGGTGCCTGGGATAAGGGTGGACTGACAGACGATCCGACAGTTACCCTGAACGAATGTGCAGGTATTTTTCATTATTGCCAAGGAGATCTTTGAAGGTCTCAAAGCATATACAACAGAGGATGGACATATCGTAACGTTCCGCCCGGACTTAAATGCAGTCCGTATGATGGACAGCGCAAAGCGTCTGGAGATGCCTCCGTTCCCGGCAGAGCGTTTCCTGGAAGCAGTAGAAGAAGTGGTTAAGGCAAATGCTGCATGGGTTCCTCCTTACGGCACCGGCGCAAGCTTATATGTTCGTCCTTATATGTTTGCAAGTTCTCCGGTTATCGGCGTTAAGCCCGCGGATGAATATCAGTTCCGCATTCTGGTAACTCCGGTTGGACCGTACTTTAAGGGCGGCGTTCATCCGCTTACCATCTGTGTCAGTGATTTTGACCGCGCAGCACCGCTGGAACCGGACATATCAAGGCCGGTTTGAACTATGCGATGAGTCTTCATGCCTATGTAACCGCACATCAGAACGGCTACGATGAAAACATGTTCCTTGATCCCGCAACCCGCACCTATGTAGAGGAGACCGGCGGCGCAAACTTTATCTTCATCGACAAAGAAGGAACTTTGTCATTCCTTAAGTCTGACAGCATCCTTCCTTCTGTAACACGCCGTTCTATCGCAGTCGTTGCGAAGGATATCCTGGGCATGAAGGTGGAAGAGCGTCCGGTTAAGCTGGCGGAGCTTTCTGATTTTTGCAGAATGCGGCGTCTGCGGTACAGCAGCTGTTATTGTGTGCCCGGTCGGCAAGGGGTGGTAGACCATGGCAGGGAGATCTGCTTCCCCAGCGGTATGGAAAGCATGGGACCGGTGATCCAGAAGCTGTATGACACTCTGACAGGTATTCAGATGGGTAAGATCGAAGGACCTGCAGGATGGGTTCATAAAATTATGTAACGGATTTATAGTTACAGTCCACTCGTGGTTTTGGGGGCAGATTCCATGCTCGCATGAGAATCTGTGCACGGGAAGCTACGAAGAGAGCGCCACTCTATGAGCAAAAAGGAGCTGCGAAGCAGCGCAAAGCCTCGCAGAGGCGCTTTTGCGAATGGCGCGGGGTGAATGGTAATGATTTATAGAACAGCCGCAGGGTGCAGCAAATCCATGCAACCTGCGGCTGTGATTTTTTATTTCATAGGAAAATGCGTCCTATGAAATAAAAACGCTCCGCGAGGATGCGCACTCGGCGCAAGGGTAGATGGTTGCTAAAGCAACCGCGCCTCGGCGCGAGAATGTGCCAAGGCACATTCTTTTTTTAGAGATAACCTAACTATTTTGGGTGTTGCATTTTTTCGTGGAATAGGGGATGATAAAACCAGAGATTCCGGAGAATTGCCGGACAGGAAAGAGGGAGAAACTTATGAAGAAAAGACTGTACATATTATTTCCCATTCCCATTGGGACAGAGAATGGTATCTGCCGTTAGAGCGGCATAAAATGAAACTGCTGGATCTGATCGACACCAACATGGAACTGTTTGACAAAGATCCCGGCTTTACAGCTTCCATCTGGATGGTCAGACCATCGTGCTGGACGACTATCTGGAAATCCGTCCGGAGAAGCGGGAAGAGCTGTTAAGACATGTCAGAGGGACATTTCCGTGTGGGTCCCTTCTACATCCTGCAGGATGAGTTTTTAACCAGCGGTGAAGCAAATGTCAGAAACCTTCAGACCGGTATTCGTGAAGCAAAGGCCTACGGCAATCTGACAAAGGTTGGCTATTTCCGGATGCGTTCGGCAATGCGGGACAGATGCCTCAGCTGCTGACCCAGGCTGGCATGGAAGCTGTTGCGTTTGGCCGCGGCGTAAAGCCGGTTGGTTTTAACAATGAATTAAAAGAAGGCGGCGAGTACGAATCCGCTTATTCTGAAATGCAGTGGCAGTCCCCCGACGGCACAAAGCTTCTGGTATCCTGTTTGCAAACTGGTACTGCAACGGCATGGAAATCCCGGTGGATGAAAAAAGAAGCAAAGGCATACTGGGAAGAACGTCTTGCAAAGGCTGAGATGTTCGCATCTACAGACGAGCTGCTGTTTATGAACGGCTGCGACCATCAGCCGGTTCAGAAGGATCTTTCCGCAGCGATTGAAACCGCGCGCAGATTGTATCCTGATATCGAGTTTGTGCATTCTAACTTCGAAGATTATGTCAAGAAGGTTCAGGCAGAGGCAGGCGAAAAGCTTTCTACCGTAAAAGGCGAGCTGACAAGCCAGGAGACAGACGGCTGGTATACGCTGGTCAATACCTGTTCCTCCCATGTAACCTTAAAGCGCCAGAACCGCAGAAACGAGGTTGCACTGGAGCGCGTATCCGAGCCTCTGGCTGTATTTGCAGCAGAAAACGGTAAGGAATATCCCCATGACCGTTTCAACTATGCATGGAAGATCCTGATGCAGAATCATCCGCACGACAGCATTTGCGGCTGCAGCGTGGATCAGGTCAACAAAGAAATTGAAGTCCGTTTCGACCGTTCCACAGAGATCGCCCATACCCTTTCCGAGGATGCTTCCGCTTATGTTGCAGACCTGACAGATACTTCTGTATTTGAAAAATATGGCGAAAACGCAGTTCCGTTTGTTGTGTTCAACACCACTGGCGACGAGCGCACCGGTAAGGTGACAGTAGTATTGGATGCAAAGCGTGACTACAACAAGTGGCTCTGGGACGGACGCCGCGATATGAAGACATGGGATCTGCCGGAGTACGTTGTTGTGGACAGTGAAGGCAATGTACAGAAAGCAACTGTAGAAGATGCAGACGTAAAATTCGGCTATGACCTGCCGGATGACAAGTTCCGTCAGCCTTACATGGCAAGACAGGTGAAGGTTTCCCCTTTTTGCAGAAAAACTGCCTGCACTGGGCTACCGTACCTATGCGCTGGTTATGCAGAAGCCGCTGGGACAGCTGGAAAGGGCAGCAACATCGCAAGCGATGACCGTCATCTGGAAAATGAATTCCTGAAGGTTACGATCAACGACGATGGTACGTTGAATGTTCTGGACAAGCAGACCGGAAAGACCTACGAAGGTCTTGGATATTTTGAAGATACCCTGGATGCGGGCAACGAATACATCTACTTCTGCCCGAAGGGAAATCCTGCAATTGTGACAAAGGGCACAAAGGCAGAAATCAAGCTGGTGGAAAATACCGATTTTGCGGCAAGCGTGGAAGTGACCAATGTGCTGACCGTTCCGGTTTCCGCAGACGATCAGTTAAAGGAAGAGCAGGAAGGTCTTGTAGAATTCATGAAGCGTACCTGCAAAAGAAGCAGTGAGACGACACAGATCGTTCTGCACACCACAATTACTCTGGAAAAGACAGCCGCAGCGTGAGGTTTGTAACCGAGTTCGATAACACCGCAAAGGATCACAGAATCCGCGTGGTAGCACCGACCGGAATTTCCTGCACACACCACTATGCAGACAGCGTATTTGAAGTGGTGAACCGTCCCAACGAGCACAGCAAGCTGTGGGAGAATCCCTGCAAGTGCGAGCATCAGCAGAGCTTTGTGGGCTTAAACGATGAAAAGGGCGGCATGCTCATTGCAAACATCGGTCTGTATGAGTATGAAATCCTTCCGGAGGAAAAGAATGCACTGGCAGTTACTATCCTGCGCAGTGTCGGCGAACTGGGCGACTGGGGCGTATTCCCCCCACCGAGCTGTCCCAGCAGCTGCGCCATATCACTGCAGAGTACGAGATGACCTTCTTTGCAGGGGATCTGGTTGAAAGCAACAGCTTCAGAAGCGCATATCAGTTCCAGGAACCTTATACAGTTGCACAGACCAAAGTTCATGTATAGGCCTGCCGACTGAGAAATCCTGGCTGACCTGGGAAGGCGAGCGCATGATGTTCTCCAACCTCAAGGAGAAAGCAGAAGGCACTGACCGGATGGCACGTTTTGTCAACTGCTCCGGCGAACCCACCGTTCTGCGTATCAAGAAGGACGCTTCTTTTGAAACCCTGTACTTCTCCAATATTCTGGAGGAAGAGGTTCGTCCCGAAAACTGCAAATGCAGACGGCTGGTATGAAATTCCTGTCAGAGGCTTTGAAATCGTAACAGTTGGAATGAGATAAAAAATATTCTATTGCAAAAAATGGGAGAAGCTGTTGTACGAAGGTGCAGCAGCTTCTTTTGATACATTGCGCGGAAAGCGATGCTGTGCAGCCATCGTCCGCATGCGCACAGATAGGTTGACGGATGCATACAGGCTTTCCGTATACCGGAAGCCTGAATTGCATAAATTTTGTATTGTATTATCATATTTGTTTTTTCGATGAAGCAGAAAGAAGAGGGAAAAGGAAATGTTGCGAAAGCCTGGAATTTGCCAGAAACCGGTAATAACGTTGTATGAAACGCCTGCATATGCAGCGTGTGGTACGGCTGTCGGTGCAGAGCCTACGGGTGTGCAGTGGCACGGGTACACCGGAAAATGGCGGCGTTGCAGATGAAATTCTCTTTGGATGGCAATACGAGGTTTTGGAAGAAAATAACGCTTTTTATAAAATCCGGACGCATTATGGATATGAGGGATGGATTGCGGCAGAAGAGTATGTGTCCATGGAAAGTGTAGGCGATACAGGCGTATGCTATGATGCACAAAACTCCGGTTGTGCCATGCAGCTTTTTGCAGGTTTGCCAGAATATTGCGGACGTGCTGGAAGCGGAACGGGTACAGGCAAGGCGTATTACGACACTGTATGCCGGGAGCCTGATTTGGGCAGAGAAGGATTCGGCTTTAGGCGATAGCAGCGCTGCAGCCCGCCTGCTGCAGCCGGGCTGGCGACGCGCGTCTTTTACCGGATGGAATGGGCGGTCTTAGGGATGGATATATGCGGAGCCGTTTTCTGGAGCTGTGCCAAGGACAGGAGCGGTGGAGAAAATGGGCGCTGCAGCGGTCGGCGATTCTGACGGAGCGTATCGATCCTATAGATGCAGTGTCACAGTCGGAGCTGGAGGGATGCGAGGATGCAGACGCGCTCAGGTCGGAAGAAACTTTTCGGAAAAGCATCCTGCAGACTGCGTATTTCTATCTCGGGGACGCAGTACCGCTGGGGCGGGAAAACAGCAGGTGGAATTGACTGCTCCGGTCTTGCGTTTATGAGCTATTTCCGAAATGGGATCCTGATCTGGCGGGATGCAGCGATCAAAGAAGGCTATCCGGTTCATGAAATCCCGATAGAACAGGCCAAACCGGGTGATTTGCTTTTTTTTCCGGGACATGTGGCGATTTATCTGGGAAATGGAAAGATCATCCATGCGACCGGACATCCCGAAAGCAGCTGTGTGACCGTCAATTCCTGTGGGAGGGCGAGCCGGGATATCGGGAAGATTTGAAAAAATAGTCTGTGTGCAGCTGGAAGCATTTTTTTAAAATGGAGAAATCTGTATTACCGCAAAAAAAGATTTCCTGAAGGTGTCTGGTAAAAGATTTTTGTTTGACTTTTTCAAAAATCAGAAATAAAATAACTTACGAACGAGTAGCAAAATTGCGTAAATCCAGTTTTGCTGCTCGTTTTTTTGTGCGAAAAAGGAGGAAACTTATGAAAGCGGAAAGCAACAAAATGAAAGAAATGCCGGTCAATAAGCTCATGATTCAGATGGGAATTCCGATGATTTTATCGATGGCATTGCAGGCGGTTTACAACATCGTGGACAGCGCTTTTTGTCGGAAATATGAAATCCGGGGGAGCGAAGCGGCGTTAAATGCGCTGACACTCGTATTTCCGGTTCAGATGCTGATGGTGGCAGTCGGAATCGGCATTGGAACCAATGCCCTTCGCATTGACCCTTGGACAGGAAATTCCAAAAAAGGCGGCGAAAGTCGCCGGGAACAGTTTGTTTTTGGGCGCAGTGCTCTATGCGGTGTGCCCTGGTGTTTGGAATATTTGGGGAAAAGTGTATATTTCCTCCCAGACCGTTTAATTTCGATGGGAACGGATTATCTGAGCATCTGCTGTGTGATTTCGTTTGGAATTATTTTCTTTTCCATCTTTGAAAAACTGCTGCAGGCGACAGGACGTTCCCTTTATTCCACTATCGGTCAGATTGTGGGTGCGGTAGTAAATATCATCCTCGATCCGATTATGATTTACGGAATCGGACCGTTCCGGAAATGGGAGTACAGGGCGCTGCATACGCGACGGTGATCGGACAGGTGGCATCTGCGGCATTGCTGTTTTCTTCCATATAAAATTCAATAAAGAATTCGGAGCATGGCGTAAAATATCTGAAACCGGACACCGGAATTATAAAAAGATCTATGCGATCGGGCTTCCGGCAATCCTTGCACAGGCACTGATGTCTGTCATGGTTTATGTGATGAACCTGATTTTAAAATTTAATCCCTCCGCCCAGACCGCATACGGACTGTTTTATAAAGTCCAGCAGTTTGTACTGTTTCTGGCTTTTTGACTGAGGGACGCGATCACGCCGATCATAGCATTTGCATATGGAATGGGAAGCAAAAAGAGGGTTCAGGACGGAATGAAATATGGTCTGATTTATGCGGCTGTGCTTATGGTAATCGGAACAGCAATTACGGAAATTTTCCCGGGCGCGTTTGCTTCGCTGTTCAATGCCGGACAGTCGAGAGAGTATTTCATTGGAGCGATGCGGATAATTTCGATCAGCTTTCTCTTTGCGGGAATCAATGTGGCATATCAGGGGAATCTACCAGGCACTGGAAAGCGGTGTAGAGTCCCCTGGTGATTTCCCTGCTCAGACAGGTTTGATCCATTGCCGCTGGCTGGTATTTTTTCCGTGTTTGTCAGAAACGGACAGGCAGACGTTTCGCTGATCTGGTGGGCGTTCCCGATCACAGAGCTTGCTGCCTGTCTGGTGGGATATGTCCTGCTAAAGAAAGTCAAAAGAACAGGGTGGAAAATTTTTCAGAAGCTGCTGTAGAAAAATAAATATTGACGTGGAAGATTAAAACCATTAAAATAAGGGTAAAATAAAGGAATATACCACTATTTTAATGGTTTTCTTTGTAGGAGACAATATGCAGGGGGAAAAAGTTCGCAGTATCGGATTATACAACAGCAGAAGAAATTAAGGCGGTTCGTAAGCACTCTGAAGCTGACGCAAAAAAGAGTTTGGCGGAATTGATTTGTTGTGGAAAGTCGACGGTAGAGCGTTGGGAAGTCAGCAAGGAAAAGATAACAGGACCGTTAGTTTTATTGCTAAAGATGTTGGAACGATATCCTGACTATCCGAGCCGGCTTCAGATTCCACAGAGAGAATATCCGCTTCGGCTTTGGTATATGTATCGGCAGAAGCCTTGCACAATGATAGATGTCAATGAAGTGGAGCAGAGGGTTCGTGTTGTTAATTATACGGATAAACTGATGTTTCGGGCATTTGGAAAAGTAGAAGAACCGGATTATAAAATGTACGAAGAGTTTCTGGAATCGAGATGTTTTCCGTCAAGTCGGGATAAAATGAAACTGGTGTTAAAGGATCTGGAGCTGCCATTTTATGATCCGCTTATGATTATAGAAAAGACAGGCGGAAGGATGGCAGAGGATGATTTCTGGTTTCAGATAGAGCGTTAGAGGATGGGACATGGTAGAGCTTTTTTGAACAGAACGAGAGGCAAAATGACAGGCAGTCTTCAAAGGGAAATCAGCTGAAATGGAAAAATGACGGATATGGTATAAGGCTGATTACACTGGGTATGAAGGACTTGCAGAGTATATGATATCCCATCTTTTTACAGAGATCATCCCTGCGCCCAAATGAATTTGTTTTGTATGAACCGGAACAGATCAAATATAAATCAGTTGTTTATTCCGGGAGTAAAAAGTGACAATTTCCTGGAGGAAGGATGGCAGCTGATTACTTTTGGAGAGGCTGTTTAAAGTTTTTTTGGACAGAATTTGTATCAGTCTATTTTCAGAATTCCAGACGTAGAAATGAGGTTGCTTTTTTTTTGGTAGAACAGGTAGAGCGTGTAACAAAGCTGCCGGATTTTTGGAGCATACATGAACAAGCTGTTTACCATAGATGCAGTTTTTCTGAATGAAGATAGACATACGCATAATATCGCGATACTTATGAATCAGGATGGAAAATTTGCCTATTGTCCTATTTTTGATAATGGAGCAGGATTACTGGCAGATACGACGTTGGATTATCCGATGGGACAGGATGTGTATATGCAGATGCAGGAAGTTTGTGCAAAAACGATCAGCCCGGATTTTGATGAACAGCTGGATGTATCTGAGAAACTGTATGGAAATCGTTTAAAATTCTATTTTAATCCAAAAGATGTCAGCGACCTGCTGGATGGGATAAAAATATATTCTTCGGATGAGAAAAACCGAGTAAAGGATATTCTTCTCACACAGATGAAAAAATATGCCTATTTGTTCAAATCATGTGAAGTGGAGAACGGACGTTTATAAACCGGGATTTCTTTGCCTGGAATATGACATGGATACCGTGGTAAAAGAAATTCATGAATCATTGTGAACTTTGGTTTGACGAAGTCGCGTTTGAGAGGAATACCGGTTATGGTCAGAAAATTACAAAAAGAAGATATAGACAGAGTTGCCGATATATGGTTAGATACGAATTTAAAAGCACATGATTTTATTTCTGCTCAATATTGGAAACGTAATTTTGAATTGGTAAAAGAAATGCTGTTACAGGCGGAAGTCTATGTCTATGAAAGTGATCAGAAAATCCAGGGGTTTATAGGGCTGAACAACGATTATATCGAGGGCATTTTGTTTCTGATAAAATGCAGTCTCAGGGTATCGGTAAAATTCTGCTGAATGATACAAAAGACAAAAGAAACGAATTACGCTTAAATGTGTATCGGAAAAATACACGGGCAATCTCTTTTTACAAGAGGGAAGGTTTTGAGATCCAGAGCGATGGATTGGATGAAGCTACTGGAGAAAAAGAATATGCAATGGTGTGGAAAAAAGAATTCCTGCTTTTCTCAAAATGCTCTAATATCCAGATCGTTTTGAGGGCAATTATCTGAACTTGGCAGAATAAAACGGAAAACGATTATGGAAGAAAGAAAAATTTTGACACCACAGTCCGTTCAGCAAGATCTGGACGCTTTGGGGCAATACAAAACAGCAGACGTGGACAGGCTGATCCGCCGCTATGTCAAGGAACAGGCGGACGGCTCCCCTTCGGGAACATATTTTGACAGAGCAGCAGTTTCATCGGATCTACTATTATGTAAACTTACAGCAAATTAAGGATGTGGCTGCACGGATGGATTTTATTCACAATAATTTACTGTTTACGGATTGGTGGCACACGGATCAAATCATTCGGTATGTGGCGGCGCTGGATTTTGAAATGGCGATAGGGTATGCCCAGAAATATATCCATTCCGATGATCCATTTATTCGTCGCTGGGGCTATGTAATGTTTATTTCCCGGCTGGGGCATGGTCATGCAGAGCGGTTGCTGCCGCTGATGAAAGCAGACGATCACTATTATGTACAGATGGCGCAAGCCTGGTTGATTGCAGAGCTGAGTATTTTTGAGCCGGAGGTTGTTCATCGGTGGATGAAAAGCTGTGGGCTTCCTTTATTCCATCTGCGGCAAGGCCATTCAGAAAATCTGTGATTCCTACCGGATCTCCGATGATTGGAAAGTGAAATTCAAAGCTTTGCGGCCGGAACTGAAAGCAGCATTTGAAAAACTATGATGTCAAACCCCGTCGCTCTGAAAAATTTTGATGTTTATTTGATGGCGTGTAGTATTTTCTAAGGAATTAGTGTTAAAAATACATTGATTCATATGTAAAAATGTAATACAATACATTTAAATACACTAAATATTGAGGGAAGGAGAATGTGCACGTATGAAACGTAAAATAACGTCAAAGTTGTATGAGTGGAAAAATATGCTAAATGGTAGAATGCCATTGCTGATTTACGGGGCGCGTCAGGTCGGAAAAACATTTGAGATGCGCGAATTTGGAGCATTATATTACAAGAATACTATCTATGTAAACTTTGAAACAGATGAAAGAATTGGGAAATATTTTGAAACAGATATTCATGCAGATCATGTGATAGCTGTTTTGGAAAAATACTATCAGGCTAAGATAGTACCTGAAAATACACTTATTATTTTGATGAAATTCAAATGTGTGAAAGAGCATTAACTTCGTTAAAAATATTTTTCAGAAGAGGCCCGGAATATCATGTGATGGCCGCGGAAGTTTGCTGGGGGGTAGCAGTGAACCGGGAAAATATTCCTTTCCGGTAGGAAAAATCCAAATGCTGACCATGTATCCCATGGATTTGGAAGAGGTATTGTGGGCAAAGGGAAAACAGATGCTTGCGGATACGATCCGGGAACATTATGAAAATAATCAGCCGTTGGATGAAATACTCCATGAGGAGGCCATGCAGGAGTTTTATCATTATTGTATTGTGGGAGGGATGCCTGCAGCGGTGAAGGCCGACCTTGCAAAAGACAGTCCTATAGAGCAGACAGAAATTCGGCAGATGTTATTAAATTCTTATATTGCGGACATGACCAAATATGCGAATCAGTCAGATACAGTGCGTATTTTTGAAGCGTATGATTCCCTTCCGGCACAGTTGGCAAGGGATGCAAAAAAATTTCAGTATAAGTTGATAAAATCGGGCGCGCGGGCCTCTCAATATGGAGATGCGATTGACTGGCTGATTCGGGCTGGAATTGTGAATAAGTGTATGAAATGCAGTCAGATTTTATCCGGTTGCAGCATATCAGGATGTGAGTGCATTTAAATTATATTATAGTGATATGGGTATTAGATTGGGAATGAGAGGCGCTACAGGGTAAAGAAACAGAGCATTTCCGAGGTATATTGACAGAAAACTATGTTGCAATTGCGCTGAAAACGAATGGCTATGATCTTCATTATTGGGAATCAGATAATACGGCAGAAGTAGATTTTCTTATACAAAAGATAGTCATGTAATTCCGGTGGAATGTAAAGCTGGAAATCATGTGAAAGCGAAAAGTATGATGGTTTATATGGAAAAAAATATGACCCGGTGTATCGGATTTCAGCAAGAAATTTTGGAATGGTAAACGGATAAAGTCAGTGCCATTATATAGTGTGTTTTGACCATTTGATCAAACAATAGAATCGCGCTCTGCGAGCATTCTATTGTCATGAATCAAATGGTCGGTGTCCTATTCGGATTGACCGACTATGCCTATTGGCTTTATGTAACTGACACAGAAGGGAATATAGATATATGAAAGTACTTGTAATTTCAGACATTCATGCAAATATTCGGGCGTTGGATACAATTTGCGGGAGGAAGCAGACTATGATCTGTTATGCTGCGCAGGGATTTTACGGACTACGGGATCTCACCTCGGGAGGTCCTGGAGCGGTTTCGCCAGTTGGAAAATACAGTCCTCGTATATGGAAACCATGATCGCCATGTCATAAATATTTACGAGAGCGGAGAATGGACAAATGTAGCGGATGGAAAATACAAATGGGTGCATTATAACTGTGAAAGACTGAGTGAAAAAAAGATATCGATTGGATGAAGCAGCTCCCGGAAAAGGCATATTTTGAGGCAGATGGATGGAGCTATGGAATCGCGCATCAATACGACAATGGCTATGGGACGGTCGAAAGCCGCTATGCCTTTGATCAGTATTGGAATGCCAGCTATGGAGCAGAGTGTGACGGAAAGCGACGATTGATTTTCGGGCATACCCACAGACAATGCATTCATACCCTTTGGGGAGGGAATGGAATGGATAAATCCGGGAAGCATTTCCTACAGAAGACCAGATGATCCCGACAAGACTGCGCACTACGCTGTGATTTTGGATGGAAACATACAGCTCAAAAGCATTGCCTATGACAGAACGCTGCAGCTTGCAGAGGCGAAGAGACTTTTTGAAAAATGACCGGATGATGCGAACAGAGCTGCAGGATTTTATGTTCTTTTTGGTGATGCAAAAACCTCAAAGGGATCCGCTGTAAAATTTCATATCAGGAGACTGCCGTTTCTTCCGCAAAAGGCGGATCCGGCAGTCTCTTTTTCCCATTGCGTTGACTTCCCCTCTTACATCCTTTATACTAAAAATACGACTATTTTACATTTTGGGAAAATATTACAGGGAAAACAAAAGAAAAAGGAGGGAAAAGTCGTGATTTTCGGCAAGTATATCAATCGTTACTATCTGAAAATGCACCGGCGCTGCTGCTTGACTGCTCTCACTTTTGATCGTCGATATTGCCCAGCCTGATGATCCCGGAGCTGTATCGTCTGGTCATTAATGGTGTGAACTTAGGAAAAGTGGTGGTGGATGGTCAGACGCTGACCTTTACCAGGGAGGTACTGTTTCAGAATATCTGTCTGCCCATGATCTGGATTGTTTTGATGATGGTGATCGGGCGCTTTTTATGGCGGGTATGCTTTTTTTGGTTCCGCAGTGTGTGTACAGGCAGATCTGCGGGAGCGAATGTTTGATCACAGCCGTCGTTTGTCGCAGCAGTATTATCAGGTCAACAAGGTAGGAAGCCTGATGAGCCTGTATACAAAAATGACCTGGATACGATTCAGGAGTGCTTCGGCGACGGCATTCTGATGTTTTTCGACGCTCTGGTGCTTGGTCTGCTGGCGCTGTACAAAATGTGGCGGATGGATTTCAAGCTTACGCTGCTGGCTCTGATTCCTCTGCGGCGATCATGTTTGGCATCGGCACTATTATGGGTACGACGATGACAAAACGCTGGGAGGAACGGCAGAAGGCTTTCTCTGATCTTTCGGATTTTGCACAGGAGAACTTTTCCGGCATCGCGGTGATCAAGGCATTTGTCAAAGGAATTTAAGGAGCTGACAGCATTCCGTAAGCTAAACCGTGAAAATGAAGAGATCAACGTTACCTATACAAAGATCGCAACCCTGCTGGAGGTGCTGGTGACGCTGTTTGTGGAATCTGTCATCTGTGTCATTTTAGGCTATGGCGGCTGGCTGGTGTTTGGTGGAAAATTTAACGCCGGACAGCTGGTGGAATACATCGGCTACTTTGAATCCATCGTCTGGCCGATCATGGCGATTTCGATGCTGATTGAAAAGACTTCCGCGGTAAGGCTTCTCTGAATCGTATTACGGAGCTGATGGATGCCCCTGTAGATGTGACGGACCGGGATGGTGTAGGGGAATCTTGAAAATCCAAAGGCAGTATTGAATTCCGGCATCTGACGTTCCGCTATCCGGACGGCGATTATAATGTACTGCAGGACGTCAGCTTTCAGGTAGCTGCCGGTGAGAGTGTCGGTATTGTAGGCAAAACCGGCGCGGGTAAGACTACGGTAGTAGATCTGCTGCTTCGTACCTATAACGTGCCGGACGGAACGCTGTTTGTGGACGGTCAGGATGTGAACAGCGTTTCCATTCATTCCGTACGCAATGCCTGTGCCTATGTGCCCAGGATAATTTCCTGTTTTCAGATACCATTGCACACAATATCGGCTTTTGGCGTAGAGGACGCTACGCCCGATCAGATCGATGGCCCGCTTCCATGGCAGATGTGCGGGACAATATTGTAGATTTCAGGAAGGCTATGAAACCATCCTGGGAGAACAGGGGTGTGACTGTTTCCGGCGGTCAGAAGCAGCGGATTTCCATTGCTCGTGCGCTGTTAAAAAATGCGCCGATTCTGATTTTGGATGATTCGGTTTCTGCAGTGGATACCCGTACTGAAAAAATTATTCTCGATAACTTAAAGACCACCCGTGCAGGCAAGACCACCCTGCTGATCGCACATCGCATCTCGACAGTGGAGGGATGGATAAGATCGTATTTCTGGAGGATGGCAGAGTAGAAGCGGTCGGTACGCACGATGCGCTGTATCACAGCTGTCCCGAGTATCGGAGGATGGTAGATTTACAGCGTCTGGAGGACGAAACGGCAGATTCGTCCGATGCGGTGGGGACGTCTGACATAGCGGATTCCGTTGATGCCCCAGAGCATGCGTCGGAGTCTGTAGAAAAGTGCGAAGGAGGTCTTAAGCCATGATTGAAGTAAATCCCCTGCTTTTGACCGGCGCGGTCATCGGTACGATCACGGCGCTTCTGATCGCCGCTTATGTGCTGGTAAAGGACAAAAAGTCCCAGATGGGATTTGAACGCACGATGAAGGACGGCGAAATTATGCACCGTCTGGTAGCCTATGCAAAGCCGTACTGGAAGCAGTTTGTACTGGTATTGTTCCTGATGATGTTTTCAATCGCCTATGATATTATTTCGCCGCTGATCATCGGTAATATCGAAGAGCTGGTTGCAGGTGATTTTGTTCTGCCTGCCCCTGTATGCCCGGGTAGGCGGTTATGTGGTGCTGCTGTTTTCAATGGGAAGTACCTATTTGCAGGCGGTGATTTTGCAGCGGGTTGGACAGCGGATTGTATCCGATCTGCGTGAGGATCTGTTTACCCATATCGAATCCCTTTCCCACGAACAGCTCAATGAAATTCCGGTGGGCAAGCTGGTGACTCGTGTGACCAACGATACCAATGCGATTTCGATGATGTTTACAAACCTGCTGGTCAGTCTGACAAAGAATGCCAGTGTTATTATAGGCATATTAATTGCAATGATCTGCTTAAATTATGAGCTGACGCTGATGGTGCTGTGCTTTGTTCCCTTCATTGTGATCTTTACAGTGATCTTCCGGAAGTTTTCCCGCCGGGCATACCGCAGGGTAAAGGATGCGACGACGGATATCAATACTTATCTTTCGGAAAACCTTTCCGGCATCAAGGTTACGCAGATTTTCGGACGCGAAGAGGAAAAAAGATGGCGGAATTTCGTGAGAAAAAAAAGCCAGACCCAGGCAAAGGCAAACCTGAGTCAGATTTTCGTGTTCAGTGTATTTCGTCCGTTGGTGTATATGCTTTACATCTGTTCCATCCTATGTCTGTTTTATCTCGGCGGCATGGGACATTTTAAACGGCGTGGCGTTTTTAGGACAGACCATCACGGGTGGAACGATCGTTACCTTTTATATGTATATTTCGAAATTTTTCACCCCGATCCAGAACCTGGCGGAGCAGTTTAACTGGCTGCAGTCGGCTTTGGCGTCTGCGGAAAAGGTGTTTCTCGATCATGGATCTGGAGCCGAAGCTGGTAGATGCGCCCGATGCTATAGAGCTGGAAGAGGTGCACGGCGAAATCGAGTTTCGCAATGTGTGGTTTTCTATATTCCCGGGGAATGGGTGCTGCAGGGTGTGTCTTTCCATGTAAATCCCCGGGAGACAGTGGCGTTTGTCGGATCGACCGGTTCCGGAAAGAGCACAATCTTGTCCCTGATCTGCCGCAACTACGAGTTCCAGAAGGGCGAGATTTTGATCGACGGTATCGACATTCGCAAAGATCAAGATCGCTTCCCTGCGCAGGCATTTTGGTCAGATGCTGCAGGATGTATTTCTGTTCTCCGGCACGATTCGCAGCAACATCGTTCTGCGGGAAGAGGGCATTTCGGATGAAGAAATCCGTCGCGTCTGCCAGTATGTGAATGCCGATCATTTTATTGACAAGCTGGAGCATGATCTGGATGAGGAGGTGCGGGCGAGGAAATAACTTCTCTGCCGGACAGCGTCAGCTGCTGAGCTTTGCGCGAACTATCATCCACAAACCAAGTGTTATGATTCTGGATGAGGCGACTGCTAATATCGACACCGAGACGGAGCTTTTGATTCAGGATTCCCTGGAAAAATGCGCAGCGTCGGCACGATGCTGATGGTAGCCCACAGACTTTCCACGATTCAGCATGCGGACAACATCATTGTGCTGTCCCACGGAAAGATCCTGGAGCAGGGCACGCATCAGGAGCTGCTTTGCAAAGCATGGACGATATTACCAGCTGTATACGCTGCAATATCATAGGAACAGATGGAAGAGTGACGGAAAGTCACTCTTCCATCTGTTCTTTTTATCGTATAGGAAACTTCGTTTCGATACGATAAAAACGCTCCGCAAGGATCGCACTGCGGCGGAATGGTAGAATGTCGCTTACGCGACCCGCCGCAGGCGTAGAATCCTGCTTCGCAGGATTCTTTTAAATTTTATTTTTGCAGCGTGCAGATATCGACCAGTTCTGCCGTATCCGGCGTAAAGCCGCTCTTTAAGATATCCGCAGGGCAACTGCCGTATCCAGGCTGGTCAGGCAGGGAATGCCAAGCTCCACAGATTTGCGTCGAACCTTTACGCTGTCCCGGGCAGGGGTACGCCCCTTTTTGGGAGGTCGAAATGATGTAATTGACCTTTCCGCTTTCCAGAAGTGCGATGGTGTTGTGCTCGGATTCGCTGATCTTATGGACAAGGGTAACCGACATACCATGGTCACGCAGTACAGCTGCCGTACCTGCGGTTGCATACAGGTGGAAGCCAAGATCTGCAAACCGCTGTGCAATATCAGGGATTTCATCCTTATCGGTGTCGCGCACGGTGATGAAGATGCCGCCCTTGTCGGTCAGCTGGTAGCCTGCGCCGACCAATCCTTTGTAGAGCGCTTCCCGCATGGTGGGTGCGATGCCGAGCACTTCACCGGTAGATTTCATTTCAGGTCCCGAGCTGCGTGTCCAGTCCAGACAGCTTTTCAAAGGAGAAGACAGGCACTTTGATCGCGGTGTAGGAGGAAACCGGGGCAAGACCGGTGCCGTAAGGCATATCCTTTAATTTTTCCCCGAGCATGACGCGGGTGGCGATATCGACCATCGGGATGCCGGTGACTTTGCTCAGATAAGGCACGGTTCTGGAGGAACGGGGTTTACCTCAATGACATAAACCTGATCCTGGCAGATGACGTACTGGATGTTGATCAAGCCCTTCGTGTTTAAGGCGAGGGCAAGGCGGGTGGAGTAGTCCACGAGCTTTGCGGTTTTGGCGGGGCTTAAATTCCAGGCAGGGTAAACTGCGATGGAGTCGCCGGGTGGATGCCTGCACGGTCGATGTGCTCCATAATGCCGGGCAGCAGGACATCCTCGCCATCGCAGATTGCGTCGACTTCAAGCTCCGTGCCCATCATATTTATCGATCAGGACGAGGTTCCTTCCATATGGGAAAGAATAATATCCATATATTCTTTTACATCCGCATCGGAAAAGGCGATAATCATGTTCTGGCCGCCAAGGACATAACTGGGGCGCAGCAGAACCGGATAGCCGAGGCGGTTCGCTGTTTCGATCGCTTCCTCTGCAGTGTGGACGGTATCTCCGACGGGCTGCTTGATATGGAGCTGTTTTAAGAGAGCTTCAAACCGACCCCCGGTCTTCGGCAGCGTCAATACTGTCTGCAGGTGTGCCCAGAATCGGAACGTTGTTTTCTGAAAGCCATTTGGTCAAGCGAATTGCGGTCTGTCCGCCGAAGGCAACAACTGCACCGACCGGATTTTCCACACGGATGATGTCTCCGACATCTTCCGAGTCAGGGGTTCAAAGTACAGGCGATCTGCTGTGTTGAAATCGGTGGAAACGGTTTCCGGGTTGTTATTGACGATAACAACTTCATATCCGGCATCCTTTAATGCCCAGACACAGTGAACGGAGGCATAGTCGAATTCGATTCCCTGACCGATTCGGATCGGACCGGAGCCAAAGACGATGACGACGGGCTTTTTGGAGCTGTGTTCCGCGATAAAAGCGGAAGCCTCGTCCTCCTCGTCAGTGGTGGAGTAGAAGTAGGGGGTTTCTGCCGCAAACTCCGCGCCGCAGGTATCGACCATCTTATAGGAATACGGAAGGTGGGGGAAAGTAGAGTTGCCGGACAGGCGTGCAATCGTTTTATCCGGAAAACCGTTTCTCTTTAATTCCCGCAGAAAATCATGTGTGAGCGGCTCTGTCTCCAGCCGTTTTTCGAGGTCGCATAGATGCAAAAAGCTTTGCTAAAAACCATTCGTCGATCAAAGTCAGCTGATGGATTTTTTCGATGGAAAAACCGCGGAAGAGCGCTTCGTAAACAGCGAAGATGCGTTCGTCGTCCTGCGCCAGGATTTTGGCGGTTAGGGCTTCGTCGTCGAGTGCGCGCATATGCACGTCTGCCGGGCAGTCATGGGAGATTTCTGCTCCGCGAACGGCTTTCATCAGCGCCTGCTCGAAGTTTCTGCCAATGGCCATGACTTCACCGGTGGCTTTCATCTGGGTTGAGCTTTCTTGTCGCATACACGAATTTGTCAAAGGGCCATTTCGGAAATTTGACGACAACATAGTCCAATGCCGGTTCGAAGCATGCTTTTGTTTTGCCGGTGATTTCGTTTTTGATTTCGTCCATCCGGTAGCCGATGGCGATTTTGGCAGCGACTCTGGCGATCGGATAGCCGGTCGCTTTGCTGGCAAGGGCGGAGGAACGGGAAACCCCTGGGGTTTACCTCAATAACAGCGTACTCGAAGCTCTCGGGATTTAGAGCAAACTGTACGTTGCAGCCGCCCTCAATGCCCATGGCTTCGATGATGTGGAGTGCAGCACTTCGAAGCATCTGGTATTCTTTATCCGCGAGGGTGACCGCAGGGGCGATAACGATGGAATCGCCGGTATGGATTCCCACCGGATCCACATTTTCCATAGAGCAGATCGTGATGACGTTTCCATCGCCGTCGCGCATGACCTCAAATTCGATCTCTTTCCAGCCGGAGATACATTTTTCCACCAGAATCTGCGTGATCGGGGGAAAGACGAGCCCTGCGGAAGCAATTTGGCGCAGCTGTGCTTCGTCAACAGCGATGCCGCCGCTTATGCCGCCGAGGGTAAAGGCGGGGCGCACGATAACCGGATAGCCTGCGGAGTGCGCGAAGGAGAGAGCACCCTCAAGCGTCGTCGTAACGACAGAGGGGATGATAGGCCCCGGATCGCTTCCATGGTGCTTTTAAAAACCTGACGGTCTTCGGCTTTGGCAATGGTTTCCGGGTTTGCGCCAAGAAGTGTAACGCCCTCCTGTGCCAGAAAGCCTTCCTTTGCCAGCTGCATCGAAAGCGTCAGGCCGGTCTGACCGCCGAGGGTGGAAAGAATGCTGTCTGGGTGTTCTTTTTGATGATTTTTTAGAAAATCCAGAGTCAGAGGCTCCATAGACATGATCTGCCATGGCGGCATCTGTCATGATTGTTGCAGGGTTAGAATTAACTAACACAACCTCAGACCTTCCTCTTTTAAAGCGCGGCACGCCTGGGTACCTGCATAGTCAAATTCGGCAGCCTGACCGATGACGATGGGGACGATAAATTACCATTACTTTTTTCAGATTGGGATTTAACGGCATGCTTTATGCCCTCCTTTCCATCAGTGCGACAAATTCGCGGAACAAAAACTCGAGTCATGAGGACCGCCGCAGGCTTTCCGGATGGAACTGCACTGAGAAGCCGGGAAAATCCTGATAAGAAACGCCCTCACAGGTTCCGTCGTTTAGATTGATAAAACGAAGTACTGCATTATCCGGGAGGGAATCGTTTTTGACGGCATAGCCGTGATTCTGACTGGTGATATAATCCCTGCCGGTGAGCAGATCTTTCACCGGCTGGTTTGCACCGCGGTGTCCGTATTTCAATTTTTCGGTGTCCGCACCGTTTGCAAGGGCGCGAGAAGCTGATGCCCCAGGCAGATGCCGAAAATCGGAATGCCGGATTTGCAGAGGTGGGACAGCTCGAAATGATAGCCGGGTTATCCTTCGGGTTGCCGGGACCGTTGCTCAACATGATACCGTCCGGCGAATAGGAGAGGATGCGTGCTGCTGTCGTGGAAGCGGGAACGATGGTTAAGTCGCAGTTTAATGCGTGCAGCTTTCGGATGATATTCTGTTTTGCACCGAAGTCCCACAAAACGACGTGATGGCGGGGAAGCGGGGACGGAATCTGGTAAGGCTCCTGCAGGTAACGTGTGCTACCGCGTCCGTGATTGCCCAGCTCTTTAAGTCTTCAACAGCTGCAGAGTCCGGACGGAGGGATGTGAGCCGTCCGTTCATGACGCCGCGCTCGCGGATGAGCTTGGTCAGGTAGCGGGTATCCAGATCATAGATGCGGGGATATTTTTGCTGCTTTAAAAAGCGTCAAGATCCATCTGACATCTGAAATTGGAAGGACATGGAGCGCCATTCTCTGGTGATGTATGCGCTCATGTGAATTCCTTTGCTTTCAAAGTCTTTTGGATTGACGCCGTAGTTGCCGATCAGGGGAAATGTCTGAACGGCCATCTGTCCGTAATAACTGGGGTCGGTCAGTGTTTCTGTATATCCGGTCATAGCCGTCGTAAAAAACGACTTCTGCGATGACGTCCTTTTCAAAGGAGCGCCGAAATGTTTTCCGGTCAGACAGGTCCCTGTCCTCCAGCTGTAAGTACACAGTTTGTTCCATAAGTACACCTCGCTCATTCTCTCGTGTTTGCTGTACAAATACTGAAAGGCGTCCATGAATCAAACACTTCTCTAAATAGGAAAGTGTTTCACTCATGAACGCCTTTGTTCATCTGATGCATTATAGCATTGGAAAAGGGGGCGGTCAAGAATAAATTTTATTTTGTTTACCAGTTCCCCCGTGACTTCGTGAGCAAAAGGAGCGGTGGCGGCCACTGCGAAAAGCGCCGCAGGCGCGATTCATGACAATAGAATGTTCACGGAGCGTGCATTCTATTGTATTGCGAATGGCGCGGGGAACGTCCGGGAGAAGGCCACTGTGGAATCGATTATAAACATATCTACCAACTATGTTAGTGTTGACAAATAGGAAGCATCAATTAGAATGATAGAAAATATCCGAAAAATAACTGCAAAGGAGAGCAGAAAAAATGAGCAATCATATAGAAACAAAGTGTATTCACGGAAATCTGGATTTTCCTGGGACGAGCCGACAAAGGCGGTGAGCTTTCCAATCTATCAGACGGCGACGTTCGGACATATCGGTCTGGGACATTCGACCGGCTTTGACTACACGAGAGAGAAAAATCCGACCAGACAGCATCTGGAGGGAAATCCTTACCGCGCTGGAGGGCGCTTATGACACGACGGCATTTTCTTCCGGCATGGCGGCGGTGACAGCAGTATTTGATCTGTTTGCACCCGGCGACCATGTGATCTGTTCTGAAGACCTTTACGGCGGCGTAACCCGTCTGGTCAATACCATCGGCAAAAAGAACGGACTGATGGTTGATTTTGTCAATACCGGTGATTTGGATGAGATCAAACGGGTGCTGCGTCCGGAAACAAAGGCACTTTATATCGAGACGCCCAGCAACCCGATGATGGAGATCACTGACCTTTCGGCATGCGCAGAGCTTGCAAAAGAACATAACCTTCTGATGATCACAGACAATACCTTTTTATCTCCATATTTGCAGAACCCGATTGCGCTCGGTGCAGATATCGTCATCCACAGCGCGAGCAAGTTCCTGTGCGGACATAACGACACGATCGCCGGTTTTGTCTGCTCTGCAAAGGAAGAGCTCGCAGCAAAATCCGCCTGATTGCAAAGACGACCGGCGGCTGTTTGTCCCCTTCGACAGCTGGCTGGTAATGCGCGGCATCAAGACACTGGCGGTGCGCATGGAGCGGCAGCAGGAAAATGCGGGCAACATCGCGCGCTGGCTGACGGAGCAGAAGAAAGTCAGAAAAGTATATTATGCTGGACTGGAAACGCATCCTGGTTATGAGATCAATGCAA
>VOFG01000473.1_pt1 | contig 40001 bp, 40 predicted proteins | sample 5384171 | NCBI WGS metagenome assembly VOFG01 (sample SAMN12384726, study PRJNA508395) | human gut metagenome | isolation source: healthy gut F | host: Homo sapiens
CAAAGTATAACGGAATCAAGATGGAAGTGGAGTACCGGATGACGGATAAGGCGACGGGAGAACTTCGCACTACAGGAACAAGTTCCTGCTTTTTTGAACCGTTCCGGAAGACCGATTTCGTTGAAACGGTCTTATCCGGAGATTGATACAAAGTTCTTTGAGTACACAGATATTTAGAACAAAATGGAGCGGATAGACGCTCCGGAATGGAGAATACTATGATTCAGGGAAAGATTAAGCGCATTGCGCGAGGAGATGAAAAGCGGAAGATCGATATTTATATTGTACCGACCGCCGATTTTCATGAGTCCGAATATGTAGGGGGAGCATTTTAAAGCCAGAAAGTTTATCACCGGTTTCACCGGATCGGCAGGCACGGCGGTCATTACCCTGACAGAGGCAGGTCTGTGGACAGACGGACGCTATTTCGTGCAGGCGGAAAAGCAGCTTGCCGGAAGTACCGTGATGCTCTACCGCATGGGTGAAGAGGGTGTGCCGACCGTGGATGAGTTCGTTGAAAAAGAACTGCCGGAGAGCGGCTGCATCGGATTTGACGGCAGAGTGGTGAACGGAAGCTGGGGCAGAAAGCTTCTCGCCATTGCGGAGAAAAAGAAGGGGTCTTTGTACGTGACGGAGGATCTGATTGATCTGATCTGGAAGGATCGCCCGGCGCTTTCTAAGGAACCGCTGTTTTTGCTTGAGGAGAAGTACTCCGGCAAGAGCACGGCAGACAAGATCGCGGATCTGCGCAAGGTAATGGAAAAGAGGGAGCCAATGTGCATATTCTGACTTCCTTATACGATATAGCATGGCTGTTAAACATCCGCGGCGGAGACATCGATTACGTGCCGGTCATCCTGTCCTACCTGGTGCTTACCGACAAGGAGTGCATCTGGTTTTACAGGAAGAAGTTGTGGATGAGAAGATTGCAGCATATCTGAAAGAGAATCACATCACAACCAGACCTTACGATGCAATCTATGATTATGTGAAAGAGATTCCGGCGGACGCATGCGTACTGATGAATGGCAATACGGTCAACTACCGCATTACCAGCAGCCTGAAAAAAGAGATCCGCATTGTGGACCAGCCGAACCCGACCGAGATCATGAAAGCGGTCAAGAATCCGGTCGAGGTGGAGAATATCCGCAAAGGCACATGTGAAGGACGGTGTGGCATTCACCAAATTCATGTACTGGCTGAAGACCAATATCGGCAAGATTCCGATGACGGAGATCTCCGCATCGGATTACCTGGAGGCGCGCAGAAGAGAGCAGGATAACTTTATCGAGTTAAGCTTTGACACGATCTGTGCATACGGACCGAACGCTGCCATGATGCACTATGCGGCGACTCCGGAATCGGATGCCGAGTTAAAGCCGGAAGGCTTCCTGCTGGTGGATTCCGGCGGACACTATTTCGAGGAACGACCGACATCACAAGAACGATGGCGCTCGGACCGATCACAGACGAGATGCGGCTGCATTTTACAACGGTATGCCGCTCCAACATGAACCTTGCAAACGCCAAGTTTCCTCTACGGCTGCACCGGACTGAATCTGGATATTTTATCCCGCGGACCGCTCTGGCAGATGGGCATTGATTACAAGTGCGGTACCGGACACGGTGTGGGCTACATTTGAATGTGCACGAGGGACCGAACGGCTTCCGCTGGAGAGTGGTGCCGGAGCGCCATGATAACGGCACGCTGGAAGAGGGTATGGTCACGACGGATGAGCCGGGCGTATATCTGGAAGCAAATACGGTATCCGTACCGAGAACGAACTGGTATGCCACAAGGCGGAGAAAAAAACGAGTATGGCCAGTTCATGAATTTTGAAAATATTACTTACGCACCGATTGATCTGGATGCCATTGATCCGGACGAGATGACGGGACGTGAGAAGAAAATGTTAAATGATTATCATGCAATGGTATACAAGACACTCTCTCCGTACATGACACCGGAAGAGAATGAGTGGCTGAAGAAGTATACAAGAGCAATCTAGAAACGGAGACAGAAATGAGCGAAAAGCTGGTATTGATTGATGGGCACAGTATTTTGAACAGGGCATTTTTCGGAATTCCGGATTTGACAAATTCGGAGGACTGCACACGAATGCAGTCTATGGATTTTTGAATATTATGTTCAAGATACTGGAGGAGGAGCAGCCCGATTACCTGACGGTTGCGTTCGACGTGTCTGAGCCGACGTTTCGCCACAAGATGTTTGCGGAATACAAGGGTACCCGCAAGCCGATGGCGGCAGAGTTAAAGCAGCAGGTACCCCTGATGAAAGAGATGCTGCGCGCGATGGGTGTGACCATCGTTGAAAAAAGGCGGTTACGAGGCGGATGATCTGCTTGGAACCATCGCAAAGCGCAGTGAGGCGGCAGGCGTGGAGGTTGCGGTCGTATCCGGTGACCGTGATCTTCTGCAGCTTGCAACAGATCATATCAAGATCCGGATCCCGAAGACGAAGAGGACGGGAACCGAGATTGAGGACTACAACGCGAAGGAAGTCCTCGAGAAGTACCAGGTGACGCCGACGGAGTTTATTGATGTGAAGGCACTGATGGGTGATACTTCCGACAACATTCAGGAGTTCCCGGCATTGGCGAGAAGACAGCGACGGGCGATCATCGCAAAATATGGCAGTATTGAGAATGCCTACGCACATGTGGATGAATTAAAGCCGCCGAGAGCAAGCACGAATTTAAAAGAGCATTATGATATGGCGCAGATGAGCAAGACGCTGGCGACGATCGATATCGATGCGGACATTGCCTACAAGCTTGGGGACGCGCATTTAGAACAGGTTTCCGATCTGTATACAGGAAGCCTATTTGTTGTGTAAGAGACTGGAATTTAAGAATCTCCTCGGCAGATTCTCCGTGGAAGCACCGAAGAATACGGCGGAGGAGCATTTTAAGAAGATAGAAAAGGCGCAGGAGGCAGAAGCATTTTTGCATCCTGCGTGGAAAAGCATGTGGATTCTATGTGGTGCCACAGGAGGAAACGCATGACGCCCACACGAGAGGCTGACGGTCAGATGAATCTGTTTGGCAGCTTTGCGATGCAGAACTCCGGCGAAGAGGCGTGGCAGCAGGAGTCGGCAGGAAGCTGTCATATCCCGGATTTTCTCGGACTTGCAGTTGCATGTGGTGAGGAGGAAATCTGTTACGTGGAGGCATCGGAAGCACTTCCCTGCCGTAAGATCCGTGAATTGTTTGCGGGGAGCGCAGCCGCTTCCTATGCGACACTTGACTTAAAGCCGCAGTTAAAGGAACTGGGGATGCTTGAGAAAAATGTCTTGGAACGATCTCGGAGGAGAACCTGTTCGACAACACGATCGCGGCCTACCTTTTTAAACCCGATTAAGAATGAATATCCGTATGAGGACATTGCCAAGGATTATGCGGGGACTGATGATTCTGTCGAGAAAGGATCTCATAGAGAAGCTCACGTATGAGAAGGCGGCTGAGAAAAAGCCGGAGGAATTTTTAAAGTGCGTCTGCTATATGGCATACGTGGCATACAAGACCAGGGAGCCGCTTGAAAAAGAGCTTGCGGACACCGGAATGGAAGCGCTGTTTCGCGAGATCGAGATGCCGCTTGTCTTCACGCTGGCAGATATGGAAAAAGAGGAATCATTGCGTCCGGGGAGGCGCTAAAGGAGTACGGAGACAAGCTTGCCGTGCGCATTGACGAACTCGAGCGTAAGCTCTATGAGGAAGCCGGGGAGGAATTCAATATCAATTCTCCCAAGCAGCTCGGTGTGATTTTATTTGAAAAGCTTTCCCTGCCGAACGGCAAGAAGACGAAGACCGGCTATTCGACGGCGGCGGATGTTTTGGACCGTTTGGCGCCGGATTACCCGATTGTGGCGGATATCCTGGAGTACAGACAGCTGACCAAGCTAAAGTCTACTTATGCAGACGGCCTGGTGAATTATATCGCAGAGGACGGAAGAATCCACGTCATTCAACCAGACCATCACGGCGACGGGACGCCTTAGCAGCACGGAGCCGAATCTCCAGAACATCCCGATGCGGATTGAACTGGGAAGACTGATCCGCAAGGCATTTTTGCCAAAGACCGGTTTTGTGTTTGTGGATGCGGATTATTCGCAGATCGAGCTGCGCGTGCTGGCGCATCTGTCCGGGGATGAGAAGCTCATCGAGGCATACCGGAATGCACAGGATATTCACCGGACGACGGCGTCGCAGGTATTCCATATCCCGTTTGACGAGGTGACCGATCTGCAGCGCCGCAATGCCAAGGCGGTCAATTTCGGTATCGTCTACGGAATCAGCTCCTTCGGACTCAGCCAGGATCTCTCCATCACGAAGAAAGAGGCGGCGGAGTACATTGAGCGCTATTTTGAGACCTATCCGAAGATCAAGGGGTATCTGGACGGACTGGTGGCGGAGGCGAAGGAAAAGGCTATGTCACGACGATGTTCGGAAGAAGACGTCCGATTCGGAGCTTTCTTCGAGCAATTTTATGCAGCGTTCGTTCGGGGAACGCATTGCGATGAATTCCCCGATACAGGGAACGGCGGCAGACATTATTAAGATCGCCATGAACCGGGTGCATGACCGTCTGCTGGCGGAGGGGTTAAAATCCCGGCTGATTCTGACGGTGCACGATGTACTGCTGGTGGAGACAGCGGCAGAGGAAGAACAGGAAGTGCGGAAGATTCTTGCCGAAGAGATGCACGGAGCGGCACAGTTGTCGGTGATGCTTGAGATTGATGTGCATGCGGGAAGCGATTGGTATCAGGCAAAATAGAGGTGCAGTGGAACGATGAGATTTATAGGAATTACCGGCGGTGTAGGAGCTGGCAAGTCGGAAATACTGGGATATCTGGCGAAGAAGCCGGATACCCGCGTGATGCTTGCGGATGAGATCGCCCATGAGCTGATGTCTCCCGGGGCGGAGTGTTATGACAGGATCTGTGAGACGTTTGGCGCGGAGGATATTTTCCTGCCGCAGGGCGGACTGGACCGGGAAAACTGGCGGCAGTCATTTTTTCCGATGAGGCGAAGCGCAGGCAGATGAATGCCATTGTACACCCGGCGGTGCGCGTCTATGTGGAAAAAGAGGCGGCGAGAGAAAAGCAGGGTGGAAAACGAAAGCTTCTGGTGCTGGAGGCAGCGCTTCTGATTGAAGAACATTATGATGAAATTTGTGACGAACTCTGGTATATTTATACCAGAGGATATTCGCAGAGAACGCCTGATGGCAAGCAGAGGATATTCCACGGAAAAGGTAGACCGGATTTTTGCAAGCCAGTTGACGGAGGAAGTCTACCGGGAGCACTGCAGGGTTGTGATTGACAACAACGGCAGTGTGGCGGGAGGCTTTTGCGCAGATTGACAGGGCGCTTTCGGAGAAGAAATAGAGATTAGGAGATACTGCAGATGAGCGATACGAGCGTATTCGACCAGCCGCTGGTGTTTGGTCTTGATATTGGAACGAGAAATGTGGTGGGAACCGTAGGCTATAAGACGGAGAATGAATTTGTCGTGGTGGCACAGTATATGCTTGAGCATGAGACGCGTGCCATGCTGGACGGTCAGATTCACGATATCGGACGCGTGGGGCATACCATTGCCAAGGTGAAGTGGGAGCTGGAGTCACAGATCGGGCAGGAACTGACCGAAGTGTGTATTGCAGCCGCAGGCCGTGTGTTAAAGACGGTGACGACCAACATCAGCTATGATTTCCCGGAGGAGACGGTCGTCACCGGCGAGGATATTCATACACTGGATCTGCTTGGAATAGAAAAGGCACAGTCCATTTTAAAGGAAATGAACGATACCCGCTATAAGTTTTACTGTGTGGGTTATTCCGTCATGAAGTATTTCTTAAATGATGAACCGTTCTCCAGCCTGGAATCCCATAAGGCAGAACGTATCAGCGAGGATATCATCGTGACGTTCCTGCCGGAGGATGTTGTGGACGGTCTGTACGCGGCAGTCGGTATGGCGGGTCTGACCGTGGCAAACATGACGTTGGAGCCTATTGCGGCGATCAATGTGGCGATTCCGGAGAATTACAGACTGTTAAATATTGCGCTCGTGGATATCGGTGCGGGAACATCCGATATTTCCGTGACGAGAGACGGAAGCATCATCGCATACGGTATGATTCCGCTTGCGGGGGATGAGATCACTGAGCTGATCGTGCAGAGTTATCTGGTGGATTTCAACACGGCGGAGCAGATCAAGCTCTCGAGCGGTATGGACGATCAGGTGACCTACAAGGATATTATGATGATCGAGCACACGATTCCGTCGAAGGATGTGTGGAAGCTGACGGAGCCGGTGGTGGATAAGATGACGACCGAGGTAGCGGCGAAGATCAAGGAGCTGAACGGAGACAAGAGCGTCAGTGCGGCGTTTATCGTCGGCGGCGGCGGTAAGATCCACGGTTACACGGAGATGCTTGCCAAGAAGCTGGATCTGCCGGCAGAGCGTGTAGCGCTGCGCGGTGAGGAAGTGCTGCAGGAAGTGACGTTTCTTCAGACAGAGATCCAGAAGGATCCGCTGCTCGTCACGCCGATCGGTATCTGCTTAAATTATTACGATCAGAGAAACAGCTTTATCATGGTGCGCTTTAACGGGGAGCGGATCAAGCTGTATGACAACAATAAGCTGACAATCGTGGATGCAGCCCTGCAGGCCGGTTTCCCGAATGAGGAACTGTTCCCGAAGCGCGGCAAAGGAACTCAATTTCACCGTGAACGGCACTCCGCGGATTGTCAGAGGTGAGCTGGGAGAGTCCGCAGAGATCTATATGAATGACCGTCTGGTCAACATCAACACCCCGCTGGAACCGAACAGCGACATCGTGATCGAAGCGTCGACACAGGGCGAAGCGGCGGTATGTACCTTAGAGCAGCTGGATGAGTATTCCTCTTCGGAGATGAAGGTAATCGTCAACGGCAGGATCGTGCGCTGTCCGAAGTGCCTGGAAGTCAACGGAAGTCTGGAACTGCCGTCCTATGAGATCAAAGAGGGCGATGCGGTTGAGACGAGAAGCTTTTATACCGTGGAGCAGCTGGCGGCATTCATGGATGTGGAAGTGGACATGGATCATGAGATTCTTGTGAATAACCGCGTGGCAACCATGGAGAGTCTTGTGTACGAGAACTTTTCCGTGGACTGGGTGGTGCTTTCTTTCGGAGCAGCGGCGGTGGATCCGGCAGAACTTCCGGTTGCGGAGCAGCCTGTGACGGCTGCGGCTGGCGGGACGGAGCAGACAGCGGATGAGACCCTGGCTGAGACGGCGGAGGCAGAGGATGCCGCCGAGAACGAGGCACAGAACGGTACAGATTCAGAGGAAGCGGAGCATGGAATGCCACAGGCACCGTCATCAGAGGCAGACGCCGCAGGAGCAGAAGCGGCGCAGAGCAGCCGTCCGAGAGGGGAAGCGCAGCAGGCTTCGCAGAAGACGGATCTGGAACTGGTTGTATTTATCAATCAGCAGCCGGTACGCCTGACCGGAAAGAAGAACTATATCTTTGTAGATATTTTTGATTTTTACGATTTTGATTTAACGGCATCTGCGGGAAGAGCGATCATCACAAAACTGAACGGACAGCAGGCACAGTATTCGGCAGTGCTCTCCGAGGGAGATCAGATCGAGCTTCGCTGGCAGGAAATTAACAGATAGAGAGTGGAAGAAATAAAATGGAATTATGCAGTATAGCAAGCGGCAGCAGTGGCAACTGTATCTGCGTGGGAACAGACGAATGCCATGTTTTGGTGGATGCCGGAATCAGCGGAAAGCGGATTGAATCGGTCTGAATTCGATTGATCTGAAAACGGAAGAGATGCAGGGAATTCTGATTACACATGAGCATGTGGATCATATCGCGGGACTTGGCGTCCTCGCGAGACGTTACGGTCTGCCGATGTATGCGACTCCGGGGACGATCGATGCGGATACTGCACACCAAATCCGTCGGAATGATCGATCCCGCCTGTTTCATGAGATTCATGCGGGGAGAGGATTTTACGATCGGAGATATGACGATCGAGCCGATTGCCATATCGCATGACGCGGCTGAGCCGGTGGCGTATAAGATGAAGCAGCCCGGAAAATCCATGGCGGTCATGACGGATCTGGGAATTTATGACGACCATATTGTGGAGAAGTTGAAGGGGCTTGACGTGCTTCTTCTCGAGGCGAATCATGATGTACATATGCTGCAGGTCGGAAGCTATCCGTATCCGTTAAAACAGCGTATTCTCGGAGAAAAGGGACACCCTGTCCAACGAGCTTTCCGGGCGGCTGCTCGGGGAGGTGCTGCACGATCATTTCGGCACGGTCTTTTAGGACATCTGTCCAAGGAAAATAACTACGCGGAACTTGCGTACGAGACGGTGCGGCTGGAAGTGACGATGGGAGATAATCCGTATAAAGGAGATGATTTCCCGATGTATGTGGCAAAGAGAGACGAGCCGTCCGAGCTGGTGCGGTTCTAAGGTGGGAGAAAAGAAATTGCATATGCCGGCAGACACGGATATCATAAAAGAAACAGGCGAAGAGCTCTTTTGGAGGCAGGCGCCGGAATCGAGGTAGTACGAACAAGATGATCAAAGAATCCGATATTCAGAATTATCTATACGCCAGGAATATTCCTTACACCGACCATGCATCAATCTATGCGGTGATTCTGCCAAAGTATTCCTTTATGCGGACGATGATGGCGACGATGCTTGAGGTGCAGCATTTTTGTCATTCATTTCGGCAGGACGGGCATTTCTGTGATCGTGGTGAATGATCTCACCGGCAGACTCGACCCGTATGGTTTTTGTTTTTCCCGGGGAGAGAATTCAGAGCGTGCAGTTTTCCGGCGGGTGACGCACGATCAGCTTGTGATCCGGCTGACGGACGGTGTGCGCGTCTACCGGGTGAATAAGAGAATGATGATGCTGCCCTGGCACAAAAGCAATCTAAAAGCATTGACTTATAAAAGCTCCGTGTATTATAATCAGTGTTAATACGATAAAGTGATAACGTGGAAGCAGGAGGAATGAGATTGGCATGGAGAATACAGTAGACAAAGTAATCATAACAGTCGTTGGAAAAGATACCGTCGGTATTATCGCAAAGGTATGTACCTATCTTTCGGAGAATCATATCAATGTTCTGGATATTTCGCAGACGATCGTGTCCGGATTTTTTAACATGATGATGATTGTGGACATGAGTCAGTCATCGAGATCTTTCGGGGACTGCCAGAAGGATCTCGATGCGGTGGGAGAGCAGATCGGCGTGTCCATCAAATGTCAGAAGGAAGAGATTTTTGAGAAAATGCACAGAATCTAGGCAGATGTGCGGGAAGATCGACCGATGGACATAACGTCCACAGAAAGGGAAAGACGGAATGATTAACATATGGGAAGTAAATGAGACCAACAAGATGGTGGAGCAGGAGAATCTCGATGTCCGTACCATCACGATTGGTATCAGTCTTTTGGAGTGTATTGATTCTGATTTAAAAAAGCTCAATGAGAATATCTACAACCGGATCACGACCGTGGCGAAGGATCTGGCGGCAGTCGGAGAGAAGATTGAGAACGAGTACGGGATACCGATTGTCAATAAGCGTATCTCCGTGACACCAATTGCACTGGTGGGCGGTGCAGCCTGCAAGACGCCGGAGGATTTTGCGACGATTGCGGACACGCTGGACCGCGCAGCCAAGACGGTTGGGGCGAACTTGATCGGAGGCTATTCGGCGCTGGTGTCGAAGGGTATGACGAAGGCGGATGAGATGCTGATTCACTCGATTCCGATGGCACTCTGCCGGACAGAGCGTGTCTGCAGTTCGGTGAACCTTGCATCCACGAAGACCGGCATCAATATGGATGCAGTCAAGCTGATGGGAGAGATTCTCTTAGAGCTTGCGGAGCAGTCAAAGGACCGCGATTCTGCGGACTGCATGAAGCTTGTTGTATTTTGCAACGCACCGGATGACAACCCGTTTATGGCAGGCGCATTCCACGGTGTGACGGAGGCGGATGCGATCATCAACGTCGGTGTCAGCGGACCGGGAGTGGTGAAGACCGCTCTGGAAAAAGTGCGCGGCGAGAACTTCGAGGTGCTCTGTGAGACCATTAAGAAGACGGCGTTTAAGGTGACGAGAGTCGGACAGCTGGTGGCACAGGAGGCATCCAGACTTCTTAATATCCCGTTTGGTATCGTGGATCTGTCTCTGGCGCCGACACCGGCGATCGGCGATTCCGTGGCGGACATTCTCTGCGAGATCGGACTTGAGTATGCGGGAGCACCGGGAACGACTGCGGCGCTCGCCATGCTGAACGATCAGGTGAAAAAGGGCGGCGTGATGGCTTCCTCCTATGTCGGCGGATTAAGTGGCGCTTTTATTCCGGTCAGCGAGGATCAGGGCATGATCGATGCGGTACAGGCAGGAGCGATCACACTTGAGAAGCTTGAGGCGATGACCTGCGTATGTTCCGTGGGACTCGATATGATTGCGATTCCGGGAGACACCAAGGCGACGACCATCTCCGGTATGATTGCCGATGAGATGGCGCTTGGCATGGTCAACCAGAAGACGACTGCGGCGCGCCTGATTCCGGTTATCGGAAAAGGGGTGGGCGATACGGTAGAATTTGGCGGACTGTTCGGCTATGCGCCGATCATGCCGGTGAACCAGTTCTCCTGTGACGCGTTCATCAACCGCGGCGGCAGAATCCCGGCGCCGATCCACAGCTTCAAGAATTAAATCATATAACGAACATGAGTCATAGAAAATAAGTGATAGAAAAACAACCTTCTCTGATCAGACAGAATCCGAAAGGATGATTCAGGGAGGTTGTTTTTCCTTTATCCGGACAGAGGAAGGGCAGAATGGCAGAGATCAGAAAAATCATTTTCATAAAAAATGCGGTGGAGACGCTGGGTATTTTTCCGAACAGATTGCACTGGAACTGGAGAGGAATGGGTACGAGACCTGCTTTATCGACTATGAGCGGATGTATGAGTCGATGGATGTGATGCTGCATTTTCTGGACCGGGAAGAGACGGCACTTGTCACCTTTAATTTCATCGGGCTCCGCGGCGAGTCTGTGTTTCAGACGGAGAGCGGACGCAGTATCTGGCAGGAGGAGAATCTTCCCGATCTTGAATATTCTTGGTGGATCATCCGCTCTACTATCACAGCTGTCTGAAGGAAGCCGGGGAGCGGATGCGGGTATTCTGTGTGGATAGAGAGCACGTCGGCTATGTGAGGCGGTTTTACCCGGGGGTGAAGGTGGAGTTCCTGCCGCTGGCGGGCAATGAACTTCTTTTTTTGCATGGAGAACGGGGAACACGGAAACGCACAGAGCGGATGTGCCAGAGCCTGTACCGTATGGGCAGAGAACCTTTGACCTTGTATTTGCGGCCAACTATGTGTCGATGGAGATGCTCGAGGAAAAAGTAAAGGCGCTGGATGACGATTATCGGATCTTTTACCGGCGGATCACGGAGGATCTGATCGCGGATCCCGCGCAGTCTGTAGATGCGGTTATGGAGCGGCACATCCGCAACGAGCTTGGGGCAGTGCCGGAAGAGCAGCTTTGCGCGGCGATGTCCGGGATGATCTGGATTGATCTGTTTATCCGCAGCTATTTCCGGGAAAAAGTTGTGCAGACGCTCGCGGATGCCGGTATCATAGTGCGGGTATTGGAGCAGACTGGGAGAAGATTCACTGCAAAAAGCCGCAGAACGTGCGGACGAGTGGCGGAAAAGTGAACTCGGCGGCGTGTGTGCAGGCGATGCGTGACGCCAGGATCGCGTTAAACGTGATGCCCTGGTTCAAAGACGGAGCACATGACCGCGTCTTTACGGCGATGCTGCAGGGGACGGCGGCACTCACGGACGACAGCCGGTATCTGCGGGAAGAGTGCCGGGACGGAGAAAATATCTGCTTTTACTCCCTGAGGGCGTTACAACAGCTTCCGGATCAGGTGGTAAGCCTGCTTGAGGATCCGGTGCGGATGGCAGAGTTGGCGGAGCGGGGATATCGGATGGCAGAAAAGCGGCACAGGTGGAAGAACCGCGCCGGGCTTCTGATGCAGGCGCTTGCGATATAGATAAGTAAAACTAATAGAATTCAGTAAATAAATTCATGATACTAATGACAGCGCATTCCTTGTAAAAAGAAAATCCGCATGATAAGATGGAAGAAGGCAATCAATGTAGCAATGTGTGATGTGAAGGAGGAAAATCATGAAGATGATGTCACTTGCGAAGGAACTTTCGTCCAATACATATCCGGGAAGAGGAATTGTGATTGGCAGATCCGGGGATGGAAAATATGCGGTAACCGCATACTTTATCATGGGAAGAAGCGAGAACAGCCGCAACAGGGTCTTTGTGGAGGATGGTGAAGGAATCCGCACACAGGCATTTGATCCGTCCAAGCTGACAGATCCGAGTCTCATCATTTATGCACCGGTCCGCGTGCTTGGCAACAAGACGATCGTGACAAACGGCGATCAGACCGATACGATTTACGAACTGATGGACAAGCAGCAGACGTTCGAGCAGGCGCTGCGCACCAGAGAGTTTGAGCCGGACGCACCGAACTATACACCGCGGATTTCCGGTATCATGCACATCGAGAACAATACCTACAACTACGCGATGTCTATTTTAAAGAGTAACAACGGCAATCCGGACGCCTGCAACCGCTATACGTTTGCATACCAGAATCCGGTGGCCGGCGAGGGACATTTTATCCATACATACATGGGAGACGGCAATCCACTGCCGAGTTTTGAGGGAGAGCCGAAGCTTGTCGGCATCGAGGGAGACATCGACACCTTTACCAACACGGTCTGGGAGAACTTAAACGCAGACAATAAAGTATCTTTGTTTGTGCGTTATATTGAGATTGAGACCGGAAAATACGAGACGAGAATCATCAACAAGAACGTGTGAGGAGAATAGGATCATGAAAGAATTAGAATTAAAATATGGCTGCAACCCGAACCAGAAGCCGTCCAGAATCTATATGGAGAACGGCGAACTGCCGATCAAGGTGCTTTGCGGCAGACCGGGTTATATCAATTTCCTGGATGCATTCAACGGCTGGCAGCTCGTGTCCGAGTTAAAAAAGGCAACCGGTCTTCCGGCAGCGACCTCCTTTAAGCATGTGTCGCCGGCGGGCGCGGCAGTCGGACTTCCGCTTTCCGAGGTGGAGCGCAAGATCTACTGGGTGGATGACATGGATGTGGAGTTTACACCGCTTGCAAATGCCTATATTCGTGCGCGCGGCGCAGACCGCATGTCCTCGTTTGGTGATTTTATCTCTCTTTCGGATGTCTGCGACAAGGAGACAGCGCTTGTCATCAAGCGAGAGGTATCGGACGGCGTCATTGCCCCGGGATACACTGATGAGGCACTTGAGATTTTAAAAGCGAAGAAAAACGGCAATTACAATGTCATTGAGATCGATCCGGACTATGTGCCGGCGCCGATCGAGCACAAGGAAGTGTTCGGAATCACATTTGAGCAGGGAAGAAATGAGCTGGTGATCGATGAACATTTCTTCGACAATGTTGTGACGGAGAACAAGGAGATTCCGGAGGCGGCGAAGAGAGATCTTGCCATTGCGATGATCACTTTAAAATACACGCAGTCCAATTCCGTGTGCTATGTCAAGGGCGGTCAGGCGATCGGTATCGGAGCGGGGCAGCAGTCCAGAATCCACTGCACGAGACTTGCCGGTTCCAAGGCGGACAACTGGTGGCTGCGTCAGTCGCCGCAGGTGCTTTCCCTTCCGTTTAAGCCGGGCATCAAACGTGCAGACCGGGACAACGCCATTGACCTCTATATTGGCGAGGATTACATGGATGTGCTGGCAGAAGGCGCATGGCAGAATATTTTTACAGAAAAGCCGCCTGTGTTTACCGCAGAGGAGAAGCGGGCATGGCTGGATAAGAACACAGAGGTATCTCTTGGATCGGATGCATTCTTCCCGTTTGGCGACAACATCGAGCGCGCACACAGAAGCGGCGTTGCGTATGTGGCACAGCCGGGCGGTTCCATCCGAGACGATCATGTGATTGAGACTTGCAATAAATATCATATGGCGATGGCATTTACGGGCATCCGCCTGTTCCATCACTAGGAAGAGCCAAAGAGGGCTGATGTATGCAGGGTGCATCAGCCCTTTTTTATTTCATAGGAAATACCGTGATACATTCATGTGTGAAAGTAGAACCTTCCTATGAAATAAAAAACGCTCCGCGAGGATGCGCGGCTCGCGGTAGGGAAAATATCGCTTTGCGAACCGCTCGCGCGCGGAGAATCTCGCAAGCGAGATTCTTTTTTACACTTTTTTTACAAGGCTTTACCGGACAAGGGTAGAAGAGAAGATTCATAAACGTTACAGTTTATTTTACATACAAAAAAATGAGAGGAACAGTTGTGAAAATGAAGAAAAAGAATCATTGGAAAAACATATGTGCGCTTTTCTTCGCATTCTGCATGGTGTTTTCGACAGTAGCAGGAGATGCGTCTTTTGTTACGGCGTATGCAGCAGAGGTGCAGACAGCGGCCGGAAGCGAAGCGGCGGAAAATCCGTCACCGGCAGAGGAGAGCGGAGCAGACAGCACGGAAGGTGCACAGAACACAATAAATCAAGAAAGTGCGGCGCAGACAGGGAACGCCGGTCAGACGGACGCAGCGCAGACAGAGGGTGCAGTGCAGACGGATGCGGCGCAGACAGATGCCGCAGCGCAGGCGGATGCGGTACAGAATACGGAGTCTGGGGCAGACCAGAATACGGCGCTCATCCAGACGGCGGGTGCAGAAAGCCTTGCGGCCTTCAGTTATACGGCGGCACCGGAAGCGGGACTTCCGGCAGCGGCGACAGCGGGCAGCGGAACGCTTGACGTAAGCGGAGTATCTTACAGCGGATTCAGCAAGGGAATCGCAGCAAAAGGATGGAGCGAGGGAGCGGGCTTTACGGTTGCGGTCAATGCTGCAGATTACACAGATTTAAAATTTTCCGCAGACATGCGCTCCAGCGGAACCGGTCCTGCCAACTTTGCACTGGAATATTCCATTGACGGAGCGAGCTGGACAAAGATCAGCGGAACGGATGTGATCTTAAGCACGAGTCTAGCCTCGGTGTATCAGCAGACGGCACTCCCGGCGGCGCTGTCCGGAAAAGCGTTTACACTGCGTGTGACGATGCAGGGAAACACGAGTGTGAACCAGAGTACAGTCGGCACGAACGGTGTGACCAGCATCAACAACATTGTAGTCACCGGAACACAGGGCGAGGTGGCGACAGACGGAACGGTCTGTTCCAAAGTCAAAGCTTCCGTGGAGCCGGGAGATGTGGAAGCCGGTACGAAGGTGGAGCTCTCCTGTGCGACGGAGGGAGCAACGATCACATACCATACCGATCTGGACAGTGCAGACAAGACATACACCGAAGCGCTTGTGATCGAGGAAGATGTGACGATCTACGCGACAGCCGAACTCGAAGGTTATGAGACGAGTGAGACGGCAGAATTTGCCTACACGGTAAAACAGGGTGCAAAGAGCAAGGAGGCAGCACTTGCCACCACACTTTCGGACGGAAATATGGTCGCCCTCTATTACGAGAACAACGGAACCGGAAGCGTGCTCTCCCAGACCGCAAGCGGCAAGAAGTTAAAGGGTGTGTCAGCAACTGCAGCGGACGGCGCGCTTGCCATTCCGGAAGATGCGGCAGAACTTACGGTTTCCGTGGATGAAAACGGCTATTATACTTTTACATGCGGTGGAAAATATCTGACGTCCGGCGCAACGGGCAGCTCCGTGACGTTTGCGGACGCGGCGGGAGATTACAGTCTCTGGAAGCTGCAGAAGGCAAATGAGAACGGCGGATACTATGTGATCAACGCCAACGCAAAATACAATAATACCGCGGAGCAGTATCTGGAATATTATAACGGATTTACGACATACAGCTACAAATCATCTTCGGATGCGGCGTATGTATTCTATTTTTATCTGATCGATGAGGGAACACCGTCGGTTCATATCCGCGCGGACGAGTCCGTCACGGAAAATGTGGCACAGTGGTCCGGAACGGCAGATTACAAGACGGCAGGTGTGACGGCAGATACCGGAATTGCAGGAGATTCTCTCAATGCAAATGATCTGCTGGATGCGGATGCTATATATTCGGCGGTGGTAAATGGAGCGGCAGTGGCACCGTATACCGAGGCCACAAGCACTTCCACCGGTTCGACTTCCCATTATATGGGAGGAAAGGGCATTGGAAGCGGAAGCAATGATTATGCGCAGTTTGTGATGCCGACAACGGGCTATGCTAACATGGTACTTTCCTTCCGGCTTCGCGCAAGCAACACCGGAGCAGGTTCCTTCCAGATGCAGTATTCTACGGACGGTGTGGATTTTAAAAACCTTTCCACAGGAACCTATGCTTATAAGTACACGAAATACGTGGGCGGTGAGCCGCAGGAAGTGAGCGCCGCGGAGAAAATTACCGACGGTGTGGCAAAGACAAGCCTTGCGCCGGCAAACTATATTTCGTTCACGTTTGATATTCCGAACGAGGCGGCGAATGCAGACCGTCTCTACATCCGCATGGTCCCGGGCAGCCTTTCTGCCAAGGGAGATAAGGCACCGGCAGCGGGCGGAGTGATCCGTATGGACACGGTGACAGTGACAGGCAATCCGCTGATCGCCTCAGATCTCTGCGGATATGTGGCAGCAGAACCGCAGAGCGGCGTGGTAGCTGTGGGCAGTGAACTGACACTGACAAGCGCCACGGAGGGTGTAACAATCCATTACAGTGTAAACGGCGGCGCGGAGCAGATCTATGATGCGTCGGCGAAGCCAAAGCTTGCAGACCTTCCGGCAGTTGTGACTGCCTATGCGACGAAGGACGGCTATAAGGACAGCATCCGCCGTACGTTCTCTTATCAGCAGGCACAGGTGGCAACGGTAAAAGCAACGCCGAACGGCGGCAGCGTGGTGAAAAATACCGCGGTGAACCTCACCTGTGAGACCGAGGGTGCGACGATTCAGTATTCCGCGGACGACGGTGCAACCTGGCAGGATTATACCGAAAAGCTCGTCCTGACAGAGCTTCCGGTTACCTATAAGGTGAAAGCCGTCAAAGACGGTTACCTGGACAGCAGTGTGCTCACACTTTCCTTTACCGAGCGCACAAACGAAAAATATCAGATTTACTTTGGACAGTTACATTCCCACACTTCCTATTCGGACGGTGCGGGAAGCTGTGAGGATGCATACCAGCATGCAACGAACGTTGACAATCTGGATTTTGTTGCGGTGACAGATCACTCCAACTCGTTTGACAATGCGGACAGCGCGTCCATCTCGGACGGCTCGATGAGTGAGGAATGGAAGGAAGGCCATGCGCTTGCCACGCAGTATACGACAAGCGGATTTGTGTGCATCTATGGGTTTGAGATGACCTGGTCGAACGGACTTGGACACATCAATACGTTTAACACCGAAGGCTTCCAGAGCCGTACCCAGAATGAGTACAAGACTTACAGCACGGCATTGCAGAATTATTACGCGACCTTAAAGACACGGCCGGATTCCATCAGCCAGTTTAACCACCCGGGAACGACGTTCGGTGATTTCAGCGATTTCGCATACTATGACGAGGAGATCGACAAGCTGATTACGACGATCGAGGTCGGAAACGGCGAGGGTGCGATCGGAAGTTCGGGTTACTTCCCGTCCTACGAGTATTACCAGCGCGCGCTGGACAAGGGCTGGCATCTTGCTCCGACCAACAACCAGGATAACCATAAAGGCTTGTGGGGCGATGCAAACACGGCGCGTTCTGTTGTTCTTGTGGACAGCCTGACGCAGGAAAATATTTACGATGCCATGCGCAATTACCGCGTGTATGCGACAGAGGATAACGACCTCAGCATCTACTACACGCTGGACGGCTACATCATGGGTTCTATTTTAGAGGATGGAGCGACCGGAGATACCGTACATCTTTCCGTTGACTTAAGTGATCCGACGGATGCGTCCATCGGTAAAGTACAGGTCATCACAAACGGAGGACTGGTGCTTGCCGAGAAAAATGTTTCCGGAAACGAGGAGACGGTCACCTTTGATGTGAAAAATGATTATTCCTATTACTATATTAAGGTTGTGGAAGCGGACAGTGATATCGCCGTGACGGCACCGGTATGGGTAGGCTCTGTGGAGGCGGCAGGAATTGACAGCTTTTCCACGGACGAGGTGCTTCCGGTAAGGGGAGAGCCGCTGACGGTGAACCTTGGACTCTATAATAATGAAAACAGCGAGCTCGCGATTGATTCCATAACGTTTGAGGTGGGCGGAGAGACCGTACATGAGGCGGATCTTGCCGCAGCAGGATTGGGAAGCGTCGCATCCATGAGCACGGGAAGCTACAGCTTTGACTATACCTATGACGGCGTCGGCAGCATGGAGATGACAGCAGTTGTGCATGCGACGATGAACGGCGTGCAGAAGGTATACAAGAGCGTCTTAAAATTAAGCTACGCGACAACGGAGATGGTGACAAAGGTTATCATCGACGGAACCCATTACAACGATTATGTGACCGGTTACTATGGCGGTAACGTCGGAAACTTTACGGCGATTGCGGGAGCAAAGAACGTCAAGGTGGAAGTGGTCACAGACGAGATTACGCCGGAGATGCTTGCAAACTGTGCGTTGCTTGTGATCTCGGCACCGGCGAAGAAATCCGGGACAGCAAATGCCGGAGATTACACCGTGTCGCATTTTGAAGACAGCTTTATCCAGATGGTAAAAGACTATACCGACAATGGCGGTACGCTGATTACCTGCGGTATTGCCGATTATCAGGATTCTACTTCGGGACAGACAGCGACAGAGATGAATAAGCTTTTTGGCTGCGATCGGGGCATCGACCAGATTAAACAGCGACGAGGCGTACGACGAGACGAACAACGGCGGACAGCCGTACCGCTTATATCTGAAAGGAACCTACAACAAGGATTCCAGATATCTGCGCGGCGCAAGCGAGGAGCAGGAGTACAGTGCGTACAGCGGATGTACCGTGGCGCTGGATGCGGATGCGGTGACAGCCGGACGTGCGGAAGCGCTTGTGAGCGGATATGATACAACGTATTCGATCGACTGCAAGGATGATGCGGGAAACAGAGTTACCGGAAGCCCGACGTATGTGGAAAAAGGCAATATGGTAGCACTCGCACATGAGACACTGGGAAGCGGTGCAAATGTATTTGTTGCCGGAACGGTCTTTATCTCTGACTTTGAGGTGAAGGCAGAACTGGACAATATCTGGGATCTGCCATACTTAAACCGCACGATTGCAGAAAATATTTTAGATGAAGTGAAAGTGGAGCTTCCGCTGTCTACGATTGCGGAAGTGCGTAAGAACGGTACGGCGGGCGATGTCTACCGCGTGGAAGGCTATGTGACCGCAGGAACAGCCGTGGAGGGCAACACCTTCTTTGATACGATCTATATCCAGGATGACACCGCGGGAATTGATATTTTCCCGTATGCGGAGAGCGGACTTGCCATCGGAACCAAGGTGGAGATTACCGGATATGTGGACGCCTACCAGGGCGATAAAGAGCTTAAGGTGATAAGCAGCCGGATTCTGGACGAGGAGCCGAAGGTGATTGCACCGGAGAAACTGTCGGCAAAAGACGCCATGGACTATGAAAAGTCCGGCGGTAAGCTGGTACAGGTGGAGGGAACGGTAACGGATGTACTCTATGATGCGGCGGGCACCGGCGTATCACAGTTCTGGCTGGATGATGGCAGCGGCGTCAATGCCAATATTTTCATCGACGGATATATCTTATCGGCAACGACAGGAAAGAATGAACTCGCATCGGTTGTGTCGACAGGAAAACGCGTGTCGGCAGTCGGCGTGGTCTATGCACATCCGGAGGGAACCTCGGACGAGGCGGTGACCTGTCTGCGTGTAAGAAACTGCGATGAGATTGTAAAGACATCATCCGGACAGATACCGGGGGATACGGAGACACCGGGAGATACAGAGACACCGGGAGATACGGAGACGCCGGGCAATACCGAGACACCGGATACAGAGACGCCGGGAACAGATTCGTCAGACAGCGGAAATGACAGCACGGACGGAACTGGAAACGGTGGAAGTGTAAGCGGCAGCGTGACCGTATCGGACGGACAGATGACAGACGCGGTGACGGTTGCTTCACAGAATGACTGGGATCCGGTCAGAAACAGAATTGGGGCAGCATCCGCAGGCAGCACCGTGACGGTTCTTCTTGCAGACGGTGTTTCTGTGCCGGGAGATGTTATTGCGGCAGTGCGCGGAAGGGATGTACGTCTGGTATTTAGGCTGGCAAACGGAATCGTGTGGACGATTGACGGAAGAAGTGTGACATCGGATACGATTTCAGACATTGACTTCGGCGTGACGATCAACAGCCATGCCGTGCCGGATGCGCTTGCAAGACAGACCGCGGCAGGAAGAGACTATTTCCAGATCAGCTTAAATCATGACGGCGCATTCGGTTTTACCGCAGTGATGACGCTGCCGGTGGGAACACAGTATACGGGCATGTATGCAAAGTTATATTATTACAATGAAGCAAAGGGACGGCTGGAACTGGCATCTTCCGGAAAAGTAGATGCAAACGGAAATGTGGAGCTTACCTTTGTACATGCATCCGATTATGTGGTGGTGCTGGATCAGATGCCTGCAGTGCAGACGGGAGACGACACCCCGCTTGCGGCAGCAGTGATGATGCTTCTTGCAGGTATGGTTCTGCTTGCAGCGGCAGCACGCAAAGAAAAGGATATTTTTGAAATAAGGGTGGTTAAAACATGAATTTCAAAAGAGCAAAATACGCAGCCTGGTGCTTCTGGCACTGGCTGCCGTTGCTTTTTGCGGACTGATCTGGTTCGCGAATAAAGACAGACCGGTTTATAGGAGCAGCAACATGGCGGGAACGGACTATGAGGTTGGAAGAGTCCTGCGGGTTGTGGAGGATCACAAGACGGTGGATGAGGAGCTGGACGGAATCTGGCGGGGAAGTATGACGCTGGAGGTCGAGATCCTTACCGGACGTTACAAGGGCGACACGGCTATTGTGGAAAATTATTTCAGCTCCCTGTACAACGTCAGGGTGGCGGCGGGGGATAAAGTCTCTATCCGCATCGACACGACGGGGGAGGACGAATATCAGGTATCGGTCTACAATTATTACCGCGTTCCGCAGATGATCGGCTGCATCGTGGCGTTTGTGCTGCTTCTCGTATTGATCGGAGGGAAAAAGGGCGCAAAATCTGTGGCGGGGCTGGCGTTTACCGTGGTATGTATCCTCTGGATTTTACTGCCGCTTGCGCTGAAGGGTTACTCGCCGTTGGCGGTCACGATTCTGCTGATTCTGGTCTGCAATTTTGTCAGCTTCTTCCTGATAGACGGCATCTCGACCAAGACGGTTGTGGCGGCAATCGGAAGCATGCTGGGTGTGCTTGCGGGAGCAGTGTTTGCACTGATCGCGCAGAATGCCATGTCGATTACGACCTACCAGATGGATGAGGCGGAGACACTGCTTCTGATCACAAGCACCACGGAACTGAAGATCCGGGATCTGTTTTTGTGCGGTATTCTGATTTCGTGTATGGGAGCGGTGATGGATGTGGCGATGAGTATCTGTTCCGCGGTGGCGGAGATCCATCAGGTGGACCGGTCGCTTGGCATGGCGAAGCTGTTTGCCTCCGGGATGAATATCGGAAGAGACGCGATGGGAACCATGGCGAATACGCTAATCCTGGCAGTCGCCGGGACATCGCTGAACATGATGTTGATGATCTACTCCTATGATGTCAGCTTTCAGCAGCTGATGAATACGGACTTTGTGGCGATCGAGATTATCCAGTGCATTGCGGGAAGCGTGGGTATCGTGTGTACGGTCCCGCTGGTAGCACTGCTGTCCGCCGCCGTATTTGGAAAAAAGACAAAAAAATGAGACTGCACTATGGCAGGATGACGATCTGCCGCTGATATTCGGAGGCGGGGGGGACGTCATGCTCCTGCATGCGGGCGGCGCGCAGAGGCGTGCCGCCTTTTTGATTGCGCATCTGCAGATAGAGATTCCCGGCAAACACATCGTGCTCAAATACCCGCATGGCATCCGGGGACAAAAGCTTTGGCGCCTGCGATGGCCGTGTGATAAGCGGAACTGCAGCAGAGGCTTTTAGTGCGGCAAGCAGGGGAGCGGAGCTTTTCCGAAAGCCGAGAATGCGTAGATAGGGAATTTTATCCAGGGCATTGCCGCATGCGTAATCGGAAGAAGTAATGCCAAGGATGGAGTGCAGCAAAATGCGGTTGATGCGCGTGAGCGTCATTTCTTTGCTTTTTAACCGTGACGCGAAGGAGGAAAAAGAGGTATAATAAGGAAGCTGGTTTCGCATGCGGTTGGCAAATTCCGGGGAGGAATCGGCGGTCCGGGCGAGTTGTGAGGCAGAGCTGCTTAACAGCAGATAACCCAGAATGCTGGAAAAGTCATCGGCGCACAGCAGCGGAAAATCTGCCCGGTAGTCCTGCAGGATGGCCAGTGCCTCCTGCGGCATGGCATGATGCAGAATCCCGGCGGCAGAATCTTCAGATGCCCTGTCGGCAGAATTCCCACATGCTCCGGCATCGCCGGCGAAGAGTGTATGCCGGATCGCGGATGCCGAGGCCGGGACTTCGGATGCGCCGGAGCGGATGGATGTTTCGTGGTATGCGGCGCCTTCCCGCTTTAGCAGATAGGGCGTGATCGAAGACGCGCGGCGGCGCAGCGATTTTAAGTATTCCAGAGCCAGTATGTTGTTCGGGGAGGCGAGCAGGGAGGAGAGCGTCTCTGTGGATACGGGCAGGGCGCCATCCTGATCGGCGGCGTCGGCAAAATAAGAGAGCAGGGCAGCTTCCCTTGCCTTTGGAAATGTATTACCGGATTTTAGGTTGTGCTTCAGGGAAGCCTTTAAATCCGCCGGTTCATCCGCGAGAACGTCCGCAATGCGGCGAAGGAGGGCAAGGTCGCCGCTCTCAGCGCCAAAACAGATGCCGTTTACGCAGCCCGTTTTCTCAAAGAGGGAGATTCCTGCATCGGCGAAAAGCTCCGCGGAAGCGGTAGACCAGAGTACGGGAAGCTCGAGCACGAGATCCGCACCCGAGGAGAGCGCCATGCGGGCACGGGTGTATTTGTCCAGAAGGGCGGGCTCTCCGCGCTGTACATAGTCGCCGCTTGCGGCGACAACGATATAGTCGGCGTAAAGATTTTTTGACATGCGCGATCTGATAGGCGTGCCCGTTGTGGAATGGATTGTATTCTGCGATAATGCCAATGACGTTCATGGCGGATCCTCCCGTACTGCAATGTAATAAAAACTGTAGCTATCATAGCATACTGTGAAATAGAAAAAAAGAAAAAGGAGTATTTTACGTGAAGAGAAACAGAAACATTGGATCGTTTCTGCTGATGGCGGCAGGGCTTCTGCTGATGGCGGCAGCCCTTTATGAACTGATCCCGGCGCTGCTCGCGTACAAGCGGGCGGACGATACCTACGAGGCGCTGCGCGAGGCTTATGTGACCGGACAGCCGGGGACATCTTCGGATGATCCGGCGGAGGAGGGAGAGGAGCTGCCGGTATGGTATGAAGTATTGCAGGTGGATTTTGAGACGCTAAAGGAAGCAAATCCGGATGTGATCGGTTGGATTTATTTTGACAATATAGAGCAGATCAATTATCCCATTCTGTATTCCGGGGATGACGAGACCTACCTGCATACCGATCTCTATGGAAATGCGTCGAAATCCGGCTGCATTTTTATGGAGGGGAACAACGTCCCCGATTTTAACGACTGCCACACGATTCTGTACGGACACAACATGAAAAACGGAAGCATGTTCGGTTCGCTGAAACAATATAAAAACGACGGCTTTTATGAAAAAAATGCGTATTTTACCGTGTTTACGGAGGATGCAGCCTACCGCTATCAGATTTTTGCGTACAGTGATGTCCCGGAAGATTCGGATGTCTATACGACCGGATATCTGCCAGATGAGACTTTTGATGGGTTCCTCACAGAACTGCTTAAGTCCTCCTACAAGGATACGGGCGTTGCGGTGGGAAAGGATGACAAGGTTCTGACACTGTCTACCTGCTCGGGCGACGGGCTGCGGTTTGTGGTGCACGCGGTGCGGGTTGATGAACACGAAAGCGGAATGTGACTGTTAAATTTTTGTCAGGCTGTTTTTCATTTTGTACAAAGAAAACTGGCAATTACTGGCTTGTTTCGTGGGCGTGACAAGCGTATACTAAAATTATATGCGGTCTGTGAGAGACAGACCTTCGCAAAACAAGGAGGCAGATCCTCTCCTCGCCAGAGGGTTCGGATTTTGCTTCGCAAAACAAGGAGGATATTATGAACGTATTAGTTATCAACTGTGGAAGCTCTTCATTAAAATATCAGCTCATCGATTCTGAGAGCGAAGCGGTACTGGCAAAAGGTCTCTGTGAGAGAATCGGAATCGACGGAAGACTGGTATACCAGAAGACCGGACTGGACAAAGAGATTACAGAAGCTGCAATGCCGACGCACAAGCAGGCAATCCAGATGGTTCTTGATGCACTGGTGAATCCGAAGACCGGCGCAATCGCAAGCCTTTCCGAGATCGATGCTGTCGGACATCGTGTCGTACACGGTGGAGAGAAGTTCGCAGCATCTACACTTCTGACACCGGAAGTATTAAAGACAATCGAGGAGTGCAACGATCTTGCACCGCTTCACAACCCGGCAAACCTGATCGGTATCGATGCCTGCAAGGAGCTGATGCCGAACGTACCGATGGTTGGCGTATTCGATACCGCTTTCCATCAGACAATGCCTAAGAAAGCATATCTCTATGGTCTGCCTCATGAGTATTATGAGAAATACAAAGTCAGAAGATACGGTTTCCACGGAACAAGCCACAGCTTTGTATCTAAGCGTACCGCAGAGTTCCTTGGTATGGATCTTAAAAATTCCAAGATCATCGTGGCACATCTCGGCAACGGCGCATCCATCAGTGCGGTATTAAACGGTGAGTGCGTAGATACCTCCATGGGTCTGACACCGCTTGAGGGACTTGTCATGGGAACACGTTCCGGAGATATTGATCCGGCGATCATGGAGTTCATCGCAAAGAAAGAGAACCTTGATATCGAAGGTATCATGAATGTATTAAATAAGAAGTCCGGCGTACAGGGAATGTCCGGTCTCTCCTCTGACTTCCGTGACTTGCAGGCAGGACACGAGGCAGGCAACGAGCTTGCAACCAATGCGATCGAGGTATTCAGCTATCGTGTGGCAAAATACATCGGCTCCTATGTCGCAGCAATGAACGGTGTAGATGCCATCGCATTTACCGCGGGTATCGGTGAGAACGTGAACCTGGTTCGTGAGAAGGTAATGTCTTATCTCGGTTATCTCGGCGTGACGGTAAATCAGGCAGTGAACGATGCAACCCACGGCGACGAGGCGATCATCTCTACCGCGGATTCCAAGGTAAAGGTATGCGTGATCCCGACCAACGAGGAGCTTGCGATTGCAAGAGAGACTGTAGCGCTTGTAAAATAGTTTTTTGCTGTCAAGGGAAATTCCTTGACAAAAAAGCAAAAAAGTGATTGACAAACCAGGGACGCCTATGTATAATTGGTTAGGTGTGAAAACCTCATATGTATGAGGCGAAGGAGTAAACCATGCAGATTGATATTTCAGAGATTGTATCTTGTGAGAACAGAGAAGTTACCGAGAAGGTTCATATCGAGCAGGATGCGTTTGTATCGAGGCTTGGTGAGTTCCCGATCACGAAGAGCGCGCCGTTTGATCTTAGGATTGCGAACCGCGAGGGCAGTGAGCTGCTTTTGAGCGGGGAGACAGATCTTACAGTATCAATCCCGTGCAGCAGATGTCTTACGGAAGTTCCGACGGACATCCACATTGTCATCGACAAGAAGCTCCGCATGGACGGAACGGAAGTTGTGGATGATGAAATGGAAGAAACAGACTACCTGATTGGATTAAATCTGGATATAGATAAGCTTATCTATGGAGAGATTTTGGTGAACTGGCCGATGAAAGTTCTGTGCAGAGAAGATTGCAAAGGAATTTGCAAGGTGTGCGGAATGAACCTGAATAAGGGGAACTGCGATTGCCAGAGAACAGAACTGGATCCAAGAATGGCAGCAATCCAAGATGTCTTTAACAAATTTAAGGAGATGTAAGTAAATGTCTATTTGTCCGAAGAATAAATCTTCCAAGGGAAGAAGAGATAAAAGAAGAGCAAACTGGAAAATGACTGCTCCTGCATTAGTAAAATGCAGCAAGTGTGGAGAGCTGATGATGCCTCACAGAGTATGCAAGAACTGTGGCTCTTACAACAAAAAAGAAATCATTCCGCAGGACTAATTCCAGCGGTACAGAAGAGATCCGGATTTCCGGGTCTCTTTTTTGTGTAATAGGAAACTCCGTTCCTATTACACAAAAACGCTCCGCGGGGATGCACACCTCGCGGTGAGGTAAATAATGCTTTGCATACCGCGAGGGCGCGCAAGTGTGCGGCAAGCGCACACTTGGTTCTCATGGAAACTCCGTATACTCTGTTCTGGTATTGAAAAAAAGTGTTAACAAATTGTTAAAAAGTGGTTGCTTTTTTTGTTCCAGATATTTACAATGATACATGTAACGTCACAACAACAAGGAGGAAATGTTAGTGAAGAAGGAATTGAACGAGACAGAAACGAAGCGCTCCGCAAAGAGAAGCGGAATGGCTCGCAGAATTACAGCACTTGTTCTTGCAGGTGTGTTGACATTCGGAGGTACGGCAACCGTATCTGCAGCAACATTGAGAGATGTATTTGATGCACAGTATTATTCTGAGACCTACAGCGATCTCAAGGATGCATTCGGTACGAATCAGACAGCATTGTACAAGCATTATAAGACATTTGGTAAGAGCGAGGGCAGAACAAGCACAGCACTTATCGACGTACAGAAATACAGAGCAGCATACCCGGATCTGGATGCAGCATTCGGCGATAACTGGGATGCATATGTGAACCACTACATCAAATACGGTTTCAGCGAGGGAAGAAATTCTTTCGGTACTTTTGATGCAAGAGCATACGCAGACAGATATCCGGACTTAAAGGCAGCATTCGGTTATGATGTGCTTGCGCTTTACAAGCATTACTTAAAGTTCGGTAGAGCAGAGGGAAGAGATGCGAGCGCAGCTGTAGTAGCAACATCCAGCTACACAGAGTCTTCTTACAGCGGAGCTGACAACGGCAACAATACTTCTACCAACACAGCACCGATCAGAACAAACGGTCGTCTGACAAACCCGGAGACAGGTGCACCGGTTGCAGGCGCAACAGTTACATTCAGACTGACAAGCTTCAATGCAACAGCAGAGGAAGCAGAAGCAGCTACAGAGTCTGTTGAGACAACGGCTGAGACGACAGAGTCCACAGAAGCTACAGAGACAACAGAGTCTACAGAAGCTACAGAGACAACAGAGTCTACAGAAGCCACAGAGACAACAGAGTCTACAGAAGCTACAGAGACAACAGAGTCTACGGAGGCAACAGAGTCTACAGAGGAGACAGAGGAGCCGGAGAATGGTCTGGTTGTAGGCGATGGTTACTATGAGATTACCACAGACGCAAACGGTTACTATGAGATTCCGGAATTCGTACCGGGTGTATACTCCGTTCAGGCAGCAGCTGTTGGTTACTTAACCTTGACAGTGAACTCCATCAGCATCAACGCTGACAATGGAAGCTTCACATTGCCAACATTCCAGCTGTTGAGCTCTGATATGAGCGGTGTGAATACCGTTGCAGGCGTTGCAAAGAATGCAACCACAGGTCTTGGTATTGAAGGTGTAACCGTAAATGTACGTGCGAACTGGAACAATCAGTCCGGTGATGTGATCGCTACGACCACCACAGATGCAGACGGCAATTACAGCTTCTCTCTTGAGAGAGGTTACTACACCCTTGAGTTCGCAAGAGACGGATTCGTATCCACTTTTGTAAACGTAGCAAGCTCCAATGCAATTGGTGCATGCGAAGGCGTATTAAGCCCGACCAGCACAAGCGAGGTTACCAGCACAGAATTCAGAATCGTTCTTACCTGGGGTGAGACACCGAGAGATCTCGATTCCCACCTGGTTGGATTAGATGATGCCAACTCTGTATTCCACATCGCTTACTACAATAAGGTAGAGAGAGATACGGACGGTAACGTGATCGCATCCCTGGATGTGGATGATGTAAGCTCCTACGGACCGGAGACGGTAACCATCGTAAATGCACGTACAGATGCTACTTACTATTACTCTGTAAAAGACTTTACAGATCGTTATGACGCTACATCCACAAAGATGTCTGAGTCTGGCGCAAACGTAAAGGTATACCAGGGATCTGTTCTTGTGAAAGAGTACAATGTACCTCTGAATCAGGCAGGTACCATCTGGAATGTATTTAAGATTGAGAACGGAAGCGTTGTTGACATCAACAACTACAATGCAGACGAGACCACAATGTATGGTGAGTATGCATCCGAGTACAATTACTAAAATGATTCTTTAGGGAAAAACAGCCGCGGAGACGCGGCTGTTTTTTCTTTATAGGAAAACACTTTGTGCTGCGCCTTTTGTTCCTTGACCGGGGCGTTATGGAAAGCTATAATAAATGAATATGGTACAAGAGAAAAACTGGTGGAAACGGATTGAAGAAGAAATGCGTAGAGTGCATAGATGCAGGATGAAGGCAGTGCTGACGCTTTGGGGTATAGGGCTTTTACTGGGACTGGGAGGCTGTGCAGAACAGACACAGGATGCTGCCGGGGAAGAGAGCAGGACAACGGAGCAGATACCGCAGAGCACGGAACAGATGCCGCAAGACAGCGGACAGAGTGGAGCGGAAACAGAACAAATGGCACCGGGCAGCGGACAGACCGGGACGGGAACGGAACAAGCGGTACAGAGCAGTGAAGGAACCGGGGTGGAGACGGACGGTGCGGAAGACACTATGGAAGCGGTGTTGGAGCAGGTGTTGCCGTGTGTGGTACAGATTTATCACGGGACGCCGGAGGGAGGACATACCGCGGGTTCCGGTTTTATTATGGAAATGACGGAAGATACGGTGTATCTGTGTACGAACCGCCATGTCATAGCAAAGTACGACGACTGGGATGTGTATTTTTATGATGGAACCTGCGTTACGGGAAGCAAAGCGGGTACCGACGATGTTTATGATGTGGGCGTCGTGGCGGTTGACCGGACGGCGATTCCAAAGAAAGTGCAGGAAAAGCTAAAGGCGGTGTCGTATGATCTTGCGAGTTGGGAAGAACTTGGCAATGCAGAGTTGCCGGTCGGAATCGTGCGCATCGGACAGGAAGGCAATGTGCTCCACATGCTGACGGGAAGTCTTCTTCGGAAAGAGACGGAATTCCTGTGGGGACGGGGAGAGAAGGAGACGGAAGTGCGCATGGCGATTACCGACGGGGATTCCGGATCGGCGGTTTTTGATGAAAACGGAAAGCTGGTCAGCATGATATTCGGATGTTCACAGGACGCCGGAGGCGAGCGTGACTGGGGCGTCCCGCTTCGGGCGATCGTGTCATGTTATGAGAAAATAACAGGAGAAACATAGGAGACAGAAAGAGGGATTCATATGGGTGATTTTTTTAATTTGGACAATAAGTTTTTTCAGGGACTCAGTAAGGTGGTTGACTGTGTGATCTTAAGCGTGCTGTGGGTGTTCTGCTGCATCCCGATGGCAACGACATTTTTCCTGGCATGGCAGAGCGCATCGGTATTCGGATGGATTCTGTGCTGGCTGACATCGTTTCTGGCGGGACCGGCAACGACGGCGCTCTATTATGCGGTCAATAAGGTAATCCGGCACGGAAGAAGCTATCTGTGGAAGGAATACTGGCATGCGTTTAAGAGCAACTTTAAGCAGGCGGCGCTCGCAGCGCTGATTCTGACAGGAGTGGTTCTATTTCTGGGACTGGACTGCTATATTATGTATCAGTTTGCTGCGCAGGGACAAAAGAGCGGCGTGCTGTATGTGGTTTTTCCTGGTACTGATTGTGCTTGTCGTGATGCTGGCGGTATATCTGTTTGCCTACATGGCGCGCTTTGAGAACAGTCTGGGGCAGTCGTTTAAGAACGCGGCGCTGATTGCGGTGGCGAATCTTCCGTGGTCGCTGCTTCTTCTGGTGCTTCTGGTAGCGAGCGCCTTTGGCTTGTGGATGCTTCCGTGGCTTATGATACTGCTTCCGGCAGTCTATATCCTGGTGGCGAATTTTATCCTGGAGCGCATTTTCCGCAAGTATATGTCGGCGGAAGATCTGGAGGCGGAGCAGGAACGAAATCAGGAATTTTACAATTAGAAATAAGCGTATTTTTTATTATTGATTTATAGAAAGAGTTATAGTATATTCATTAGTAGGCGTGGAGAACTAGACTCCGGCAGGACAGATGGGAGATGGAGTATGCAGCAGAGCAGCGGGGCTGTGAGGACAAGAATCGTATTGGATGCGATGGGCGGAGACTACGCACCGGCGGAGCCGGTCAAGGGCGCAGTGGATGCCGTGAACGCACGGTCGGATATTCAGGTGCTCCTGGTAGGACAGGAGGATGTCGTTCGGGAAGAACTGGCAAAGTATACGTACCCCGAAGATCAGATTCAGGTGGTACATGCAGAAGAGGTGATAGAGACTGCAGAGCCGCCGGTGAATGCAATCCGCAGGAAGAAGCAGTCATCCATTGTCATTGGAATGAATATGGTAAAGCAGAAGGAAGCAGACGCATTTGTGTCAGCGGGAAGTTCCGGTGCGATCTTAGTCGGCGGACAGGTGATTGTCGGCCGCATCAAAGGCATTGAGAGACCGCCGCTTGCACCTTTGATTCCGACGGAGAAGGGAGTCTCTCTTCTGATTGACTGTGGAGCGAATGTGGATGCGAGAGCTTCGCATCTGGTGCAGTTTGCGAAGATGGGTTCCATTTATATGGAGAATGTTCTCGGAGTGAAGAAGCCGAGAGTGGCGATTGTCAATATCGGCGCAGAGGAGGAGAAGGGCAATGCCCTTGTGAAGGAGACATTTCCTCTGCTGAAGGCGTGTGAAGACATTAATTTTGTGGGAAGCATTGAGGCGAGAGAGATTCCAAAGGGAGAGGCGGACGTGATTGTCTGCGAGGCTTTCGTTGGAAATGTCATCTTAAAGCTGTACGAAGGACTCAGCAGTACGTTAATCGGTGCCATCAAGAAAGGCATGATGAGCACGTTGAAGAGTAAAATTGGTGCAGCACTTGCATTGCCGGCATTAAAGTCTACGTTAAAGACTTTCGATGCAACACAGTACGGCGGTGCGCCGCTTCTGGGACTGAATGGTCTTGTGGTCAAGACGCACGGAAGTGCAAAAGCAAAAGAGATTACGAATTCTATTTTCCAGTGTGTGACGTTCAAAGAAGAGGACATCAATGGAAAGATCAGGAAAAATATAGTAAGTTCTGCGGAACAGGAAGGAATGTAGGTTATGGAATTTGAAAAGTTGAAAAAAATCATTGCAGAGGTTTTGAATGTGGATGAAGAGGAGATTACGATGGAGACCACATTCGTAGATGATCTCGGAGCAGATTCCCTCGATATTTTTCAGATCATTATGGGGATTGAAGAGGAATTTGACATTGAGATTGCAAATGAAGATGCAGAACATATTGTGACCGTATCAGATGCAGTAGAAGAGATCAAGAATGCTTTAAACTCATAAGAGACAATTTGATGATGTGTCATAAAGCCCTTGTCCGGAAAGCAAGGGCTTTTGTTGATAAGAGGAACCCGTACGGCGGCGTTGCCGCGGGGCGCAGAGATTTTGAGGCTTTTTCTTACTCTATACAAGGGCTGTAGGGCAAGAAAAGACCTCCGAAAGAGATGAGGAGGATAATGAAATGTCAAAACTGACAGAACTGGAACAAGTGATTGGTTATGAGTTTAACGAGCAGAGACTGTTGCAGCAGGCACTGACACACAGTTCCTTTGCAAATGAGAAGCACATGAAGAAGCTTTCGGATAATGAGAGGCTGGAGTTTTTGGGAGACGCGGTCTTAGAGGTCGTGTCGAGTGAGTTCCTCTACAAGGAGCATACAGATCTCCCGGAGGGCGATCTGACAAAGCTGCGCGCGAGCATCGTCTGTGAGCCGACGCTTGCGCTGTGCACCAGGGAGATTGACCTTGGAAAGTATCTGTATCTGGGCAAGGGGGAGAACCTGACCGGCGGAAGAGGACGCAAGTCGATTCTTTCGGATGCGCTGGAAGCCGTGATCGGTGCGATCTATCTGGACGGCGGTTTTGAGCCGGCAAAAGCTTTTATCCACCGTTTCATTCTGACGGATATTGAACACAAGAAGCTGTTCTATGACAGCAAGACAATTCTGCAGGAAGTGGTACAGGGGCATTACGAGGAACCGCTTCACTATGAACTCATCGGCGAGGAGGGACCGGATCACGACAAACGTTTCCTGGTGGAGGCGGTGATCGGGAATACGACAATTGGCGAGGGAAGCGGACATACCAAGAAGGCAGCGGAGCAGGAGGCGGCATATCAGGCATTGCTCTGGATGAAAGAGAGAGGTTTATATGTATCTTAAGAGCATTGAAGTGCAGGGATTCAAATCATTTGCGAACAAGATCGTATTTGATTTTCACAACGGAATTACGGGAATTGTCGGACCGAACGGCAGTGGAAAAAGTAATGTCGCGGACGCTGTGCGCTGGGTGCTCGGAGAGCAGAGTGCCAAGCAGCTTCGCGGCGCCAGCATGCAGGACGTCATCTTCGCGGGTACGGAGAACCGCAAGCCGTTAAGTTATGCCTATGTGGCGATTACCATGGACAATTCGGATCATCAGCTTGCCATTGATTTTGAGGAAGTCACCGTGGCGCGGCGTGTGTACCGCTCCGGCGAGAGCGAGTATCTGATCAACGGAAGTCCGTGCAGACTCAAGGATGTGACGGAGCTTTTTTACGATACAGGTATCGGCAAGGAGGGTTACTCCATCATCGGACAGGGACAGATCGAGCGCATCTTAAGCGGTAAGCCGGAGGAGCGCAGAGAGCTGTTCGACGAGGCGGCCGGCATTGTAAAATATAAAAAGCGCAAGGCGACAGCGCAGAAAAAGCTGGAGAATGAGCGCGAGAATCTGGTTCGCGTGAATGATATTTTAGCCGAGCTGGAGCGCCAGGTCGGGCCGTTGGAGCGTCAGGCGGAGAAAGCCCGCATCTACCTGAAGAAAAAAGAAGAATTAAAAGAATATGATGTGAATATGTTCCTTCTGGAAGTGGAGCGCATTGAGGCGCAACTTAAGGAAGTGGAAGGAAAATATCACATCGCGGACGAGGAATCGAAGGAAGCCAGCCAGTCTTACGAGAATATTAAGAGTGAATACGAGAAGCTGGAACAGGACATGGCTTCCATGGATGACAAGATTGCATCCATTCGTGAGGAGATGAGCCAGTCCACCGTGACCAAGGGAAAGCTGGAAGGACAGATCAATGTCTTAAATGAGCAGATTCACACGGCGGAGATGACCGATGAGCATTTAAAGAGCCGTCTGGACTCGATCGATCGGGAAAAGCAGGAGCGCATCGAGTCGCGCGGTACATACGAAGCGGAAAAGCAGGAACTCGACACAGAGCTTGCAGCGGCGGCGACGGAAAAGGAGACGGCGGCAGAGCAGCTGCGGAACATTCAGGAGGAGATCGCGCGCTGCACCGAGGGCATTGAAAAGGGCAAGAACGAGATTATCGAACTGTTGAACCGCAAGGCATCCGTCAAGGCGAGACAGCAGCGCTACGACACGATGATGGAGCAGGTGAACATCCGCAAGGCGCAGCTGACGCAGCGTCTGCTTGCGCGCAAGACCGAGGAGGCGGATCTTACCTCCGTTCTGGAAAGCTACCAGAAGGAGCTCGATGCGGTGAACGCGTCGATCACAGAACTGAAGAAAAACGCTGCCGGAATGGATGAGCAGAACCGGGAGTGGAAGCGCAAGTCCCTGGAAGCCAATCAGAAGCTGGAGAGCGCGGTTGCACAGTACCATAAGCAGCAGTCCCGTCTGGAGTCTTTGAAAAATATTGCGGAGCGCTATGACGGCTACGGCAACAGCATCCGCCGCGTCATGGAGCAGAAGAGCCGCAACGCGGGAATCCTTGGTGTTGTTTCCGATCTGATCCAGGTGGACAAAAAGTACGAGACGGCGATTGAGACAGCGCTTGGCGGAAATATCCAGAACATCGTGACCGAGGACGAGGAGACGGCAAAACAGATGATCTCCTACTTAAAGCAGAACCGGTACGGACGGGCGACGTTTCTGCCGCTGACGAGTGTGGACGGCAAGGGCAACTTTAAAAACACGGATGCCTTAAAGGAGCCGGGAGTCATCGGTCTTGCCAATACCCTCGTGAAGACGGAGGAAAAATATGCTGGAGTGACCGCTTATCTGCTTGGCAGAGTGATCGTGACGGAGAATATCGACTATGCGATCAAGCTGGCGAAAAAGAACCGCTACTCGTTACATATTGTGACGCTGGAGGGAGAATATTTAAGCCCGGGCGGTTCCATGACAGGTGGAGCATTTAAGAACAGCAGCAATCTGCTCGCAAGAAACCGCGAGATTGAAGAACTCGAGAAGAACGTAAAAGATCTGGATAAACAGATTGCAGAGCTTAAAAACCGTCTTGAGGACATCAAGACGGCGCAGAGCCTGCTTGCGGAGGACGTCGAGAGCAATAAGGCGGGCCTGCAGGAGGCGTACATTGCGCAGAATACCGCGAAGATGAACGTGGAGCGCGCGATGGAGCAGAAGAACGAGAGCGAGAACGTGTTTGCAGGTTTACAGATGGAGAACCGTGAGATTGAGAGCCAGCTCCGTGAGATTGCGGAGAACAAGGACAAGATTGCAGAGGAACTGCAGTCGGCAAAGGAGCGGGAGGCACAGATCGAGGAGGAGAGCGCCGGATTCCAGAAGATTCTGGATGAGAATGCGGGCAGAGAGGAAGAAGCCCAGAAGGCGGTGTCCGATGTACAGTTAAAGGAAGCCGGTGTGCGTCAGAAGTTAGAGTTTGTTCTGCAGAATCTCGAGCGTGTGAACGGTGAGATAAGACGTTACGAGGAAGAGCGCGAGGGATTCGTCACGGAAGCGAAGGAAGCGAAGGCGGATGCGGAGAAGAAGCGCCACGATATTGAGGAGATCAAAAAGACGATCCTGGCGTCAAAGGACAATTCCGAGCAGCTGGAGCAGGCGCTTAAGGAGCACACGGCGCGCAGGGAAGAAATGTCCTCGGAATACAAGGGATTTTTCCAGAAGCGTGAAGACATTTCCAAGAAGATCTCCGATCTGGACAAGGAGATTTTCCGTCTGAACAGCCAGCGTGAAAAGCTGGAGGAGGCGCACGAGTACCAGAACAATTACATGTGGGAGGAGTATGAACTGACCCTGCATGCGGCGATGGAGCTCCGCAACGAGGAATACACGGATCTTGCGGCGATGAAGAAGATGATCGCGTCCATCAAGGATGAGATCCGCAAGCTGGGCGATGTCAATGTCAACGCGATCGAGGATTATAAGGAGATCTCGGAGCGCTACGGATTTTTGAAAACCCAGCATGACGATCTGGTCGAGGCGGAGAAGACGCTGGTCGGCATTATTGAGGAACTCGATACCGGCATGCGCAAGCAGTTCCTGGAGAAGTTCGCGGAGATCCAGACCGAGTTTGACAAGGTATTCAAGGAGCTGTTCGGCGGTGGAAAAGGAACGCTGGAACTGGTCGAGGACGAGGATATTCTGGAGTGCGGCATCCGCATTATCGCGCAGCCACCGGGAAAGAAACTGCAGAATATGATGCAGATGTCCGGTGGAGAAAAGTCCCTGACGGCGATTTCACTGTTGTTCGCCATCCAGAACTTAAAGCCGTCCCCGTTCTGTCTGCTCGACGAGATCGAGGCGGCGCTCGACGATTCCAACGTCGGACGTTTTGCAAAGTATTTACATAAGCTGACGAAGAGCACGCAGTTCATTGTGATCACGCACAGGCGCGGCACGATGGCGGCGGCAGACCGTCTGTATGGTATTACCATGCAGGAAAAGGGTGTATCCACCCTGGTATCCGTGAATCTGATCGAGGGCGATCTCGACAAATAGCAGGAGGAATGAGTACATTATGGGCGAGGAAAAGAAAGGCTTCTGGGGACGTCTGGTCGAGGGCCTCAGCAAGACGAGAGATAATATCGTATCCGGCATAGATTCCATTTTCAGTGGATTTTCCAGCATTGACGATGATTTCTATGAGGAGATCGAGGAGATTCTGATTATGGGAGACATCGGCGTCAATGCGACTGAGTCGATCATTGAGAGTCTCAAGGAAAAAGTGAAGGAGAATCACATCAAAGATCCGGCAGAGTGCAAGGAACTTCTGATTAACAGCATCAAGGAGCAGATGGATGTCGGCGAGACGGCATACCGCTTTGAGACGGAGAAATCCGTGGTCCTCGTGATCGGTGTCAACGGCGTGGGCAAGACCACATCCGTTGGAAAGCTGGCGGGAAAGCTCAAGGACCAGGGGAAAAAGGTCGTGCTTGCGGCAGCGGATACCTTCCGCGCAGCAGCGGGAGACCAGCTGCAGGAGTGGGCAAACCGCGCCGGTGTGGATATGATCGGCGGACAGGAGGGCGCAGACCCGGCGGCGATCGTCTACGATGCGGTGGCGGCAGCCAAGGCGAGAAATGCGGATGTTCTGCTGTGTGATACGGCGGGACGCCTTCATAATAAGAAGAACCTCATGGAGGAATTAAAAAAGATCAATCGTATTCTGGAGAAAGAATATCCGGATGCGTACCGTGAGACGCTTGTGGTGCTCGATGCGACGACCGGACAGAATGCGTTAAACCAGGCGAGAGAGTTTTCCGAGTGCGCCGACATCACGGGAATTATTTTAACGAAGATGGACGGCACGGCAAAGGGCGGTATCGCAGTGGCAATCCACTCGGAGCTTGGCATTCCGGTCAAGTATATCGGCGTCGGGGAGACGATCGAGGATCTGCAGAAGTTCGATTCCAACCAGTTCGTAAACGCATTATTTGAAGTAGGAGAGGAGAAAAGCGGATGTTGACATTAGACAAGTTCGAGGAAGCAAGTGAAAAAGTCAAAGAAGTGACACTTGAGACAAAGCTGGTATACAGCGATTACTGGAGTCAGCAGACCGGCAACAAGGTTTACCTTAAGCCGGAAAACATGCAGTTCACCGGGGCATACAAGGTGAGAGGCGCATATTATAAGATCAGCACGTTAAGTGATGAGGAGCGTGCAAAGGGGCTGATCACGGCATCGGCGGGAAACCACGCGCAGGGTGTGGCATACGCAGCAAAATGCTACGGCTGCAAGGCAGTCATCGTCATGCCGACCACCACACCGCTCATCAAGGTGAACCGCACCAAGAGTTACGGCGCAGAAGTCGTGCTTTACGGAGATGTCTATGACGAGGCGTGCCAGAAGGCATATGAGCTTGCGGACAAGGAGGGATATACCTTCATCCATCCGTTCGATGATCTGGCAGTGGCAACCGGACAGGGAACGATCGCCATGGAGATCTTTAAGGAGCTTCCGCTGGTGGAGTACATTCTGGTTCCGATCGGCGGGGGCGGACTGGCAACCGGTGTGTCCACACTGGCGAAGCTTCTGAATCCGAAGATCAAAGTCATCGGCGTGGAGCCGGCGGGAGCGAACTGTATGCAGGCTTCCTTCGCGGCAGGAAAAGTAACGACGCTGCCGCAGGTCAACACCATTGCGGACGGCACAGCGGTCAAGACACCGGGAAGCAAGATTTTCCCGTATATCCAGAAAAATCTGGATGACATCATCACGGTGGAGGATGATGAACTCGTCGTGGCCTTCCTGGATATGGTGGAGAATCACAAGATGATTGTGGAAAACTCCGGTCTGCTGACCGTAGCTGCGTTGAAACATTTGGATGTTTCCGACAAACGCGTGGTATCGATCTTAAGTGGCGGCAACATGGACGTCATCACGATGTCCTCCGTGGTACAGCAGGGACTCATTTTCCGCGACCGTATCTTCACCGTGTCGGTACTTCTGCCGGATAAGCCGGGAGAACTGTCCAAGGTTTCGGCAGCGATTGCCGCAGAGCAGGGCAACGTCATCAAGCTGGAGCACAACCAGTTTGTGACAACGAACCGCAGCGCGGCAGTGGAACTCCGTATTACGCTCGAGAGCTTTGGCACCGAGCACAAAAAACAGATCATGAAAGCGCTGGAGAAGAAAGGTTATAAGCCGAAGCTGGTGCGCACGAGTCTGTAAACAAAGAAGAGGAGAAAGAAAATGTTAGAAAAGTGGTTTAAACTGAAGGAAAACAACACGACAGCCAAGACCGAAGTCATGGCAGGTATCACAACCTTTATGACGATGGCGTACATTCTGGCAGTCAACCCAACCATGCTTGCAGCGGCGGGAATGGATAAGACAGCAGTGCTCATTGCAACCGCGCTGGCATCATTTATTGGTACCATGGCGATGGCGCTCCTTGCAAATTATCCGTTTGCACTGGCACCGGGGATGGGACTGAATGCGTATTTTGCATACACGGTCTGCGGTGCGATGGGATATTCCTGGCAGGTAGCTTTAATGGCTGTTTTTGTGGAAGGTCTGGTTTTCATCGTACTTTCTTTGACCAATGTGCGTGAAGCAATCTTTAATGCGATCCCGCTGAACCTGAAAAAAGGTGTGAGCGTCGGCATCGGGCTGTTTATCGCATTTATCGGTCTGCAGAATGGCGGCATCGTAGTGGCGAACAGCTCCACGCTTGTTTCCTATGTTGACTTTACCAGCAATTTCAAGACTGCCGGCATCTGTGCTTTGTTAGCGCTGATCGGTCTGTTTGTGATTGCAATTATGTACATTAAGAACGTAAAAGGCGCGATTTTATTCGGTATCGTTATTACCTGGGTGCTTGGAATGCTCTGCCAGGCGGCAGGAATCTATGTTCCGGATGCGGAAGCCGGTTTTTATTCCTTATACCCGGCGCTCGGATTTACCGATCTGACCGCGATCGGTCAGACATTCGGACAGTGCTTTAAACTGGATTTCTCCGGTGTGCATGTTTTTGACTTTATCGCAGTTGTATGTGCATTCCTGTTTGTAGATATGTTTGATACACTCGGAACGTTAATCGGTGTGGCAAACAAGGCGGATATGTTGGACAAGGACGGCAGACTGCCGCGCATCAAGGAAGCGCTGCTGGCGGATGCGGTTGCAACCACCGCAGGTGCTGTGCTTGGTACCTCCACAACGACCACATTCGTTGAGAGTTCCTCCGGTGTGGCAGCAGGAGCAAGAACAGGCCTCTCCTCTGTAGTGACCGGATTCTTATTCCTGATCTCAGCGGTGTACGAAGACTTTAGCAGGCTATGAGGAAAAGTTGCATTTAATTGAAAAATTTCAGTCGGCGAAACAGAAAGTGGAGACCATCCATCATCTGACACAGACATTCGAGGAGAATGGAAGTAAGGAAGAGCATCAGAGAGTTATTATGGAAATTGAACAGATTTCCAATCAGATATTAGAGGAGTTATAGATGGCATTTGACAGCTTATCTGAAAAACTTCAAAATGTATTCAAGAACCTGCGCAGCAAGGGCCGCCTGAGTGAAGAAGATGTCAAGACAGCGCTTAAGGAAGTCAAGATGGCGCTCTTAGAGGCGGATGTCAACTTCAAGGTGGTTAAGAAGTTCGTAAAGACCGTACAGGAACAGGCGGTAGGACAGGATGTCATAAACGGACTGAACCCGGGGCAGATGGTCATCAAGATTGTAA
>VOFG01000621.1_pt1 | contig 40001 bp, 56 predicted proteins | sample 5384171 | NCBI WGS metagenome assembly VOFG01 (sample SAMN12384726, study PRJNA508395) | human gut metagenome | isolation source: healthy gut F | host: Homo sapiens
GACGGTGCCGGGGCGGTTCGAGGCTGCCGATGATGCCGGATGTACCGTAGTGCTGGATTTCAATGGCAATCTCCATCAGCATGAACGCCCTGCTGCAACGGCCTGCAGGCCATGTGATCTGGCTTCGCATCATCGTTGTGAAATTGGTACCGGCTACTGTACCAGAGTGCGCCGCTACCAGCTGGGGGAGGCAGGCCAAGGGGCTGATTTGGCCATTATTACCATCAGCCGATGACCCGACCGACGACCTGGCGGAGGCTGGGCTGGTGATTGACGGTCCGCTCCTGCGCCCGTGAGCTGCTGGAGTCCCGCCCACAAGCCCTGTGACCGGGATAGAGGAACGGGCTTTCCGTGAACTGGAAGATAAAAGGGAAGGCGGTGCGGCATAGCCGCACCGTCTCTTTATCGTTCAAATTACTTTGTCAGCGTGGCGACCCACTGGCTGTACCCGGCCAGATTCTCGTCGCTCCGCCTCATCCTTGCCGATGGTGAGAATGATCTTGATCTTAGGCTCCGTGCCGGAGGCCGCACCAGAATGGCGGTGCCGTCCGCTCAGCTCATACCGCAGCACATTTGCCGGAGAGTTCCATAGCAGTCTTTTCACCGGTGCGGGTCAGTCGATGCGCTGCCGTCGGTGTAGTCCTTGCGGACCAGCACCTCCCCCCGGCGATGGGGCGGGGGGAAGGCGCGGCCGAAAGGGACTTCATGAGGCGGCCATCTTCTCCAGGCCGTCCAGGCCGGGCATGACCAGGTTGTGGGTCTTTTCGCCGTACCAGCCGTACTTCCGGTACTGGGGGCCTCCAGCGCATCGAACAATCATGCCCTACTTGCGGCGTACCATGCCGCCATCTCCCGTCAGGATCAGGGAGGCGGTGACGGCGTCCTTATCCCGGACATAGTCGCTTAACCTATAGCCGTAGCTCTCCTGCGATCACACATGATCCACGGCCTCGCCGGCGGACTCAGCTGGTTCTTCTTCTCCGCCATGAACTTGAAGCCGGTAAAGGTGTCGCAGCAGGTGACGCCGTTGGACTCTGCCACTCTGCGGGCCATCTCGGTGGTGACGATGGTCTTGAGGAAGTAGGGGTGTTCCTGCCCGGCGCACTGGCCCCGATGAGGTAATCCAGCATCAGAACGCCTGTCACAGTTTTGCCCGGTGACGAGGATGAAGGCCCTCCCGGCTGCGGACCATGATACCCGGTCGCTGTCCGGTCGGTGCCTGTGAATGATCGGCGCCCGTCTTGTCCGCCAACTGAATGGCCAGGATAGAAGCCCTCCGGGTTCTCGGATTGGGAGACACCGTGGGAAGCTGCTGTCCAGCACCATCTGGCTCCGGAACACAGTGCAGATGCTTCACGCCCAGGACTCCCAGTGCCTCCTGGTACCAGCTTCCAGCTGCAGCCGTGAAGGGGGTAGACTTATATGGAAGGTATCGGCTACCTTGGCTATGGACTCGGTCGTTGGACTCATGGCCAAGACGCGGGCTATGAACTGCTCCGTCCTCGTCCTGGCGCCCATGATCCTCGATGAGGCCCTGGGCCTTGGCATCGTCAACCCCATCCGGCGGATGCTGCGAAAATGTCGGATCTGTTCCAGCTCACGGGCAATGGCGGCAGCGTGCTGGGGGCGGCAGCCTGCCCGGACCAGTAGACCTTATAGCCGTTATACTTTTGGGATTGTGGCTGGCGGTGATATTGATGCCCGCCTGACAGTCGTATTCCCGCACGGCGAAGCTCAGCTCCGGCGCAGGGCCGCAGCGACCTCGGAAGATACGCACATGGATGCCGTTGGCGGGCGCAGACCTCTGCGGCGGCTCTGGCAAACCCATAGAGTGGTTGCGGCAGTCCATGCACAGGGCCACGCCCCGGCGCTTTTGGCCTCCTCGCCCTCAGCGCAGATGACGTTGGCAGCCCTGAGTGGCCCAGCGGATGACGTGGATGTTCATCTGGTGCAGGCCCACCTTCATGGTGCCACGCAGACCGGCGGTACCGAATTCCAGTGGCCCATAGAACCGCCCGGATCTTCCTTCTCATCGTCCCGATGCTCTCCAGCTCGGCGTGCTCCTGCTCGTTCAGGGCAGGGGATGCCAGCCACTTTTCATATTCCTGCATATAAGACATGATGGATGCTCCTTTCGGTTTACTCTGTCTGCCTTGTTGGGCATGGGCATGGAAGCCAGCAGATTCTGGGCATCCTCCGCCATGGAGGCCGGGAGGTACAATCCCACGCCGGAAGCCGGAGAAGCCGTTGATGACCTTCCGGCGCCGCCCCTTGTCGTAAGTATTTGAAACATGGATCCCGTAAGCCCGTCAGCAGGAGATGGTCACGTCTGCGTCGGCAGGAATCGAAGGTGTGGGCAAGCAGGACTGCCTGCTCCCCGCTCACCGTTTTCGTCAGTGGGCCAAGCGGGGATATTGGGGGAGATGCCCCAGTAGCTCAGTTCCATGGATAGGCCTCCTTTATATATGTCCTTGTATTATATCACGAATTTTCTTAAAAGGGAAGTGTTTCATTTGTGATATTTTTGTTCCGGCGGAGATTTGATACGCCCGATAGATCTGCTCAGCAGCATGATCCGGGCCAGATGGTGGGGGAAGGTCATGGGGGACATGGACAGCCGCCAGTCCGCCTGCCGCTTCAGGCTCGTCCAGCCCCACGCTGCCGCCGATGAGGAAGGTCGGCTGCGTCTTACCGGCCACGGCCAGTTCCTCCATCCGACGGCTCAGCTCCACGCTGGAACAGGGCTTTCCCTCGATGCACAGGGCGATGACTGCCCCGCCCTTTGGGGAGCCTTTCCCGGATGGCTGCCGCCTCCGCCGCCAGCGCCCGCTGTACCTCCCCGCCGGGGAGGAGACTCCGGCAGACGGCTCTCCGGCAGCTCCACCAACTCCAGCTTGCAGAAGCGCTGGAGCCGCTTGACGTACTCCGCCGCCGCCTCCAGATAGAATTTCTCCTTCAGCTTGCCTACGCACAGCACCGTCACTCGCTGCATACCGGCACCTCCGTCCCATAGGGGGAGACTGACCTCGCTGCGGGGGCCACCTCCAGCAGTACCTCCGCCTCCACCGTATTCAGGCGTCGCTGCACCGTGTCCCAAGCCCGCTGGGGGTGTTGTTCTCCCGGCTCAGGTGGGCCAGAATGATGCACCGTGTGCCGCACCGGGCCATTCGGGCGGCGAACTCCGCCGCTGCATCGTTGGACAGATGCCCCTCGTCCCCAGAATGCGGGCCTTCAGGGGAATAGGGATACGGCCCGCTGCGGAGCCACTCCACATCATGGTTGCTCTCCAGCACCAGCGTATCCACCCCCGCCAGAGCCGTCTCCGCCTCCGGGGTCACATAGCCCGTATCCGTGAGAAAAACCTACGGAGGCGCTGCCGTCCACCCGATAGTCCACGCTCTGGGCGGCGTCATGGGAGGTGCGGAACACCGTCACCCGGCAGTCCCCCACGGAAAACACCGCCCCCGGCTCCACCGGGCGCAGCAGGGGCTCAATGCCGGCAATGCGGTAGGCCAGCTGCCGGGCGGTGCCGGGACTTGTGTAAATGGGGATGCGGTGGTGCTTCACCATGGTTTGCAGGCCGCTGACGTGATCCGAATGCTCATGGGTGATGAGTACGCCGTCCACGTCCGCCATGGTCAGCCCCAGCTGCAAAAGCCCCGCCTTGATGCGGCGTGTGGAAATTCCGGCGTCCAGCAGCAGATGCACGCCCCCGTCCGACAGCAGCAGGCAGTTCCCCTCGGAGCCGCTGGCCAGTGTATGTATGGTCATCAATGTGTCTTTCCTCGCAATAAACCGACTACCGCCGCAGACTGCCAACAGCCTGCGGCGGAAAGCTTATGTCCTATCAGCAGATGTGAGCCTCGGTCTCCTCCGGCTCCGGGATCTCCTCCACCCGGATATCGGCGCCCAACTGGCGGAGCTTGCCCACCAGATCCTCGTAGCCACGCTCGATATACTGTACCTGCGTCAGCTCCGTTTCGCCCTGAGCGGCCAGACAGGCGATGACCAGAGCCGCACCGGCCCGTAGATCACAGGCCTGCACCGGCGCACCGGTGAGTTGTGTGACGCCCTCCACCACGGCCACCCGGCCGTCCACCTGGATCTGAGCGCCCATACGCCGCAGTTCCTCCACATACTTGAAGCGGTTGTTCCATACGCCCTCCGTCACCAGACTGGTGCCTTGGGCCAGACACAGCGCCACCGTGATCTGGGGCTGCATATCCGTGGGGAAGCCGGGGTAGGGGAGGGTCTTGACGTTGGCCCGCTGCAGCGGTCCGCTGCGGCGGATGAGCATGGTGTCGTCCTGCTCCTCCACCGTGATGCCCATTTCCATGAGCTTGGCGGAGATGCAGTCCATGTGCTTGGGAATGATGTTGCGGATCAGCAGCTGTCCGCCTGTGGCGGCCACAGCGGCCATATAGGTACCCGCCTCGATCTGGTCGGGGATGATGCAGTAGGTGCCGCCGCTGAGGCGCTCCACGCCCTTGATGCGGATGGAGTCCGTACCGGCGCCCTTGATGTCGGCGCCCATGGAGTTGAGGAAGTTGGCGAGATCGACGATGTGCGGCTCCTTGGCGGCGTTTTCGATGGTGGTGGTGCCCTCGGCCAGTACGGCGGCCATCATGATGTTCATAGTGGCACCCACGGACACCACGTCCATGCAGACGTTGGCGCCGGTGAGCCGGCCGCCCCTGGCCGTGGCGTGGACGAGGTTGCCCTCCGTCACGTCCGCGCCCATCGCGCGGAAGCCCTTGACGTGCTGGTCGATCGGACGTACACCGAAGTTGCAGCCGCCGGGCATGGCCACGGTGGCCTCACCGAAGCGGCCCAACAGCGCCCCCAGCAGATAGTAGGACGCCCGGATGCGCCGTGCCATATCATAGGAGGGATGGGTGCTGCGGACGGTGCGGCAGTCGATCTCCACGGCGTGCTGATTCAGCACCCGCACCCGTGCGCCCAGCTCATCCAGAATGGAGAAAAACAGGGTCACGTCGCTGATTTGGGGATGTTCTCGATGCGGCATACGCCGTCCACCAGCAGGGCGGCAGGGATGATGGCAACGGCGGCGTTCTTGGCACCGCTGATCGTGACCTCACCAAACAGGGGACGGCCACCGTGAATGATATACTTGTTCAAAACAGGCATCCTCTCTTTTTACATATAGCCGGGACAAGGGTAGCTTGCCCGGAGACGGTAAGCTTCATACTGGCCGCGAGGGAAGCGTTTTAACATAAGGATACCCTCGGCTTTTCACGAGGGATACATAACATAGTATACCACAATTTTTCTAAAAGCAATGACAAAAGACATTACAGAGCGAAAAAATCTGACGGAAAATTTCGCTCCGCAATGTCTTTTTGTTACCGTTTTGTTCTTTTCCCGTCAGCCCAGCCAGCGAAAATGTCCTGTCACCGCCATGCGGGGATGTCGTTGCGCTCAACCGCCTCGTCGATGGGGTTTCCGTGGTGGATCAGGAAGGGGATACCCTGCCGGTTCCGCCGATCCGAGCACAGCCCGATATGGGCCCGGTCACCGAACACCACGATGTCCCCTGGCGGCCACTGCTGCCCGTCCGACAGATCACAGGTCAGCACCTGTGCATGGCGGCGGAAGAAGGTATCCAAGGTGTTGACCCGGCGGAAGTCGATATTGGGGTCGGGGGTGGTGATGTGGGGATACGCCTCCGGACAGGCGGCGATGTCCGCATCCACCAGCGCCTTCAGGTCATAGCCCGCCGCCTGAAGAGCCTGCCAGATGACATCGGTGCAGACCCCCAGTCCGTCGTCGGGATTGGCGATGTAGGCCCGTGCGCCCAGCACCACATCCGTCCAATCGTCCACGCCGTCGCCGTCGGCGTCGTTGGGGCTTTGCAGGTCCGTCAGCCCCAGCTGCTGGGCGGTATAGGACCGCTGCGGTCCGAAGCGCCACAGGGTATAGCCCGCCGCCAGCACCGGGATCATCAGCAGCCACAGCCATCGAAGGTGCCGCCGTCTGCGGCGGAGTATCGCTTTTCCATCCGTCATCCCTCCTTGTTGGGGAGAAGTATACCAGACGTCTGGCGAAAATCCATTACATTTCCGTCACCGACAGCTGCTCCGGGGAAATGTGTAGCCGGAAGGAATTGCGGTAGAACTCGATGAGCCCCTCCTGCTGGAGCCTGCTCAGCTCACGGGACAGGGCGCTGCGGTTCACCGCCAGATACGCCGCCATCTCCTCACGGGACAGGGAGAGCCGGAAGCAGTCGGATCCCTGACGGCTGCGGCAGTCTTGCAAATACAGCAGCACCCGCCGCCGCAGGCTTGGCTCGGAGATAGGTGACCCGGTGCCGCATCTGCCAGAACTTCTGGGCCGATTCCCGCAGCAGATTCATCCGCAGCCGGGCATGGCCCTCACAGTGGCGCTCACAGCCCTCCATGATCCGCTCCAGCGGCAAAAACAGCACCTCCGCCCCCTCCGGGGAGAGCACCGATACCGGGCTTGCCTCGCCTGCTGCCATGAGCATTTCCCCGAACACGCCCCCGGCGGTGTGGCGGGCCACCAGCTGCATGGCCCCGTCCTCCCGGTACTGTACGGCGTCCACGGCCCCCTGCAGGACGATGCCCGCCTGCAGGACCGTGTCCCCGGCGTGCCAGAGGAACTCCCCGGCCATAGCGGCGCACGGAGCCGCCAAGGCACGTCAGCAGATGCCGCAGCTCCTCCGCCTCGATGCCGGAGAAGAGAATGGTTTGTTGTAACAGAGGGATGTCCGGCTGCATAGACGGCTCCTTTCGTTGCACGGGCAACGTACGCCCGGCGATAGTGTGGTAAAATAGGGAAAAACTTCTGGAGGTATAAACCCATGAACAAGAAAACACTCTGGATCACGGAGACCGCCGTGATGATCGCCCTGCTGGTGGCGCTGCAGTGGGCCACCAAGCCCCTTGGGACAGTTCGTCACCGGCTCCTGCGTGAATCTGGTGCTGGGGGTATCGGTGCTGGTGGGTGGCCTGTGGTGCGGCCTGACGGTGGCGCTGGTGAGTCCCTTCTTCGCTTTTCTGCTGGGCATCGGCCCGGCGTTTCTGCCCATTGTCCCCATGGTGGCCGTCGGCAACATGGTGCTGGTGGTGATCCTGCACCTTCTGGCAAGCCGTGCCAAGATTGCCACACGCAGCTATCTGGCTGTGGCTGTAGGAGCCGTGACCAAGTTTCTGGCCCTGTGGCTGCTGATCGTGAAGCTGGTGCTGCCTACACTGGGACTGGCGGAAAAGCAGGTGGCGGCAATCTCTGCCAGCTTCTCTTGGCCCCAGCTGGTGACTGCCGCCATCGGCGGCGTGCTGGCCGTGACCATCGCCCCCTGATCCGCAAGGCCCTGCGCTCCAAGTAAGAACGTATCAACCGTCTTTTAACGGAAAACAGCCTGCCGGTGTTACTGGCAGGGTTTTTTGCTTGCCAAGATCGATGCTTGAAAAATCCTTAGATTTTCGGGCAGTGCTATTACCGCTCCCGCCACATCCGTGGGGAGAGCATCACCAGAATGGGCATCAGCTCCAGCCGCCCCAGCAGCATCAGCAGCGACATGACCACCTTGCTGAACCCGGAAAAGGGGCTGAAATTCCCTGCCGGGCCCAGACGGCCCAGCCCCGGTCCCACGTTGCCGAGACACGTCAGCACGGCGGTAAAGGACTCCGTAAAGCCCAGGTTGTCCCAAGCCAGAAGGGTGGCCCCACCCAGCAGCAGGATCATATACGCCACCATGTAGGCCGCCGCCGAGGAGACCACCCGGTCCTCCACCAGCTGTCCGTCCACGGTGATGACGGAGATATGCTTGGGGTGCAGGATCTTTTGATCTCCCGGTGCAGCAGCTTTCCCAGCAGCAGGATGCGGGAGACCTTGATGCCGCCGGAGGTAGACCCGGCGCAGGCGCCGGTGAACATGAGGATCACCAGCAGCATCTGACCAAAGACCGGCCACTGGGCAAAGTCCGCCGTGGCGAAGCCGGTGGTGGTCACGGTGGACACGGCGTTGAAGACGGAATCCTTCAGCGCCCGACCCAGCGGAACGCTCTGCTGCACCATGAGACTGGCGGCGATAAGGCCGATGGATCCCAGCGTCAGCAGGGTATACAGCCGCAGCTCCTCGCTGTGCAGCGCCGCCCGGATGTGTCCCCGCAGGAGATGAAGATCAAAGAGAAGTTGATGCCCGACAGGAACATGAAGATGGCCACGATCCATGTGATGGCCGGGGAGCCGAAGGCGGCGATGCTGGCGTTGCGGGTGGAGAAGCCACCGGTGGAGATGGTGGAAAAGGAGTGGAGCACAGCCTCGTAAAGTCCATGCCTGCCAGACACAGGGCCACGATCTCTGCCGCCGTCAGTCCAATGTAGATGCCATAGAGTACCTTGGCGGTGTCACTGACATGGGGCAGCAGTTTGCTCTTGATGGGACCGGGACTCTCGGCCCGCATCAGGTGTACGGCCCCCGCCCCCCGTCCGGGGCATCAGGGCCAGAAACAGCACCAGCACACCCATGCCGCCCATCCACTGGGTCAGCGCCCGCCAGAAGAGGATACCCCTTGGCATGGCCTCCACATCCGTCAGGATGGTGGCTCCTGGTGGTGGTGAGGCCAGAGGCCGTCTCGAACAGGGCGTCAGCATAGTGGGGACAGCCCTGCTGAGGACGTAAGGCACCGCCCCGAACAGGCACAGCACGATCCACGCCATGGCCACCACCGCATACCCGTCCCGGCCCTGCAAACGGTTCTTCCGGGCTGGGATGCGGGTGAGGATCAGTCCGCACAGGCTGCACAGCCCCAGCGTCCACAAAAAACGGCTCCCAGCAGGCCTCACCATAGCCTGCGGACACCAGCAGCGGCAGCAGCAGGCACCCGGCTTCCACCCAGAGGGTATAGCCCATGATGTTCAGTATCAAACGAAAGTTCATGTCACTTGTCCTTTGCACATTCCGTAAATATTATAATGAGAAATAGCCGTATCGCAAATGGCCATAAGTATTCAAATTATATTCCCCGGACTGTCCCTGTCAAGTCCGGCCCGATGCCCCTCCGGAGAGGGGAGGGGACTGCGTGGGACGAAAATTTTTGCACAAAAACATCGCCGCAGGAGGGCAGGACGCCCGGCCCCCATGAGGTGAAAAGCCATGTTCCATGGAAAAATCTCACAATTCTTGCGGAATTGTATACACTTTCGTGACTTTTTCAGAAAACTAATGATAATTTTCACTGCAACAAAAAATTTTATCCCATTGACTTTGGCTGTGAATTATGTCATTCTTAACATAATTCAATCATATGCGCCGGAGAATGGGGCGCTATTCTCCGTGCCGACGAAAGGAGTGTCCTGCTTTGAGCAGACTGGATATCAAGACACCCAGCCGGGCCCAGACCGTGGTGGAAGGGCTTTACCGGGATATGGAGCGGCGCATTGCCGCCAGCCCTCCGGGCCTGTGTCCGGTGGATATGTCCCTGTCGTTTCTGCAGCTGTGCCATGCACAGACCTGCGGCAAATGTGTCCCCTGCCGGATCGGGCTGGGGCAGCTGACGCTGCTGATCAATCAGGTACTGGACGGCGAGGCTACCATGGAGACCATCGCCATCATCGAAAAGACCGCCCGCAGTATCGTCAACACCGCCGACTGTGCCATCGGCCGTGACGCCGCCCGTCTGGTGGTGGAGGGGCTGGAGGGCTTCCGGGATGACTACGAGGAGCACGTGAAGCACAACCGCTGTCTGGCGGGCCTGCAAAATCCCGTTCCCTGTGTGGCACTGTGTCCCGCCGGCGTGGATATCCCCGGCTACATGGCCCTGGTAGGTGAGGATCGCTGCGCCGCCGCCGTGCGCCTGATCCGCAAGGACAATCCTTTCCCCGCCGCCTGTGCCCTGATATGTGAGCATCCCTGTGAGGCAAGATGCCGCCGCAACATGATCGACAGTGCCATCAATATCCGCGGCCTGAAGCGCTATGCCGTGGACCACGCCGGGGTGGTACCCCAGCCGGAGTGCGCTCCCGCCACCGGCAAAAAAGGTGGCCATCATCGGAGGAGGCCCCAGCGGTCTCAGCTGCGCCTACTACCTGGCCCTTATGGGTCACGGGGTCACGGTGTACGAGGAGCAGGAGCAGCTGGGCGGTATGCTGCGCTACGGCATCCCCAGCTACCGCTTCCCCCGTGAGAAGCTGGACGCCGAGATCGAATCCATTCTGTCTCTTGGTATTGAGGTACATACCGGCGTCACCGTGGGCCGGGATATCTGGCTGGAGAAGCTGGAGCAGGAGTACGACTGCATCTACATCGCCATCGGCGCTCATCAGGATAAAAAGACCGGCATCCCCGGCGAGAACAGTAAGAACGTCATCTCCGCCGTGGAGATGCTGCGTGCCATCGGCGACAACGAGATGCCGGATTTCACCGGCAAGCAGGTGGTGGTCATCGGCGGCGGCAACGTGGCCATGGACGTCACCCGCAGCTCCATCCGACTGGGGGCCGACAAGGTCACCTGCGTCTATCGCCGCCGTCAGGCGGACATGACGGCGCTGCCGGACGAGATCACCGGTGCGCTGGCGGAGGGAGCCGAGCTGATGACGCTGGCCGCTCCGGTCCGCATCGAGGCCGACGAGGACGGCACCGCCAAGGCCCTGTGGGTCCAGCCCCAGATCATCGGGGAGGTGGACAAGGCAGGGCGTCCCGTCCCGGCAAGGCGGCGCTGGAGGAGGTCCGCATCCCGGCGGATGTCATCGTGGTGGCCATCGGACAGGGCGTCGAGATCAGGGCTTCGATCAGGCCGGTGTCCCCATCAGCGGGGTGCCTTTGTGGCGGGCCTGTCGGGGCAGGTGCGGGATATGGACAGCGTGTTCGCCGGCGGCGACTGCGTTACCGGCCCTGCCACTGCCATCCGGGCCATTGCCGCCGGCAAAGGTGGCAGCCGCCGCATCGACGAGCATCCGCCACGAGACGTGGATGGAGATTCCTAGCCCCAAGCTGAACAACTCGCCCCCCCCACGGGCGCATCGATACCACCGAGCGGGAGGCCTGTGAGCGCAAGCACGACTTCGAGGATATCGGTGCGGCTTGACCCAAGACGGGGCCTGCGCCGAGGCAGGTCGCTGCCTGCGGTGCGACCACTTCGGCTACGGAATTTTCAGAGGAGGTCGAAACGAAAAAATGGTAACATTGACCATCGACAATCGGATCGTTACCGTGCCGGAGGGTACCACCATTCTGGAGGCCGCCCGCACCGCACGCATCGAGATCCCCACCATGTGCTATCTCAAGGAGATCAACGAAATCGGTGCCTGCCGCCTGTGCATCGTGGAAGTGGAGGGCAGGAGCGCCTGATCCCTCCTGCAACAACGTGGTGGCCGAGGGCGCTGTATGCGCTGTGTCCAGATCTGCGACAAGGTGCAGGGGATGCACGTATGGGACCTGATGGGTACCGGCTCCACACCACCATCGGCGTGGGGAAGTACCGCACCCTGGGGGAGTCCGACTGCACCTTCTGCGGCCAGTGCGTGGTCCACTGTCCCGTGGGTGGCCTGCAGGAGCACGATGATACCGGCAAGGTGTTCGATGCTCTGGCCGACCCCAATAAGATCACCGTGGTGCAGATGGCCCCCGCCGTCCGGGTGGCCTGGGCGGAGTACTACCATCTGACGCCGGAGTTCGCCTCGGCGGAGCGCATGGTCACCGCCCTGAAGCAGATGGGCTTTGACTACGTGTTTGATACCAACTTTACTGCCGACCTCACCATTATGGAGGAGGGCAGTGAGTTCGTGGACCGCTTTACCCATCGGGAGCGGTACAAGTGGCCAATGTTCACCTCCTGCTGTCCAGGCTGGGTCCGTTTCCTGAAGGGCTAGTTCCCGGATTATACCGACAATCTCTCCACTGCCAAGAGTCCCCAGCAGATGTTCGGCGCTCTGGCCAAGAGCTACTTTGCCGAGAAGATCGGTGTGGACCCCAAGCGCATCTTTGTGGTGTCCATCATGCCCTGCACCGCAAAAAAAGCGAGGCGGCCTTGCCTACCATGCGGACCGTCAGCGACGATCCCGATGTGGATGTGGTGCTGACCACCCGTGAGATCGTGCGGATGTTCGGGGCGAGCAGATCAACCCCGCCACCATGGAGGAGACTCCCTTCGACAGTCCGCTGGGTACCGGTACCGGTGCGGCGGTGATCTTCGGTGCCTCCGGCGGTGTGATGGACGCCGCCCTCCGCAGCGCCTATTATCTGGTCACCGGCTCCAATCCCGACCTGATGCCTTCAGCGCCATCCGTGGCGTGAAGGGTTGGAAGGAGGCCAACTTCACCATTCCGAAGGTGGGCGACCCTCCGTGGCGGTGGTCAGCGGCCTCTCCAACGCCCGCCAGCTGATGACCGATCTGGAGGAGGGAAGAGTCCACTACGATTTCGTGGAGGTCATGGCCTGTCCCGGCGGCTGTGCCGGCGGCGGCGGGCAACCCATCCACGACGGCACGGAGATGGCCGAGGCCCGTGGAAATGTCCTGTGGAACATCGATAAGAAGTCTCCGGTACGGTTCTCCCACGAGAACCCGGAAATTCAGACCCCTGTATCGGGAGTACCTGCGTGCGCCTCTCAGTGGCCGTTCGCACCATCTGCTCCATACGGATCACGAGGGCTGGAAAATGCCCAACCAGAAGTAAGACATAAAAAGAGGACTCTGAGCCGATGGCTCAGAGTCCTCTTTTTATGCAGCGTCAAGCAGCACCGTCATCCACGGGGCTGGAAGGGCTGACCCGTCACCACATCCAGCCATGTGAACTGTCCGCCCTCCAGCAACATGCAGCTGTGGGGGGGCTGTTCTCCTGGGCAGGGCTGCGGAGCCGGGATTCAGATAGGTGTAACGGCCGCAGTCCCGGCGTACCGGCACATGGAAATGTCCGCACAGCAGGATATCCCCCTGCCGCAGGGGCGGTGGCGTGTCCGGCCCGTGGATGTGGCCATGGGTGGCGTGGATGGTGAGGCCGTCCAGCACCAGCAGGGCGGAGTCGGAGAGAATGGGAAGTGGAGAACCATCTGGTCCACCTCGGCGTCGCAGTTGCCCCGGACGCACAGCAGCTCATCCGCCATGTCGTTGAGCAGCTTGGCCACGGCGGGCGGCTCATAGCCCTCCGGCAGCGGGTTTCGTGGGCCGTGGTACAGCAGGTCTCCCAGCAGCACCAGCCGCTGGCAGCCGGTATCCGCGGAGCCGTGGAGGTCGGAGGCGATCATCAGTTTCATGAGAAAAACTCCTTTCGGTGGAGAATATGTCTCATTCTACCAGCCTTGGAGGAGAAGGGCAAGCTTTTTTTCTGCCCCTTACGCCCGTTCCCGCCGCACAAGACCCAGCAGCAGGCTCACTGCCAGCATCACCGCCGCCACACTGACCCAGCAGAAGCCCATATCGTACAGGGGCAGCTTCCGGCAAAGCTCTCGTCACAGCGCCCAGCGACAGCTGTGCGGCATCCAACGCATAGATGACGCTGACGGTTCCGGTGCCTGCCACCACCAGAGAGTAGACCCAACGATTCTTGACCCACAGGCTGTGGGTCAGCCCCAGCAGGCTCAGCACAATGGCCACGGGGTAGATGGCGTTGAGAATGGGGATGGAGATGCTGAGGATGGCGTTCAGTCCCAGATTGCACACCAAAAAAGGAGAAGCCCGTCATCACCAGTACCCACTGGCGATAGGAAAGCTTGCCGAAAAGGGTGGAGAAATACTGGGAGATGGAGTTGATAAGCCCCACGCAGGTGGTGAGACAGGCCAGCGTGAAGATGGCCGCCAGCAGCACGGCTCCCGGTGCGCCGAACAGTTGGTAGACGATGCACCGCAGGGTCCATGCGCCGTTTTCCTGAATGGCATAGACTCCGGAGCTGCACATCCCCATGTAGGACAGCATGGCATACACCAGCGCCAGAATGGTTCCGGCGAAGATACCTGCCAGAACGGTGTGCCGCATCCGATCCCGTTTTTCCGTCATGCCGAAGGAACCCAGCGTGGTGGCGATCACCAATCCAAAGTTCAGGGCGGCGATGGTGTCCATGGTCTGATAGCCCTCGGAAAAGCCCTTCAGGAAGGGGGCGGCGTCATAGGCCGTCTGGGCCGGGGCCACGTTCACCTCTCCCCGGAACAGAAAGCAAACGAACAGGAACACCAGCAGCACCAGCAGACTGGGGGTCAGGAAGTGGCCGATGCGGTTCACCAGCTTCCCCGGTGTCATACACAGCCACAGAGCCACCAGAAAGAACACCAGCGAGTACACCAGCATCCACACGGTGGTATTGGCACTCTCCGGCAGATAGGGGCCACCGCCATCTCGAAGGGAACAGAGGCGGCACGGGGATGCCAAGACCGGGCCCGATGGAGAGATAGATCAGCAGGGTGAAGACGATCGCGAAGCGCTTGCCCACCTGTTGCCCCAACCGGTCCAGCCCGTCGAAGCGGGCTACCACTACCACACCCAGCACCGGCAGCACCACCGCCGTGGCCAGAAAGCCCAGCATGGCCACCGGGGTATGGCTTCCGGCGTTCTGCCCCAGAAAAGGCGGGGAAGATGAGGTTCCCCGCCCGAAGAACAGGGAAAACAGCATAAAGCTCACCAGCAGCATTTTGTTCCTACTCAGTTTCATGTCGATACTCCTTGTTTTTTCAAAATTTCCGCAAAAAAAAAGACCCGTCCCAAATTCCTTTGAGACGAGTCTTGCTATACAATACCCGCGGTACCACTCAAATTGCACGACGAAAAACGTCCTGCCACTTCAGGCTCTATCAAGCCCCTATGCACTCACGTAGCCTACACGGAGTCTCCTACTGACAGATGTGTTGGGGGACTCGGCTCGAAGGGATAAGAGTTCTGGCGCTGTCCGCCGGGCTTCCACCGTCCCCGGCTCTCTATGCGACGTGCTGCCAGCTCCGTCTTCGTCATCGCTTTTGATGTTCACTTGTCACGGACATCATACCATCCCGTAAAGAACTTGTCAAGAGGGAAAATCTCACGCCGACGCATCGTCCTTCACCGGCTCCTCGCCGTGAAGCTCCCGCCGGATGGCCCGGAAGCGCTGGGGAACCTCCTCCTCCGCCATGCGGATGGGGACGTCCGTGGTGCCGGCGGCCTGCGCCGTCTCGTAAAACCAGCACTTGTATTCCACCGTCTCCAGCGTGTGCTGCATCTCCCGGATCTGATCCAGCAGAACCTGCCGCTGGTGGTGGAACATCTGCAGCCGGGTGTCGATGGTATCGTCTCCCTGCATGGCCAGCTGAATGTATTGCCGGATGTCACGGATGGACATTCCGGCCTTTTTCATGCACCCGATGACCTGCAGCCACTCGAAGTCCGATTCCCGGAACAGACGGATTCCGCCGGAGGAGCGCTCCACAAAGGGCAGCAGCCCCTCCTTGTCATAGTAGCGCAGCGTGGATGCCGGGATATCCAGCAGCTTCGCCATTTCACCCACGGTATAGACCATTTTCCAATTCCTCCGAAAAAATTTTGCAAAACCCCTTGACTTAAAGTGTACTTTCAGTTTTAGAGTATAGATAAGCTTTTAAGAGCATCATACAGCGTAGGAGCGTTACTGTCAAGACTCCGTTTCTCGGAGCCGGTCAGCGACGAAGCATACAGCAAACTGTAAGGAGGAGAGCCATATGGCAGTCAAACAGACGGCGGGGCGGGACGCCCTGGGGGAGTTCGCCCCGAAATTCGCAGAGCTCAATGACGATGTCCTGTTCGGTCAGGTATGGAGTCGAGAGGACAGGCTATCCCTGCGGGATCGCTCGCTGGTGACGGTGGTGGCCCTGATGGCGCAGGGCTTGACGGATGAATCCTTCCGCTACCACCTGCTCAGCGCTAAGAAAAACGGTATCACCCGTGAGGAGATCGCAGAGATCGTCACCCATGCGGCCTTTATTGCGGCTGGCCCAAGGCGTGGGCGGTGTTCCGCATGGCCAAGGGGATCTGGACGGAGGAGGATGCCAAATGATTTTGCAGGAGACCTATACGCTGGCAAACGGTATAGCCATCCCCAAGCTGGGGCTTGGCACATGGTTCATTGACAACAACAAGGCGGCGCAGGCCGTCCGCACGGCGGTGGAGCTGGGTTACCGGCTCATCGATACGGCTCAGGCCTACGGCAACGAGCAGGGCGTGGGCGAGGGCATCCGCACCTGCGGCCTGAAGCGGGAGGAGCTGTTCGTGGCCAGTAAGGTGGCGGCGGAGCACAAGACCTATGAGGACGCCGCCCGCTCCATTGACGAGACGCTGGAGAAAATGGGTCTGACGTATCTGGACCAGATGCTCATCCACTCTCCCCAGCCGTGGAGGGAGTTCCGGGCCGAAAAGCGGTATTTTCAGGAGAACAGGGCCGTCTGGCGTGCGCTGGAGGATGCTCAGGCAGCGGGAAAGGTGCGGGTCATCGGTGTCTCCAATTTTCTGCGGGACGATCTGGAGAACCTGCTGACCGGCTGCCGGGTGCGTCCGGCAGTGAACCAGCTGCTGCTGCACATCGCCGGTACGGACCTGCCCTTGCTGGACTACTGCACCCAGCAGGACATCCGGGTGGAGGCCTATTCCCCCATCGCCCACGGCGAGGCCCTGAAAAAATCCGGCCATCACCGCCATGGCGGAGAAATACGGCGTTTCCGTGCCGCAGCTGTGCATCCGCTATGTCCTGCAGCTGGGAGCGGTGGCCCTGCCCAAGACGGCGAACCCCGGCCATATGCGCTCCAACGCCGCCGTGGACTTTGCCATCTCCTTGGAGGACATGGAGACGCTGCGGAGCATGGAGCACCTGACGGATTACGGCGATTACAATGGATTTCCGGTGTTCAGCGGCAAGCCGTTGGCGTGAAAGGAGAAGAATGATGCGTAAACTGAAAAATGGAGCTGCCTGCTGCTGGCTCTGCTGATGCTGCCGGCGCTGGCCGCCTGCGGAAAGAAGCAGCAGCCCGACAGCGATGCCTCGCAGAACGAGGTGCAGGACACCGATACCCCGCAGGATAGCACCCCCACCGAGGAGCAGACCAAGGTGCTGGTGGTGTATTTCTCCGCCACCGGCAGCACCAAGGCTGTGGCGGGATACATCGCCGAGACACTGGGAGCCGATACCTTTGAGCTGACACCGCAGGAGCCCTATCTGGCGGCGGATCTGGACTACAACAACAGCGAGAGCCGTGTCTGCCGGGAGCACGCTGACCCCGCCCTGCAAGATGTGGCTCTCACCTCCGCCACCGTGGAGCACTGGGAACAATACAGCACGGTGTTTGTGGGCTATCCCATCTGGTGAGGCGGCAGCGCATGGCCTGTCAACGGATTTGTGAAGGCAAATGACTTCACAGGGAAGACGGTGATCCTCTTCTGTACCTCCGCCTCCTCCGCCCTCGGCCAGAGCGGGGAGACGCTGGCTCAGCTGGCCGGCACCGGCGACTGGCAGGAGGGCCAGCGCTTCGGCAGCAGCGCCGCCCGGAGCGACGTGGCGGACTGGCTGACGGGGCTGGGCTTCACTGTCCGATAAGCACCCATTTCCGGGAAAAGTGCCTTGCATCCGCCGCCCTCGGCTGATACAATGGGGGGAGAGTGGATGTCCCGCCGCCCGGAGCGATCCGGAGAAATGTTGAAAGGAGCATACACATGAGCAAAATTCAGGTTGCCTATTTTTTTCTGCCAGCGGCGAAACGGCCCGTCTGGCCAAGACGCTGGCGGGTGTCATCGGCGGCGATCTCTTCGAAATTCGTCCCCAGACGGCCTACACTGCTGCCGATCTGGACTGGAACAACGCCAAGAGCCGCAGCAGCGTGGAGATGAACGACCCCAAGAGCCGCCCGGCCATGGTGGAGATCCCACGGTTGGCGGGTTATGACACGGTGTTCGTGGGCTTTCCCATCTGGTGGTATCAGGCGCCCCGCATCATCCAGACCTTTCTGGAGAGCGCCGATTTCTCCGGCAAGACCGTGATTCCCTTCGTTACCTCCGGCGGCAGCGGCATGGGCAAGACCGTGGAGCTCCTGCGATCCTCCTGCGCCCCCGATACCCGCTGGAACGAGGGCAAGCGCCTGTCCAGCCATGCCTCCGCACAGGAGGTCTCTGCGTGGACAAAGAGCCTGTCCCTGTAAAGTAGTTTCCCTTGAAAGTCTATCTGCCTGAGCGGATGGGTCTTTTTTCTTACCCGTCGTTGACGGAACCGGCAAAAAACGGTACAATAGCTTCATCTAATCATGTGAAAGGAGCCCGCCGCCATGGAACACACCAACCGCACCATCCGCCCCTTGACCCAGCAGGATCTGGAGGCCTATCTGGACATCTACCTCAACGCCTACCCGGCCTATAAAACGCTGGACGAAGCGTGCCGGGAGCACTACCGGGAGAAGCACCGTCTGGAGCTGCGGGAGGACCGTCAGGTGCAGACGGTGGGCCTGTTTGAAGGGGACGTACTCATTGCCACCATGAAGCTGATCCTCTTTTCCATGAACTGCTTCGGCCGGATGCAGACGGCCTGCGGCCTGATGGCGCTGGAGGTACACCCCCTCCATAAAAAGAAGGGGGGCGGCGCTGGAGATGGTGCGGTATTTCGAGGACTACGCCCGGCGCAGCGGCGCGCTTCTCACGCTGCTGCTGCCCTTCCAGATCGGCTTTTACCGGCGGATGGGCTATGGCTTTGCGGGGAAGCTCTACGAGTACCATCTGCCCACCGCCGTGCTGCCCAAGCCCGACGGAGAGGCCCGCCGCCATCTGCACCTGCTGCAGCCGGAGGACTTTGACCGGGTGCTGGCCTGCCACCGCCGCTTTGCCGCCCGGAACCACGGCATGGTGGAGAAGTTCGAGGAGGAGGTCCGGGCCGCCCGCACGGATGTTCAGGTGCGCCGCATTGGCTACTGCGCCGACGACGGACGCTGCGGGGCTATGTGGCCTATCGCTTTGAGAGCGCCAGCGACACCAACTACACCCGCAACCGCCTGTCGGTGGAGGAACTGGTCTACGAGGACGGCGCTGTCCTGCGGGCGCTGCTGGGAGCGCTGAAGCTGCAGGAGGATCTGGCCCAGACGGTGCTCCTCCGCACCGGCGAGGAGGACTTCCACCACCTGCTGGACGACCCGCAGGACGTGTCGAAGAACTACATCGACTACGGCTTTTTGCAGACGAACGTCTCCGCCGTGGGCACCATGTTCAAGATTCTGGACCCGGCGGCCTTCGTGACCGCCACCGCCTATCGCACCCTCCCGCAGGGGACGCTGACAGCGGCCTTCTGCTACCGTGATGAGCTGGCCCACCGGGACTGCCGTACGGTGCTGCGCTTCGACGGCGGCCGCTGGTCCGCCCTCCCGGAGGAAGCACCCGCCGAGGTAACGGTGACGTGCCGGCAGGGGGATCTGGCGTCCCTGCTGATGGCCTCCTGCGGATTGGAGAGCATGGTGCGGCTGGGAGCCGTCGCCGTCACCGGCCCTTGGCAGCAGCTGGCGCAGCTTCTTCACTACGGCCAGAAGCCGTGGCTGAACTCCGACTATTGATCCCTCCGTTTAGTTTACTCAGCCGTCTGGTTCACCCCGCCGGTTGACGAAAAGAGAGTGTGTTCCATCCGGAACGCACTCTCTTTTCGTATCGGGTATCATTACACGGAGAACAGGATGTCTGCATAGGTGGGATAGGGCCAGTAGTCGGCCCCCACCAGCGGCTCCATGCGGTCGATGATGCTCCGCATCTCCTCCAGCCGGGAGGCCACCTGATCCCGGTAGTACCGGGCGGCGTCGATGCCGGCATCGGCGGCGGGAGCGGCCTCCAGCGCCCGGGCCTGGCAGGCGTCCAGCAGGTCGCCGCTGAGGGCGTCCAGCTGCGCCACCAGATAGCTCTCCACCCGGCAGGAGGTGGTCATCTCCGCCTGCCGCTTCCTCCAACGCCCTTGGCCAGATCGCCGGTGTAGCGGGTGACGGCGGGCAGGATGCCCCGCAGGGTCATATCCCGCAGGGTAGCGGCCTCAATGGCCGTGACCTTGCAGTAGTTTTCCAGATGGATCTCGTACCGGGCGTGCATCTCCTCCGGCGTCAGGATGCCGAAGCGGGAAAACAGCGCCACATTCTTCTCGTCGATGTAGGCAGGCATACAGTCCACCGTGTCCCGCAGATTGGCCAGGCCCCGGCGCTTGGCCTCCTGTACCCACGACTCATCATAGCCGTTGCCGTTGAAGATGATGCGCTGGTGGGCGGTGAAGGTGTCCCGCAGCAGCTCCTGCAGGGCCTGATGGAAGTCTCTCCGCCTTCTCCAACCGGTCGGCAAACTGCTTCAGCTCCTCGGCCATGATGGTGTTCAGCACCACGTTAGGGCTGGCGATGGACTGGGAGGAGCCCAACACGGAACTCGAACTTGTTGCCGGTAAAGGCCAGGGGGAGGTGCGGTTGCGGTCGGTGGTATCCTGCGGCAGCTCCGGCAGGGTGTCCACGCCGATCTCCAGCTTCTTCTTGGTGATGTCCACATAGGCCGTGCCGTCGATGATGGAGTCGGAGGATGGCGGTCAGCTCATCGCCCAGGAAGATAGAGACGATGGCCGGGGGCGCCTCGTTGCCGCCCAGCCGGTGGTCGTTGCCGGGATAGGACACGCAGCAGCGCAGCATCTCCTGATACTCGTCCACGCCCTTGATGAAGGCCGCCAGAAACAGCAGGAACTGGGCGTTCTGGCTGGGGGTGCTGCCGGGCTTCAGCAGGTTCTCGCCGGTGTCGGTGGCCAATGACCAATTATCGTGTTTGCCGCTGCCGTTGACGCCCGCAAAGGGCTTTTCCGCGAGCAGGCACACCAGATCGTGGCGATCAGCCACCTTCTTCAGCAGCTCCATGGTCAGCTGGTTCTTGTCGCAGGCGGTGTTGGCATCGGAGTAGACCGGCGCGATCTCGTGCTGGGCGGGAGCCACCTCGTTGTGCTCCGTCTTAGCAAGCACGCCCAGCTTCCACAGCTCCTGATCCAGCTCCCGCATGAACGCGGCTACCCGGGGTTTGATGGCACCATAATAGTGGTCGTCCAGCTCCTGCCCCTTGGAGGGACGTGCACCGAACAGCGTGCGGCCGCAGAGAATCAGATCCTCCCGGCGGCGATACATGGCCTTGTCGATGAGGAAATACTCCTGCTCCGGCCCCACCTGAGCGGTAACGTGCTGCACCGTGGTGTTGCCGAACAGCCGCAGGATGCGGACGGCCTGTGTATCCAGCTGCTTCATGGAGCGCAGCAGCGGCGTTTTCTTATCCAGCGTCTGGCCGCCGTAGGAGCAGAAGATGGTGGGGATATACAGGGTCTGATCCTTGATGAAGGCATAGGAGGTGGGGTCCCAGGCGGTATAGCCACGGGCCTCAAAGGTGGCCCGCAGACCGCCGGAGGGGAAGCTGGAGGCGTCCGCCTCACCCTGCGACAGCTCCTTGCCGGACAGCTCCATCAAAATGGTGCCGGGGAGGTTGGGGGCGATGAAGCTGTCGTGCTTCTCGGCGGTAAAGCCCGTCATGGGCTGGAACCAGTGGGTGTAATGGGTGGCGCCCTTTTCAATGGCCCAGTCCTTCATGGCGGCGGCGATCTCGTCGGCGATGGAGCGATCCAGAGAAGTTCCTTGGATCAGGCACTGCTGCCATGCGTCATAGACCCGTTCCGGCAGACGCTGTCGCATCTGAGCCTGGCTGAATACCATGCTGCCAAAAAGCTCCGGGATGCTTCGTACATTCTTCTCGTTCATGTGATGCTCCTTTCGCCGCACGCTGCGGCACTAAAGTTTTTACAGAAACAGCTTCAAAAGCTGCGGTGTCACATAGGCCTCTATCACCGCCGCTGCCATCAGCAGGGGGATGATGTGCATGACGAACAGGCGCAGCAGATCCTTCATCAGGGGACCCATAACGCCCTTTTCGTTGTGCCGGACGTAGTCTGTGACCTTGCGGCAGAGATAGATGCCGCTGCTGAGGGCCAGGATCAGGGCCGGCAACTCGAAAATGCCGTGGGGACGATGCCCGCAAAATACGCCAGCAGGGAGATGCCGTTGTTGACGTACACCCGGCAAACAGCCCCAGCAGCATGGGGAGTTGATGCCGATGGACAGGGCCGGGAGATAGATAAAGGGGATAAAGCCGTAGGCGATGCTGAATACCGTCGCCCGGACGTTGTTGCCGAACAGCGCCAGCACATCCACCCGGTCCGGTGGTGTCCATGATGCCCAGCTCCGCCATCTGCTGGGCGAACTGCAGGAACAGCTGGTCGGCCAGCTTCGGCAGCAGCAGGCTGCCGGCAAAGCCCAGCAGGATCAGTGCGCCGAAGGCGATGGCGGTGATGCGGAGGGAGTAGCGGTACTCCGTGCGGTAAAATCCGTGCAGCCGGGTGCGCTGCTGTTCCAGCCAGTCCATCATGCCCCCAGCATGGCGAGACCGGCGTTCAGGCGGCGCAGCGTCTCATCTTTGCCCAGAATGCGGCAGATCTCCACGGCTCCGCCGGGGTCACCAGCTTACCGGCGGCGGCGATGCGGACAGGCCACATGAGGGTGGCGTTCTTCACCTCCAGCCGCTGCGCCAGATCAACCAGTGCGTCGTGAATGGCCTCGTCCGTCCACTCCGTCAGGCCCTCCAGCACGGGGATGACCGCCTCCAGCATGGCACGGGAGACGTCGGGGTTGGTCTTGGATTTCTTATTGGTATAGTAGTCCACGGATACTCCGGCAGGGCATCGAAGAAGTCCACCTTCTCCGGAATGTCCGTGAGCTTCTCACACCGGGCCTGCAAAAGAGCGGCGATGGCGGCGGTGTCGAATCGGGGATCTGTCACCGTCTGGCGGATGTAGGGCTCCGCCACCTTGGCAAACGCCTCGGGGGCCATGCTCCGCAGATAGACGGCGTTGAAGTGATCCAGCTTCTGCCGGTCGAAAATAGCGGGGATTTGGAGATGCCCGTCATGTCGAAGGCCTTTGCCAGCTCCGGCAGGGTGAACAGCTCCTGCTCCGCCAGCTCCCCTTGGGAGACCAGCCCAGCAGCGCAACGTAGTTGAGGATGGCATCGGTGAGATAGCCCTGCGCCTTCAGATCCTCATAGCTGGGGTCGCCGTGGCGCTTGGACATCTTGTTATGCGCGTCCCGCATGACGGGGGAGCAGTGGACGTAGGTGGGAACCTCCCAGCCGAAGGCCTGGTACAGCAGGTTGTACTTGGGCGCGGAGGACAGATACTCGCTGCCCCGCACCACATGGGTGATGCCCATCAGGTGGTCGTCCACCACGTTGGCAAAGTTGTAGGTGGGCAGACCGTCCCGTTTCAGCAGTACCTGATCGTCCAGGGTGCTGTTTTCCACGGTGATGTCGCCGAAAACGGCGTCGTGGAAGGTGGTGGTTCCGGCGGGGATACGCTGGCGGATGACGTAGGGCAGACCTGCCTCCAGCTTTTCCTGTACCTGCTGGGCCGTCAACTCCCGGCAGGGATCGGCGGCCCGGTCAAATTCCCCGGAATCCTCCTCAGACTCCGTCTTTTCGCAGAAGCAGTAGTAGGCGCCGCCCTTTTCCACCAGCAGGCGGGCGTACTTGCCGTAGGTGTCACGGCGCTGGGACTGGATATAGGGAGCCACGGGGCCGCCCACGTCGGGGCCCTCGTCGTGGGTCAGGCCGCACTCGGCCATGGTGCGGTAGATGACATCCACAGCGCCCTCCACCTGACGGCTCTGGTCGGTGTCCTCGATCCGCAGGATAAACGTGCCGTCGTGGCTGCGGGCGATGAGCCAGGTGTACAGCGCCGTCCGCAGATTGCCCACGTGCATATAGCCGGTGGGGGAGGGGCGAACCGGGTGCGGACCTTTCCGTGGGGGATCTTGGCCTCCATTTCCTCGAAATAGCTGTGATCCAGTGTCATGGGCTTGTCCTCCTAATATCGATTCATCACGTTGCAAAAATTTTCACCCATATATTATATTTCACCTCCGGGAAAAGTCAAGAATGTTTGTTGCATTTCTATAGGAATCATGGTACCATCCATAGAATAGACCATATCACTTGAATATGTCTGATATTTGCCCCGCATATCCGGTTGGCTGCTGGTCAGGAGAGCGGGGTAAAACAGGGTGGCCCTGGCCGCCTGATAAGGAGGAAAAAGAAATGCTGCGAAAGGATCGGGAGCGGGATGCCGCCTTTGCCTGGGAGGTATTCCGGAAGGCTCCCTATGCCACCCTGTCTCTGACGGATGAGGTGGGGAAGCCCTACGCCATCCCCATCTCCCCGGTGGTGGATGAGGCGTACCATGTGGTGTATTTCCACTGCGCCGGTCACGGCGAGAAGTGGGAGCTGCTGGCGAAAAACCCGCCGGTATGCCTGTCGGCAGTCTCCTCATGCGGCGGCCATCCCCAACGAGTTCTCCATGGCCTATGCCTCGGCGGTGCTTCATGGCCGTGCGGAGGTGGTCACCGATGAAGCGGAGCAGGTGAAGGCCATGCTGCTGCTGTGCACCGCCTTTGACCCCAAGGGTATGGGCCGGTTCAGCGAGTATATGGAAAAATATATGTCGGCCACCCGTGTGGTGAGGATCGTGCCGGAGACGGTGACGGGAAAGAGTTACGCTGCCCCGGAGAAGGAGCCCCACGGCTGCGGCGGCCACCACTAAAAGAGGGCGGTTGGAAAGCAGACGATCGGGGGAACAGATGTCGGAGAAAGAAATGACAGAAAAGTCAGACAGCTGAGGAAGGGCAGATGCTGCTCCTCTCGGTAGCCTTGTCGGAAGAAAGAATCGGAGGAGGATCGTTTGGAAGAAGAAAATGCAGCTTTCGGATCAGGACAAATGATCTGGACAAAATTCCAACTGATATAGGACAGATATAGGACGAAATTTCTGTCAGAGATCAGGACAAAAGGAGACGGAAAAGTGGACATTTTATATGCGCTGGAAAAAATTCGAACGCCCTTTTGGAACGGCGTCATGAGTGCCGTGACCCAACTGGGCGGCGAGGTGATCTTCATTGTGGCGGCGGTGGTGGTGTTCTGGTGCGTCAGCAAATGGGAGGGGTACTATCTGATGACCATCGCTTTCTGCGGCACGGTGGTGAACCAGTTTCTGAAGCTGCTGTTCCGGATTCCCCGGCCCTGGGTCCGGGACCCCGACTTCACCATTGTGGAAAGCGCCCGGGCCCAGGCCACGGGCTACTCCTTCCCCAGCGGCCACACCCAGAACGCCATAGGGCTCTTCGGCGGCATGGCCCGGTGGGGCGGCCGCCGGTGGGTGCGGCTGGGGCTGACGGCACTGGCGCTGGTCATCGCCTTTTCCCGGATGTATCTGGGGGTACATACCCCGGCGGACGTGGGGGTGTCGTTGGTACTGGCGGCGGCGCTGGTGCTGGGACTGTATCCCCTGATGCGGCGGGCGCAGGAAAAGCCCCGATACATGGGCTATGTGCTGGCTGCCATGCTGGTGGTCAGCGGGGCCTTTGTGGTGTTCGTGGAGACCTGCGGCTTTCCGGCGGATATGGATGCGGAGAATCTGGCCAGCGGCATCGGCAACGCATGGAAGATGCTGGGCGCTGTGGCGGGTATGACGTTGGCTTGGCTGCTGGACCGGCGGTATATTCACTTCGAGACGCAGGCCGTCTGGTGGGTGCAGGTGATCAAGGTGGCTGTGGGCATGGCGCTGCTGCTGGCCATCAAGAGCGGCCTGAAGGCTCCGCTGCTGGCGCTATTGGGCCATGAGGGGTTGGCCGGCGGCGTGCGGTACTTCCTGCTGGTGCTGGTAGCGGGAGCCGTCTGGCCGCTGGTATTCCGCCCTATGAGCAAGTGGGGAAAAGGGAAAAAGTGAGAAAATAAAACAGCTGTAAGGAAGAGTTACCTTACAGCTGTTTTTCTTGTGAAGAAATATATTTCTCGATGACTCCGGAGGTTCGATTGCCCTGAAATGGGCAATTTTGCTGGCGGAACCAATCAAGGGACACGGAGCAGAAACCACTGAATTCTATTTCCTTGCGATTTTCGACCCGTAAACGGGAAACTTGTGTTCTGTTTACACGGATTCCCCCTATTAAGGCATCTGCTTGCATAAACTCCTCTATCAAGACTTCTGCTTGCAGCTCACTTGGCTGCTCGTCGATGGAAGGGAAAGCTTTCAGGGCGCACCTTCGCCGGCAGGGCTGGTGGTTTCCGCATCCAAAGAAAAAAACATCCCCGGCGCAGCTGTACCGGGGATGCTTTTTTATGGGTGAATAGGGGAAGGGACGGCTTAGAAGCAACCCTGAGCCATCATGGCTTCCGCCACCTTCTTGAAGCCTGCGATATTGGCACCGGCCACCAGATCGTAGCCCAGACCGTATTCCTCAGCGGCCTCGGCAGACACCTGATGGATGGTCTTCATCATCTTATGCAGCTGGGCATCCACCTCCTCGGCGGTCCAGACCAGACGCTCGGAGTTCTGTGCCATCTCCAGAGCGGAGACGCCCACGCCGCCGGCATTGACGGCCTTGGAGGGGGCCACGATCATATGCTTCTGGGCCCGCAGGAAGTTCAGAGCGTCGTTGGTGGTGGGCATATTGGCCACCTCAATGTAGTACTTCACGCCGGAGGCGGCGATCTTTTCGGCAGAATCCCTGCGGACGTCGTTCTGCATGGCGGAGGGCATATTCACATCCACGTCCGTGGCGCCCCAGTGCTTGGCACCGGCCACGAACTCGCAGCCGAAGCGGTCGGCATAGGGCTTGCAGTGCATGGGATCCTTGGCACGCATCTCCAGAATGAAGTTCAGCTTCTCCTCGGTGTTGATGCCGTCGGGATCGTGGACATAGCCGTCGGGGCCGGACATATAAGTGACCTTGGCGCCCAGCTCGGCGGCCTTCTTCATGATGCCCCAAGCCACGTTGCCGTAGCCGGACAGGGCGATGCGCTTGCCTTCGATGGTGTCGCCCTCGTGCTTGAGAACCTCCTGCAGATAGTAGACAGCGCCGTAGCCGGTGGCCTCCGGACGGATCAGGGAGCCACCGTAGCTGAGGCCCTTGCCGGTGAGGACGCCGTTCTCCCAAGCGCCCTTCAGGCGGCGATACTGACCGAACAGGTAGCCGATCTCACGGCCGCCCACGCCCATGTCGCCGGCGGGGACGTCCACGTCCGGCCCGATGTAGCGGTACAGAGCCGTCATGAAGCTCTGGCAGAAGCGCATGACCTCAGCGTCGGACTTGCCGGCGGGATCAAAGTCGGAGCCGCCCTTGGCACCGCCGATGGGTAGGCCCGTCAGGCTGTTTTTGAAGGTCTGCTCGAAGCCCAGGAACTTGATGATGCCCTCGTAGACGTTCTTCTGGAACCGCAGGCCGCCCCTTGTAGGGGCCGATGGCCCCGTTGAACTGGCAGCGCCAGCCACGGTTGGTATGCCACTGGCCATTGTCGTCGCACCACACCACCCGGAAGGTGAACATACGCTCGGGCTCCACCATACGGCCCAGCAGATCTACCTTCTCATACTCAGGGTGCTTTTCGATGACCGGCTCGATGGAGGAGAAAACCTCCTCTACGGTCTGCACGAACTCCGGCTCGTTGCCGTGCTTTGTCCGAACGTTTTCCAAAACACTGGCCAGATATGCGTTCATAATTTGTTCCTCCTAAATCCTTGTTCCGTTACTTTCACAGGAAGAATGAACCCTGTTAAGGTCATGATAACACCAATTTACGGTTCCCGCAAGGGGGTCCGGGGGAAAAGGACGGGCGGGGTTACTGAAAATACCGGCGTTTTTTGTGCAAAACGTAAAAATAAGCTGAAAATTTATGAGAGCGCAAGAAAAAATGTTAGAATGGAGAGAAACAGGTGGGAGTGAAAAGCAGGAACTTTCATAAGCAGAAGTGCAGACGGATATTGACATTTGCCAAATTGCTTATATAATATACTATGGCTTGGCCAGTGCATCCAAGCGGTACTTAAAAACAAAGGCGTGCCGTCCGCCCAAAGGCGGCAGCCGAGGCGTGGCTGCGCCCGGCGGATTGGAGTTTCAAAGATGACCTATTCCATGACCGTGGCGGGCCTGCAGCGGGAACTTCCCATCTGCAAGGTTGCGGATGATCTGTATATCGGTGCATTCATCTGTTTCGGTGATGCGGAACTGACGGTGGCCTGCGCCCGTGACCTGCTGAAGCTGGTGGAGAATGAGGAGTATGACTACCTCTTCACTGCCGAGGCCAAGAGCATCCCCTGATTCACGAAATGGCCCGGCAGTCCGGCGCCAAGAAGTACTTCATCGCCCGGAAGGGCCCCAAGGCCTATATGCCCGATCCCATCCATGTGGAGGATCGCTCCATCACCACCGCCGGGGTGCAGAAGCTGTATCTGGGCCGGGACGACGCCGACATGATCCGTGGCAAGCGCATCGTGCTGATGGACGATGTGATCTCCACCGGCGGCAGCCTTCACGCCATGGAGGAGCTGGTGAAGCTGGCCGGCGGCATCGTGGTGGACCGCATCGCCGTGCTGGCCGAGGGCGACGCCCAGCAGCGCAAGGACATCCAGTATCTGGCTCCGCTGCCGGTGTTCAACGCCGACGGTACGGTGAAGTAAGAATAGCCTGTGAGAAAGAGGGAGGACCCTGCGGCGTCCTCCCTTATGCTTTTAAGAGCAGGTGTCTTATTCCTCCGGCGGAAGGTCAATAGGGCCATAAGTATCTTCATATTGATCCACATATTGCTGGGTCAGGTGCTCCAGTTGGGCATTCAGTGAGCGGTGGTTTTTGCGGGCAATATAGGTGATCTTACGGAGAAGGACCTCCGGAAAGCGGATGCCGGTTTGAATACGATCAGTAGCCACGTGGTAACACCTCTTTATCATTTTGATAACATTTTACGAAAAATGCAGTTGACTATCTACAACCATTGTGTTATCGTTTAGTTATCAAAATTAAAGAAAAGAGAGAAAACACATGAAAAAAATCATAGCACTGTTGGCAATTCTCATGCTATTGAGCCTGACAGCCTGCGGCAAAAATGATACGAGCCGCAAGGATAGCGCAGATACGCCAAATGATACGCTTCTGACGGAGGATGAGCCCGGAAATGCCGAGGAGGAGCCCATTGATGTTCCGAAGAAAGAGAAACCGAAGGAGATGAGCGCCGAGGAATTGGAGACGGAGATTCAAAAGCAGCCCTGCTTTGTCACAGAATGCGAATACTATGTGCAGGACAATCAATATAAGGCGCTGTATCCGGATCTGATGATAGCCAAGCTTATGAACCAGTCCGGCACAGCAATTAAAAATGCGGTCGTGGCCTTTGCAGCTTGGGATGAAAATAATTTACCGGTTCTTATTGATACGATCGGTAATGGTGAATATGTGGTACACTGCAGCATGAATGGGATCAATTTAGCTGACGGCGAGACTATGACGGATGCCGGTATGCAAGTGGACTCACAGCAGGCAGAGCGTGGGGAGATCAAATCGTTCAAGGCCATCGTTGTCAGCTATGAGGACTTTGACGGAAACACATGGAGAAATCCCCTGTATGATAATTGGGTGAAGCTCTATCGTGAGCAGGCGCTGCGATAACCAAAATGGAGATAGAACCCTTTTTCGTAGGAAGATGTGATACCCCCGGAGCCTTCGGCTCGGGGTATCACGCTATGGGGAGGATGAGGAGGTCAGATATAACGCTGACTGGAGACATCGAACACACCACGGGTGGTGATCCGCAGAGAAGGGATCACCGGAAGGGCCATGAAGCTCAGGGTCATGAAGGGGTCGATGCCACGGGAGACGCCCAAACCGAAGGCCTCGTCCTTGGCATCCTCCAGAGCGCTGTTCACCATCACCAGACTGTCGTCGGACATGATGCCGGCGATGGACAGCGTTACCTCGCCCAGCACCTGACCGTTCTCCATGACGGTGATGCCGCCACGGTTCTCCACGATGCGGTTGGCGGCGGCGGCCATATCCTCGTCGGTGGCACCCACCACGATGATGTTGTGGCTGTCGTGGCTGATGGAGGTGGCTACGGCGCCGCGCTTCAGGCCGTAGCCCTTGATGTAGCCCAAGCCGATGTGGTGGGTGTTCTTATGCCGCTCGATGACGGCGATCTTCAGAATGTCCTGCTCCGGGTCGGCGTGGTCGGCGTAGCCGGCATCCTGAGTGACGATCTCGCCGGGGATCATACCGATGACGGCATGGGGCGGCCGTCGGAGAAGTCCTCCGCCGTCAGGTGGGCCACATGGAAGGTGTCGTGAGCCCGCTTCACCAGATAGGGGTCGATCTCCGGGGCGGGGAAGTCCCGCAGCTGACCGTCGTACATGAGGACGCCGCGTTTATAGACCATCTCGATCTCGAAGTGTTGGAAGTCGTCGATGATGACGAAGTCGCCCAAATAGCCCGGGGCGATGGCACCGCGGTTGTTGAGCAGGAAGTACCGAGCGGCGGTGTGGCAGGCGGCCTTCACGGCGATGATGGGATCCACGCCCAGAGAGATGGCCTTTTTCACGATGTAGTCGATGTGGCCCTTTTCCAGCAGGTCGTTGGGGTGCTTGTCGTCGGTGCAGAACATACAGCGATCCACGTACTGGCTGGTGAGCAGGGGCATGAGAGCCTCCAGATTCCGGGCGGCCGTACCCTCACGGATCATGATGTACTGGCCAAGACGCAGCTTATTCATGGCGTCCTCCATATCGGAGCACTCGTGGTCGGGTAGACGCCGGCGGCGACGTAGGCGTTGAGGTCGTTGCCGGAAAGGCCGGGAGCGTGGCCGTCGATCTTCTTGTGGTGGGCCTGAGAGGCCACGATCTTCTCCACCACCTGACCGTCGCCGTTGACCACGCCCACATAGTTCATCATCTCCGCCAGTCCCTGCACACGGGGATGGTCATAGAAGGAGTCGATGGCGCGGTAATCAAGGTTCGCGCCGCTCTCGTCGAGCGGGGTGGCGGGCACGCAGCTCGGCAGCATGAAGCGCACGTCGAGCGGCAGGTCCTCGGTCGCCTGCAGCATATACTGATGCCGTCGGTACCCATGACGTTGGCGATCTCATGGGGTCGGTGATGACGGTGGTGGTGCCGTGGGGCAGCACCGCCTTGGCAAACTCCGTGGGACTCACCAGAGAGCTCTCCAGATGGATGTGAGCGTCGATGAAGCCGGGCAGCACCAGCTTGCCGGACACGTCCACCTCCACCTTGCCGTGGTATTCGCCCATACCTACAATGAGGCCCTCTGCCACGGCGATGTCCCCGTGACACAGCTCATTGGAGAATACGTTGACGTAAGTGGCGTTTTTCAGCACCAGATCCGCCGGAGCCCGGCCCGCCGCCACGTCGATGACGTGGAGCTTCTTATTGAGCTTACGGTTGATCTTGCCGGCATAGCTTTCCTTGACAGACATAAACGGCTCCTTTCTCCCGCCGGGCGGGATGCGCTGGGTGGTATCTCTTTTATTGATTCCTCATATTATCACAGCTTATAAGAGTTGTCCACAAAAATTTTTGTAAATTTTGCATTTTTCTTGACAGAGCCCACAGGAAAGGATACAATATCGATATATGATATCGAATGACGATGCAGGAGGAGGGCTATGACAGGAAAAGCGGGCGCACCGCTGACGGAGGCCATGTTCTACGTGCTGATGGCGCTGCGGTGGCGGGGAGAGCTGTGCGGCACGGAGATCGCCGCATGGACGGAGCGGTGTACGGAGGGGCGGGTCCGTCTGGGGCCGGGGACGCTGTATACCATCTTGGGGCGCTTTCTGGAGGAGGGCTTCATTCAGGAGACGTCGGTGCAGGGACGGCAGCGGAACTATCGGTTGACGGAGAAGGGGCAGCAGGCGTACCGGAATGAACGGCTGCGTCTGCGGCTGTGTCTGGCGGATGCGGAAAGGGAGGATGCGGGGAGAGACTATGACGGGAAAATTGAACGAACCATACGGGACAGAGCGGTGCTCTGTCCCGTGTGGTTTTCAGCTTTGCAGCGTGTCGGCAAAGCCCTGCGCAAAGAGACGGGCGGCGTAAAGGGCCTCGTCCAGCGAGTTCCCGGCGGCCCCTACCTCCACCAGCAGGCTGCCCGGGGCGGCAAACTGGTTATAGCGGTAGTTCAGCAGGGTGATGGGCCGCATCAGGGTAGGATAGTCGGCGCTGAGGTTCTGCTGAATGGCTATGGCCAGCTTCAGATTCTCCTGCCAGCCGTCGTAGTCGTTGCCCATAATAAAACTCATCTGGGCGGCGTGGGGCTCCTCGGCGCTGACCAGCTTGTACTGGTTGCCGTCGGCGTCGGAGACGGCGTCCCGGTGGACATCCAGCACGAACACCAGAGAGGGGTATTTCTCCATGTAATCCTCCACGGAAGCCAGACTGTGGGGGTAGGCGTCGTTGTAGTCCGGCACGTCGTGAAGGGTGCGGTCGTGGAGGACGGAAATGCCACGCCCGACAGGGCGGCGGCGATCTCGTCGCCTACCCGTACCACGTTGCAGGCATCGTTGTCGGTGCGGAAGCTGCCGGTGGGGTGTATTCCTGCCCCGGGGGCATGGTATAGGACTCGCTGGCGTGGCTGTGGACGATGAGCACCTGCGGGCCGTCATCGGTGAGCTGGGCGGCAAAGCTGCCGTCGGAGAGAGCATCGGCATCCAGCTCCGTACCGGAGGAGTTTTTCAGATATACGCCGTTGACCACGGTGTACCCCTTTGGAGGAGGTAGGAGCGGTGGTTTGGGCGGGGACACCGTTGTCGGCAAAGGTCAGGCCGTCGGTGAGGGAGGAAGCTGCGGAGGAGGGCGTATCCGGCGACCCGGGGCCACAGGCTCCGGCGGATCTCTGGTCACACCGGCGGACAGCAGAGCTGCCACAGTGCTGCGGCCTGCCAGCAGCAGGGGGGGACTGGGCCAGCGTCATCACCGTGACGGCGGACAGAGAGTCCAGACCGAAGAAGTCCCCCAGCTCCCAGCGCAGCGCCTGCTGGGGCAGGCGGCTGCCCCTGCCGCAGCTGCTGGAGGGCTGCGGCGGCAGAATCGCTCCCGGCGGTGACGGCGGCGGCCCACAGAGTCAGCGCCGCCAGCAGCAGGGACAGGAATCGGCGTATATGGATCTGTTTCATTGGTATCACCTCACAGACAAGCCTATGCGGTGAAGGAGGGAAAGATGCAGGGGGAAGGATATTAGATGTCGTAAGAAGCAGGGATTTCTTGCTATTTATAGTTGGATGTAGTATTATAATAAACAGTAGACAGAAGATATACCGGGCGAAAGGATAGATAGAATGAATCGTGCAAATCTGGAACAGATTTTTGGACGCTATGTGAAGCGGTTTCCGGAATTGAATACCGGGGGACATGACGAGGTATATAAATGGGAAATCGCAGCGCAGTTCCGCCCGATGATAGATAGGGCTTTGGCGGCTGATGATACCAGTTTTCCCAAGCGGCTTGTGGATGTGGTGCAGTTGACGAAACAGACCATCGACAATCGCTATGAACTTTCCTTCTATGCGCTGTCGGACTATGCCAAGAGTGAGCCGACGGCGGTGCGTCAAGCGCTTCGTGACTTGCTGGAGCCGGACGGCGGGACTTGCAGGTAAGAAACCATCGATTTACAGGATTCTTGAATTTTGCCAGACCATGCATGAAAAATATTATCGGGATCGGTGGCGCTATCAGGCAGGCATCCGGCTTCCCATGATGATAACGGGATTCTACGACCCGGAGCATTATTATCTGTATAAGGCGCTTCAGGCCAAGAGATTCGCTGATTGTGTGGAGTTCTATGACAACTGGGGCAGCGGCACCCAGATGGACTTGCAGGTCTATCACCGGATGTGCGATGAGCTTGTAAAGGCCATCAGGGATTGTCCTGCTTTGCTGGAAACAAACCGGGGCAGGGCAGATTATGCAAGAGGTCCTATCCATCCGGACGAAGCACTGCATCTTCTGGCGTTTGACATCATTTACTGCTGCTCGGTCTACGGCCTGTTTGATGGTATCCATTATACCATGAGGAATGGGCAGGAGAGAAAGGCCTATCTGGCAAAGATAGACGCCGCAAGAGCCGCAGCAGAGGAACGGGCAAAGGCGGAGGAGCAGGTGGCGAGGTTGGAGCACGCAGAGGAGTTCTTTGAAGAAAGACTCTCTGCGGGCAGTCCCATTGCGCACAGAAGCTTTGGTGTTGGGAGGGTCATAGGGCGGCCCAGAAAATATTTGATCGAAGTGGAATTTCCCGAAAAGAGCCGTTCCGTTACGCTGGTATGGCGTGATTGCATCAAATCGGGGATCATTTCCCTCAAAACGGGAGTCGATAAAGGGGAATATGATGAATTGTCGGCCCTGCTGTCCCGTGCCGACAGGATACGGCAGGAAGCTGCCGCTGCTGAGAAAAAGCTTGCAGCTTATGCAGAATACCTGTAAGGTGAGGCTGGACGAGGTAAGATTCTTCCCAAATAGTATACTGCCCCAGACCGGTTTGCCGTTTTCCAGACGGATGTTGTTCAAGGGGCACAGCTCCACGCACTTACCGCAGCCGATGCAGGCGTCCGTTGCCCGGAAGGCATCCGCTTTACAAAGAAGCGATAGAACACCGGGTTCACCGGGCCGCTCATAAGGCGGTCATAGAGGTTGTCTCTTGGCGGGGAAATTCCTGCCCGGCCTTGAGCTGCGCCAGCACTCTCTGAAGCGCAGGCTCTGCCTGCTCCACGATGCTCCGTGCCTGCTCTTTTTTGGGGCGCATTGAACATGGCAATGTAGTTTTCCGGCATGATGATCTGGGCTGTGCCCATATACTGCAGCTGTTTTTGTGCTGCAAGCTGCCGGTTGTATTTTGCCGCATTGCCGATCTCCCTGCCGCAGTCCATCACAAACCAAATACGCTCTGCCCCGGTCAGCAAAGCAGCGTAGGGAAGAGAATGGAAAAAAATATCCACGTTGTATGGAGTTTTGGAGTAAAAAAGAAGAGGAGAGGCAACTTATCCAAATGCACCATAGAGGAGCTAATATCTACATGATTGCAAATGTTTTTAAAACGGACGCCGACAGCTATTGCAAATCGCCTAAAGAAAATACAGGAGCTGGCCGATTTACAGGAACAAGAAAAAGCAGGTAGTAATTCATACGATCTAATGAAACAGGAGGAGAGAACCATGATTTTTGTTTGCTATCCCAAGTGCAGTACCTGCCAGAAGGCGAAGAAGTGGCTGGATGAGCACCACATCAGCTATGAACTGCGGGACATCAAGGAGGAGAACCCCGGCTATGAGGAGCTGACTGCGTGGCATCAGCGCAGCGGCCTGCCGCTGAAGAAATTTTTCAACACCAGCGGGCTGCTGTATAAGTCCATGGGGCTGAAGGACAAGCTGCCGGGCATGAGCGAGGAGGAGATGTTGCAGCTTCTGGCCACGGATGGGATGCTGGTGAAGCGACCGCTGCTGGTGGGCGGCGATTTCGTTCTGGTGGGCTTCAAAGGAGGCCCAGTGGGCAGAGCGGCTGGGGAAGCTGTAACGGCATAACGATTTTTTCGCATGACAGACGGCGAGGCGCTCCTTGGGATGGACTATGGTGTGGGCGCAGGCGGTGGACGCTGTGGAAGTGCTGCGTTACAATGGGAGAGCATCAGGAAAAGGGAGTGGGCAAGTGCTGAGACAACTCAAATACTTCCAGTTCGTGGTGCGGCTGCGCAGCTGTTCGCAGGCGACAGAGGAGAACTACCTCTCCCAGTCCGCCATCTCCCAGCATCCCCATGCACTTGTCACCAACGATGAGCTTTGCGCCATCAAGCTGCGTCCACGGAGCCACTGGAAGAAGCTGACCCAGCTGGTCTTGTCCTCTTTCATGCCCTCGGCAGCGCCCAAAACCTCACGAAAGCCGTCCTCATTCAACTGTACGATTTTCTCGGACATAGTTTGCTGTCTCCTTTCGAATGTTTGTGTGGTAACTTCATTCTGCCAGAGCCTGCAAGCTATGTCTTTTTTTTATGCATTTTCAATTTGCGCAACTTATTGTACATTATCAGGACAAAATATCCGACTAAATTAGCATAAAGGAATTTATAGACCCGTTTACGGGTAGTAAGAATCCCAAGGCATAAATAAAAGCCCTTGAGGGGTAGCTCGAGAAGGAAATGTTTCGGGCCCCTTAAGGGGCTTCGTCCGTAATAGGCCCTTATAGGGCCTCGTCAAACCTCCGGCTTAGCCGGAGATTTTGATTTCTTACAGCAGGCAGCTCCGGCTCACGCCCAGCGGGACGTTGAAGCCCAGCGCCTGATACATGGCCTCGTCACAAGGGGCGCAGCACACGGTCAGGCTGCCCACGCCCCGTTCACGGCACAGTGCCTGAGCGCTGCGGGTCAGCTGCCGGGCGATGCCCTGTCTCCGGAACACCGGCTCCACGTACAGATCCTCCAGCACCGCTACCGGCCCGCAGCAGAAGGTGGAGAAGTTCTCTGCCACGGAGCACATCCCCACGGCCCGGCAGCCCCGGTATGCCAGCAGGAAGCGGATATGCCCCTGCTCCACGGCGGCCCGCAGCCTCTCTGCGCTCTCCTCCGTCAGCAGCGGCTCCCCGATCTCCGCCAGATAGCCGTTCTCCAGCTTCCGCATCTGCCAGTCCGCCGGGTCCCTCAGCAGTTCCACGGTGATGGACAGCGCCTGCTCCGGTGGGCACAGCATCAGCGGCTCGCCCCACTCGTCCCGGCCATTGGGCCGGAAGCCCAGACGGCTCCAGAAGCGGATGCGCCGGGGTCGGCGGCGTTCAGCTCCCCATACTGCGCTCCCCGATCCGCTGCCCAATCCAGCAGCAGACGGGCGCAGGCGGTGCCTGTCCCGCCGCCCCGGAACCCGGCAGCACACAGAACTCCATGACGAAGCACTTGCCGTCCTCCGAAGGGTACAGCGCCGTCAGGGCAAAGCCGATATCCCGGCCCTCCCGCCGAAACAGCAGGTAGTAACAGCGATCCCCTTCCGGTCATGGATCCGCTGTACGGCGGCCCGGTATTGGCTGTCGTCCAGAAAATATGCCCGGTCCTCCTCCGCCGGGTCGGGGAAAATGTCCCGTGCGTGATAGGCGTGCAGTTCCTGCCAGAAGCGCTCCACCTCCTCCGGGGTCACGGCCTCCCGGATGTGAATGGTCTTGCCGGTTTCGTTCATGATGGTTTCCTCCTAAATAAATTGGGAGGGTCAGGAAACGTACACCCTCCGGATACGTCTCATGTTCATAAAACATCATCCTTTCCTGATACATTGTATATACACATCGCCGCCGCAGCGGGATGGCATATCCTGTTACAGCTGTACCGGCACCGGAGCGTCCATTGTCACCGTCTCCGGCGTCACCCGACAGGTGTAGGCCGCTATCTCCACGCCCCGGCGTGCCGCCTCCCGCAGGGCCGCGCCAAAGGCGGGATGGGTAGCGTCGTTGGGGGCAAAGTCCAGCACGTCCGCCATCTGGATCACGAAGAAGGCCGTGGCCCGGTGGCCCTCATCCACGGCCCGTATCAGCTCATGCAGATGCCGCACGCCACGCTCCGTGGGGGCGTCCGGGAACAGGCAGTGGCCCTCCCGCTCCAGCGTCACGCCCTTCACCTCCACCCAAGTGCAGCCCCTCCTACTGCTCCAGACAGAAGTCCAGCCGGGAGTCCCGTAACGGTACTCCGGGTGGACGGTGATCTCCGGCTCCTGCTGCCGGATCCACTGGGCAAAAATGCGGTTGGGGGCCTGAGCGTCCATGTTGATGAGCCGGTGGCCCTTCTCCACGGCGATGAGGTCCCACGCCGTCCTGCGGGCCGGATTGGTCCCACGCTCCAGATAGACCGTGGCCCCCGCACCAGCAGCTCCCGGCAGCGGCCTGTGTTCTTCACATGGCACACCACCGTCTCGCCCTCCAGTTCTACATGGGCGATGAACCGGTTGGGCCGCTCCAAAAAGTACGCCTGCCGCACCTCTCCGTATTGCAAGTGCATCGCCCCTTTCGTTCCATTATAGCACACAAAGATACGCTTGAAAAGGACATTTTATCTATTCGTCCGTTTATCAGGTACAAATGTCTGCGATTTTTCTTGACGCCCGCCAAAAATTGTGTTATACTGGCACGCAATTAAATTGGGGAGTGTATTATGAAAACGCAAAGCAATCGGCTGACCTTCAGCCAGCAATTCTTCATCGCCACCATGCTGTTCGGCCTGTTCTTCGGGGCAGGAAACCTGATTTTTCCCATTTTCTGGGCAGTCAGGCCGGACGCAATGTATGGCCCGCCATCGTCGGTCTGCTGATCACCGGCGTAGGCATCCCCCTTCTGGGCGTAGCCGCACAGGGCATCAGCCGCAGCAACGGCCTGCAGGAGATGGCCGGGCGGGTGAGTTCCCGATACAGCATCTTCTTCACCTGCGCTCTGTATCTGACCATCGGCCCTTCTTCGCCATTCCCCGCTGCGCCTCCACGTCCTTCACCGTGGGCATCGAGCCGCTGCTGGGTGAGAATGTCAACGCCACGGTGCTGCTGGCGGCGTTCTCCTGCGTGTTCTTCGCCGCCGTGCTGTTCTTCTCCCTGCGCCCCGGCAAGATTTTGACGTGGGTGGGAAGCTGCTGACGCCGCTGTTCCTGCTGGTGCTGGCCATTCTGGTGGTGACAGCCCTGCTGCACCCCACGGACCGCATCACCGATATGACGCCATCGGCGGCCTATGCTACAGCTCCCTTCTTCGCCGGTTTTCTGGAGGGTTACAACACCATGGACGCTCTGGCCAGTCTGGCCTTCGGCATCGTAGTCATCAACGTCATCCGGGGACTGGGCGTCACGGAACCCGGCGCCATCGCCAAGAACACAGTGCTCTCCGGCATCTTCAGCTGTCTTTTTATGGGCGGCATCTATGTGGCCGTCACCATCGTGGGGGCCCAGAGCCACTCCCTTACCGTTTCCTGCACCAACGGCGGCGAGGCCTTTGCCGTCATCGCTGAGCACTATCTGGGGCGGGCCGGGCTGGTGGTGCTGGCACTGACGGTGATCCTGGCGTGTCTCAAGACCTCCATCGGTCTGGTCACCAGCTGTGCCGAAACCTTCACCGCCATGTTCCCCAATGGGCCGAAATACGGTTTCTGGGCCACCTGCTTCAGTATTTTTTCCCTGCTGGTCACCAACATCGGCCTTAACGCCATTATCGCCATCTCTCTGCCGGTGCTGATGTTCCTGTTCCCACTGGCCATCACACTGATCCTGCTGGCGCTGCTGGGAAATCTGTACGGCCACGATACCGTGGTGTATCGGTGGGTCACGGGCTTCACGCTGGCGGCCGCCCTCTTCGATTTCGTGAAGGCGCTGCCCAAGGCCATTACGGAGACCCCTGTTGTCTCCGCTGTCATCGGCTTCGCTGACAGCTACCTGCCCTTCTTCGAGCTGGGGTTGGGCTGGATCTGCCCTGCCGCTGTGGGTCTGTTCGTCGGACTGATCTTCCATCGCACACGCCGAAACCGGCCAGCCGCATAAGAAATCGATTTTTCTGCGATCCATTCAGGCTGGCCCAATGCTGGCGCAGCAGCCTTTCTGCATTCACAAAAAGTTTACAATTCCAGACCTTTCGATTTTGCGATTTTTTCTAAGCAATAATAGAAGGACAATTTCACCCGGGTGAGGTTGCCCCCGGTTCGGTACGGCACGGTCTCCGCGCCGACGAATCCACATGGTCTTCGACAGGCATCTATGAGAGCATGAGTGCTCTCCGCCATACGGCAATCCGCTCGGAAGGTCATTCCATCTTTGGCCGTGCTCCCGGGAGCGCGGTCTCTTACAACTCTTTAACAGGGAGGAGGCGAAAAGATAGTTTACAGTATATGCTGGGCAAGCTATACCTTGCTGGTAAGGAGGTTCCCCGCAACGAGGAGAAAGCCGCATATTGGCTGACCCAATCCACCGAGCTGTTTATTTCAGCCACCGCTTTCGGCTTTTGGGATTTGTGTGGGATTGAATTCTGTATATTAAAAGTGCTTCCGACCGGGTTTACATCCAACAGCGGGTGCTTTTGCCGCAGAGAGCCGCTCAGAAATTGCGCCGCATAAACAAAGAAATAAAGCGCTGGCGTGATATTACCCGCCCTCTCGATAAACGGAAAATGTGTTTGGTCGCTAAAACTCCCTCAGAAAA
>VOFG01000955.1_pt1 | contig 40001 bp, 50 predicted proteins | sample 5384171 | NCBI WGS metagenome assembly VOFG01 (sample SAMN12384726, study PRJNA508395) | human gut metagenome | isolation source: healthy gut F | host: Homo sapiens
CTCTGGCGCGGCGGCGGCTGACATTTGAAGAATTTTTCGTTCTCTCCTGCGCCACGCAGCGGCTGCGCGCACAGCGCGAGTGTGCCCGGCGAGCGTATCCCGACGCCGGACGTTAAAGAGTTTTATGCCGCTCTCCCCTTTTCGCCGACGAGAGCGCAGCGGCGCGCCGCGGACGAGGCACTGCGCGATATGGCGTCCGGCAAGCGGATGTCGCGCCTTTTGCAGGGCGATGTCGGCAGCGGCAAAACGCTTGTCGCGGCGGCGCTTTTTGTGGGCGGCACAGCGGGCCGGATACCAGAGCGCTTTCATGGCGCCGACGGAGATTTTGGCGCAGCAGCATGTAAAAAACCTTGCAGGGCTTTCTCGCGCCGTTCGGCATCCGCGTATGCCTTCTGACCGGCTCGATGAAGGCAAAAGGAAAAAAGCGCGGTCAAAGCCGCGCTGGAGGAGGGCGTGTGCGATGTCGCCGTCGGCACGCACGCCCTGCTCACGGAGGACGTGCGCTTTTCACAATCTCGGTCTTGCCGTCACGGACGAGCAGCACCGCTTCGGCGTGGAGCAGCGCGGCGCGCTCGGCGAAAAGGGCGCGCAGCCGCACATTCTCGTCATGTCCGCCACGCCCATCCCGCGCACGCTCGCGCTGATGATCTACGGCGATCTCGACGTTTCCGTGCTCGACGAGCTGCCGCCGGGACGCCAAACTGTGGACACCTTCGCCGTAACGGAAAGCTACCGCGCCCGCCTGAACGGGTTTATCCGCAAGCAGGTCGAAGAGGGCCATCAGGTGTTCGTTGTCTGTCCGAAGGTAGAGGACGGCGAGGAGGGCGAGAGCAAGCTCAAGTCGGCCTCGGAGCACGCCGAGGAGCAGCAAAAGCTCTTTCCCGATCTTACCGTCGCGTGTGTCCACGGGCGGATGAAGCCGAAGGAAAAGGAAGCGGTCATGGCCGCCTTTGCCGCCGGAGAGACGGACATTCTTGTTTCCACGACGGTCGTGGAGGTCGGCGTGGACGTGCCGAACGCTACGCTCATGGTCGTGGAAAACGCCGAGCGGTTCGGGCTATCGCAGCTCCACCAGCTGCGCGGACGCGTCGGGCGCGGCAAGGCGAAGAGCTACTGCGTGCTCGTGTCCGATACGCCGACGGAAGAATCCAGGGAGCGGCTGCGCGTGCTCACGCGCACGAACAACGGCTTTGAGATCGCGCAGGCCGATCTGGAGCTGCGCGGCCCCGGTGACTTCTTCGGCTCGCGCCAGCACGGCCTGCCGGAAATGCACGTCAAGGACCTTCTCGGCAGCATGGACATGCTGCACGAGGCGCAGTCCGCCGCCGAAGCGCTCTGCCGGAAAAATCCGGCGCTTGCGGGCGAGGAGCTTGCCCCGCTCGAAACCGCATTGCCGAGCTTTTCACCGCCAACGAAGGAACATGGAATTAAACCCCGTATTATAAATAAACAGAAGGAGGATTCCCCATGTACTGCCAATTCTGCGGAAAACAGATCCCCGACCAGGCGAAATTCTGCCCCGAATGCGGCGCCGATCTTGCCCCCCGCTCCCTCCGCCGCGCCGCCGGAAGGCACGCCGTCCTTCCCTGCCGCGCCGGCAGCTCCGGTCGAACCGGCCATGCCGCCGCAGGGCACGCCCGATCCCGCCGCCGCGTTCGGCGTCATCGCAGCGCCCCGGCGCGGCATGAAGTGGTTCAAGTTCATCATCTATTTTCAGCTGTGGGCCGGTATGCTCGTCAATCTGGTAACGGCCGGAAAGTACTTCACCGGCGCGTATTATGAGGGGAACGCCGAAATGGTCTACCGCGTCTTCCCCGCGCTGCAGCCACTGGATATCGTCATGGGTGTTGTCTGTCTTGCGCTCGCCGTGTACGCGGTGGTCGTGCAGAGAGCGCTGGCAAAGTTCCGCGCCAAGGGCCCGATGATGTATTATCTGATGTACATCGTCAATACCGCGGCAACGGTGCTCTATCTGCTCATCGGAAGCATCATTATCGGCCAGTCGGCCTTTACCGCCGAAGTCGCCGGGAGCATCATCGGTTCGCTCGTCATGCTCTTTGTAAATATTCCGTATTTCAACAACCGCAAACACCTTTTTGTGAATCCGTGACCGCCTTTCCGCGGGAGGTTTTCCGCCATGACCAGATTTGTTTCCGCGCTGCGCCGCGCGCCGCATCTTCGCATCACCGGCGAGCGCCAACGGCTTCTCGCTTCCTTTGCCGCCGTTTTTTCTCTTTGGCCTGCTCGCGCACGGCTATGCGTTCCCAATTTTACCGTCAGCCACGACTCGCTCAACGAGATGTTCCTTTCCGGAGATATCCGCTATGCCGCCGGCTCGGTGGCGGACTGGAAAATATCGCTCGGTCGGTTTCTCTATCCGGCGTACCGCACCGTGTTCAGCGGCGGTGCCGGTACACCGTGGCTCTCCGGCGTTCTCTCGCTCGTGTGGGTATCGCTTGCGGTGTATCTCGTTTCGCGGCTGTTCTCCGTGGACAACGCGCTGCTCCTTGCCGTGATCGGCGCTCTTTCGTGACCAATGTGTCATATTCCGCGCTGGCGGCAACGTACATCTACGATCTGGACGGCGATATGCTCGCCATGCTGCTCGCCGTGTGCGCGGCATATCTCCTTCTCCGCGGCACGCTCCGGCGCAGGGCGCTCGCCGTTATCCCCATTGTCGGCTCGCTCGCGCTCTATCAGGCGATGATCTCGGTCACGGTCTCGCTTGTCATGATCGCCTGTATTCTGCGGCTTCTGGAGAACGAGAGCGCGAAAGCGGTATTTTTCGACGGGCTCAAAGCCGTCGGCATCCTTTTTTATCGGCGGGGCCGCGTACTATATTCTCATCCCCGCCGTGTCCAGCGCATCGGGCGTCGCGCTCGACGGCGGGTACAACAGCCTTTTGAGTCTCGGCCGGATGACGCCCGACCTTCTGCCGGAAGCCGTCCGATCAACCCTATGACACATGGGCACGCAGTACCGTGCGGCAGCCGGTCTTCGTTCCTCTGCCGGTCACGCGCGCGGGGCATCTCCTGCTCGCCGTTCTCACGCTGGCGGCGGCAGCATGTTTTCTCCTCCGAAAACGGCTCCCCGCGGCCAATCTTCTCCTTGCGCTCGTTCTTGCCGCGCTTTTGCCGATGGGCATGAATCTTTCCAACTTCCTCGGCTACGCCGGGATGGAGGCGCACGATCTGATGAAGTACGCCTTCTGTCTGGTGTATGTCTTCGATATCCTGCTGCTGCGGCAGTGCCTGCAAAGTTTGCCGGAAAGCCGGGTATTCTCCGGCTGCGCCGCGATCTCTCTTGCGCTGATCGCCGCGCTCGTCTGGGGAAATATCCAGACGGCAAACGCGCTCTATCTCAAAAAGACCTTGAGCGGCAGGCCACGCTTTCCCGCATGACGGAGCTCTGCCTCCGTCTGGACCAGACCGAGGGGTATGTCCCCGGAGAAACGCCGGTCGTGTTTATCGGTCTGCCGTCCTTCGATACGCCCGAAGCGCTCGGCAGCGTATCGCAGATCACCGGCGCGTGGGTGAAAAGCACGGTGGGCGGCGGTATTACGCCGCGTATTTTTCGTACATTCTGCAGACCCCGATCCGCATCGGCAGCGAATCGGAGCTCCCCGAGGAGCGCAGACGGATGCAATGCCGCCGTTTCCCGCGGAGGGCAGCATTTGCCGGGCGGGCGATATGCTCATCGTCCGGATGGGATAAAAAAGCACAGCGGCCGGCATCAACACGTCGGCCGCTGTGCTTTATTATCTTTACATCCATGCGCTGTGGGATACGAGATAGAGGTAGGCGTCCACCAGCTCGTCCACGCTCGCTGCGCGGGGCTTTCCAGCCAGTGCTTCACCGTGGACACGAGGCAGATGGCGCTGAAGCGCGCCACCGTTTTTTTCCGAGAGCAGTCCCGCATACCCCGCGGCGGGCGTGAGCGCGGCGTTTTCCAAAAGCAGATGCTGCACCGCGTCGGTGAACGAATCCTCAAAGCCGTTCTGCCCTGTGACGGTGAATGCCTTGCGGTAAAAGGCGGCATCCTCCACGAGCCCGGCAAAGATCGTGCGCAGCGCGACGACCCCGTCGCCGCGGCGCAGCGGCTCGCCCGCCGGGGCGATCACGTCCGTTTCCACGATCCACGCGAGCAGGTCGTATTTTGTCCTGAAAGTGGTTATAAAACGACGGGCGGCGGATCCCGGCCTCGTTCGTTATCATCATAATGGAGATCTTTTCAAAGGGATATCGCAGCATCAGCGCCTTGAAGCCGTCGGCGATCAGGCGCTTTGTCATATCCTTGCGGCTGTCCATATGCGCCTCCTTTTCACACAAACAAGCGGATCAGAACATCCACGCCGGTCACAAGAAACAGCGCTCCGCCGATCCAGTACGCGGTGTTTTTCTGGGAATACCCGAAATGATACCCCACCGACACGCCGCCGAGCGCGCACAACGCCGTCACGCCGAAGAGCGTGGCGAGACAGGAGAGCCAGTACGCGTCGAGAAAGCGGGAACTGACGCCCGCGAGCAGCGAATCAAGGCTCGTGAGGACGGCGGTGCCGACAACTTTTTTGTAAGTGATCTCGAGCGGTGCTCGAATACGGTCTTTTTCCGGACGGCCTTGACGATCAGACACACGCCGAGCACAAAGAAAATGAGCGCGCCGAGAATATGCCACAACCCCCTGCGCCACGGTATAGTACGATGCGAAGCGCGGCAGCATGCCGAGCAGCCGGCCGATCTCCATCGCCGCGACCTGTGCCGCGCAGAAGATCAGGCAGTACAAGGCGATGCGGCGGCGGCGAAGCTCGCCGAGCACCGCGCCCTGACACACGGCGGCGCCGAACACGTCCAGCGATATACCCAGACAGAAAACCAGAATTTCCCAATATCTCAAATGATCACCTCTGTTTTTGCTTACTTCCCCATTATACCGAAAAAATCCCGCCGGAGGAGAAGAAACAAAAATCAGAAAATGTCAAACGCGCCGGAAATGAATGCCCCGGCGCGTTCGGTTTATCTAAACGAGAGGATTTAGGCGTTGGCCGTCCCGCGGCGGGACGTTGCGGCGCGCAGCACAAAGAGCGTGGCGACCGTGAGCGCGACGCCGATGGCAAAGGCAGATATACACGTTCTGCACGAATCCGGCGATGACGTAGCTCACGAACGAGATCGCGGCGACGGTGAGAACGTAGGGGATCTGCGTGGAAACATGGTTGAGATGGTCGCACTGCGCACCGGCGGAGGCCATGATCGTCGTATCGGAGATCGGCGAGCAGTGGTCGCCATGACGGCGCCCGCAAGGCACGCGGAAACGCCGATGATGAGGAGCTGGCTGTCCGCGGGGAATACGTCTGTCACGATCGGGATCAGGATGCCGAACGTACCCCAGCTCGTGCCGGTGGAGAACGCAAGGCCGCAGCCGACAAAGGAATATGATCGCCGGGAGCAGGTTATAAAGGCTCCGGGACGCGCCCTGCATCACGCCGAACACGTATTCCGCCGCGCCGAGCATGCCGGTCATGTTCTTGAGCGTTACGGCGAACGTGAGGATGAGCAGCGCCGGAACCATGGCGATGAAGCCCTTGGTGGTGCATTCCATGGCTTCCTTTGAAGCTCAAAAGACCGCGGCAGATGTAGTAGATCACGGTGAACACGAGCGCGATGAGCGTGCCCCAGGGCAGTCCGACGGAGGCGTCCGTTCCGGCGAAGGCCGCGGCAAACGATGTGCCGGAGAAGAATCCGCCGACATACAGCATGCCGGTGACGCAGCAGGCAATGAGTACGAGCACCGGAAGCACAAGATCGACGACCCGTCCCTTCGGCGAAGCGACGATATCCGCCTCATCGCTGCGCCGCTCGCCGGAGGTGAAGAGATCGCCGTTGAGCCGCGCGTTCATTTCGTGCAGCTTCATCGGGCCATAGTCAAACTGCATGAGCGAGAGGCCGACAACGAAAACAAGCGTAAAGAGGCTGTAGTAGTTCCAGGGGATGGCACGGACGAACAGCTCCGTGCCGGACATGACGCTCTCGTCCACGATGCCGGAGACCGCCGCCGCCCACGAGGAGATCGGCGCGATCATGCATACGGGCGCGGCGGTCGCGTCGATGAGATAGGCGAGCTGCGCGGGAGATGCGGTGGCCGTCCGTCACGGGACGCATGACGCTGCCGACGGTGAGGCAGTTAAAATAGTCGTCCACGAAGATCAGTACGCCGAGAAGGACCGTAGCGAGCATCGCGCCGGCGCGGGTGTGCACGTGCTTTTCCGCCCAGCGCCCGAACGCCGCCGAGCCGCCCGTGCGGTTCATAAGCGCAACGAGAATGCCGAGCAGGACGAGGAACAGGAAAATGCCGACGTTCCAGGCGTCCGCCACGCCGGCGATGAAGCCGTCGTTGATGATAACGTCCAGCGTTTTTACCGGCGCGAACCCGGCGACGAGCGCCGCGCCCACGACGATGCCGAGGAAGAGCGAGGAATAGACCTCCTTGGTGATCAGCGCCAGAGCGATGGCGACGACCGGCGGCAGCAGCGCCCAGATGGTAGCGTAAAACATGAGAAAACCTCCCTCGCATGCAAAAGCCGTGATTCCCGGTGGAAGGATCACGGCTGTGCATACAAAATCAGTAATAAAAAACTAAATTCGCAGCAATGACAGCTCTCCACCGAAGTGACAGTCCGCGGAATGTTCTTCCGCGCCCCAGGCATCCACCGCCAGACAGCGGTGAGACCCTTCGGCGATCGCCCCTTTCCGCTCCCCGGTGTCTGCCGGATGACAAGAGCGTACTGATGTTGATCGCGCCTCTACCATTGAGTTTCTGCTAAAAAGTATACCGCGCCAAAGGAAAAAGTCAAGCATAAACATCCATTCGCGCGAAAAACTTACACCGGGGATATTTCTCCCCTGCTCGGCCTCCCGCCGCCGGATGTCGCGCGAGACGCGCACGGCGATCGGCACGGCGAGCAGCATCACGAGCATGTCCGCCGCGCCCTGCACCGACGCGATGCCCCACACGCCCCAGAGCCGGACCATAAGAGGCAGTATCGGGAAAAAGCAGATGCCCTGCCGCGCCAGCCCCAGCAGGAGCGACGGCAGCGCCCGCCCGATGCCGGAGCAGAGCATATTCACGATGATGCCGAAGCCGTGGAACGGCATGGCGAGGCACTGGATGCGCAGAGAGAACACGCCGATGCGCACAAGCTCGGCATCGTCCTCCGTAAAAAGCAGCAGGATGGGCCGGGCGAAGATCCCGACAACGAGCGCCACAGCGGAAATGCCGGCGACACATGCGATCATGGAAAACCGGAACGATTCCCGCACGCGGTCAAACCGCTTCGCGCCCCACGAGAAACCCGCCACGGGCTGAAAGCCCTGGCCGAAGCCGAGACAGGCACTCGTCATAAACATGGTGATGCGGTTCGCCACATTGATCGCCGCGAGCGCGCTCGTGCCGTAGCCCACGGCAATGCGGTTGAGCAGTATCCCGGCGAGCGTGCCGAGACCGTTGCGGAAAGCCTCGCGCTGCCCATGGCGCAGACCCTTTGGCGTCGCTCCAGCGCGGGCGGAACTGCCGGAAGCGGATCGTGAGCAGCGTCTTTTGCGGAAATACGGCGTCATAAGGATGCACCAGCTGACGACCTTGGATATGGCCGTTGCAGCGCTCGCGCCCGCGACGCCCCAGCCGAACGTGAAGATGAAGAGCGGATCAAGCCCCACATTGAGCACCGCGCCCGCCACCATGCCGATCATGGAGAAAACGGCGCTGCCCTCGGCGCGCAGACATTGGTTGAGCACAAAGCTTGTCGCCATAAATGGCGCGGCAAGCAGGATATACCGGCAGTACTGTCCGAATACGGCAGGATCTCCTCGTTCGCGCCGAGCAGGAGCAGGATCTTATCCTGATACGTAAAGCCGAGGATCAGCACAAGCGTCCCAAGCGCGAGCGCGAGGAAGAAGCAGGTGGAGAGCACCTCGCGGGCGCGTTTCGTCCTGCTTCGCGCCGAGCAGACGCGACGTAAGGCTCGCCGCGCCCACGGCGAGGAGCGAGCCCGCCATCATAATGATGAGATCGATCGAGCCGTTCACACCGACCGCGCCCGTGGCGTCCGTGCCGAGCTGACTTACGAAGAGCGTGTCGGCAAGGTTATAGGCGCTCGTGACGAGCATTCCCGCGATGGACGGCAGCGCCATTTTCGGCACGAGCCTGGGAATGGGCGTATTGAGCATAAAATCCCGTTTTTCGTTCGGATCGCGGAACTGGGGCATGGGCGGTATGCGTCCTTTCTCTCTTTTGTGTTCCGGCGCGGGCCGGGGAAGCGGTCAGTACGAATACTTTCCGCCGCCGATGAATTCACGCAGCAGCGAGTCCTTTGCAAGAAGCTCCGGCGAAACGTCCTCAAAGCGCTCGAACGCCGGGAGGATGCTCTGCAGCTCGCTGTAGCGCGGCGTGTCGGAGGGCATGGCGTTGAAAAAGGCCGGTGGCGGTGTTGTTGAGCACCGGCACCTCGTAGGCGAACGACGAGTCGAACTGGAGATTTGCCTTGTCCTTGAAGGGCGAGATATACAGCTTCTCGCCGCGGCGGATGTTGGCCCAGTGCGCAAGCGTCTCCTGCGCGGCGGTGCCGCGGAAAAGATAGTCGCGCACGGTGCGGCGCATAAGGCGCATCCATGTGCCCTTGAACACGACCGCGCCGTCATCGTCCAAAATGTTGCTGCGCGCGCTGATATAGAGCTTGAACGCCTCGGGATGCACGAGCGTGATCGAGTCGTTGAGCGCGTGGATGCCCTCGAACACGGCGACCTCGTTTTTCTTCAGACGCAGCGAGGCGCTCGGCTCCAGATCGCGGCACTGGTGCACAAAGTCGTAGCGCGGCACAAGGATGCGCCCGCCTTCGGAGAGGACGGAGAAGTGCTCGTTCAAAAGCTCCATATCCATGCACAGGGGCGATTCGAGATCGTACTTCCCTTCGGGCGTGCGCGGCGTCGTCTCCGGGGAGACGGTCTTTGAAATAGTTGTCCATGGAGATGCTGTGCGTGCGCACGCCGCGCCGCTCGAGCACCTCGCACACCTTCAGCGCGGTCGTCGTCTTGCCGCTGCCGGAGGGGCCAGAGAGCAGAACGATCGGGCTTTTTTCCATGTTCTCCATGATGCGGTCGGCGGCAAGCTCCAGCCGGTCGGCGTAAATGCCGTCGCACTCGGCGATGAACCCGGCGGCGTCGGCGCGGCACCGGGCATTGATCTCGGAAAGATAGTAGGCCATTTTCAGTTTGTCCCTTTCGGTTCGAATTATAAAAGCGGACGATCTCGTCCTTTTCGGCGCACGTGTGCGCGATGCGGTCCATGTATTCGCGCGGATACTTCGGCGCCATGAGACGCTTTACGACGCCGCCGGGCGCCGTGAGCTTCGTAGAGCCGCCCGCGCCCACGGCGAGAATGCCGCAGAGCTCCTCCATAATGCATATGTTGTAGAGATTTTCGTATCCCGGCTTCGTCCAGCCGACGTTTTCAAAGCTGCCGGACATGAACTTCTGCCGGTAAAGATAATACGGCGCGTACCCCGCCGCTTCGAGCTTTTCACGCGCATCACCGAGCATTTCGCCGACGGCCTTCCCGTCCGGCAGCGCCGTACCCTCGGTGAGAAAGCGCGAGCCCTTTTTGAGCGCGAGCGTGTGCACCGTGATATTCTCCGCGCCCAGCGCGATCACCTCGCGCACCGTGTCGGAAAAGCTCTCCGGCGTATCGCCCGGGAGACCCGCGATGAGATCCATGTTGAAGGCGAGCTGCGGGAACTTTTTCACCATCGCCACCGCCTCGCGCACCTGCGCAGCGGTGTGGTGCCGCCCGATCTCCTCGAGCACCGCGTCCGACATCGTCTGCGGGTTGACGCTCACGCGGTTTACGCCGTGCGAGACGAGCACCGCGAGCTTTTTCCTCCGTCACGGTGTCCGGCCGCCCGGCCTCGACGGTGAACTCCCGGCAGGCGGAAAGATCAAAGCACGCCTTCGTGTCCTCAAGCAGCCGGTCGAGCTCCGGCGCCGAGAGCGTCGTGGGCGTGCCGCCGCCGATGTATACCGCAACGATGCGCCGCCCGGCAGCCTTCACCGCCGCGGCAGTCGAGCGCATCTCCTGCTGCTCGAGCGCGTTGAGATAATCCGGGATGCTCTTCAAAAGCTTCGGCGCGTCCACGCTCACAAAGCTGCAATAGGCGCAGCGTGTCGGGCAGTACGGGATGCCGATGTACAGGCACACATCCTCGGGCGCGAGCGCCGCTTTGGCGCGTGCCGCGGCGCGCTCGGCGGCGAGAGCGAGAGACGCACGCTCTTTCGACACACCGAACGTTTCGGTCAGCATCCACGGCGGCGGTCTCAGTCAGACCGTCCTTCTGCATGAGCCCCGCGAGGAATTTTGCCGGACGCACACCGGTAAGGCAGCCCCACTCCGGCTTCGGCACGCCGACATCCAGTGCGGCGCGGTAGAAAGCGAGCTTTAAGATGCGCTGCTCGATGCGGGCTCTCTCCTCCCCGGCGCGGATGCCGTCGGTGCGGGCGCGGACATGCTTTTTGCGCGGTGCGCCGGTCGTACCGGAGCCGGCACACAGCCGTTGTGTACGTCTTGCCGTGCTTCAGCTCCAGCTCGACAGCATTCTCCTCCCGGGGACCGAGATCGGCGCTCGGGTACACCGGCCGCTCTTCGGGGAAGAGCATGAGCAGCATCTGCTCGGCAGCGTAACGATAATCATTGTTTCGTAAAAAAAATATACATAGCCCTTATATTATAGAGAATTTCCGGAAAAACGCAAGCCGCAGGCGGAAAAAGCGGGCCCTTTTTTCTATCATTTGTCTATGGCGGCGCTCCGAGGTTTATGGTAAAGTATACCCTAAGGGAAAGGTTTCGTGTTTGCATTTTGTTAACATTGCGCCTATGATGCAGCCAGACAGTCGGTAAGCGTTGATTAACGGGAACCCGGGCCCGCGTCTTTCAGCGCTGAAAGACAGCTGAACGAAACGAAAGGGGTTACCTTCGCAATGGAAGAAAAAAAGAATGTTACTGTAGAGACCACCGCGGACGAATACAGTAAGACTGCCGTTCCTTCGACCGCTCGCAAATCCTTCCTTTCCGTGCTCATCATTTCCCTCGGCTACGTGTTCGTCGTTACGAGCATGCAGGCTGGCAGCGTCATCGGCGTCAGCCTCTCCTTCAACAGCATGGTCTGGGCCGTTCTGGTATCCAGCGCCATCCTCACCGTTCTGAGCTGCATCATGGGCGTCATCGCCGCTAAGAGCGGTCTGAGCTTCGGTCTCATGGCTCGCTACAGCTTCGGCCAAGTCGGCACCTGGGTTCCGGTTCTGATCGTGGCTATCACCACCATCGGCTGGTTCTCCATCGACGCTTACCTCATCGGCGACTCCGCGCACCGTCTCTTCTCCTGGATGCCCACGATCCTCATCTGCATCCTCGCCGGTATCGGCATGACCATCACCGCCTCCAAGGGCACCAAGTGGATGAACATGCTCTCCAACATCGCCGTGCCCATCGTCCTGATCTTCGGCTTCATCTCCATCATCCGCGCGTTCAACGACGTCGGCGGCGTTGCCGGCATCAATGCTCTTGTCAAGGAAGACTCCATCACCTTCGCGAAGGCCGTTGCTCTGGGCGTCGGCTCCTACGTTGTCGGCTCCGTTATGTTCACGCCCGACATCATGCGCTTTGCCAAGAACGCAAAGACCTCCATCATTGTTATGATCATCACGATCATGGTCGGTAACTCCTTCATGGTGTTCTTCGGCGCCATCGGCTCCGTTGTTTACGGCGATCCCGACATCATGGGCGTTCTCGCGCTGCAGGGTCTTCTGGCCCCGGCGTTCATCGTCATGGTCCTCAACATCTGGTCCACCGCTCAGGGCTGCGTCTACTCCGGCTCCATGAGCCTCAGCTCCGTCATCAAGGTTCCCGCAACAAGCTGACCCTCGTGTTCGGTCTTGTCGGCACCATCCTCGGCTGCGTTGGTTTCTACAACCTGTTCGGCAGCTACATCAACTTCCTCTCCAGCACCGTGCCTCCCATCGTCGGCATCGTGTTCGCTGACTTCCTCACCAAGTACAACCACGGCTACACTGATCTGGATTCCCTGCCCCGCGCTGATATCGGCGGCTTCGTGTCCTGGATCGTCGGCGTTGCTGTCACCTTCATCCCCGTTCTCCTGCCCTCCATCAACTGCGTTGTCGTGGCTTTCCTCGTGAAGGTCATCTTCAACAAGGTCGGCAAGAAGCAGTAAATCCATCGGCCCCACGGCGAGCCGTGCCCCCGCGGGAGCATCCTTCGGGATGCTCCCGTTTGAAATATCCCACCGTCACGGAAAGGAGCGCGCTGCATGATAACGATAAAAAAAGCGGCTTCCCTCACCGGACTGAGCGTGAAAGCTATCCGACACTACGAAAGCCGCGGCCTTCTACCGAAGCCGGAGCGCACCGACGCCGGATACCGGATGTATTCGGAATCGGACATCGCGCGTCTGCAGCAGATCCGTTATTTCCGCGAAATGAAATTCCCCCTGACGGAAATCGCCGCGCTGCTCGACGCATCCACCGAAGAAGTGCAGAAAGCCATGATCCGCCAGCAGGCGGAGGTAGACCGCATACTGGAAGAGTATAAGCGCGCGCAGATGCTCTTGCAGTCTCTCCTGCCGGAGGATATCGATGCCGCGGCGCTTTCCTCCGCGCCGGATGTGTGCCGTCCGGCCATCGTCGCGATCGATCTTCAGAACGACATTCTCGAAGGCGGCGCGCTTGCCTGCGGGCGCATCCATCTCATTCTTCCGCAGCTCAAAAAGCTCTTTGCCCGCGCGCGGCAGATGGGCGTTCCGGTCATTTACGTCTGCGACCGGCATTATAAGAACGATCCGGAGCTGCAGCTCTGGAACAATCATATGATGGCCGGCTCCTACGGCGTGCAGATCATCGACGAGGTAAAGCCCGATCCGGCCGACTTCGTTGTCTACAAAAAACCGGTTCAACGGCTTCGTCAACACGACGCTCGAAAAAAAGCTCCGCCAGATGCAGATCAACACTGTCATCATGACGGGCTGGCGCTCGGACGTGTGCGTGGCGCAGACGGCGATCGAGGCGTTTTACCGCGGCTTCCGCGTCGCTGTTGCGGACGACGGCGTAAACTCCACCACCGAGGCGGAGCACCGGCAGGGAATGCAGCTTCTCGCGATCAACTACAACTTTGACTTTTACCCGTGCGAAACGATCCTCGAAAACCTGCTGCAGCAGGAGGAACGCACGTCCTTATTTGATTTAAGTAAACCCATACAAAATGGAGGAAAAATACTATGGCAAGATATTGGGAGTGGGACGCTCCCTTTACGATTCACCCGGAGGAGACGGCTCTGCTGATCATCGATATGCAGACCGGCTTCACCCAGCCCGACGGTCCGCTCTACACGCCGCAGTCCGCCGAGCAGCTGCCCACCATCGCCGATCTCAAAAAAGTTCTGCAACGAAAAGGGCATCCCCGTGTTTATGTCCATCTTCGCGCAGGATGTGGATTTCCACAACGATCATTACTGGTTCCGCAATAAGCAGCGCGGCCTTCTCACCGAGGACGGCGACGTCAAGTTCAAGCCCGGCTCCCCGGAGTGCCAGATCGATCCGGCGCTTGCGCCCGTCGAAGGCGACACCGTATTCCCGAAGTACACCTACTCCTGCTTCTCCCACACGGAGCTCGAAACGTGGCTGAAGAAAAAGCGCATCCGCACGCTTATCATCTGCGGCACGGTGACGAACTGGTGCGTGGACAGCACGATCCGCGAGGCCTATCATAAGGACTACAACGTTGTCGCCGTGGCCGACGGCATCAGCTCCTACGACCACTGCGGCCGCACGGCGAACGACTGGAACACCGCCATGTTTGATCTCTGGGCGGAAATGTTCGGCCGCGTGATGACCGCCGAGCAGGTCAAAACCGAGATCGAAGCCGCCTCGGGCAAGTGACCCATACATTTTAAATACCTACCCTTTAAATACCTACCCTCTCTCATTCTCTTTGCCCCCGCCGGAAACGGCGGGTTTTTATATTGCTTGCAATTTGGCGCGAAACAGGGTACTATCTTTCCGAATAGAGATCACATCGGAGGAAATAACATGAAACTCACTCTCTGCGCGCCGTGCCTGTTCGGGCTGGAAGGTCCGCTCGGCAACGAGCTGCGCCATATGGATATGGAAAATGTTGCGCCGGAAAACGGGCGCGTATACTTCACCGGCGACGAGAGCGCCGTCGCGCGCGCGAACATACGCTCGCGCTTTGCCGAGCGCGTTCTGATCGTCCTCGGCCGGTTCCCGGCGCGCAGCTTCGACGAGCTTTTGAGGGCGTGCGCGCACTGCCGTGGGAGGCTTTCATCCCTGCGGACGGCGCGTTCCCCTGTCAAGGGCTGGGCGCTCGAGAGCGCGCTCCACCCGTGCCGGACTGCCAGAAAATCGTGAAAAAGGCCGTTGTCGAACGGCTCAAGAGCGTGTACGGTCTCTCGTGGTTCTCCGAAGAGGGCGAGAGCTTCCCCATCCAGTTCGCCATTATGAAGGACGAGGCCGCGCTCTATATCGACACGAGCGGCACGGGGCTCCATAAGCGCGGCTACCGCCCGGCGCAGGTCGCGGCTCCGCTGCGTGAAACGCTCGCCGCCGCCATCGTGGACATTGCGCGCTACCGCGGCCGCGGCGATTTCTGCGACCCCTTCTGCGGCAGCGGCACGATCGCCATTGAAGCCGCGCTCGCGGCACTCAACCGCGCGCCGGGGCTGAACCGCGAGTTTGCCGCCGAAACGTGGCGCGCTCGCCGCGCGGCATATGGCAGTCGGAGCGAATCTTGCCCGCAGCCGCGAATATACCGGCGACTATCACATCTTCGCCTCCGACATCGACCCGCGCGCGTCGTCGCTCTCGCGCGCGAGAATGCCCGCCGCGCCGGGGTGGAAAAGTACATTGACTTCTCCGTGGCCGACGCAAGAGATTTCTCCCGCAAAACGGAGAACGGCACGCTCTGCACCAACCCGCCTCTACGGCGAGCGCCTGCATCGAAAAGGAGGCCGCGGTCGAGCTCATGCGTGCATTCGGCAAAAACGATGCGCGAAACGGAAAACTGGAAGACGTACGTGATCTCCTCGCTTGAGAATTTTGAAAATGTCTACGGCAAGCGCGCCGACAAGCGGCGGAGACTTTATAACGGCATGATTCCCTGTCAGCTTTATATGTACCTTTGATAGCAATATGAATTATTTTTAAAACAGCACATTCCCTCTTGCATTTGCAGAGGGCGTGTGCTATTTATAGCATGGGTTAGCACTCGAAGTCATTGAGTGCTAAATCAACAAAATAAAAAATTAAAATGATCATAGGAGGCAGAAACCATGAATCTCAAACCGTTGGCGGATCGCGTTGTCCTCAAGCGGACGGAAGCCGAGGAAAGACCAAGGGCGGCATCATCCTCACGAGCGCGGCGCAGGAGAAGCCGGAAGTTTACGAAGTCATCGTCGTCGGCCCCGGCGGAATGGTGGACGGCAACGAAGTGAAGATGGAAGTCAAAGGCGGGCGACAAGGTCATCGCCGGCAAGTACAGCGGAACCAGCGTCAAGCTCGACGGCGAGGAATACACAATTGTCCGTCAGAGCGACATTCTCGCTATCGTAGAGTAATTTCAGGAGGACGAATATATTATGGCTAAGAATCTGGTTTATGGCGCGGAAGCCCGCAAGGCTCTGCAGACCGGCGTTGACAAGCTCGCCGACACCGTGAAGATCACGCTCGGACCCAAGGGCCGCAACGTTGTTCTCGATAAGAAATTCGGCACCCCGCTCATCACGAACGCCGGCGTGACCATCGCCAAGGAGATCGAGCTCGCCGATCCCGCCGAGAACTTGGGCGCGCAGCTCATCCGCGAAGTCGCCACCAAGACGAACGACGTCGCCGGCGACGGCACCACGAGCGCGACCGTTCTCGCCCAGGCCATCATCCGCGAGGGTCTGAAAAACCTCGCCGCCGGCGCGAACCCGATGGTTCTCCGCCGCGGCATCGCCAAGGCGACCGAGGCCGCCGTCAGCGAGATCAAGACCGCGTCCCAGCCCGTGAGCGGCACGAAGGACATCGCCCGCGTCGGCACCATTTCCTCCGGCGACGAGCAGATCGGCACCCTGATCGCCGAGGCTATGGAGAAGGTCGGTCAGAACGGCGTCATCACCGTGGAAGAGTCCAAGACCGCGCAGACCTATTCCGAGGTCGTCGAGGGCATGCAGTTTGACCGCGGCTACGTCTCCCCCTACATGGTCACCGATTCCGAGAAGATGGAAGCCGTCATCGATGACGCCTACATCCTCATCACCGATAAGAAGATCTCCAACATTCAGGAGATCCTGCCCCTGCTTCGAGCAGATCGTGAAGGCCGGCAAGAAGCTCGTCATCATCGCCGACGAGGTCGAGGGCGAAGCGCTCGCCACCATCCTTCTCAACAAGCTGCGCGGCACCTTCACCTGCGTGTGCGTCAAGGCCCCGGCCTTCGGCGACCGCCGCAAGGGAGACCCTGCAGGATATTGCCGTTCTGACCGGCGGCCAGGTCGTCTCCGGCGACTACGGCATGGAGCTCAAGGACGCCACGTTCGATATGCTCGGCCGTGCGCGCCAGGTCAAGGTCTCAAGGAGAACACCATCATCGTCGGCGGTGCCGGCACGAAGGAAGCCATCGCCGACCGCGTGGCGCAGATCAAGAACCAGTACGAAGTTTCCACCTCCGACTACGACCGTGAGAAGCTCATGGAGCGTCTGGCCCGTCTGAGCGGCGGCGTTGCCGTCATCAAGGTCGGCGCGGCTACCGAGGCCGAAATGAAGGAGAAGAAGCTCCGCGTCGAAGACGCACTCAACGCGACGAAGGCCGCCGTTGAGGAAGGCATCGTCGCCGGCGGCGGCACGGCTTACGTGCAGGCCGGCATCGCTGCCGAGAAGGTCGTCACCGAGCTTGAGGGCGACGAGAAAACGGGCGCTGCCATCGTTGCGAAGGCTCTGCAGGCTCCGCTGATGCAGATCGCCGCGAACGCCGGTCTCGAGGGTGCCGTGATCCTCAATCAGGTCCGCGGCTCCGAGATCCCCGGCTACGGCTTTGACGCCGCGAAGGAAGAGTACTGCGATATGATCGCCGCCGGTATCGTCGATCCGACCAAGGTCTGCCGCAGCGCGCTGGAGAACGCCGCCTCCGTCGCCTCCACCGTCCTCACCACCGAGGCGATGGTCGTGAGCATCCCCGAACCCCCGCGCCGGCTCCCGCCGCGCCGGACATGGGCGGCATGTACTAAATCATCCCCGCATTTCCGTATAAAATACACAAGCCCTCCTGCATCCGAATCGGATGCAGGAGGGCGTTTCTTTTTTCAGGCTCCGTCCGCTTTTTCGTATGCGGCGATGGCTTTTCAGGAACGCTTCGCCGTAGCGCGCGGCTTTTATCTCGCCGACGCCGGAGACTTCCAGAAAATCCTCCGTCGTGCGCGGGGCTTTCGCCGCCATGTCCGCAAGCGTCGCGTTGGAGAATACAACATAGGCAGGCACGCCCTCCGCCGCAGCGAGGCGCGTGCGCTCCGCCTTGAGCGCCGCGAAGAGACCGTCCGTGCCGGTCGTCGGGGCGGATGCTGCCGCGCTCTTCCGGCGGCGTTTTTTCTCTCCGCTCTGCGCCGCCGGCTCAAAGTGTACCGGCATGGCGACCTTCCGCCGCCGAACAGCACGCCGTTGGCGGCCGCCGTCGGTTCCAGCGTGAAGTGCTGCGCGTTCGTGCGCAGATACCCCGCTTCTTCCAGCCGGTCTATCATGGCGAGCACCTTTTCCGCGGAGAGCTTTGCATCAGACCATACGTTGAGAGCCTGTCCAGCCCGAGCTGCAGAAGGCGCCGGTCGCGGCTGCCGCGCAGCGTCTGGACGATCAGCGTTTTTTTCCGACATAGTATCCGAGCGTTTCGCGCACGCGCACAACGCACGAGAGGATCATCTGCGCCGATATCGTGATGTCCCTGCCGGTACGTTCTCCGGCAGTTTCCGCAGTTTCCGCATTCCTCGGCGTGCGGCTGGCCGAAATAATCGAGCAGATACCCGCGCAGGCAGCCGGTGGTCTTGCAGTAGCCGGTCATGATCTTCAGCCGCTCATAGTCGCGGCGGCGCAGCTCTTCCCGCTCTGCGTCGCCAAGCTCCTCCCCGCCGCTCTGATGAGGAATTTTGCCGTCTCCACATCGCCCGCGGAGTAGAGCAAAATGCAGTCTGCAGCCTCGCCGTCGCGTCCGGCACGCCCCGCCTCCTGATAATACGCTTCAAGGCTTTTCGGCATGTTGTAGTGGATCACGAAATTCACATTGATTTATCAATGCCCATGCCGAAGGCATTCGTCGCAACGATCACGTTTTTCCGGTCGAACTGAAAATCGTCCTGGCGTGCGCGGCGCTCGCCGTCCTCCATTCCGGCGTGATAACAGACCGCGGCGACGCCGCGGCTGCACAGCGTCCGGCAAACGCGCTCGGCGGCGACGCGCGTGGCGCAGTAAACGATGCCTGTCATGTCCCGCCGCGTCCGCAGAAGATCAAGCAGCGCGGACATTTTGTTTTTCGGGCGCTGCACGTCAAAGAAGAGGTTCGGGCGGTCGAAACCCGTGACACAGCGGACGGGGTCATGCAGTTCAAGCAGACGGACAATGTCCTGCTGCACCTCCGCCGTGGCGGTCGCGGTGAGCGCCGTTACCGGAGGGCGCTGCGGCAGCGAGGCAACAAAGTCCGGTATGCTCCGGTAGCTTGGACGGAAGTCCTGCCCCCATTGGGAAATGCAGTGCGCCTCGTCCACGGCCACAAGCGAGACCGTCACCGCCTGCATGAGTGCGGCGAAGCCCTCCGTTTCCAGCCGTTCCGGCGCGACATACAGCAGCTTGTACGCGCCCTCCCGCGCGCGGCGGTACACAAGACGCAGCTGCTCGGCGGTGAGCGAGCTGTTGATGTACGCGGCGCTGATCCCCGCGTTTTTGAGCGCCGCCACCTGATCCTTCATCAGGGAGATCAGCGGCGATATGACGATCGTAATGCCGCCGAGAAGCAGCGCGGGGATCTGGTAGCACAGGGATTTCCGCCGCCGGTCGGCATGATGCCGAGCGCATCCCGGCCGGACAAAACGGCGTCGACAAGCTCCTCCTGCCCCTGCCGGAAACGGCTGTGGCCGAAGCAGTGCTTCAGCACCTCGTATTTATCCATCGTCCGTTCCTCCCGTTCAAAGTTCTGCCATAATTATACGTCCTGCCCGGAGATTTTCCAATGTCTTTTTTTGTAGAATACCGTGTGCGGTCTTTTTCCGCCGGAAAAGGCTTTTTTCCTTTGTCCGAATATGGTATAATCGGTCGAAAAGGTTTGATCCAGTTCGATAAAGAAAGGAAAGAGACATATGGCGTACTATCGTCTGCCGGAAAAGGAGCTTCGCTCTTACTGCGAAGCCGTTATGGGCAAATACGGATTCAACAAAAAACAGAGCCGCGATATTGCCGACATTCTGCTCACCGCCGATCTGCAGGGACTGGAATCCCACGGCGTGCAGCGACTGATCCGCTACCACCGCGGTGTGAAAAGCGGCGTGATCCGCCCAGACGCCGTGCCGGAGGTCGTGCATGAAACGCCGCTCTCCGTCGTGCTCGACGCGCACAGCGCCATGGGCCAGATTGCCGCCGTGGACGCAATGGAGCGCGCCATTGCCAAGGCGAAGCAGTACGGCTTCGGCGCGGCGGTCGTGCGCAACTCCAACCACTTCGGCGTCGGCGGCTATTATGCCATGATGGCCGAGCGCGAGGACATGCTCGGCATGTGCTTTACGAATACGCAGGCCATCTGCGTGCCGACGTTCGGCCGCGAGGTCATGCTCGGCACAAACCCCATCGCCTTCGCCATGCCTGCCGATCCCATCCCCATGCTGTACGACGTGGCGACCACGGTCGTGCCGCGCGGCAAGCTGGAGGTCTATGCCAAGCAGGGCAAGCCCATGCCGCTCGGCTGGGCCGTCGATGAAAACGGCAAGGACACCTCCGACGCCAAGCGCGTCATCGACAACATCAACTCCAAGGCGGGCGGCGGCATTCTCCCGCTCGGCGGCTCCAGCCCCGCGACCGGCTCGCACAAGGGCTACGGTCTCGCGCTGATCGTAGAAATCCTCTCCTCGATCATCGCCGGCGGCGCTACGTCCAACCATGTGAGCAAGAACGGCCTCGGCGACACATCGCAGAGCTTCTTCGCGCTCGATTACGGCATGTTCGGCGACAAGGCCGCGATGCGCGAGAGCCTTTCGACGCTTCTGCAGGAGCTGCGCGACAGCGCCAAGGCCGAAGGCCGCACCCGCATTTACACCTCCGGCGAAATGGAGGTCGACTCCCGCAATGAAAAGCTCAAAAACGGCATCCCCGTCAACGACTCTACGCTCGCGGAGCTTCGCACCGTCGGCGGCGAGCTTGGGCTCGACTTTGACGCCATGGTGAGCGTCAAGGCTGCCGAGTGAACGTAAATAAGCGCCGTGATATGCGGCTGTGTGAGTTTGACTATTCCCTGCCCGGCGCTTATTTTCTGACGGTATGCACCAAAAGCCGGCAGCAAATCCTTTCAGCCATCCACGAAGGATGTACGATTCTTTCAGCTCTCGGGCGCATTTGTGAAACGCAGCTTTTGCTTCTGGAGGAACGTTATCCCATAATAATTGAACGTCATGTGATCATGCCGAATCACGTTCATATGCTGCTCTCTCTTTATCGGGCGGAGCAGAGCCCCGCCCCTACAATATCTGATATCCTATGCTCGTGGAAATCCGCCACGACCAAATTGGTTAATACAGAAATGCTTACGCCGGGAAACGTGGTATGGCAGCGGTCATTTTACGATCATGTAGTACGAAATGAAGATGATTTTCGGGACGTATGGCAGTACATCGACAACAATCCGAAAAATGGGAGCTTGACCGCTTTTATCCCCTGTAGGGGCGGGGCTCTGCTCCGCCCGTACCAGCGGGACAGTTTACCGGAGGAAAAGCGAAAAAGCCGCAGGCCGGGCGCAAAATACCGGCAATTTCTGTTGACAACGGCAGCGCGGCGTGATAAAATACACAAGCTGCCAAGAAATCGGCAGAAGCTGCTGGCATAGCTCAGTCGGTAGAGCAGCTGATTCGTAATCAGCAGGTCGTGTGTTCGAGTCACATTGCCAGCTCCAAAAAAGCCTGTAAGCTCAGGATTACAGGCTTTTTTCCTTACTCAGAGATCTCTTTCCGTGCATCAGACGCCCCCAAACGCCCCTATAGCAGTTTTTCCCAAAAAAAAAGCGCAAAAGCCGCCGGAGAAAATGTAGATGTCCATAAAACAGCATCAGTCCCGGCAGTAATGTCTGCCGGGATTGTTCTTGCCGTACATTGATGCCATATGATATGATTAAACAGACTGATAAACTTGAGTTTATTTGATTAAGGAGAATTGAAAATAATGTTGGAATTAAAAAGATTGTCAGTTGATGATGGCTTAGATATTTACACAATGCTGCAAGAGATCCCTGCTGAAGAAAATGGATTAATTAACAAAGCCAACGGATTAACATTTGATGAGTATAAAGAATGGCTGATTGTAAAACAGAGGGATTCTGAGCAAGAAGGGATTGTAGATGGTTGGAAAGTGCCTTCTACAACTTTTTGGCTATATGCTGATGGTATTCCGGTTGGATTTGGTTCTGTCAGACATTTTTTGACTGAGGCACTGAGAAAAGCAGGAGGAAATATCGGGTACGGAATTGCACCAGCGTTTCGTGGAAAAGGATATGGAAAAGAACTGCTGAGATTATTGCTTAATGAAGCGAAAGAAATGGGAATAGATAAAGTGTTAGTAACCATTCTTTTAGATAACATAGCATCTCAAGCTGTGGCAATAGCAAACGGAGGTGTTGTTACTGAAAGAACTGACGAGAGAGTTTTCATTTGGATTGATACTAAGAAATAAAAAGGAAAATCAATTCCAATTTGTCAAACAGTAAGGGCGCACTTCTATACACCATTCGGTGTAGTGCGGTAATGTGCGATTTTTGCACCGCATCCAAGCCTCCCGCGTCAGAGGGAGCCATGGATATTCCAGCCCTAACATAAAAAAGAATCCGACCTTTGATTGCAGCCATAGGTCGGATTCACTTTTTTATGAGCAACCAGCTAACCTCCGGCGGCTCTTTTCGTTTTCCCGGGTTATTCCTTTGCCGCGAGATAGCTGCGCAGCAGCACCTGCAGCAGCTCATCGCGATCGATGTGGCGGATGAGGGAGCGGGCGTTATCGTGGGTGGTGATCTAGGTGGGGTCTTCGCTGAGGATATAGCCAACCAGCTGATTGATGGGGTTGTAGCCCTTGAGCATCAGCGAGTCGTATACCGAGGAGAGGATCTCCCGAATCTGTGCGCGATTGGATACCGTGGCGAACGGCTTGGTGGCGTCACCCATGTCCGCAACCCCTTCAGTCAAAAGATTTCTTTCATGATATTACCATACCACAGCGGCGGGCGAGTTTCAAAAAAGGAAAATCTTACCGGATGACAGCGCCGAAGCCGCTTCTCGCGCAGCGCGTCGAGCACCGCGCGACGGCTCTCCTCGGCGTGATCGTCGGTGAGCGTACCGTCGTCCGGAGCGGAGCGTCAGCGAGAAGGCAACGCTCTTCTTCCCTTCCGGGATACCGACGCCGGTGTAGACGTCGAAGAGCTCTCACGCCGCGCAGGACGTTCTTTTCCGGCGGCGAGGATGCACGCCGGTCAGCTTGGCGACCGGGATGGCGGCGCAGACGATGGCGATGTCGCGCGTCACGGCCGGGAAGCGCGGCAGCGGCGTGTAGACCGGCTCCGCACCGAGATCGTGCAGCAGCACGACGTCGATCTCGGCGGCAGTATGTCGCGCCGTCGTCCACGCCGTAGTTGGCCGCGGCGAGCGGATGGATCTGGCCGAGCACGCCCAGCAGCTTGCCGCCGGCGTAGACCTTCGCGCAGCGGCCGGGGTGATAGGACGGATTGTCGTGCTGCCTCAAACGTCACGTCCGTGATGCGCAGACCGGCGAGGATGCGCTCGACCGCGCCCTTGAGCTGGAAGAAGTCCATGCCGCCGCCGTAGCCGCCGAGGACACAGCAGCTTCGGCTCATCGGCCATGCCGTCCGATCGTGCGAAGTAGACCTTGCCGATCTCGTAGAGGCGCACGGCCTTGTTGCGGTAGTTATAGTTGCGGGTGATGATTTCCAGCATGGAGGGGAGGATCGTCGTGCGCATGATGGAGGTGTCCTCGCCCAGGGGGTTGAGGATCTTCATGGAGTGCGCAGCGGGGAGTCCGACGGCAGGCGGATCTTGTCGTAGTACGACGGGCTGATGAACGAGTAGGTGATGATCTCGCTGTAGCCGAGCGCACGGGCCATGGTGCCGATGCTGCGCTCCGCCTTCTGCGCGTCGGTGTAGCCGCCGCTGGTGGTCTGGCCGCGCATGAGCGTACAGGGGATGTTGTTGTAGCCGTAGAAGCGGGCGATCTCTTCGGCGATATCGGAGTAGTGCTCCACGTCGCCGCGCCAGGACGGGACGATGATCGTGTCGCCGTCAAGCGCGAAGCCGAGCGCGAGCAGGATGCGGCGCATCTCCGCCTCGGACACGTCCGTGCCGAGCAGGCCGTTGACCTTGTCCGGTTCGAGCTTCACAGTCTTGGGCACGATGGGCTCGGGCAGCACGTCGATGGTGCCGCGCATGACTTCGCCGCAGCCGAGCAGCTCCACGAGTTCACACGCGCGGTCAACGGCCGCGACGGTGTTCATTGGATCCAGGCCTTTCTCGAAGCGGCCGGAGGCCTCCGTGCGCATACCGAGCGCGGCGGCCGTGCGCCGAATGCTCGTACCGTTGAAGTTTGCGCCCTCAAAGACGACCATGGCCGTGTCGCCAACGATCTCGGAGTTAGCGCCGCCCATGACGCCGGCCACCGCGACGGGCTTTTCCTCGTCGCAGATGCACAGCATGTTCGGCGTGAGCTTACGCGCATTGCCGTCAAGCGTCTGGATGGTCTCGCCCTCGCGCGCAGTGCGCACGATGATCTGCTTGCCGCCGATGCACGAGAAGTCGAACGCATGCATGGGCTGGCCGTATTCGAGCATGACATAGTTGGTAATGTCAACGATGTTGTTGATCGGGCGCACGCCGCTGTTGCGCAGGCGCTCGCGCATCCATGCCGGGGACGGCGCAATCTTGACGTTGCGCACCATGCGTGCGGTGTAGCGCGGGCAGAGCGCAGGATCGTCGATGCGGATGCTGACGTGGTCATGAATATCTTCGCCGCTGCCGGGGACAACGGGCGTGTGCAGCTTAAGGGGCTTGTCAAATGTCACGGCGGCCTCACGTGCCAGACCGATCACGGACAGGCAGTCCGGACGGTTCGGCGTGATCTCAAACTCGACCACGTGATCGTCCATGCCGATGACGGCGGCAATGTCGTCGCCGGGCTTCACGCCGTCCTCCTGCATGACCCACAGGCCATCCTCGATGGCATAGGGGTAGTCATGCAGCGTCAGGCCGAGCTCCTTGAGCGAGCACATCATGCCGTTGGAGAGCTCACCGCGCAGCATACCGGCGTGGATCTCCTTGCCGTCGGGCAGGAGGGAGCCGTCGAGCGCGACGGGCACCATGTCGCCGACCTTCTGGTTCTGTGCACCAGTCACAATCTGCAGCGGCGCATGCCGCCCACATCGACCTGACAGACCCACATGTGGTCGGAATTCGTGTGGCGCACCATCTCCACGATGCGGCCCGCAACGACATTCTGAATGTTCTTGTGCAGATCCGTGAACGTCTCCACCTTGGAGCCGGAGAGGGTCATTGCCTCGGAAAAGTCGTGGTCGGCCCAGGCCGAGCAGTCTACGAATTCATTGAGCCATTTTCTGCTTAAAATCATGGTAGCCTCTCCTTTCTCAGAACTGCTGCAGGAAGCGCACGTCGTTTTCGAAGATCAGACGCAGGTCGCTGATCTTGAACCGGCGCATCGCCAGACGCTCCAGGCCCATGCCGAAAGCCCAGCCGGAGTAGACGTCCGTGTCGATGCCGCAGCCCTCGAGCACCTTCGGGTGGATCATGCCAGCGCCGAGGATCTCAATCCAGCCCTCACCCTTGCAGGTGGGGCAGCCCTTGCCGCCGCACTTGTGGCACTGCACGTCCATCTCGCAGCTCGGCTCAGTGAACGGGAAGTGGTGCGGGCGGAAGCGGGTAACGGTGTTCTCACCGTAGAGCTTTTTCACAAGTGTGTTGAGCGTGCCCTTCAGGTCCGCCATCGTGACGCCCTTGTCGATGACCATGCCCTCGATCTGGTGGAACATGGGCGAGTGCGTGGCATCCACCTCGTCCTTGCGGTAGACACGGCCGGGGGCGACCATGCGGATCGGCAGCGGCTTGCTCTCCATGGCGCGCACCTGCATCGGGGAGGTCTGCGTGCGCAGGAGGATGCTGCTGTCTTCGGTCAGATAAAACGTGTCCGACCACTCGCGGGCGGGGTGGCCCTCGCTGGTGTTGAGCGGTCAAAGTCGTATTCGGCCTCTTCGCCCATGCCGATGAATATATCAACGATCTTCGTCGAGCACGATATACATAACGTGCTTCTTGCCGAGAGAGATCTCCTTGCCGGGCATCGTCGTCGAGCGTTTCGGCGCGGGCGCCTCTGCAGACGCGCGGCATAGCGCGCCTTGCGGGCTTTCGATCTCGTTTTCCAGTTCGCTGCGGACCTCGTTCGCCAAGCTGGCCGATGGCCGGGACGCTCCTCGGCGGAGAGGCTTGCCCATCTGTTTCAGAATGGCGGTCAGCTCACCCTTTTTGCCGAGATACCGGACGCGCAGCGCTTCGAGCGAGTCCATATCCACGGCTTCTTCGATCGCCTGGCGGGACGCTTCCCGCAGGCTTTCCAGCATTTTCTTCATGGCTTCCTCCTGTATTGATATTAAAAACAAAAAATAAAAGCGTCTCTCATCCGGACAAAAAGGGACGAAAGGCATGCTTCCGCGGTACCACCCACATTCGGAGCTTTTGAAAACTCCGCTCTCTGTGCGCTGTAACGGGCGCGGCCCGCCGGGGATTGGCCGGCGCTCACGGGCGAACTATACGGAGCCTTTTTTCCGCGGGGCGCTCTCAGCCGGCGACGCCCTTCTCTGCTGCGGCGGTATTCCGTCATATTCCCGATCAACGCGAAATAACATACTCTTTATACCATAGTGCGCGCCGGTTCGCAAGAATAAATTTGACGAATGGCGCGCGGGAATCTATAATGTATTTTGGAATTTTATCGGAGAGGGTGAAAGCCGTGGACGGGAATATGCTGGAGACCGTGCGCGTATACTGGGATCGCGGCGGCGTGTCCGTGCCGCGGCGCCGAGCCGAAACACACAAGGGCGATTACGGAAAACTCCTCATCGTCGGCGGAAGCGTCGGGTATACCGGCGCGCCGAATCTCTGCGCGCGCTCGGCGGTGCGCTCGGGCGCGGGCTCGTATATCTCGGCGTGCCGGAAGCGATCTGGAACGTATGCGCCGTGAAAAACGACGAGGCCATGCCCTTCCCTCTTCCGTGCGATGCTTCCGGAAAGCTCACCGCGGACGCGCTCGCGCCGCTGCGGGAGTATTATGACCGCTGCGGCGTGCTCGCGCTCGGCCCCGGTCTTGGCCGGAGCGATGGGACGGCGGCGCTCACCGCCGCGCTCATCGAAAGTTTCCTGGAAAGATCGTCCTCGATGCGGACGCGCTCTGGGCGGTATCCCTTGTACCGGACATCCTGCGCGAGGCGAAAAGCGAGATCGTTATCACACCGCACGAGGGGGAGTTTCTCCGTCTCGGCGGCTCGCTGGAAAACGGGCGCAAGCGCGGCGCGTGGGAGTTTGCGCGGCGGTACGGCTGCGTCACGGTACTCAAGGGCCACCGCACGATCATCGCGCACCCCGCCGGGCGGATATACGTCATCGAGGCGGGCAATCCCGGCATGGCGAAGGGCGGCAGCGGCGACGTGCTGACCGGCGTCACCGCGGCGCTGCTCGGGCAGATGGAGACGGAGAGGGCGGCCGTCACCGCGTGCGCCGTCCACGCCGGGGCGGGCGACGTGTGCGCGCAAAAGCTCGGCGAATACGGCATGACGCCCTCGGACATCATCGAAGAGCTGCCGTATATTTTCAAAACGATCACGGAGTAAAGATCATGAAGCGGACGATTTTGTTCGCACTGATGATACCCCTGCTGATCACCGGCTGCGGTGCGCGGCGGGACACGGAGAACTGGAAAGCGTTTGCCGAGACGGTCGAGACCGCGGAGCGGATATCGTTCCACGCGGAGATCACCGCGCACTGGGAGGACAGCTCCGCCTCGTTCGGCGCAGACGTCGCGCGTGCGGGCGGCGAAATGCACATCACGCTCACCGCGCCGGAGACCGTTTCCGGCATCACCGTCCGCGCGAAGGACGGCGAGACGGCGGTGGAGTTTGACGGCGTGATCCTCTCGCTCGACGCCGGGCGGAGCGAAACGCTCTCCCTGCGGCGCGCCGCAGCGCATGCTCGCCGCGCTCACGCAGGGCACGATGGAATACTGCGCCTCGTCCTCGGCAGCCTTCACCGGCCCGGATGGCGAGAGCGCAACGCTCTGGCGGGACGAAACCGGCGCGCTCACCGGCGCGGAGATCACCCGCGACGGGCGGAAGATCCTGACGCTGGAGATCACGGATTGGGTCATGGAGTAAGGCTCCCTTGTGTAAAGGGGAGCTGGCAGCCGGCAGGCTGACTGAGGATTGTCCTTTTCGGCTTTCTGAAAATCCGACAACCCCTCCGGCAAAACAGAAAGTTTGCCACCTCCCCTACACAGGGGAGGCTTCAAGCAGAAAGGAGCATCCTTTTATGGATACACGAAAGACAAGGACATGGGCGGAGGTTTCGCTCGGCGCGCTGCGGCACAATGTGGAGGAAATGCAGCGCGCGCTGCCGGACGGCTGCGGGCTGCTCGGCGTCGTAAAGGCGGATGCCTACGGCCACGGCGCTTCCGAGATCGCCGCGGCGCTGCGTGAGTGCGACTGCCGGTATCTCGCCGTCGCCTGCCCGCAGGAGGCGCTTGCTCTCCGTCAAGCCGGAGAGACAATGCCCATTCTGATCCTCGGCGCGGTGGACGCGGCGTTCGCGTCCGACATGGCGGCGAACGACATCACGCTCTCCGTGGAATGCGCCGAAAAGGGCCGCGCCCTCTCCGCGGCGCTGCGCGGCGGCGAGCGGCTCCGGATCCACCTGAAGCTCGACACCGGCATGGGGCGTCTCGGCTTTCGCGTGCAGGACGAGACCGCGCTGCGCGAGGCCGCCGCGGTAGCACAGCTGCCGAATCTGGACGCCGAGGGCGTTTTCACCCACTTCTCCGTTTCCGACACGCCCGGCGAGGAATATACCGCCGCGCAGCTCGCGCTGTTTCTCTCCGCGGTCGAAAAGCTGGAAGCCATGACCGGCCGCCGGTTCCCGCTGCGCCACTGCGCCAACTCCGGCGCGGTGCTTTCGTGGCGCGATAAGGGCGCGGCGCTCGATCTCGTCCGCCCCGGCCTTCTCACCTACGGCGTTTATCCAGACAGCGAGCGCGGCGGGCTTTCGCTCACGCCGGTCATGGCGCTCAAAAGCCGCGTGAGCGCGATCACGCATCACAAGAAGGGCGACTCGATCAGCTACGGCCGCACATGGACGGCGGGCGCGACTGCACGCTCGCGGTGCTCCCCGTCGGGTACGCGGACGGTTTGCAGCGCTGCCTTTCCGGAAAGCTTGGTGCTGCTGCGCGGGAAGCGCGTAAAGCAGGTCGGGCGCATCTGCATGGACATGTGCATGCTGGATGTGACTGATATCCCGGACGCCGCCGTGGGCGACGTTGTCACGGTGTTCGGCTGCGGGGACGACGGCGCGCCGACAGTCGCGGAGCTTGCCGCGCTCGCCGGGACGATCCCCTATGAGCTGCTCTGCGGCGTATCGCTGCGCGTGCCGCGCATTTATACGGAAAATTGACCTCTTTCCTGCAAAAGAAGGGATGGCCGCGCGCCATCCCTTCTTCTCTTTATTCGGCATTCTTCCGCAGCAGGACTGTGAGCTCCCCGCTGGTACCTGTGATCTCACACCTTGTCCCCTCTGGGACGATGGCGCGCACCGTTTCCGCCGTATACGGATGGAACACCATCCCCTTCCATTTCCCGGCGGTATACACGTAGTCTCCGTCCGCGTTTACACGGTGCGGTTCCGTCCGGTATTCTTCGTCCAGCGGGTCCAGCGTGAAGATCACGATGCCGCCCGGCTTTGTGATGCGGCAGAGCTCCTTTACCGCCGCGGCAGCCTCCGCGCGGGGCAGATGATCCAGAACGTCCCGGCAGACCACGCCGTCAAATGTCCCGTCGGCGTATCCGGTCGAGAGGATACCGGCGGTTTTCAGCTCTGCCGCCAACGCCGCTTTCTCCAGCAGGGTCTGCGCGATCTCCACGGCGCGCGATGAAACATCAAAGCCGCAGACAGAAAAGCCGTTTGCGGCGAGCTTCATCGCATACGCCCCGCAGCCGCAGCCCGCGTCACAGACGGTTTTGACGCCGTGCCGGTGCAGCGCACTGATCAGCGCATCCGGTGCCATATCAATCGATTGAACATATCCCGCGACCCGCTCCGGATCGACCCGTTTCCAGGAGTGTTCCCAAAAGCGTTCCATAGTATTTCTTTCTCTCCTACTGCCCGGAATAAAAACCCAATCGAAGCCCAACGGAGCGGGTTCGATTCGGAAAAAGGAAGAAGGAGCCAACATAGTGCAGTTTTCGCCGTGAGGCGGAAACGGAACGGTGTTGGCTCTTGATGGGAACCAAATCGAAGCCCAATGAAATGGGTTCGATTTGGAAAGGAAAAACAACACCATCGGTCAATCGGGCGCCGCCTGCGGCGGCTGATGACAAACACCCGAATCGAAGCCCAGCGGAGCGGGTTCGATTCGGAAAAAGGAAGAAGGAGCCAACATTAGTGCAGTTTTCGCCGCAAGGCGGAAACGGAACGGTGTTGGCTCCTTCTGACGTCTGGCACGCCTGCCCGGGCTCGAACCGGGGACCTCGGGCTTAGGAGCAGAAATATATCATTTCCATCTGAGACAATTCTAGCCACGAATCGTTAAGAAATGATGCAGAAACGGGCAGAAATCAGGCGGTTATAATTGTTATAAGTGCGTTCGAGTCAAAACGGGATTGCCAGAAACAAATTTTGTTCGTTAGAAAAAATAGTGCTGTGTTAGATAAAAATTAGAAATATCTAATAAAAGCGTTAGGTTTCATTTCCCTAGTGGTCATTTTAGGGAAATCAGCATCAAAGTCAATATCAATTTATCCTGCTTAGTCGTATATCCAATTTCAAATCTCCCTGTTCATCAAGTTTGTATAAACGCAGGCATTGCTTGCCAAGTGTAAACTCAGCTGCCCTGCCGCTCCTGCTCACGATGTTTCTGAAAATGCAGTTCACATGTAGCAGAGAGAAATGTTGACATTTCAACATCTACGTGATAAGATTCGCATGTTGAAACTTCAACATTCTCGGAGATGGGAGGTAACCATGCAGGAAAGATTTGAGACATTTACGGTTTTAATTAACCGAATCAGCCGCAATATCCGAAGGATAAAAATCAGGAGATGGCTGCGTATCATCTGAGAAGCGTCCATGTATCCTGCCTGTACTACATACATTCGCTGAACGGCGTGACCTCAGCAGAGCTGTGCGAGCACTGCGAGGAGGACAAGGCGACCATTTCCCGTGCGTTGGAGTATCTGGAAAGCAACGGATTTATCGTCCGGAATTCCGGGTGGGCTAAACGGTACAGAAGCCCTCTGCTCTTGACGGAAAAAGGTCAAGAGGCCGGCAAACGGATTGCGGAGAAAATCAGCGCCGTCCTTGATACGGTCAGCCGTACCCTTACGGAGGACGAACGAGCGGCATTTTACCTCAGCCTTTCTGCCATCAGCAGAAGTCTTGAGGCTATCGCTCAAAATAGCGAAGAATAGGAGATTGACGAAATTGAAAACAAGGATTATTGTTGATTCCACTGCGGACTTAGTTCCTGAGATCAAAGCACGGGTATCTACGGTTCCCCTCACCGTTCATTTTGGGCAGGAGGAATACATTGATGGCGTGACCATCGACAATAGAACATTTTATGAAAAGCTCATCGAGAGCGATGTGCTGCCCACCACCAGTCAGGCAACGCCGGACGCCTTTATGAAGGAATATGAAAAAGTCAAGCAGGCGGAGGAAGCCGCCGTTGTCATCACCCTTGCATCTCGGTTTTCCGGCACATATCAAAGTGCCATGATCGCGGCGGCGGATTATGAAAACATCTATGTTGTGGACGGCACCAGCGCAGCGATGGGAACCGGGATTCTGGTAGAGCTTGCGTTCCGCCTTTTGGAGGCAGGAATGCCCGCAAAGGAAACTGCGCAGGTACTGGAGGAAGAGAAGAAAAAAATCGTTGTTGTGGCACTGGGGGATACCCTCGAATACCTCAAGCGAGGAGGCCGCATTTCAAAGACCGCCGCATTCGCCGGAGGGGTACTGAATATCAAGCCCGTGCTTTCCGTTATTGACGGCGAGATTCACCTGCTGGGAAAAGCTCGCGGCTCCAAAATGGGGAACAATCTGCTCGTTCAGGAGATCGACAAGGCCGGCGGCATTGATTTCAGCAGACCGGTTCTGCTGGGCTACAGTGGAATTTCTGACGCGCTGCTGCTAAAATATATCGAAGACAGCCGTCACATCTGGGAAGGAAATCTGAAAGAAATTCGCTATACGACCGTAGGAAGTGTGATCGGAACCCATGCGGGCCCCGGCGCCGTTGTGGTAGCATTTTTCAAAAGTAAAAACGGGAAACCGAAAGAATATGCGAAGGCGGGCAGGCACAAATTGTGCTTGCCCGCCTTGTTGTAAAAAGTAAATCGAAGCCCAACGGAGCGGGTTCGATTCGGAAAAGGAAGAAGGAGCCAACATAGTGCAGTTTTCGCCGTGAGGCGAAACGGAACGGTGTTGGCCTTGTGGGAACCAAATCGAAGCCCAATGAAATGGGTTCGATTTGAAAGGAAAAACAACACCATCGGTCAATCGGACGCCGCCTGCGGCGGCTGATGACTTAAACACCGAATCGAAGCCCAGCGGAGTGGGTTCGATTCGGAAAAGGAAGAAGGAGCTAACATAGTGCAGTTTTCGCCGTGAGGCGGAAACGGAACGGTGTTTGCTTGATGGGGAACCAAATCGAAGCCCAATGAAATGGGTTCGATTTGGAAAAAAAACAACACCATCGGTCGATCGGACGCCGCCTGCGGCGGCTGATGACCTTATGGTGTTGTTTTGACGTTGGCACGCCTGCCCGGGCTCGAACCGGGGACCTCGGGCTTAGGAGTACGGCGTTGCCATTCTGTGTTCTTCTCTACGTCCTCTACAGTTTCTTCTCGTTTCATATCATGCTGTACGGCGGATACATCTAATCGCAAATTGTCTCTATAATACCCTGCTTTTAACCCCTTTTCAAAAGTCGTATTAGCAAGAAATTAGCAGGAAGGATAATTTGCCGCCCGGCAAGGCAGCATGGAAATGGCCAATCTGGCGACATATTTTAGAGGAAAAATCATGGAACAAAAAGAAAAGAATTGCAGCCCCAGACCCGTGCCTATACGGTGGAAGAGATCGCGGCCATCCTTCATATCGGACGGTCATCCGCCTATACCCTGGTCAAGAAAGGGTACTTCAAAAGCGTACGCATTGGCACAGCCATCCGGATCTCCAGAAAATCCTTTGACGAGTGGCTGGATCAATTGGGTTGTAATACAGAGGAGCGTACTATGGCCAACCCATGGTACGCTCCTCTGTATTACAGGCGAACTTTTTACTTAAGAATCCTTTCAGCATTTTGCCTCTCTCGATGATATAATGAATATTAATCAAACTGGTATTTTCCCAGGAGAGAGGAGGTGAAGTGTATGGGAAAGTATACAGATGACGAGATCCGGGCAATGCCGAAAATCACGGCCAAAATTGCCGCTGACTACCTGGGCATCTCTCCCATGATGGTGACCCTGGGCATGAGAAACAACGTGCTTCCAATTGGATTCGCCATCAAAAAGAGGACCGATACAGCGAAAGCTGGAGCTACAACATTATTCCGGAACGGTTGATTGCCTATAACCACGGCAAAATCAACGAGGTACAGGTCCAGAATATTGAGAAGAACCTGAATACCATCATCAGTCAATTTGAAGAGATGAAACGCGACCTGGTTTTTCTATTAAAAGAAAACGAGGAATTGGAGGGATAAAACAGTTTTAGCGATCCTTGCAGATACGGAATCATCAAAAGCACATCCCCTTCAAGTTGAAGAGGAAAAGGCAGTAGTTCCCGACAAGGAGGTAAGAACAGCGATGCCGCCCACGAAGATTCGTTTGACACGAAAGCAACTCTACGAAGATATCTGGAACATATCCGTGGCAGGTGTATCCAAAAAAATATGGTATACCATATGCCAGGTGTCTGGCAAAAATCAAGGCGGCCCAGATCCCTGTTCCGCCCTCTGGATACTGGACCAAACTTAACTACGGAAAATCCGTGGAGCAGACACCCCTTTCCGGCGACGGGGATGCAGTCGTTGAGCTGATACAAGAAACTTTGCCCGGTACCGCAGATACAGAGAAACATAAGCTTCAGGAGAAAAACTGCTTCCGGGTCGTCCCGTGCGCCTTCTTCGGTAGAGACAACTCCGCAAAAAGCCGCCTGAGACAGAGACCGCTCAGATGACTGTCAATCCACTGGAAACGATTGAAAAGTTTGGACGAGCCTATAATGTGTATCACCGGGAGACCCTGTATCAGGAAGTCTGGTCCATGCCGGTAACAGAGGTGGCAAAACGGTATAAAGTTTCCGATGTTGCCATCCATAAGGTCTGTAAGTCGCTGGACATTCCCATGCCGCCCGCAGGGGTATTGGGCAAAATTGCGGGCCGGAAAACCTGTCAAGAAACTCCCCTCCCGCCCGGAAAAGAACAGACGAAACTGGGAATACAGACTGGGGTCAGCCATGTGGATTCTCAAGTGAGAATGCAGCACCTCTGGCGTTTTTGCCTGAAGAAGAGCGGCAAGTGGTGCTGAATGTGGCAGCACAGATCCTGTTACCCCAGGAGCACGCCCGTATGCGGCCGGAGATTGTGGCACACCGAAAACGAATTGCGGAATGGAACAAGAGGAAGCGCCAGCTGGAACGGGAATTGGGAGCAAACTGCAACCGCGGGAGACGGGAAGCTCCACCTGCATTTGCCCAGGGTGTTTCAGAAGAGCAGCAGCCGCGAATCTTCCGATTGATCGATGCGCTGGCCAAAGCGATGATACCGTTGGGGTGGCGTTTGACGGAGGATCTTCGCTTTGCAATGGACCAGGATATGGTTACACTCACATTTTCTGAGGCGACCGATCAGATTCTACATACCCCAACCAGAGAAGAAAATCGCAAGTTGCTGGAAGATGAAGAAGAGCACAAAAAGTACGATTGGGCAAAGGAAGCCGCAGATTCGTAAATATGATTCCGTTTACAATGGCCGCTTGAGCCTATGTATCAATGGTGCAAAAACATTTCGGGATTGCCGCTCCTATGTCTTGGAAGACCGTTTGGAAGATATGATGCTCTCTATCTATGGTGAGGCGGAGCAAGTGAAACAAGCACGCTTGGCCCGTGAAGAGGCCGAGCGGCAGCGCCAGGAGCAGGAGCGAAAGCGAGAGGAGCAACGTCAACAATATAATGCCGAGGTGGATCGCACCCTTGCACTTGTCAATTGTGCGGCAGATTATGAGATCGCGTGCAGGATCCGTGCCTATGTTTCTGCTATGGAAAAAGCGCATTCGGATCAGGATCTTTCTGAATGGGCGTCTTGGGCGCGGTCAAAAGCGGATTGGTATGACCCCACAGTCGCAAAAAAAGAAGACGAACTTCTTGGCAGGCGGGAACACGAAAAGAGTCAAGAGAGCAAAGGTCCTCAGCACAAAAGGGATACCGGTGGTAAAAGCAAAGGTATGCTCACCTCCTGATTTGGATAGAATAGTGGTGTAATTATCAATACTTGATTTAAATTATTATAAGTATAATTTTAATAATAGTTGACAAAGATGAAGATTAGCACTACTATATGATTAAAGGAGGTGGTTGCATGGCTATCATCAGCAAGGAAGGGCTGCTGAAAGTGCTGGTCTCCTACAACCCCTGGTGGAAAACAGGAGTCGTGAACCCAAAACTGTCCAAAACCTATAAGCGGTTCGCTTTTTACGAGGCCATGAAACGCCTGAATCAGACGGACATCCGGCGCACAGTGGTTTTAACCGGCACAAGACGGGTGGGAAAGACCACTATACAGTACCAGATGATCGAGGCCCTTCTCCAGAGCGGTGTTCCGCCCCCAGAAGATCGTCTTCATCTCCATGGATCATCCCATGCTGAAGTTGAGCGCTATGAACGGATTCTGGATTGCTATCACGAAAACATCTATCCGGATCAGGATGTCTACTACTTCTTTGACGAGATCCAGTACGCGCAGGATTGGGACAAATGGCTGAAGACGATTTATGATATGCAGCCGGACACCAAGATGGTAGCCACCGGCTCGGCCAGTCCGGTTTTAGTCAAGGGAGCCAGGGAGAGCGGCGCCGGGCGATGGTCGGCCATCCAGGTTCCGACACTGTCTTTCTATGAGTATTGTGAGCTGCTGAATGTGGATCGCCCCGACCTGCCGGATGATTTGAAAATCACCCCGCTGGTATATAAGACCCAGCAGGAACGCACCCAGATCATGCTGCAGCTCTCTAAGGTACAGAATCACTTTAACCGCTATCTGCAAGTGGGCGGCTTCCCGAACTGGCCCTGGCCGACAACGACATCCTGGCCCAGCAGGTCATGCGGGAGGATGTAGTGGACAAAGTGCTCAAGCGGGACCTGCCCTCCCTTTACAAGATCCGCAACGCCACAGAGTTGGAGCGAATCTTCCTCTATCTCTGCAATGTTTCTTCTGAAATTGTTTCTATCGAGGCGATTGCGAAGGAGCTGAATGGCGTTTCCAGGCCTACCGTCGAAAATTATATTGACTATTTGGAAAGCGCCAACCTGATTTATCAGAGCTGGCCCGTCAATATGGCGGGGAAAAAAAGTCCTGAAAGCCAGCCCCAAGATCTATATTGCCGACGCAGCCATCCTCAATGCGGTTCTGATGGATGATTCCATGCTGAGTGACCCGGTGGAGATGGGAAAAGTCGTGGAGACCGCCGTTTACAAGCATGTAGCTGCATTTTATTATCAGCAGGCCGCATCGGTGGGATACTATCGCGGCGGCAAGCGTGGCAAGGAAATCGATATTGTGGTGGAATACTCCAATTCTAAGAACATTCTCATTGAGGTGAAATATCGGGAGGGCGCCCCCATCCCGGATGATTCCGCCATCGTAGAGTTGAGCGGAGAGGCGGCGGCATCCATCGTGGTGACCAAAACCGCCGATGACTTTGGCGTCCACAATACGAAGAACGGAAAAGATTTGATCCGTATCCCGGCCTTTGCCTTCCTCTATCTGCTTGGTCATGCAGAAAAGCACGGCTACCGTGGAATGGAATAATGACAGAGTATAAGATGGAGAGCGTGGTTCATGGGAACCACGCTCTCCCTGTTTGCTTCATAAGTTTCCGTTATGTTTCTGCCATCCCTATAGGCAAGATATCAAATAATGGATTCAAACGATTTATCTTAAAAATACGCATGAGGCTTGGAACTATCTAAAATTTCCCGCATAGATTTTATAACAATTCCAAAAACATTTTGATATGAAATGACACGATACAATACTGTAAGTGTACAAAAGAGCAAAAAAGCCTTATGCAGCCAGGTCATAAATTGTTCGAAGCCGTTAGGAGTACGGCGTACCATTTCGTAAATTGTTCATATCATATCTTCCCGTGTTGTTTCTTCGCAAATTGTGCTGCCTGGAGGCAGGTCAATTTGCACAAATTCCCCTGAAATATGCTGCCTTACAACGGCTTTTCAAATGTCGTATTAGTAAGGTATTAGCAGGAATCCCTTGTGGCAGAGAGCTTCCAGGGGCCATTTCAAAATGCTATTAGCACAGAGGGAGGATAATCCTATGAGCACCAACACACCCAACGAAAAAAGGGACGCCCCAAAGCAGAACATACACCGTGAATGACATCGCAGCCATTCTCGGTATCGGCCGTGCTACGGCCTATAAGCTCGCCAACTCCGGTGCGTTCAAGACGATCCGCATCGGCAACATGATCCGCATCTCCAGAAAGTCCTTTGAGAATTGGCTGAAGATGGAGGGGCTGGACGACGAAACGGAATAAGTGGTGAGAGCGCCATCGGATTTGTACCGATGGCGCTTACCGTTTTAGGGTAATTATTTATCTTCATCAGAAATCATCCGGAACAAATCCTCCAGATCAGGATAGGCATCTGGCGATACAAGAGTTTTTCTTGCTATAGTTTCACAAATTATTTTGGAAACTACATTAAGATAGTTAAAAGTGTCTTTTTGGCAAACGCATAGGGGATAACTACTGTGTTATCATCCACACTTGCATAGCCGTTCACATAGCATTTATGACTCAAAAAATAAGGGCCTTAGTATATAAAACATGCGAAGCCGAAATAAAAAATTTTTTTCGTTATGGTATTCATTATAACGACTATTAAATACTTGAAATGCTACATTAGCATCTCTAAATGCTTTGTCAAGGTACTCATTTTTTAGCCTGCTCTTTTTCGAAGTACGCCGACTTAATATAGCATTTAGCTCGTTGATGCATATAATTAGGATCTGCTGAAAGAAGTTTGTTTAGTCCTCGTATATTTCTCTAATCAAACCTAATCCATGTTCTCCTCCAGTTTTTTGTTTGAATAGAAAGTTTTATTAATGTTATCAAAAAGTATATATGCACCGTAAGAATTACTTTTGTCGCCACGCAATAAGTTCGGTGCGCCTTCTAGAGATAAGATTCTTGTAATTATGTATTTGTAAGCTTCTACTATTGCTTTATAATTTTTCTCTTCACGAGCAAATATTCCCAATTGATAGCATAGCCAGAATTCAGCATTGACCACATATTTTATGGAAGAATTATCATCAAAACTAGTTTCAAAAGTCCAAGTTGACTCTTGATCTATTAGAGGGACAGTAGCTTTTGCATTGTATGGCCAACTCATCGTATAGCTCCAACTGCGTAGCTCTTGCTGAGTATATCTTTCTTTCAATCGCCAAAGCTATAAGCGCGGCTAGTTCTGGAACAGAGTTAAAGCGTGGTACGATATTATAGTACTTGTTCTTTTTCGGAAAGTTCTTTGCTCAAATTAATAATATTATCAACAATAGTATCAGTTTCTTTAAATACTCCCTGCGCTGACCGCTGTAAGTAGTGGTGAAATTTGTCGCCATTCTTGATTGCTTAACTTGTTACCTATGGGAATTTGAGGAATATCACCAGATTTAATGTCCCCTGTACCTCGTGTAGTTTTAAGATTCCATTCACTGCTCTATTATGTTTGTCGACTGCGATAACAACATTTACATCATTTGCTTTTAAGAAAGAGATATGGGAAACAAAATATTCAATCTGATCGTCCGAAAGAGAGGTGTCATCCGCAAGAATTACACAGTTTTTTTTGTAAAGTTAAATCTTGAAATGCTTGATCTGTCAGTCGGTCTTTTGTTTCAAAAGAAGAAAACGTCCCTGTTCTTTATTCGGCATGCAATATCAACAAGGACATAGGATTTTCCACTACACCCAGAACCAACAACAAATTGAAGTGGGCGAGTTGAAAGATTATCAAAAATAGAAGCTGTAACTTTTCTTGAGATAAAGAAATAAGGAATTGAAATCGTGTGATCTTTGTTTATTAAACTTTTTCCAAAAAACAGATACGGTTTATTACTCTCGTAGTCATCAGCTAATTGCGTAATTGAGAAATGTTTGTATTCATCTAAATCATTGACACTTATTTTTTCAGCCTCTTGCCCTGCTTCATATAGGCATTCATATATTTCATTGTATGAGTTGAAAACAATGCAGTGAGTTATTCCATATTTCTCATATTTAAATTGCTCTAGTGCGCTAGGCTCTTTAACCGTGCAAAATATTTTGCTTTACCAATCTCGTTTCCTGGCGAATAAGCTAGTAAATCAATTTCATCATCTAAGTCTACAGCCAATAAAAATTAAATTTTGATATATGCTATCATGATGTAATTTTTTTAGCAACGCTCCATTACTCTTTAAACTATCTACATATTGTTTCTGTGTAAAAACTTCACTTTTAGCGTCTTCATATGTAAGCATTTCTGCCACATCACCGTGCAACTTAATTACACAAGAAAAATCATCAAAATTCCCTTCTCAATGGGTCGATTGGAATAAACAATATGCTGATAACAACTGTTAAACTCTATTCCATCATCGATATTAAGCGTGTAGATATACGGCCAAAAAGGTCCTAAAATTTTCGCTTAACATCTTCTAGTTTTACTTTGGTAAAGTTAAATTTTAAATATTCTTTTTGGGCAGAAATAGGGACAGCGCGATGATATATATCCGAAATGTTAGAAAACGAATCCTTTTTAAGCGAATCAATTTCTGCTTGTGTCGGGGATAATTGTGCAACAATTTTGCTTATCATATATTCACTATCTTTCCCTGATGGAACTTTACCTTTGTAAGCATCACACCCTCTAGTAAACCCGGATCCAATCACTGGAATTAGCATTTTTCTGCGCATACTATTAATTAATTCATCTTTAATTTGAGTAAAATTAACCACTTTCATAGCAATCACCTCAAGATAAACTTTTGGCCATATAAATTTCAAATTATTATTTATCGTACCATATTTCCCGAAATCTAACAACCATCTCT